>Ga0210394_10001424_pt1 | contig 38511 bp, 31 predicted proteins | sample IncBWC12MmetaG_FD_160121 | JGI IMG/M metagenome (GOLD analysis project Ga0210394, IMG submission 160121) | Forest soil microbial communities from Barre Woods Harvard Forest LTER site, Petersham, Massachusetts, United States - Inc-BW-C-12-M | ecosystem: Environmental > Terrestrial > Soil >... | reverse complement strand
ATGGCCTGAAGGCTAAGACTTCCGAGCGCGTCCGGCAGACTCTGATCGCCATGGCGGGGAGCTTCAGCGCTTCCGACGAAGTGTCCGTGGCGCGATTCGACTCCTTCTACGCTTCCGTCCTGGATTTCACCACAGACAGCGACAAGTTGATTACCGAGCTGAAGAAGATCGATCTGGGCAATCAGTCTTTCGACGACGCCAGCGCCGCCAGCCCCGGCCCCAAGCCGTCGCAACCGAGCGCGGGTGACGCGCCGCTCCCCGGTGCGGTGCCCGTCCCCGGCGTGACCATCCGGGGCCAGAACACCAAGCATATCGATGACGCCGTCTATGCGGCGGCTGATGCCCTGCGTACGCGCGACCGCGAACGGCGCAAAGTGATCGTTCTGGTTTCCGATGGAGCGAACTCGCGAAACAACACCCACACTTATGACGCGACGTTGAAGTTTCTGCTTTCCTCCGACGTCTCCGTGTACGCGATCGGATTGGACTCGTCGGTCATTCTCCGCGGCACCACGGTGCTTTCTCACTACGCGCACGCCACCGGCGGAGACGTCTATTACGCCGCGCGCGAATCGGAATTGCCGAAGTTTTACGCGCAGGTGACCGAACAGGCCCGCCACCAGTACACCATCGGCTATCTGCCCGCGCAGACCGACCGGAGCAAGGCCTATCATGCGATCGAAGTGCGCAATGTTCGTCCCGGGCTGACGCTGCTCGCGCGGGACGGGTATTATCTGCTTCCGCGCCCGTGATCGTGCCGCTCATCGTTTCCGTCTCGCCGCCGGAAGTTCGGGAATTATATACTTGACTCCCTCAGCGAAATAGCGTAGTGTTTGACTCGGAGGGCATAACCCAATGAGCCGAAGCACAATAAGCACCTTCCAACTCTTTGAGAAGTTTCCCAACGCGGAGTCAGCCCGAAAGTACCTCGAAGGCCGCTTGTGGCCTAATGGCGCGAAGTGCCCGACGTGCCTCAAGACGAACAGGATTACACCGCGCAAGAAAGGCTTCTACCGCTGTAACGATTGCAAGCTGGACTTCACAGTGCGGACAGCCACAATATTTGAACGGTCGCATGTTCCACTTCACAAGTGGATTTATGCAATGTATCTGCTAGTTACGGCTCGCAAAGGAATTTCGTCACTCCAACTAGCAAAAGAGATTGGCATCACTCAGAAGTCAGCATGGTTTGTATTGCAGCGTTTGCGTGAGGCTTGCGGGAATGACGCCACAATGCTTCGCGGAATTGTAGAAGTTGATGAAGTTTATCTAGGTGGATTGGAGCACAACAAGCATATGAAAGACAGAATCTACGGTGACCGTGGCGTACCTGAGAAGACCCCTGTTATCGGGCTGCGGGAACGCGGCGGTAGAACAAAAGCAGTCCTGCCGGAATCCGTTGGGGCCATCTCGCTTGAAAAAGCGATACGAGAGAACGTTGAATCAGGAGCCATGATTCACACGGATGAATTCGCGGGGTATAAGCGCGTCGGCAGTTCCTACGGCCATCGCACGGTTAACCATATCAAAGGCGAATACTCCCGCAACGGTGTGACCACCAACAGCATTGAGAGCGTTTTCGCGGTTTTGAAGCGCGGACTGCACGGCGTCTATCACCACGCCAGCAAAAAGCATCTTGGGCGGTACGTTGATGAATTTACTTGGCGGCTGAATGCTACGAGAGGCTTACGCGATGAGCCTCATAATATCCGATGAAGATGTTCACGAATTCGTCACGCTTCTTAGGGAATTGGTGGCTTACTACTCACCTGAAAGACGCGAGCAGCGAGTTCAAGCAGACGTTGAATGGTTGCTTTGTAATCTGAAGAAGCAAAATCAGGTAAACCCTGCATCTGAACAATCTCCATCCACCCTTTAAATACCAATGTTAGTGACGGGTTGTTAGCATCTCCAAAACGCAGAGCTTTGTCATATGTATGCAACTGTCCTGCAAGGCGGTCGAGTTGCGAGCTTAGCTCTTGCAACAATCCAACGAATTCTGTGTAATCAGTCAGAGCAAGGTCTGCCACAGTCAAAACCTCCCAATGCCGCAACATGACAGCTAAACCAAAGCCTAGACCGCGAAAATATCAGAAAAAGCTATCCCTGTACCCCATGACTTTCGAGCAGGCTGTAGATACCGTGTTGAAGTACAGACCGAAACGCAAAAAGAAATAAAACTAATTTACGGCTTTGCTGGTTCCAGGGATGTTACGGGAAACGTACCGTGCTGGGCTTTATTGTCCTCAAACCATTGGCACCACGCTTTTGCAACGCCATTAACGTTCTTAATATCCTCTACGCTCATTAAAGGGCCACCAGATTTAAGACGTACGACTTGCCCAGGTTGTATCCCATTCATTTTTCCATTTCTCCAAACGAAAGGATTTTTTATGCAAACAGACCAAACATCTATCTCAATAGGCTGCATAGTACACCTAAACAGCGGTAGTCCTGACTTGGAAGTTACCGCCGTGAAAGACCGAATGGTTGAGGTCCAATGGCACGGTGAATCTGGTTTAGAGAAGGCCACGTTTCCTGTAGTTTGTGTCCATCAAGCATAGAGTTAAGGGGCGGCCTCTAGAAAGCCGCCCGCGTTGCCTCCCCTACCAACCCTTAGCGATTAGGCGGATTAACGTGATGATATTAAGAGCCGCCGTCAAAGCGAGGTTGATAAGGGTAAGGGTGTCTGTGATTTTTTCCACAGATTCCTTCTTCCCCTGACCGTCTCCGGTCAGGGATTACGGTTCATCGTGCGTAGGTGCGTAGGTGCGGAGGAATCCCCGAAACCTATGGAGGCGCTTAACCAACGCGGCTCCATAAGCCGCACCTTACCACGAGTTTTCAATCTTTCAGAAAAGGAGTGGGGACTTAAGTATATAGTTCCCGGAAGTTCCTCTTGACATCGTTGCGTCCCGCTCGTAGAAAGAATGGTGCGTGCGGCGCGGGCGGGAGCCCGCGATCCGCGGCAGTCCCGAGGGGAGAGCGCCTCCTGCGAGGCGATGCGCGGACCAGGCAAGTGGAGAAGATTAAAGCGGTAATCTTCTCTTTGGTTCGATGATTGAAGCGGGGCGCTGCAAGGCGCCCCGCTTTTATTTTTGCCCGGCCGCGGCCGGGCTTGCGGAGGTTGCCGCCGGCCCAATCGCTTCCCACTCTTCGCTGGGCCCGCGTCGCGCCTCCTGCGCCGGGCACAGAAAGCGGTATTCGCAAGTCTGGCACTGAAAGCCCGGACGCGCGGGGAATTCGCGCGCACGAATGTCGGCCGCCACTTCCTCGATTGCGCCGCGCACTTCCTGGAGCTGTTTGTCCGCGCGTGTCGCGACGACTCGCTCGTCGGTTTGCAGGTTGTAGTAGACCAGCCGCACGGGCTCGAGCCCGAGCTCCTCGCGCGACGCCAGAGCGTAGATGCCGAGCTGCAGATCGTTCCGCGCGTGCGCCTCGGTCTTCGGTCTCCCCGTCTTATAATCCACGATTTCCGCTTCACCCTTCGCGACGCGGTTCACCTGGTCCATGCGTCCCGTCACCTGGACGTTGTTGTCGAGTTCCAGCGTGAAGCGCTTCTCCTGCGCGAAGACGTCCGGCGGCGACGCCAGACAGCTTGCGTGAAACGCGCGCAACTGCTCGATGCCGTCGCGCTGATAGCATTCCTCCTGATAGGAGTCTTCGAAGCCTGCCGATGACCACTCTCGTCGAAAGATCGCCTCGACGTCTTCGAAGGGCAGCTCCCGTCCTTTCCGCAGCGCTTCGATGAACTGCTTGATCGTCGTGTGCATTACGTTGCCGAAGGTGGTCGCGGCCCGTGGACCTGCCGCTATGCCCCAAACGCCGCCAAATAGGTATTTTTGCGGGCAGTTTCGATAAGACTCGACGGCCGATGCGCTCAAGCGCAAAGGTTCGAACACAGGCGGCCGGTATTCTTCCGCCCATTCGGCGATGTCCGAATAGACGCGGGCCCGGCGGCGCGCTTCGGGAAACAAGGAGCGGTCTGTTGGCGGGCGCGCAGGAAGAGCGGCGAGCTTGGGCATGACCGGCGCCATCTGCTGCACGTGCTGCCGGGCGAGCTGCGGAGCGCTCAGTATGTCGTCGAGAAAAACGGAGGGCCTCGAGCGCTTGTGCACCACCGTAGTCAGCGTCAGCCGTTCCCGTGCTCGAGTCAGAGCCACATAAAATAGCCGCCGCTCCTCCTGCACGTGGAAGTCGCCCTTCGGCAACTCCTCTTTCATCAGTGCTTCGGGAAAGTCGAGTACGCTTGTCCGCTCCGCCATGGGAAAGCCGCGGTGCGTCAGGCGCAGCACGAAGACGTGGTCGAACTCGAGTCCCTTGGCCGCGTGCACGGTCATCAACTGCACGGCATCTCCGGCGTCTTGCTCCAGATTGATCTGGCCGCCGGCCTGCGCAAAATAGTCGAGGTACTCGACGAATTCCGCCAGCCGCGATGTTTCGCTTTTCGGCTGCCACTCGCGAATGAATTGCGCCAGGCGATCCACGTAACGCCGTTCTCCCGCCGGGACCGCCAGGGAAAGTTCCAGCCATTCCGCCAGCGCATCGAACAGTTCGGCGGCGGTCAACCGGCCCGCGCGCTTGCGCAGTTCTCCGATTCCGGACACCAGCTCATCGGTACGACGCCCCGTGCCGCTAAAAGGGAGTTCGCCTTGCGCTGCTTGCAGCCCCTCCCACAGCGACGTCCGGCTCTTCGCCGCGCGTTCGCATAACCGCACCAGATCGGACGGCTCGAGTTCCCAGGCTGGCGCGGCCAGCACGCGCGCGCAGGAGACGTTGTCCGACGGCTTCGCCAGCAGACGGAGATAGGCCAGCAAATCCCGCACCAACGGGTGTCCCAGGATCGAGAGTTTGCGAATGATGAAGGGAATTCCGCTCCGCGCCAGGGCTTCCACGACCTCATGGCGATGATTGTGAATGCGATAGAGAACTGCAAAGCTCTGCCAGCGCTGGCCCGCCGCATGCAATCTCTCGATTTCCGCTGCAATCCACTGCGCTTCCTCCCGTGCGGAGGCCAACTCGACGATGCGGACCTTTTCTCCGGCCGGCTTGTGCGCCACCAGCTCCTTCTTCGCCACCAGCGGCGAGTGTTCGATGAAGCTGGCCACCCGTCCGGAGATTTGCAGAATGCGCGCCGTCGAGCGGTAGTTGTCCACCAGCGGCTGGATGAACCGCGCGGCCGCAGTCCGGTCGCCACGCGCGACGCCGGCAAACCGCTCCAAAAAAATCGTGAAGCTGCCGAACGACGCGCCGCGAAAGCGGTAGATCGCTTGCGCGTTGTCTCCCACGGCGACGATGTTGCCGTGCCCGGCGGCCAGGCGCCAGAGCAGTTCGATCTGCGCCACGTTGGTGTCCTGGAATTCGTCCACCAGGATGTAGCGAAATCGCCCGCGCAGCCGCGATAGCAGAGCGGGATCTTCGTCCAGGGCGCGCACGGCGTCGAGCAGGTGCATTCCGAAAGCCACCCGGTTCCGCTCGCGCAACAGGCGGTCGCTGGCCCGGTACGCTCGCGCGATTTCCTGCTGCCGCGCGATCTCTTCTTCGCGCAGGCGCTGCTCGTCCTCCGCCAGGGCTGGGCGTTCGCGGGCGTACTGCTGGGCGAGCGCGGCTACGTACTGTTCGTAGTCGGCCGGAGTAACCAGTTCGTCTTGGCACCGTGAAAAGAATTTCACGAAATCGCGTAGGAACTGTCCCGGTTCCGCCAGCCGCCTGTAGCGTTCCAGAGCCAGCACGCGCAAGTTGCGGCGCAGCAGGATCCAATGGTCCTCGTCCTCGAGCGTTTGAAGTTCGGGGTTCCGTTCCTGCAGAAGCGCGTTGCAGAATGCGTGGAACGTGCCCAGGAAAACGCCGCGCCCGCGTTCGCCCGCGAGCTGCGCGACGCGATGCTTCATTTCACCTGCCGCTTTTTCTGTGAAGGTTAGGCCCGCAATGGACTCGCCGGGCAGTTCGGGGTCGGACTCGAGCAGGCGGCGGATTCGCTCCGTGATAACGCGGGTCTTCCCCGTGCCCGCGCCGGCGACCACCAGGAGCGGGCCCTTGCCGTGACGCACCGCTGCCCGCTGTTCCGCGTTGAGCTGCTCGCCGGTTTCGCTTGCTGCGGGGGGAGTTAGTTCGAACAGGTCGGACACAGCGTCATCGTAGCCCATTTATCCGGCCGAAGCACGCGCGCGTCTGCCGTCGAACTCGGTGCGTTCCGCGAACTCTAGCTGCGGGCATGAAAATTGCTTGTGTGTGTGGTCCGATCAGAAAGAATTTGCGGGTAGAATGTCGCTGGCCTGGAGCGCCGGCGCCGCCTGAACCTCGTAGTCGTCGTACTTGATGGTCAGCGTGGCGCGGCCGTTAAGCCGTATGTTGGAAATGGATTTGTTTTCTGCGGGAAGCCAGAAATCTCCGACTTTCAGAAAGGAGTGATGGATCGCGGTCTTCTTGATCCAAAACGAGGGGTTTTTGGCCGGCTCCGCTTCGATCCGGCACACGGCGAAATCCTTGGCGTCCACCCAGATGCGCCCGCGGAAGAGAAACTTCGTCGCCACCTTCGGCTCCACGCCAAGAACGTAGGGACAGCCGCCGCCGGCGTCTTGCGACTCGAGCAGGGTAAAATTGTAGTTCTCGCTCGTAATCTGGACGCGCTCGCGATTCTCACCCTGGATGGATTCCTCTTCCGTCTCCAGGATTCGCTTGAGCACGCGATTGACCATCCATTTGGGGCCGCTCTGCGAGACAACGGTGAATCCTTCTGTGGCCGGTGCGTCGTACCTCACCGTCACCACCATTTCGGCATGCATGTCGGCCGGGAAGCCCTTGTAGTCGAGCTGGTACTCGCGCCTCCCCTGATAATGCTCCAAAGCCTTGGCGCGTTCGGCGTTCCTCTCGGTCATTTTGTCGACAATCTCGGAAAGCGACGGGTGTCCGCCTCCCGCACTCGACGCGGAATTCTGCGCGGCCACGTTGGTCGTCGATAACGCAAGCAACCCCAGAAGGGCCAGAACAGGGGTGTTGCGTCGGCATCCGTGAATTAGCATAGAAAACCTTATCTCCATATCGAGCGAGGCCGAATCATCCAAAACTACCACGGGCGAGCGGGCCCGAGCGCGCATTATTCTCTAGCTTGTAGCCACATCGAAAACGCTGTGCTCGATGGCGGGAGCGGGCAGTAGGCAGCGTTCGTAGGCCTCATACATGCCTTCGAAGATTCGATCCCAACTGGTCGCCAGCGCTTGCCGGCGAGCCGCCGCGCGCGCGGCACTGAGCAGCTCGGGATGGGTCAGCAGCGTCGCGGTGAAAGCGATGAACTCGTCGAAGTTGTTGGCGACATATCCGGTAAGGCCGTGCCGCACGTTGTATTTTGGTCCGCCGCTCGCCGTCACAACTGCTGGAACTCCGGAGGCGAGCGCTTCGAGCACCACCAGGCCGAACGTATCCGTCTCCGACGGAAAGGCCAGCATGTCCATATTGGCGAACGCGCGTGACAATGCTTCGCCTGTGAGCACGCCCGTAAACTCGGCTTGTCGCAAATTGTTCCGGAGCCACTTCTCCTGCCCACCCTTGCCGACCACTACAATCTGGAAATCCCGGTGTCCCATCGCGAGCAATGCTTGCTCGAGCCGTACGAGCGAGCACACGTTTTTCTCCGCCGTGAGCCGCCCGACGTATCCGATGCGAAACGGCCCACTCTGGCGGTTCCGAAACTCCGGGCTGAAAACTGTTGTGTCCACCGCATGAGACATCGGGAAACAAGGCTTGCCCGTGCTTCTCTCCAGAAGCTCGACGACCTCCTGGTTGGGTGCGAACAGAAGTCGCGGGATCTTGTAGAAACGCGCTGCGGCCCGGAAAGACAATTGCTCCACGGCATCGAGCGTCTTCGCGGTCGCGGCCTTGGGGATGAAGGACATCGCTGCAGCCGCCCGGCTCCGCGCGTACTGGTGCACGTTGGTTTGCCAGGATGCCGCGAGCGGAATACCGAGTTTGTGAGCGATCAGGGCTCCCAGCATTCCCATATCGCTCGGCCCGGTGATCTGCACGAGGTGCGGCTGAAAGTTGCGGACCAGCGACTCCACTTTCCCAAGGTGTCGCCAGAACAGGAGGTCGTATTCATGAGCCTGGTCGAGCGGGACTTTCACTGGACTCCGCCGCAGTTGCACGTGGGTGACCGGCCCTGCGGTCGTCGTCTCGTTTCGCGGGCCCGCGTGAACCATAAGAAACGGCAGCTCCCGGCGCCTCGCGAATGCCTCGAAGTGCCGGCTCGTGCTGGCCACTCCGTCCACTTCGTGGTAGACGCACGCGAAGAAGGCGACTCTTAGATCGGTCTTCACGAAACCGCCTCGGACGGAACCTCGGCGGGAATAGCCGAATCGGCCGCGCCCCTGAAAACGCGGCGCAGCGCCCGTTGCAGGGTTGTGTTTTCGAGCAGGCGAACGCCCCCGAGGATTCGTTCGACGAAGGCTGGAGGTGCCTTCCACAGCGCGGAGAGCGGCCGGTCGGTGCCGGTCGCTTCGTCGGGGTGAAATACCCGGTCATCCCAACGCCGCGAGCCGGCGGGATATTCCGGGTAATCTCGAATCACGTCGAGCACGGTCCGCGCCGTCCGGATGCTGACCGGATCGGCATACGGCGGCATCACCAGCACATGGCTGCGCTGCTCCTGCCGGATTTCGCGCACAAATCCGGCAAAGCTCGTGGCGTGCGTCAGATTCAATGCGCCGCTCGGTTCGCACCCGTGACGGTCCCCGCCGGAAACTATGGGGCGTTGCCAGCGTTCCGCCAGTTCCATCGCGCCATCGTTTTCCTTCGTGGAGCGCATCGCGTTGAATTCGAAGGCATGCAAAAACCTCACGCTGCGCCGCAAGAACCGGTAGAGCGCTTCGCCGTACTGCTGCTCCCCTACGCCGCCGTGGTTCCACAGGGGATGGTTAAAGACCAGGAGCACGTCCGGGTACTCGTCGAGCATGGCCAGCAGCTCGCACAGCCGCCGGTCCGACGGATTCCGCGTGTGCGCGGCCAGATCGGCCATGATTTCCTGCGCTCGCCCGCTGGGCAGGTTGTGGACCCCCAGATGAAATACGGTGCCTCCAAACGGGACGCTCCACTCCACCGCCACCGGAGTTCGTACGCTTTCGGGCATCGTTCGCAGTAGAATCGGCGCCTCGATGTTGTCGTGATCGGTGAGCGACACCATGCTCGTAACCCCGAGAACGTTCTCGATCTGATCCTTCTCGATTTCGTAGGCCAGCTCGGGTGTCAGCGGCGGCGTCCAGTAGGCCCGGATGAAATCCACCCGCATGGTCGACCTTCGGCACTGTTTTTGCAGGGCTCCGTGCAGCAGCGGCCAGTGCCGCGCCAATTCGGGGAGAAAATGCAGGCTTTCCTTGGAGCGATTGGTATGTCCGTGGAGCGAAACGGCGGCCTGATGGTCCCGGCCGACATCCGGTCTCTGCCAGGAGCGCGAGAACTTCGTTTCGGGCATTCGCAATTGTCCGCAGGGATCGCGTGCCAACCCTGCAAGAGTTTCCCTTAGCCGATCTGGTAACTACATATTTTGTTGTGGCTGCCCCGGCGGCCGATGGAAGGGCCGAATGGAACGCCCGCAATGTCTTGCCGGGAATCGCGCAAACTGAACAAATCCGACCGCGGAAGTGCCATCTCCCGCACCTCTTTATAATGAGTATCGCCCGTGTCTGTCAACGCACAAAAAGAGTTGAGGTGCCAAAGGGGGAATCCCACTGTCCCTTATTGTACGCTGGCCTGTCGCCAAGTTGTATTCGCTGCAACCTGTCCATGAACGCGACGCTTGAGCTACAAACGATTCCGCCGCCGCCCACATCCACGTCCTTTTGTGGAAACCGTCGCGCAATGTCGCGCCCTGCGCCGTCGAACTCGTGCGACAATAGGATCATGAGCAAAGCCTACCGCGTGGTGTTTGAATGTCCGAAAGGTCCCCACAAGATCAACTTGCAACGCAAGTCCGCAAGAGGGTCTCTATCCGAAGGCGAGGCCCGGGAAATGTTCGCAGGAGAGGTGATTTCTTGTGACAGCCCGAATTGTGGTTGGCGCGGGAAGGCCCGCAATGTAAGGCTCCTTCAGATCCTGCCGTTTGACTGGATCGTTTCTCCGGCGAATGGCTTCGGCCGGTAGCATACCCGCCGGCCGAGACAGCCGGCCGGCGCTGTTTTCGGTTTGAGCATCGGGGCATGCGGCCGGATCCCCGGTCCGGCTAAGATGAAAATATGAGCGCGTGTGCCGTTGAGTCCGCCGGGATCTCCCGCAACGATTCTCACTTCGCGTCGGAGGCCTCCGATTCGCGCCCAATCGCCCTGCTGTTCCTCTTGGGACTGCTTCCTTATCTGACGACGCTCCGCAACGAGTTCATCTACGACGACTACCAGCAAATCGTCAACAATCCCTACGTTCACACCTTTCGCAATATCGGCGCTGTCCTCGGCTCCACGTTCTGGTCGTTTCAAGGCGCCGAGGGTGGGCAGAACTACTACCGGCCGCTGATCACCTTGGTTTACCTGCTCTGCTGGTCGGTCGCCGGCCCCATTCCGCTCGTTTACCACCTGGTGAATATAACCCTTCACGCCGCCAATGTTGCCGTCGTGTACTGGGTGACGCGGCGCCTTTGGCGCGACTCCGGCATTGCGCTCGCGGCCGCCGTTCTTTTCGCGATGCATCCGATCCATACCGAACCGGTGGCCTGGATCTCCGGTCTGGCCGACCTCTCACTGACGTTTTTCTATTTGCTCACGTTCGGACTGTACCTGGAGGCCCGCCGGCGCGGCGCCCCGTTCCGCCTGCGGCTGGCCATGCTCGTGAGTTTCGCCTTGGCGTTGTTTTCCAAGGAGATCGCCATCACGCTGCCCGTCGTAGTCTTGTTTTACGAACACTGCTATTCCGAAGCCGCATCCATCCCGGAGCCCGCTCGAGAGAAGGTCTCGCGTTACGGCGCGCTTTGGGTGCTGGCCGGCCTGTACGCCTTGGCGCGCATGCTTCTCGTCGGTGCGCCGCCGCATTCCATCGTCGCGCGCGGCATGAACTTGCGCCAGACAATCCTCTCGGGAATTGCCACCGCGGGGCTTTATCTGGGCAAGCTGGTTTGGCCGGTGCACCTGCACCTGACGTATTCCTTCCACAAGAGCGAGAGCCCAATCGAGCTGTTCGTTCTGGCTGGCCTCGCGGGTCTCGCTGTTTGTATTGTCTTGTTTCGGCTGCTTTCGATGCCTGCTAGGCTCGCGACGTTCGGCTTGATTTGGCTGGCCCTGACGCTCGCGCCGGTGTTGAACCTTCGCTGGATGCCCACGCCTTTTGCCGAGCGCTACCTCTACCTTCCGTCCATCGGCTTTTGCTGGCTGCTGGCCTGCGGCGTCGTCTGGGTTTGGCGCGGCCCCTGCTGCCATAGCCCGGCCGCGCGTGCGGCGTTCGCAAGCGCCCTGGCCCCCGTCCTGATATTGTGCGTCGTTCGCGTGGAGACCCGAAATCGCCAGTGGAGCGATCAAACCACGTTTGTCGTGCACGAAATTGCCGCTTCGCCCGACATCGGAAGCCTGCACGACAACCTCGGCTCCCTCTACCTGCTAAAGGGAAACGCTGCGGCGGCGGAGCGCGAATGGAACACCGCGTTGCGCCTCGGAGCCGACGATGAAGCGGCGTTCACTTGGCTGGGCATCCTTCGCAGCCAGCAGAAGCGCTACCCGGAGGCGTTTGACCTGCTCGGGAAGGCCATCCGCCTACGCCCCACGTTTGTCCCGGCGCGCCTCGGCCTTGCCGACGCCTACCTCGCTGCCGGCCGCCCGCGAGATGCCGAAGGCGAATATCGCGTGGCGGTCAGTCTGGCCCCAGTGAACCTTGCCGCACGCAACCTCTTGGGCCAGTTCCTCTACGATGAAGGGCGATGGAGTGAGGCCGAAGAAGAGTTTCGAGCCTCGGCCGCGATTGAGCCTTCTCAGCAAGCCTGCGACCGTCTCGGTGACTTGGTCTCCGCGCGCGGCGATAGCGGCAGCGCGATCCGTGAGTACGCCCGGGCCGCGGCGCTCGAGCCATTCGACGCCCACGCGCATTTCCGGTTGGGGGACCTCTACGCCGCAGATGGCCGCGCGACTGAAGCCGCGCGCGAATATCAGCAGGGGCTGGCCACCAACCCGAACGATTCGCATGCCCTGGCCGCCCTGAGCAAACTCCAGAATCGCTTGCCCTGATCCGAAGCGCCCCCAAAACGTATCCTGCGCGTCAGAGAAGCACGAGCCCGCGGCGTATGCCCAGAGAGACCGCTTCGGTGCGGCTGCCGGCGCCGAGCTTGCCGAGAATCGACGCCACGTGAAATTTGACGGTGTGCTCGGAGATCGCGAGCCGCGCCGCGATTTCCTTGTTTCCCAAACCGGTCGCCAGCATTTGCAGCACTTCGCTCTCGCGTGGCGTAAGCGGCTCTGCCAGTTCCGCGAACGGCTGCGCTGCCGGTTCCGTCGCCGGCAGCACGGCCGCGACTTCCCCGGGATGCATGACGACGAGTCCCGCCGCCGCGGCTTCGAGGGCGGCGGCGAGTTGTTCCGGCGATACGTCGCTGGGCAGCACCGCTCGCACGCCCGCTCGCAGTGCGTCCGCGAACCATCGGGCCTCCGCGCGGTCCGCCAGCACCACGATCGTGGCTTCGGCGGCGAGTTGCGAGGCAGCCAGCGAATCCAGCACCGCTTCGGCCTGTCCGCCGGATGCCTCAACCAGAACGACGTCGGCTTCCACGTCCGGCCATTGACCGCCGAGTGACTCGAAGTTTGGGGCGCTGCCGACTACCTCCACATCGCGCCCTGCGGCCAGATTTTGCAAACCTGCCCGCGCGAGCGATGAAGCGGCGACAATGAAGACGCGAATCACGCTGCCGCGGAAGTCCTTGACGCGAGCTGCCCTCCCAGCTGGACGGTCACCCGGCGGACCCGCGAGTAATCTCCGCGCAGAAATTCTAGCCGCAGCAGGCGCGGGCCGCTACCTTGCAGCGCTTCCGAAAGGTCGCCAGGCGACGCGAAGGCTTTTTGCTCGGTGCCCAGCAGGATGTCGCCCGGCAAAAGCGACGCCGCGAAAGCCGGGCCGCCGGGCTCCACTTCGAGGAGCACCAACCCAAACGCGTGCCCGCTGACGCCCGTCGCGCCGCTCGCGCCCGCGTCAATCGATCGGGGGATGCGCGCGGGATGCACGGTGACGCCAAGCCAGCCGTCGAGCGGCCCCGCCGCCAGAAAATCCAGCACGACGTTGCTCGGAATGGCCAGCGCCAACCGTCCCGCGACCATCGTGTTGATCCCGATCACGCGGCCGCTCGCGTCGGCCAGCGGCCCGCCCGAATTGCCCGGCGCCAGCCGGACATCCGCCTGTACCCACGACCGCGAGCCGAGCCCGCCGACCGGGCCAATCGCGTGAATGACCCCGGTCGTGAGCGCGCCGACGAAGCCCAGGGGATTGCCGATGGCGATGGCCAGTTCGCCCGGTCGGACCTGCGACGAGTCGGCCAACGAAGCCGCGGGGAGGCCCGAGGCATCGATGCGCAGCAGCGCGAGATCGCGCCGCGGATCGCGCGACGCCACGCTCCCCGTAAACTCCCGCCCGTCCCAAAGCTCCAGCTTCAGCTCCCGGCCCCGCGCCACATGCGCATTCGTGATGACGGCCCCTTCGCCCGGCCAGATCACGCCGGAGCCGCTGCCGCGGCTCCCCGCGTGGATCACCACCGTCGAGCGGCGCAGTTGTTCCGCAATCTCACCGAATCCCCTGATGGCCATCTCATTCCCCTCCGTGCGGACGTTCCGCGACCACGATGCTCCCTTCCTGGATCGAGCCGCCGCGAACGAATTTCAGCGCGAGCGTTTTGCCGATGGTTTCCCCGGAGAGAACGGACTGCACGTCTTCAGGGCGCGCGCCGGTGTGGCCGCCGATCGACACCAGGATATCCCCGATGACGATCCCCGCCTTGTCCGCCGGCCCGCCCGGGTGTACTTCCAGAACGATCGCTGCGGTTTTCTCCTTCCGCTGCAGCGTCTCGCGCAGCGCCGCGGGCAAGGGCAGCGGCTGCAATCCGACGCCGAGATATCCGCGAGGAATGTGTCCTTGCTTCAGGAGCGTGTCGGCGATTTTGCCGATCGCCGAAGCCGGAACCGCAATCGCGCCGAAACGCGCGAAGCGCGGCGTAGCCAATCCTACGACCTTGCCGTTTGCGTCCACGACCGCCCCGCCCACGGCGGTGGGTTGCAAGCCAATGTCAAGCCGGATATACGGAGTGAGCGACGCCCCGGTCCAGCTGCGCCGCTCTGCGGCAACCAGGCTGACCACGCCGAGAGCCGCCACCGGCCCGCTCGCGCGCGTGCGCCCTACGACGAGCGTGAGGCCGCCCGGCTCGAGCGCCGCCGCGTCGCCGAATTCCGCAACCGCGCTGTCGGCCTCCGTGCATTTCAGCACGGCTACATCTGTCGAGGGATCGCGGCCCGCAAGCGTCGCGGCCGCCACGCGGCCGCTCGGCAGCGTCACCTGAATCTCCTCATCGCGGCGCAACGCGTGGTCCGACGTGACGATCGCTCCGGGTCGCCACACGATTCCGCTCGAAGAGCCTCGCGCCTCTGTGTGCACGGCCACTACGCTAGCGGCGGCGTGCCTGGTCGCCTGCGCCAAAGCGTTGGAAAGCTCGATAAGTTCTTTAGACATGTTGGTTCCTCCACGCACAAGATCGCACGCGCGCGTTGGCCTGCACATCCGCCGATTGGCTAGGTCCGAACCCACCCGATTGGATGGGTGCATGAAATGAAGATTAACCGGGCAAAGTCCCCGGCAAGGCGAGCTTTTGCGATAGAGAGAAGTCCCAGGCTCTCAGGTCCCATCCGACTTGCGATCGGAGACCTTGCTCTCCTCGGATGCTCCGTTGCTCGGGGGCACGATGATGGATTTGGAGAGGAGGATCGGCGGTTTGATCGCGGGCGCTTCAGTACGGTTGGAGGGTCCCGCGTCGCTGGTCAGCAATTTGCTCAGAACCGGGATGCTCGCGCGGTTCGATTCCACGAAGTCCACGCCTTCCGCCGTGAGTACGAATTCCGAGCTGTCCGACCTCGTGATATATCCCTTGCTTATGAGATACCACGTCGTGAATGGCAAATAATCGCGGGGAACTCCCATGCGCTTCTCAACCTCGAAAAGGGAGACTTCCGGCGAGTAAGGGTTGGTGCGGCGCTGAATGTACAGTAGCGCCAATAACACCAGCCGCCGGTTCGACTCGCCATCGATGCCCATAAAATCAATAGAAGAGGAGAGCGGCACCGGCTCGTCCTCTTTTTTGCAAGTCGCATCGTATGCGGCGCGGCGCTCTGGATTGGACAAAACGTCGTAGGCTTCCTTCAGCAGGAAGAACTTTTCAGCGTCGCCGGTCTCCGGGTTGTCCGGATGGAGGCGGCCCGCCAGAAACCGATAAACGCGGTGAATGGTGTCGGGCTCGGCGTTGCGGTTGATTTGGAGAAATTCGTAGTAATCGATGTCCATTGTGATCTCTCCGGAGAAACGCTTCTCTCTGTGATAGACAAGATAGCGCCGGGTCCTTCGGACGTAAACGCATCCATGCGCTACACAATCTTAAACGCTAACGGACCGGCGCTGGACGCCACCTAGGATCGAGACGCGGCCTCAGCGAGACTCGCTATCATTTTTCCCTGGATGGCGGCGGCGCTTGCGGGGGCTTATTCTTCTGATCGAGTCGGCACATTCCGCAGGGAAACGGTTTTCCGTGCTTAGGGCATTTGGTCGCACTCATGGCATTTCACCTCAGTAGCCGTATCGATAACTTGGTCGAGCCAATCGGACGCACGCTTGGGTCGTCAGGGCTTCGGACGTAGTTGGTGCGAACGGTACGTTCTATGATGGCCCTATACGGCGAACTTAGCCACCCTTCAAGCCTGGATGGACGGGAAACCGAAACTCTCCCCAAGATAGCGGAGGAATGACGCCGGATTGGCGTCGGCCGGCGACCGAAAAAATGAGCGGCTGCGAAGATCGAACTTCCGTTCGCAGCCGCTCAAGTCCTGCTCTTATTTGAACATGTCGAGTATGGTTTGGGTCTTCGAATCCATCGGCTTGTCCCAGCCCACCTCGAAGTACTTTTCCCAGTTCTGCGCCCACGGCCGGCCGTAGTAGTCGATATACCGCGGGTCCGAGGCGGTCGTCTGAGTCGGCCTGCCGTTCACATCCCGGAGATTGCTCAGACACTCGATGTAAGTGTACCGCCGGTTCGGATCGTCCGGCATCGCTTGCCGAACGAAGCGGTAGCTGGCGCGGATCGGCTGAACGTACGCATCGGGGTCGTAGAAGATCGCCTCGTGATCGACCGCGACGAACTTGCCGGTCGCGTCGTACACGGGCTTGTAAGTCTCGACCGTCTCCATCTTATCGCTGAATTCGATCATGGAGTGCGACAGCGTCCAGCCTTGCACGTTCGCGGTCCACGCAACCAGCGTGGTCCCATCCCAGAATCCCACCGTCTCTCCGTACCACTGCGGAACCTTCTGCACGTGGTCCTTCCCGATCAGGACCTGGCGCAGGAAGTTTGCTGCGGTGCCGGATAGGAACTGGACCTTCCACGGAGTCACCGTGACTTGGCCCATTCCGCCTCCCGAACGCTGCGCCCACCAGCGCATGAATCCTTCCGGGTAGCAGAACGAGGCTTCCCATTGCGGCGCATTGTCTACAGACTCGTGATAGTTCATCTGCACCATGCGCTTCTGATATTCCGGAGTCAGCACGGACAGCACTGTGGGAACCTGGTTGAGGGTTCCCCAAAGCCATTCGGCGCCGATATCGTGCCCGGGTGTGTTGTCTCGCGCGTAGAACCCATCCCAGTCCGGCGTCGTCGCCTTCGTGTAGACGGTCGGGCCGCCCTTGGCTTTCGCTGCCGCGAGCAAGGCTTCGTAATGCTCCTTGGCCGTCTTATAGGGATAGGGGCTCACCATCTTGCTGCGCGCGTAATCCTCTTTGCAATCGCCCCATTTGGCCGACGTCGGCGGATTCGCGCCCATGCGACGCGAAGTCCAGATATCCGTTATCTGGCGCGGCGTATTGCAGCGGAAATAGCGCTGGTCGGACCAAAGCGCCTGGTCCTTATAGAAGTTCTTCGACGAAAACATGTCGACTGGCAGCGCCTGCATCCCTTCCGGCGGCCCGTCGAATGTCGGCGTATTCGCCGCTCCTCCGGCGCCGCCCACGGCGCCCCGCGCCGGCTGCTGGCCTCCCTGCGCCCCAGCCCCTCCTCCCCCGCGTCCCTGCGCGAAGGCCGTGGTCGAAGGCGCGATCGGCAATCTCCAGCTGAGCGCGATCAGCACCGCGAAAGCGCACAGACTTGCGAATAATCTGGCTCTCATTTGGTTTCACTCCTCCTGGTTGCTAAATCCGGCATTTCCATTTCGACAGACCCGTTGGCCAAGACATATACACCCAGTGTCCTTCCGAGTAAACAAAATTGTTTCTTCGCCGTGCGATCGTCAACTCTGCGGATGTCTAGACCGCGGGAATCAGTATTTCGGTCCTCAACTCCTCCTCGGGCGTCGTCCTCGGATCGTTGGCGTAATTTTCAATAAAATAGTCGCCCCGAACCTTAATTTGCCGCTCGGCGACAATCTTGAAAACGCGGCCGCATGCTTCGGGTAAGTTCGAGTAAGGTCCCGTCAAAACAAAACGGCTGTACTTACCGCCTTTGAATGGTTCGTACGCGAGGCCCTCGGGCAAATGCGCCGGCTCGGCCGCGAGCGAAACACCCGCGCGATAAATCTTTGGCCCGACTTTGTAAAGGCTCATGTATCCCGTGATCTTATTGTGTTCCGAAATTCCGGGCACAAGTTGATGCAGGCTTTGCCAGGCTTGCGGCGCCGTATCTTGGAAGGGCCCGATCTTCTCGACAAAAACGTAGTGGGTCTCGGGCCAGTTCACGATCTCAGGTACCTCGGTGAGTTTCAGGAAGGCGCGGTTCGCGGTTGCCATGATGTTTCTCCTTTCCCTAAAAGCCTCCGCAGAAACGACCAATAGCACGCCAAACGCAAATTTGCATCACATTCCTCGCGCAATGTGATCCTGGATTTGTTGCCTTTTAGGATTTAGTTTCTCGCGACCTCCGCCCTCCAATTGGCGCGGCAGCGCTTCTCCCTCCCAAGCTCTGCCTTCTATCTCGTACTGTCTTCATTCTGTCCCAATGACCAGTCGAGCGATTGTTGCCGGACAAATCAATATGTCCTTACGTCGGGACTCTGGTTCCGCTGACTTGCGGCCGGCGTTATGCCGGCGGCTTGCTTCAGTCCGCCCGGCAAATGAATTGAGGGAGCATGTTCTCTACTTTGCGAGTCAAAGGCAACATTCCGAGCGCGGTGATGATCGCCACGTTGTTATTCGCGGCAGGCATGCCGGCCCGCGCGATTGCCAAGTCTCGCCTAGCGAGCGTGGATCGGCCGAACGGCGCAAGTCCACTGCCGATGGAACTGCCGCCCAGGGCGGCGACGCTGGGAACGATCGAGATTCCGTCTCTCGGTCTCGCGACAACCGTGCTCGAAGGTGACGATGCGCGTATCCTCGCCCTAGCCGTCGGACACATCCCTGGCACCGCTCTTCCCGGCCCCTACGGGAATGTGGGCCTGGCCGGCCATCGGAACACTTTCTTCCGTCCCTTGCAAAAGATCAAAGTGGGAGACGAGATTAGGTTGTCCACCGGGAGCGGCGTTTTCAAATATAGAGTGGTTTCTCTACGCGTTGTGTTTCCCAGTGCCATCGAAGTCCTGGATTACACGCAACGGCCGACGCTGACCCTGGTCACCTGTTACCCGTTTCACACGATTGGTGCCGCCCCCGAGCGATTGATTGTGCGCGCCGAGATGGTCCCCCCTCTCCCGAATTAAAGAATCATCAAGCCGATGCACGTGCCTGAATGCGCGAAAAGAGGCCTAAATGTCTAAAGCGAGCTTCAGCAGTTCCCAAAGCGGCCGGGTAAGCAAGGTGATACCCGTGTTCGTATACGGAAGCATGGAGGATGGAACTACTTTTCAAGAGCTGGCCCGGACGCTGGTTGTCGACGTTGGAGGCGGAATCATAGAACTGGAATCGCCCCTCGCGAATGGAATGCGACTCCTCGCGGTCAATGAAAACACGAACGAAGACGTGGAATGCGCCGTTGTATGCACCCAAGGCAGTCGCAACGGGAAGGCGGAAGTAAGGATCGCCTTTGACAAACCCTCGCCGACCTTTTGGGGCGTTGACTGTTTGTCTGAAGAGCGAAAGCCCAGCCAAAACAAATTCTCCGAGCCCCAGCACTTCGTATCTGCCGGTCGTCCCGTGACCCCGGAGATGTACCGCGAACTCATGGGGCGGAAATACTAAGCCGACCTATACCACTACCACTAGCACGCGGTGCCAAATCGCCCCCCTCGTGTTGAATGAGTCTCCCGCGAGGACGCCTGGCCGCCTTTCGTGCTGCAATGATCGTTACCGTCCCGGAGCAGGTTCCCCTCTCGACTCTCCATTCGCATGCTTCGGCCAACGTCTGTATACGCATAAGTAAACTATCTTGCATGGTGTGGTACAATGTCATATGTTCGCAGCAACGAAACCATTTCCGCCCGACGCTCCTGGAGTCAAGCACTCCTCGATAAATCTCTACAACGCGCCTGAAATCAGTAACTTCCGCACTCTGGACGCGCTCTTTTGCGCTCTTCAAAAGCTCAACCTCTTTATTTTCAGGCGCGTGCGCACTCTTTGCCAAAAATACCGGGGGGTGGGGTAGCCGAATGACGAAACTCCGGCGAAAAACACTCTGCGGCCTCTGGTCGAGCCTCGCCGGTAAGAAGGCGGGTGGTACGGTCTGCTCCGAGAACGCGAGGGGGAGCTTTGCTGGTGAGCAAGCCGGGCTATCGCCCTGCGAAAGTTCGTTTTAGGGGCCCGCGAGCGAGCCTATACTGCGCCTGTGCAGGCCGGAAGCGCCCGATTGCTTCGACCCGCTGAATTGCTGGAGGAGTTGCCATGCCGGAAACATATTCGCCGTCGCAGCCCGTGATCCTGAGTGCCGTGCGCACGCCCGTCGGCAAGTTCCAGGGAGGGCTGGCATCGCTTTCCGCTACGCAGCTTGGCGCGAAAGTCGTCGCCGAAGCCGCCCGGCGCGCCGGAATCGAGCCCGCCGCCGTGGACGAAGTCATCATGGGCAACGTCATTCAGGCGGGCCTCGGACAAAATCCCGCGCGGCAAGCCGCGCTCGGCGGCGGACTGCACGTGCGCGTGGCCGCGATGACCATCAACAAGGTTTGCGGTTCCGGGCTCAAGGCCGTCGCGCTGGCCGCGCAGGGCGTGACGCTCGGCGAGAGCGAGATCGTCATCGCCGGCGGCATGGAGTCGATGTCCAACTGCCCGTATCTTTTGCCCGGCGCCCGCACCGGCTACAAAATCGGCAACGGCGAGATTGTGGACTCGATGATTCACGACGGCCTGTGGGACGCCTACGAGAACTATCACATGGGCATGACGGCCGAACTGGTGGCCGAAAAGTACAAGATCTCCCGCCAGGAGCAGGACCAGTTCGCGCTGGAAAGCCACCAGCGGGCCGTGCGCGCGATGAACTCCTGCTTCGTCGAATCGCAGATCTTGCCCATCGAGGTGCCGCAGAAGAAAGGCGAACCGGTCGTCATCCGCCGCGACGAATCGCCGCGGCCCGATTCCTCGCTCGAGACGCTCGGGAAATTGCGGCCGGCGTTCAAGAAGGACGGCAGCGTCACCGCCGGCAACGCGCCCGGCACCAACGACGGCGCCGCGGCCGTGGTCGTGACCGGCGAGCGCAACGCCGCGCAGCTCGGTAAAACGCCTATGGCGCGGATCGTGGCGCAATCGGTTTCCGGCATCGAACCGAAATGGCTGCTCATGGCGCCGGTCGAGGCCGTGGAGAAAATCCTGAAGAAGACGGGCTGGGATCGCGACCGCGACGTCGATCTGTACGAGCTCAATGAAGCGTTCGCCGTGCAGGCTTTGGCCGTGGTCCGCGAACTGCGCCTTGATCCCGCGAAGGTGAACGTCAACGGCGGCGCGGTGGCCATCGGTCATCCCATCGGTGCGTCCGGCGCGCGCATCCTCGTTACGCTGCTCTACGAAATGCAGCGCAGGAACGCGCATCGCGGTATCGCGGCGCTGTGCCTCGGCGGCGGCAACGCCGTCGCGCTCGCCGTGGAGCGCTAAGATGCAAACGCTGGAAATCGCCGCGAGAGCGAAACGAGTCGGCAATGAATATACGCGTGGGCGAGGAGGCTTAGCTTCCGGCCGCCCGGCAAGTCATGCGGCGCGGATGCGGTCCGCGGGAACTTCGACTTCGTTGACGCCCTTGAAGGAAAACAACAGCTTCACGAGGAACATGGGAGGCTCTTCGCGTGATTGGCGAATCACCTGGCCTACGGCGTCGGTCACCGCGGCGTGAAACAACACGCCTTGCACCTGCATACCGGCAAGGTTGACGCGCACGGTTTGTCCCGGCTGAAACATGGCGCCATTGTGTCGCGGTGCGCTGCAATCCGCAACGGGAAGTCTTGCCGCGTTCGTTGCTTGCGATTCGCGTTCCCTATAAACTCTGTGGCGGCGATGGAGTTCGCCGTAGTCGCCCGCAGGGCTGATAACTCCTACCAAACCAACTCAGGAGAACTCCGTCGTGGCTTACTTGTGGATTGCGCTCGGGGCGATTGTCGGCGCCAGCGCACGCTATTTCGTCGGCGGCTACATCGGCCGGCTCGTTCCCTCCAGTTTTCCGTACGGCACGCTGCTCATCAATATCACCGGCAGTCTGATACTGGGTTTCTTTCTCGTCTGGACCAGTGAACGCGTGCTGGTCGACGTCCGCTGGCGGTTGCTCATCGCGATCGGTTTCTGCGGCTCCTATACGACGTTTTCGAGCTACGCATTCGAGAGCTTCGCGCTGGGCGAGCAGGGCCAGTGGCTTCTACTGGGCCTGAACGTGATCGGCAGCAATTTGCTTTGCCTGGGCGCGGTAGTAGCAGGTGCCGCGCTGGCGCGGTGGTTGTAGAATGGCGGGCGCCATGGCCGTGCAGGTAACAATGTACCTCACCGAGGGCGATTCCTGGCATCGCCGTCCCTTGCACGTCGAAATTCTCAACTACCTGCGGGAAGAAAATGCGGCGGGGGCGGTTGTGCTTCACGCCGTCGCGGGATTTCTGGGCCGCAGCAAGGTGCGCACCGCGCATCTTGTGGAAGCAGGCGGTGATCTGCCCGTCGTGGTGACGTTCGTCGATACCGACGAGCACGTAACCCGCGTGCTGCCGAAGCTGCGGGAGATGGCCGCGCATCGCCTGATCGTGCGCGAAAACGTGGTCATCGAACAGGGCAGCCTGGATTGAGCGGGAATGACCATGACCGGCGTTGACGCGATTCGCACCGTCGCCGTGCTGGGCGGCGGCACCATGGGCAACGGCATCGCCCACGTGTTCGCGCGCGCGGGCTACACGGTGATCCTGCGCGACGTGGAAACGCGCTTTCTCGACCGCGCCGTCGAGACCATCTCGAAGAATCTGGATCGTGAAATAAAGAAGGGCTCCATTGTCGCGGTCGAAAAGACGGGCATTCTCGCGCACATCGAGCCGGTGACCGACATGGCCGCCATCGCGCGGGCTGACTTTGCGATCGAGGCCGTGCCCGAGCGCATCGAGCTGAAGCGCGAGGTGCTCGCCGAAGCCGATCGCATCCTGCGGCCGGAAGCGATTCTGGCGAGCAATACGTCTTCGATTTCCATAACCACGCTCGCCGCCGCCACCAGGCGCCCCGACCGCTTTGTAGGCATGCACTTCATGAATCCGGTCCCGGTGATGGCGCTGGTCGAAGTAATTCGCGCGCTGCAGACGGGCGACGCGGCGTTCGCGACCACGATGAGGCTGTGCGAAAAGATCGGCAAAAAGCCGGTGGCCGTAAACGATTCGCCGGGCTTCGTCTCGAACCGCGTGCTGATGCCGCTCATCAACGAGGCAGCGTTCTGCGTGATGGAAGGAGTGGCGGCGCCCGAGGCGGTGGACGCGGTGATGAAGCTGGGCATGAACCATCCGATGGGCCCGCTGGAGCTGGCCGATTTCGTGGGACTGGACGTCTGCGTGGACGTCATGGAAGTGCTCTTCGAGGGCTTTCGCGATCCGAAGTTCCGCGCGTGCCCGCTGCTGCGAAAGATGGTCGCCGCCGGGTGGCTCGGACGCAAGTCCGGCCGAGGCTTTTACCAGTACAAGTAAGCTGCTCGTTCGCTGAGCTGACAGGAGGGATACCATGAAAGCGATCGTCATTCACGCTTATGGCGGACCCGACGTGCTGAAATTCGAAGACGTTCCCGACCCGGTTCCGGGAAACGGCGAGGTGTTGGTAAAAACGGCGGCAACGAGCGTCAATCCGATCGACTACAAGATCCGGGCAGGCGCTATAAAGAGTTACGTCACGCTTCCTGCCGTGCTGGGACGGGACGTATCCGGTATCGTCGCTGCGCTGGGAGTTGGTGTGACGAAGTTCAAAGTCGGCGACAAGGTCTTCGCGGCTGTTTCCCGTACGTATGCTGCGCTTTGCGTGGTGAAAGAAACGGACCTGGCGCGCATCCCGAACGGATTGGACATCGAGCAAGCGGCGGCGCTGCCGACGGTGACCCTTACCGGGGCGCAACTCGCCACGCTGGCGCTGTCGCAGTCGCCGAAAGGCAGCGTGCTGGTTGCCGGAGCTGCCGGTAGTGTTGGCCGCTCGGCGGTGTTTACGGCCAAAGAAAAAGGTGCGACCGTGTACGCCGGCGTGCGGGCAAGCCAAAAGGCGGAAGCGGCACGAATCGGCGCGGATTTCGTCGTCGCTCTCGATGACGAGGAGGCTGTGCGCAACCTTAAACCGCTCGATGCCGTGGCGGACGCGGTTAACGGCAAAACCGCACAGCTGCTGATCGGCAAAGTGAAGCCCGGCGGCGTTTTCGCTTCCGTTGTCGGTCAGCCAGCCAACGCCGCAGCCCACCCGGAGGTCGCGGCCAAGGCCATGCAGGTTCATCCGGATGTGGAGATGCTGGTGCACATGGCGGAAGCGGTGCGCGACGGCAAGCTGGCGATCCCGATCCGAGGGAAATTCCCGCTGTCAGAGGCAGGGAAGGCTCAGGCGGCCGCAGAACAAGGGGGCGGCGGCAAGATTCTACTGCTTGCCTAGGAGGGTGTGGCCAATCAGCGCGGAGGCGAATCAGAAACTTTTCATCCTCCGCAGCGGAGGCCAAGCATGCCGATGAAGAATCCACCGCGTCCGGGAGGGATTGTGTTACGCCAGTGCATCGAGCCTTTGGGCCTGACGATCACGGAGGCGGCCGCAGCCCTTGGAGTCACCCGGACAACCCTGTCAGAACTGGTGAACGGCAAGCGCGGGATTTCCACCGAAATGGCCGTGAGGCTGTCGCAGGTTTTCGGCGGCACCGCCGAAAGCTGGCTCACGAAGCAAGCGCATTACGAAATTGCTCATGTGCGCGCCGACCGGATCAAGCTGAAGCGGCTCGAACTCGTTTAAGGGCGAGGTGTAATCCCGGTCATGTTGGCTCGTTTCGGCCTTCGCTCGAAAGCCCGAATCTGTCGCACCATCGTCTTTTCGGCGGTAGTTCATATTTGGCATAGGGCCGTTGTCATAGCCAAATATCGACTGCCTGTCACCCGAATGGGTGCATACCTCGTTGCAGCTTTCATTGTGTCTGGTCTGGCGATGCTCGAAGGTTTTCCCTTCACACCGCATCCCGGAATAGCAATAGGGCTGCTTGGCTTGGCAGCTGTTTTCGTGGCTGTTAGGTCGATGTCTTGGACGCTTTGGGAAAGCGTGGGATGGATATGTGTGGCATCGCTGCTTTTCTATGTTGAGGTTCATTCCATCAACGTTGACCGCGACCAGCATGATCGCGAACAGATTGAGGCCCGAAGGGTTCTAGATGCGGGATTCTCAGACTTACTGAATGACCAGAGGAATAAGTTTCAGGCCATGCTCGATCAAAGCCAAGCGCAATTTGATGCGACGATGGCAAGCGTAAACAACGCGACTAATACAGTTACGGGTGGAAACAGTTTCTGTTATTTGTCTCTAAGTCCTGGGCTTAATGGTTTTGGCATGAACGTCATAAAAGTAGGAAAGTATCCACTTAGATTTAGGAGCGTAAGACTTTTTGACCAGACACTCTATGGAATGGAGATGGGCAAATTGGTACCTGACGTCCAGTCTGGGAAAATGACTCCATTCGACGCAATGCAGAAAGCCAGCCAAACAAGCGAAATCCCACTTCCGATTTCAGATTTCGCTACCGATGGAGTCTTCCTGGGATCGTTCCCATATCCACCGGGCAACGAATTAGATCTGAACATTGTCTTCAATGGTTTCAATGGAGGCTGGATTGAATATTATTCAGCCAAAAAAGTAGACGGGAAATGGCGGCAAGGCATCTATATCGATACAGAGGGACTTATAAGTCCAGAATGGTACAAGAAAATTGAACCGGGATTCCCGGTAGACGCTCAAGGGTTAGCACCGGGCTGGCCGCACCCGGTACAGAAACACTAGGCCGGTGGTCGGAAGAAAAGGACAAAGACGGCAGCTTAGTTTGGGGCCCAAGCCTTGCGCGGACGCTTCGCGCCAATCCTCGTAAAACACTCTTTCCGGGGGCGTGCTCAAAGCGGCAGTTGCGGAATGGCATCTGAAATATGCGCGGCGAAGTGGGCTAGTGGAGTGAATTCGCCGGGAGGGTGAGGTTCGCGGGGGCGGGGGCGGTCGTGGAGCCGGCTAGGATTTGAGAGAGGAGTACGGGGATTTCGAAGAGGGCGCGGTTGTGCATATGGCGGATATTGGATTGGAAGGTGAAGAAGGTGGCGGGGTCGAGGAGGGCGGCGACGGTCTGGTCGATGCGGCGGAAATTGGGGACGACGAGGCCGACCTGCTTTTCGCGGACCCATTCGGTGTTGTAGCGCTCCTGGGGCAAGGTCCAGGCGTTGCGCTCGACGATGACGGGCAAATCCATGACCATGGCCTCGGCGATGCTGCCGGGGCCGGGCTTGCCGATGAGAAAATCGGCGAGCTGCATGTAGTAAGGAATCTCCGCCGTAAATCCTTCGACGAAGCGGGGCCGTTGCGACGGCTGCGCGCGCAAGGTTTTCCCTAGGCTTTCGTTTTTCCCGCAGATGAAAATTAACTGCAGCGGCAAAGAGGACCGGCCGAGGCGGCGGTCGATTTCGAGCATGACCTGCGAGCCCTGGCCGCCGAACAGGACGAGTCCGGTGGCAAGCGACGGATCGAGGCCCAGGCGTTCGCGCTCGCGGGCGCGGTCCACGGACGGATAGTCGTAAAAGCGCGGATTGAGAATCATTCCGGACGTTTCAAAGATTTTTTCGGGGGCGTGGCCCAAGCGGCGGGCCTGCTCGACGGCGCGCTCGGAGCCGCAGATCAGGAACTGCTCCTGGCGCTCGATCCAGAAATGCGGCGGGTAGTCGGCGAAATCGGTGAGGACGGTGACGAAAGGTTTTCCGGGACACGCGGCGGCGAGGCTTTGGCAGAGCGCGCGGTTGAAATGGGGCACGAGCGAGACGACAAGATCGGGCTGGAAATTGCGCCAGTAAGACTCCAGCAGGCGCACGGAAGGCACGTGGTAGGCGCGGATGATGAGTTGCAGTGCGCGCATCAGCTGCGCGCTGCCGAGCGTCCAGCCGCTGCGCAGCATGCGGTTGTAGACGTCCTGCACGCGGATGCCGGTGAGCCTGCGAACGACGTCGAGCGGGTCGAGGATTTCCTGGAGGTTGACGAGATCGGGCTGCCAGGCCGACCCGTTCTGCCGGATGACCTGCTGGAGAGCCGTGGCGGCGCTGCGATGTCCGCCGCCCGCGTCAAAATAGACGAGCGCGATCCGGCTGGTCATCGTTGTCATCGGCGCGGTGAGTGTGGCACAGCGCGGGGCGGCGAAGATGTGCGCAGGTTGAACGGCATATGAACGGCCGATGAATGTCTAAAGAGTATACGCTGTAGCGGGCTCTCACACGGTGTTAGCTTGCGTGTAACATTGCGTTGCTAGCCTTGCAGCATGCGGTGCGACCTGCATGTCCACTCGGTGCACTCCGGGATGAGCACGCCCCCTTTTTTCCGCCATATCTGCCGCGAATCGTACAGCGAGCCGGCGGCGGTGTACGCGCGCCTGAAGGAAAAAGGCATGGACCTCGTGACGCTGACCGATCACGACTCGATCGGCGGCGCGGAGAGTCTGCGGGGGCACCCGGAATTTTTCGTGAGCGAAGAGGTGACCTGCCGGATGCCGAGCGGCACGATGGCGCACATCGGCGTGTACGACATCACGGAGCGCCAGCACATCGAAATTCAGAGACGCCGCGACGACCTGGCCTCGCTGCTGGCGTACCTGACGGAGCGGCGGCTGCTCTTCAGCGTGAATCACGTGTTCTCCGGCCTGACGGGAAGGCGAACGATCGAAGACTTCTGCTGGTTCGAGGGTTACTTCCCGGCGTTCGAGACGGGCAGCGGGCAGATGCTGCCGTTTCAGAACTGGCGCGCGGCGGAGCTGGCTTCGCGGCTGGGCAAGGCGGCCATCGGGGGCAGCGATTCGCACGCGCTGCCGTCGGTGGGGAGCGCTTACACGGAAGTGGCCGGCGCGCGCAACAGGGCGGAATTTCTGGACGGCGTGAGGGCCGGCAGGGCGACGGTGGGCGGCGGCCACGGCGGCTACTGGAAATTGACGCGCGATATTTTGTGGATCGCCTGCGAAATGATGCGCGAAAAGCCGTGGACGGCGCTGCTGGCTCCGCTGGCGCCGCTGATTCCAGTGGCGACGCTGGCGAACATGGCCGAGGAGATGCTGTTCGCGCGGCGCTGGAGCGCGCGGGCGCGCGGGCTCAGCCGCGACTTTGCCTTTGGAGCCGGGGCGGCCGCACAGCAGGCGATGGAGGTGCTCTGATGGATGTACCACGCGCGGTATGGGGCTACATCGAAGAGCGCGACCTGAGAATCATGAGGCGCGTGCATCGCTGGCGCGCGCCGCGCTGGATCCGCTACTGGATGCTGGTGGCGACGCGGATGGGCGACGGCTGGCTTTGGTACGGGCTGGGGCTGTTACTGCTGGCGTTCGGAGGCGCGCAAGGCGATCGCGCGGTGTTCACCGCGGGAGCCGCCGCGCTCGCGGCGATTCTGCTGTTCCGCATGGTGAAGACGATCAGCCGGCGGCGGCGGCCCTGCGAATTGGAGCCGCACTGCTGGGCTATCCTCACGCCGCCCGACCAGTACTCGTTTCCCTCGGGGCACACGATGACGGCCTGCGCGATGGCCGTGGCTGTGGCGCACTTTTACCCGGAGTACCTGCCCTGGCTGGTGCTTGCGGCGGCGAGCATCGGCGCGTCGCGGATCATTCTGGGGATGCATTTCCTCACCGACGTGCTGGTGGGGGCGCTGATCGGCGCGGCGCTGGGGTTTGCGTCGGTGTGCGTGCTGGGTTGATTCGGCAGGGAAGCCTCCTTTAGAGTCAACCGGAAGGGACCGCAAATACAATTTGCTTTTTCTTCGCCTTGTAGTAGGATGCTGCCCGCAACGCCGTTTCGGGTCGGCAAGGGAAGTGAAAAGCCCCGACAAGGGGCGCTTCCACGGTAAGTTCTGGTACACTGGCCCGCGTCCCCCGGCGAAATCTCCCTCTCGAGGTGCAGCATGACAGACGAGCGCAGCAAGGTTCTTGAATCGGCCATTGCGCAGATCGAAAAGCAGTACGGCAAGGGCTCCATCATGCGCCTGGGCAGCCGGGACGTGCTGGTTCCAGTGAGCGTGATTCCGACGGGCTCGATCAGCCTCGACGCGGCGCTGGGCGTCGGGGGATTTCCGCGGGGACGCGTGATCGAGATTTTCGGGCCAGAGTCGGGCGGCAAGACGACCATGGCTCTGCACTGCATCGCGCAAGCGCAGAAGACGGGGGGGCAGGCCGCGTTCATCGACGCAGAACACGCGCTCGATCCGCGATACGCGCGCAAGCTGGGCGTGGACGTGGACAATCTGCTCGTTTCGCAACCGGACAACGGCGAACAGGCGCTGGAGATCGCCGAGGCGCTGATTCGTTCGGGCGCCGTGGACGTGGTGGTGGTGGACTCGGTGGCGGCGCTGGTGCCGCGCGCGGAACTGGAAGGCGAGATGGGCGAGCCGCAAATGGGCCTGCAGGCGCGGCTGATGTCGCAAGCGTTGCGGAAGCTGACCGGTATCGTCTCGAAGTCGCGCACCTGCCTGATTTTCATCAACCAGATTCGCGAGAAAATCGGCGTGATGTTCGGCAATCCGGAAACGACCACGGGCGGGCGGGCGCTGAAGTTTTACGCGTCGATTCGCCTGGACGTGCGGCGGATTCAGTCCATCAAGGAAGGTGATCGCGTGGTGGGTTCGCGGACCCGGGGCAAGGTGGTGAAGAACAAGGTGGCCGCGCCATTCCGCGAGGCGGAGTTCGACATTCTGTACGGGGAAGGGATATCGCTCGAAGGCGATCTGCTGGACGTGGGCGTCGAACAGAATATCGTCGAGAAAAGCGGCACCTGGCTCAGCTTCGGCGGCGAGCGACTGGGGCAAGGCCGGGAGAATGCGCGAGTTTTCCTGAGAGAGCACGGCGACGTGAGGGCGAAGCTCGAAGCTGCGCTGCGCAAGAAGTTGGGCCTGGCGAATCCCGCAGCGCAGGCGGAGGCGCCGCCGGCGAATGGTTCTGCGTCCGAAAAGCAAGATAGGGCGCCCATCCAAGCGCACGCGGCGGCCGCTGGAAGCCGCAGCGTGAGCAGTCCCGTAAAAGGCCGCTAGATCGAGCCTGACGGATTGCGCTTTTGTGTACCCGGTCGGGCAACTGAGCTTCCGGGCGCCGCATCAGTGTGACAGACTAAATTCGCACTACCCTTCCGCATAGCGTAGAAGCAAGACCCGGGTTACAAGTTGGGCCAAGGGCCAGGCAAGAAGCTGTCTTGGCTGTTTTTGGACGCGGGATGGAATACCGAAGATACCTGCTGCGCGTTTGCCTTGCTGCTCTAATCTTGTTCGGACTTACCTTTGGGAGTCGTTTGTCGGCCCAAAACGGCACCGGGTCGATCCACGTGCAGGTGACCGACCCATCCGGCCGCGCGGTGCCTGGCGCGTCCATACAAACGACGAGGCCCGGCGGGCAGACGCTGGCTGCGACCGCAGGCAGCGATGGCACGTACGACGTCCGAAATCTGGCGCCAGGCCAGTACACGGTGTCGGTCGCGTTCGCGGGCTTCGCGACGTATACGAACGAGGCCGTGAACGTAGCCGCGGAACGGGCGGTCACGCTCAATGTGTCGCTCGCGATCGTGGAACAAACGCAGCAGGTTACGGTGACTGGGGAAGCGGAGTCGCTGGACACCTCACCGTCAAACAACGCGAGCGCCGTGGTGGTTTCAGGGAAAGAGCTCGATGCGCTCCCGGATGATCCCGACGAGTTGGCGTCCGACCTACAGTCGCTGGCAGGACCCACCGCGGGGCCGAGCGGCGGGCAGATGTACGTCGATGGGTTCACCGCGGGCCAACTTCCGCCGAAATCGTCGATTCGCGAGGTGCGCATCAATCAGAATCCCTTCTCGGCGGAATTCGACAGGATGGGATTCGGCAGGATTGAGATTTTCACCAAGCCCGGCACCAACGATTGGCACGGCTCGGTGTCCGTGAACAGAAACCAGGCCGCCTTCAACTCGAGAAATCCGTTCGCCACGGCCCGAGGCGACTTTCAGTCGACGCAATATAACGGAAACGTCGGCGGCCCGCTGGGCAAGAGGATCTCCACGTTCTTCAACGCCGACGTTCGGGACATCGCCAATGAGTCCGTCATCAGCGCGGTGATCCTCGATTCCAGTTTCAATCCGATCTCCTTCAGCGCGCTGAATCCGCTTCCGCAGACGCGCCTGAACATCGGCCCGCGGCTGGACTTTCAAGTGACGAAGAACAACACCTTCTCGGCGCGGTATCAGTACCTGCGAAATCGGACGACGAACAACGGCGTCGGAAATTTCGCGCTTCCCGCACAAGGTTCCAACGTGCTGTACGACGAACATCAATTGCAACTCGTCGACTCGCAGTATATCGGCACAAGAGTGGTTTACGAGACGCGATTCCAATACCTGCGCCAGGACAACAGCAGCATCGCGGCGAACCTCATACCCTCGATCAACGTTCCCGGCGCGTTCACGGGCGGCGGGGGCGGAAACTTCATAGACGTCCAGAACCACTACGAGCTGCAAAGCTACACCTCCGTGGCCTTCGTGAAGCACTTTCTGAGATTTGGCGTTCGCGTGCGCGAGGTGACTGACTCGAACAATTCGAGCGCCGCCTTTTTCGGCAACTTCCAATTTCCTTCTCTCACGGCGTTCCAGATCATGGAGCAAAACCTCGCCGGTCTCGACGCAGGCACGACGTCATGGGCAACGGTTCGCGGCCTGGGGGGAGGCCCGAGCCAGTTCTCGATCACGACCGGGAATCCTCACGCGTACGTTTCGACGATCGACGCGGGCCCTTTCGTCGAGGACGACTGGAAAGTCCTTCCGAGCGTAATGCTGAGCTACGGCCTGCGCCTCGAAACCCAAAATCACATCAGCGATCACCTCGATTGGGCTCCGCGGGTGGGCGTGGCCTGGGGTATCGGCGGCGCAAGGACCGCGCCCAAGGTCGTTCTGCGAGCTGGATGGGGCGTCTTCTACGACCGCTTCGCCGTGGCGAACATCCTGCAGGCGCAGCGGCAGAATGGCATCACCGAGCAGCAGTACATCGTCCCCAATCCCAACTTTTACTGCGGACCGACAACGGCCCTCAGCACGACCACCGCGTCGGCCTGTCCGTCGCCCAGCACGCTGGCGGGAATGGGCAGCGTGACTCCGACGATCTACCAGATCGCGCCTGCTTTTCACGCGCCGTACCTCTATCAGACCGCGGCCACCCTCGAGTGGCAAGCGACGAAGTCGGCGCAGGTGGCGTTTATTTACCTCAATGTGCGGGGCGTCGATCAGCTGATTGAGAAAAACGTCAACTCGCCGGTGCTCCCGGGAACCACGATTCCGGCGAGCGCGGCGAATGGCGGCGTGTACCCGAACGGGATCGCCGAAAACATCTACCAGTATGCGTCGGCGGGCAAATGGAAGGGGAACCTGCTGGTTCCCAACGCCACCATCCGCAGCAGGATGTTGACGCTGAACTTCTATTACGTGCTCAGCTTCACGGATAGCACACCGAATGGTTTCGTCTCAAACGCCTACAACATATCCCAGGACTACGGACGCGCGCCCTTTGACGTGCGGCAAAGAGCTCTGATCATCGGAACCATAAAGCTGCCTTACGGGTTCAGCCTCGCTCCCTTCCTGATGGTCAACTCCGGGACTCCGTTTAACGTCACCCTGGGCACCGACTTGATCGGTTCCTCGCTGTTCAACCAGCGGCCATCCTTTGCGAGCAGCTTGTCGAACCCGGCCAACGTCGTGATGACGAAATACGGCGCTTTCGACACCGTCCCGGTTGCGGGCGAGACGTTAGTACCGATCAACTACCTCACGGGACCGGGCATGTTCCAAGTGAACCTCCAGCTCACTAAGACGTTTACGTTTGGCCCGAAACCTCCGGAGGCTGGCGGGCCTTCGGTGCCCTTTCCACCCGCGGGAAGTCCGCCTCCCCAAGGGCCGGTTGCAGCTGGCGGGCGCTACAGCTTTGCCGTCAGCGTCAACGCGCGAAACATCTTCAACAACGTGAACTTGTCGACGCCGGTCGGCAACATCACTTCGCCACTGTTCGGTGAGTCCGAATCTCTGGCCGGCAATGGACCGGGCGGCACGGCAGTGGCAAATCGGCAGGTCTATTTGCAGGGCACTTTCAGTTTCTAGCTTCCGCTCTTGAACCCTCACTCATACGTCTTTGGAAACATAGGTCCTGCGCGGGGGTACTAATGGCGAATTAGAGCGAATTGGCTATTGCCTGCGGGTGGAATTCTGGTCTAGAATCGGAGCACTGGCCTACAGACCAGTATACTAGACGAGTGGACGTAGCTTAAGTTGAAGTATGTTGAGTCGCCCAGCTAAATTCGGCATTCCGGCCGTCCTGGCTTGCATGTCACTGGTGTGCGCGCCCAATGCAAGTTTTGGCAGCCCCGCCGGCTCGGCGGGAGCTGCCAGGTCTGCGGTGCGCACGCGCAAGGCGGTGCACGCCTATGCGGGTGTTCCCACTTTGGCAAACTCGGCCAAAGGCGATGACGTGGGCTACGACGATCCGGTTGTTAGACAGGCCGCAGTGGCGGCGCTGGGACCTTACAATGGTTCGGTGGTAGCGCTGGACCCGAACAGCGGCCGGATCCTGAGTATCGTAAACCAGAAGCTGGCTTTTTCCGCTGGGTTCATCCCGTGCTCGACCATTAAGCCGGTGATCGCGGTGGCCGCGCTCGAGGAGAGCGTGATCACGCGGGACTCGATGATCAAGGTTGCGCCGCGGCGCTACCTCAACCTGGTGGAGGCGCTGGCGCACTCGAACAACGCCTTTTTTGAGGAGCTTGGCCGGCGAATGGGATTCGACACGGTCTCCCGCTACGCGCGGCTTCTGGGCTTAGGGGAACTGGCCGGTTACCAATTACCCGACGAGCAGCCCGGCGCGCTGCCTTCGGAACCGCCGAAGAACGGCGGCGTGGCGCGCATGTCGAGTTTCGGCGAGGGCATTCAGATCACGCCGCTGCAACTGGCTTCGCTGGTTTCAACCCTGGCGAACGGCGGGACGATTTACTACCTGCAATATCCGCGCACGGAAGAGGAAAAAGAGAATTTCGCGCCCCGCGTGAAGCGCAAGCTGGACATCGAATCGCTGCTGCCGGACATTCGAGACGGCATGCTGGCCGCCGTGCTGTACGGCACCGCGCGCCGAAGTTATGAAGGCGAAGGCGCACAACTGCTGGGCAAAACCGGCACGTGCTCGGATGCGGCTTCGCACGTCGGCTGGTTCGTTTCCTATGCCGACCAGGTTCACCCGAAGATCGTGGTCGCGGTTCTGATGCGCGGGCACAGCGTGATGGACACGGGCCCCCGGGCCGCGGAAATCGCAGGACGGATGTACCGGCGGCTGAACGAAGTGAACTACTTCGCGGATGACAAGACGTCGGCGCCAGCTACACTTCGGTCCGGCTCCGGCAGTTAGCCCTTCTTCGCAGCTCCCAATCCCGTTTCGCATGTGGCATTGTCGGGCCAAATACAATCGGTTGGCGTGGGTTGCCGACGACGATTGTTTTGGGCTAAAGTATGAGGCGCGCGGATTATTAGGGATCGGTGAGGTGAACCATGAAGTTACCCCGGCCCTGGGTTCTGCAAGCCTTCCTGTCGGTCCTCGTTTTTTCGCCAAGTGGGACGCACGCTCAGGATACTCGGTGCCGGAGATTAGGTGTTGCCCCAGTGCGTTACGCGGCACTCGCGGAAGAAGCGGCGAGTGCCGACCCGCCCGATCCGTGCCTCGCGGAATACCTGAGAGGCGTGAACATGAGCAAACGGGAACCCAATGGGGCGCTGATTGGGAGCGAGCATTCCGTGGAGCTCCTTCGCTCCGCGCTCGCTAAAGCAGAAGCGGCTTGGGGCGCCGACAGCGTGAAGCTCGTGCCCTTTCTCGAGGGCCTTGCTTGGCAGGTCTGGCAGTCCGCGCCGGGCGGGTACGACACGGCTCCGAGCAAGTATTGGGATGAGCCTGAGGCCTTGGATCGGCGGGCCATCGCCATCACCGAGAAGGCCTACGGTCCTGAGGACCCTCATGTCGTGGAGTTCCTTTCCGAACTCGCCCGCGTGGTTGTGAGCAAGGAGGATTTTTCACAAGGCGAACGGATTCATCTTCGCATGCTTGCGATCGATGAAAAAGCCGATGGCCCGGAAGGCACGTCTCTCCTCTATCCGTTGGAGCAGCTTGCTAACGACTACATTGGCGAAGCCCGAATCGCGATGAATACGGCTGTAGGCACTTGTAAACTCGGAGATGACTGTACAACAATCTATGAAGCCATCCAGAATAGAAGGAACGAACAGACTGAGCCGGTGCTCGCTCGCGCGGTCGAAATCCAGAAGAAATCGCCTGGTCCGAACGGTCAGTTTCTGTTGCAGCCTATGACCAAGCTGGCTGAGTTCTATCGTACCGAGGGCAAAACCGCGGAGCCTGAAGATCTTTACCGGCAGATAGCGGACATTCAGACGAAGGTCTACGGACCTTCTAGCTCGCAGGTTGTGGGGACATGGCTCACTTTGGGTCAACTCTACCAACGGCAGGGCGACTATGCGCAGGCGGAGGCTTACTTTCAGCTTGTGCTCGGGGCAACAAAGCAGCAGAGGCCCGCGAACCAAGGCAGTTCAAACACTGCGGCTGCCTTGATGGACTTGGGCAGGCTCTCCGCTGACCAGAAGAAAACTGAGGAGGCCAAAGCGTACTATCAGCAAGCTGTGGCTGCCGTCACGAGCAGGTACAGTCCTGACGATCCGAACCAAAACAGCGCACTCTTCAATCTGGTCACCCCACTGGAATATATCGCTGGGCTATACGCCCAAATAGGCTTGTACGACGATGCGCAGGCGCTTTATCTCCGGGTGATGTCTATAGAAGAAAACAATCCCTTGCTGGTTCCAAACTACGTTATGACGTTGCAGCACTACGCTAACTTTCTTTGGAACACACTAAAGCGGCTGGATGATGCGCAGGCGGTATATCTGAAGGCGATCACTGTATGCCAGAGAAACCCTAAGCTAAATCATCCAATATACGTCGATACGCTTCAGAGCTATGCGAACCTCCTCCGGCAGATGAATAGGCCGCAAGACGCGGAGAAAGTGGACGAGCAGGTCGAGGCACTGAAGGGAAAAACCGCGTCCAAGGTGGATATGCCCGCGCAGTAAATAGCCCAAGCTGGAAGGGCTAGCGGACTTCCCAGGTGTCGCCGGAGCGCAGGAGTTTGGCAATATCGCCGGCGCCGCGCTTGGCAGTGACGTCTCTTATTTGCGCCGCCACGTTGTCTTCGTATCGGGAGATATCGTTCCAGGAACGAAACACGCCGATCGGCGTGGGGAAGCCCGGCAACTCTTCCATCTTCGCCAGCAAGAAGGCGTAGGTGGCGTTGCGGTATTCCTCGTCATGAATGAGGAGATCGCTTTCGGCAACGCCGTTGCCGAGCTGCACGACTTCGAGATCGAGGCCGTTCAAGCGAATGCCCTTATCGTGATTCTTGCCGAATATCAGGGGTTTGCCGTGTTCGAGTTGGACGACGTGCTCGCTGCGGGCGTCCTTTTCGGTTACGCCGAGCCAGGCTCCGTCGTTGAAGATATTGCAGTTCTGCAAGATTTCCACGTACGCCGAACCCTTGTGCGCGGCCGCTTTCTTCAAAATCTCCTTCAGGTGCCCCTGGAAAACGTCCACCGAGCGCGCGACGAAGGTGGCTTCCGCTCCGAGCGCCAGGGCCAGCGGATTGAAGGGCCGAGTGTCCGAGCCAAACGGCGTGGACTTGGTTTTCTTTCCGAATTCCGACGTCGGCGAATATTGCCCCTTGGTGAGGCCGTAAATCCGGTTGTTGAACATCAACACCTTGATGCCGACGTTGCGGCGCAGCATATGGATGGTGTGATTGCCGCCGATGGAGAGGGAGTCTCCGTCTCCGGTGGCCACCCACACTTCCAGTTCGGGGTGGGCCAGCTTGATTCCCGTGGCCACGGCGGGCGCGCGGCCGTGGATGGAGTGAAAGCCAAAGGTGTTCATGTAATAGGGGAAGCGGCTCGAACAGCCGATTCCCGAGACCACGACGAATTTTTCGCGCGGGATGCCGAGTTCGGGAAAGACCGCTTGCACCGCGGAGAGAACGGCGTAATCGCCGCAGCCGGGGCACCAGCGGACCTCCTGGTCGGTTTGAAAATCCTTCTTGGTCAGAACGGGCATCATCGTGGACATGATTTCCTGGCTCCTGCCTTCCTCGTCGTCATCCGTTAGCCCAGCACTTCTTCGATCTTGGATTCGAGCTCAGACTGCTTGAAGGGCTGGCCCTGAATCTTGTTGTAACCTTCCGCATCCACCAGGTACTTGGCGCGGAGAATCAGCACCAACTGGCCCATGTTCATCTCCGGGACAAGGATCCTGCGATAGCGTTCGAAGAGTTGCCCGAGATTCCGCGGGAGGGGATTGAGATACCGCAGGTGAACGTGGCCGATGCGATGGCCCTTGGCGCGCTCGGACTTCAGCGCGGCCGTGATCGAACCGTAGGTCGAACCCCAGCCCACGATCAGCAAATCGCCGTCGGGATCTCCGGCCGGAACCGCGTCGGGCACGTCCTGGCCAATGGCTTCCACCTTGGCGGCGCGCAAGCGCACCATCTTTTCGTGATTCAGCGGCTCGTAATTCACGTTGCCGGTGACGTCCTGCTTTTCCAAACCGCCGATGCGGTGTTCCAGACCCGGCGTGCCGGGTATGGCCCAGGGACGCGCCAGCGTTTCGGGATTGCGCTTGTAAGGCAGGAACCCTTCCGGGTTCGTTTCGAAGTGAACTGGAAACTTTGGAATGTCGTCCACGTTGGGGATACGCCAGGGTTCGGCGCCATTAGCCAAGTAACCGTCCGAAAGGACGATCACCGGGATCATGTACTTGAGCGCGATGCGGCTGGCCTCAATGGCGATCCAGAAACAGTCGCCAGGCGTAGACGGCGCGAGGACCGGAATCGGCGCCTCGGAGTTGCGGCCGTACATGGCCTGCAGCAGGTCCGCCTGTTCGGTTTTTGTGGGAAGACCCGTCGAGGGCCCTCCGCGCTGAATGTCGCAAATGACCAGGGGCAGCTCGACGGCCACGGCCAGGCCCATGGCCTCGGTCTTGAGCGCCATGCCGGGACCGGAAGTGGTGGTCATCGCGAGCAAGCCGGAATAGGACGCGCCAATGGCAGACGTGATAGCGGCGATTTCATCCTCGGCCTGAAAGGTCAGAACGCCGAAATTTTTGTAGCCCGAGAGCTCGTGCAGAATGTCGGATGCCGGCGTAATTGGATAAGAACCGAGGAAGAGAGTCAGGCCGGCTTGATGCGCGGCCACGACAAATCCCATGGCCAGGGCTTGGTTGCCGCTGAGATTCCGGTACAGACCGGGGGCGAGCTTGGCCGGCGGAATGTCGTAGCTCACCTGGAAAGCTTCGGTGGCTTCGCAATAGCTGTAGCCCGCTTTCATGGCGAGCTTGTTGGCTTCGGCGAGCAAGGGCTTGGCCTTGAATTTGTCGTCGAGCCAGCGATAGGTATGGTCCATCGGGCGGTTGTAGAGCCAATAGGACATGCCCAGCGCAAAGAAATTCTTGCAGCGATTCATGCTCTTGGCGTCGAGGCCGAGGCCTTCGAGGGCTGCGTGCGTTAACCGCTCGAGCGGCACCGCAAACACGCGGTAGCCATCGAGCGAATGGTCTTCGAGCGGATTCGAGGTCAGGTGCGCCTTATGGAGGTCGCTTTCGGCGAAACTGTCGTTGTTAACGATCAAGATGCCG
>Ga0210394_10001422_pt1 | contig 38574 bp, 31 predicted proteins | sample IncBWC12MmetaG_FD_160121 | JGI IMG/M metagenome (GOLD analysis project Ga0210394, IMG submission 160121) | Forest soil microbial communities from Barre Woods Harvard Forest LTER site, Petersham, Massachusetts, United States - Inc-BW-C-12-M | ecosystem: Environmental > Terrestrial > Soil >... | reverse complement strand
CTTGACTCGAAACTTGGTTCATCGCCTCGAACGCCTAGGATACGCCGTCACTTTAGAGCAGAAGGCCGCGTGAAGTCGATGCCTGTAGCGCACACCGGCTGCCAGCTGAACCCTATTTTCATAGCAGCAGGACTTGGGCCGAAATTATGTTATAAAAAATGCACGGCGCAAATGCGAAGTACATTATGAACATGGAACCCAGAGGAATTGAAGCCCGAACATGAATCAAGCTCGAACATGATGATTGTAGGCGTAGATTATCACCCCGACTGAAGCTCACCGAAAGATCGCGAAGGTGCCTTGGTCCGATATCGCGAAGGAGCGAAATGCATGTACACTGGATTCAGTTTTTGAAGTGAAAAGGGATATTCCAGGTCAGATCAAAAGTTGGCTGCAAAAAAGGCTGTCCGCAGCCATGTACCGCCGTCTTGTTCGCACGGCGAGGGCTGTACTGGGCTGGTGGTGGAGGAACGATTTAAACCGCCTCGCCGTCCTCTTCAGGACGGACAAGTGGGAGTGTCATTGGTACACGCTGCATTACCAACGATACTTCAAGCATCTGAAAGCCCAACGTCTAAACCTGCTTGAAATCGGCGTAGGCGGTTATGAAGACCCCAACCAGGGCGGAGAATCACTACGCATGTGGAAGGCATACTTCCGCAAAAGCCAAATTGTCGGAATCGATCTCTACGACAAGACTCAACTCTCCGAGCATCGAATCGATATCCGGCAATGCGATCAGACCGATGCCGAATCGTTGCATCGCTTGTCGAGCGAATACGGTGGGTTCGACATCGTCATTGATGATGGCAGCCATCTGAATGAGCATGTCGTCAAGACCTTTGAAGTTCTCTTTCGTCTCCTACGGCCGAACGGAATCTACGTAGTAGAGGATACGCAAACAGCATACTGGCCAACGTGGGGGGGCGGAAGGGATAACCCAAGGAACTCCATGGCATTTTTCAAAAACTTAGTGGACGGTCTTAACTATGTTGAGTATCCCGTCGAAGAATACAGGCCTAATTACTTCGACGAGCACATAGTCGAGATTGCTTTCTTTCACAACCTGATTTTCATCCGCAAGGGGAAGAACGACGAGAAGCCAAACGACCCGAATCTAATTCAACGCGAGATAACCTCCTCGGTCTAGTCGGATCACCGCCAACTTGTCATTTAGGGCCTGCGGCCGCGAAACTTCATGAAAGCCCTACAGTGCAACAATGGTCGCCAGTGGCAGCGCCAAACCCTTTGTTTCAGATCGACTGTGATTGCGACCATAGTTTTTTCGAGCCTGGGTACCGCGGCTGGCTTGTCGGTGCGTTCATCGCAAACCCAGTCTTGGGTCGACTGCGACGTCAAGTCGCGAACAATTAGGCAGCAATCTTAGTGCCCGGTTAAGGTTGCGAGCTCAATGGGTCGACGCAACATTTGCTCGAAGTCTACGTTGCCAGGTTTGCGGTTCGTCAAATGATTTACATGTGCATCATTTGGTCCGGCGGAGCAGGCTCGGCGACGACGCCTTTGACAACCTGATCACACTCTGCGCTACCTGCCATCTGCGAGAGCAGCATGTTCTAAACATTGTTCGCGATGTTTCTTTATAAACGGTTTGACAGGTTCTTCCGAACGACACGACGAGTTCCGCGTTCTGACGAATACTTAGATCCGGAGCACGGCAACCACAACGGGTGACCGTTATAACCGGGTCGTGCATTGATTCGCCGTGAAAACCGCGTCCGAACCGCCGCACTTGGCTTCGATCGCGAGTATACGGTAGATTCAGGCTTAAACCTTGAAATCGCCCCTTAGAAGAAAGGATTACAAGAAAATGGCAATTCTGGTGACAGGTGGGGCTGGATACATCGGTAGTGTGACTGTTGACCAGCTACGCGCCAGGGGGGAAAGGGTTGTGGTGCTTGACGATCTCAAGCGCGGCCATCGCTCCGCTGTGCACGAGGACGTACCGTTCTACCAAGGTTGCGTAGGAGATCGCGCGCTTGTCACTCGGATCATGCTCGAACATCAGATCGAGGCGTGCGTGCATTTCGCGGCGCTTGCTTATGTCGGTGAGTCGGTTTTGGACCCTGCCAGGTATTTTGAGAACAACGTAGGACAGGGAATCGTGCTGATGGACAGTTTGCGGCAGGCTGGCGTCCGGTTCGTTGTGTTTTCTTCAAGCTGCACGACTTATGGCGAGCAGGACCAATTTCCCATCTCGGAGACGTGCCGGCAGTGGCCCACAAATCCTTACGGTTGGTCCAAACTATCCCTCGAACGCGTGCTGGATTCCTACGGCCGCGCCTACGGGTTAAAGTTCGTGGCGTTGCGCTATTTCAACGCGGCCGGTGCGACGGAGTTTCAGGGTGAATACCATGAGCCGGAATCTCATCTGGTTCCGAATGTCGTCTCAGCAGCCTTGGGAGAGAAACCGGAAGTATGCGTTTTTGGGAACGACTATCCCACACCCGATGGAACGGCTATCCGAGACTACGTTCACGTCAGCGATATCGCCGATGCGCACGTCCTCGCTCTTAACTACCTGCGACGTGGCGGCGATTGCGAATTTTTCAATATAGGTAGCGGAGCCGGCAATTCCGTTCTTGAAGTCGTCGAGACTGCTCGCAATGTGACTGGGCGCCCGATTCCGATACGGATAGCGCCGCGCCGAGACGGCGACCCCGCGAAATTGGTTGCAGACGCCAAGAAAGTATGTGCGCTCTTAGGCTGGAATCCCAGGATGTCCGACCTGCCGATCATCCTTCGCTCTCAGTGGGAGTGGCGCCGGAAGCATCCGCAAGGGTACCACTAAGGACTTCCGGCTTCGTCACGTTGCTGAGGGCAGTGAAGCTTCGCAGTGACTCCGCCAGCTTCTAAACCACGCATTTGGATCCTAGTACTGGTCGGTCCGGCACTTCGGCGACCATTTTCCGCAAGGATTTGCAGGGCACCTGACCGTGAACTGCGCTACGGAAATCCGAGACCATTTCGTAATGTTTTCGTAATGTTTTCGGCATTGACATATAGGCAGGGAGACAACTAGGATGTCTCCTCTTCACGTCCCCGGACGGAGTTTTTGGACCATTACATAAGGGATGGATTGCCGCGAGTTTCCAGCAATGGGGACCATATTCATCATCACTGCCAATCGGTTTTTTCGGGAATCGTTGATTCGGCTGTTTCGCAGCGACAAAGGATTCCGCGTTGCGGGCGCACCCGACTGTTCGATGCTACTGGGAGGGCCAGGAAATCGAGTCAGTCCCGATATTGTTGTACTGCGGCCCGAGTGGGACGACAGAGCGTTTCAGACCACGCGTGCCGTTCACGAAGCGGAGCCGCGGACAAAGATTCTCATGATTGGCATGGAAGATGATGAGGAGATGTTTCTGAGGGCGGTGCAGGCGGGAGCCGAAGGTTACCTACTTAGGGATGCTTCGGCAAAACAGATGCTCGCTGCGGCGCGCCGGCTCCAGCGAAACTCGGTAGTGTGTCCGCAGCATTTGGAGCGGGCGCTGTTCAATCTGATTGCCAGCGGCCCCCGTTTCAAAGCAACTGCTCCGCAAGCCACGTGCGAGCTAACACCCCGAGAGCACCAGCTCAGCTCATTGGTAGCACAAGGCTTGGCAAACAAGGAAATTGCCGGTCGCCTGAATCTTTCCTTGCAGACCGTGAAGAACCACGTGCACAGCATCCTGCAAAAAACGCAGTCGAAGAATCGCGCGATGCTCACACAGGTCGTGGAATCGCGGCCGTCGATTCTCGGCCCAGCAGCGAAGTTGGCTTCCCGCCTTTCTGTCCCGATCTGATTTCCCGCCAAATCAGCAATCGTTCGTTTCTTCAAGTCTCTTCGAGTGCAGAATCCGGGCGGATCGCGTGTAGTACCGAGAACCAGTACGGCCTTCATGAGGTTCAATACCTGGATCCGCGGCGAGGCCGCGAAGAAGTACATAATTTGAATCAAGTGGACTCTACCTGAACTTCTCTTTCTGCCTGTATGAACAGAAAATAGAAACCAAGCTGTCCGAGAAACGTTGATTGCGGCTCCCAACAGGGACCAACAGGGAGTTGGTTGACCAGGAAGGGTGTTAGGAATACGATTGTTTTCGTCCCTTTCCGATTTCGTTATCGACGCGATGTGTAACTGGTTCTTCCGCAAAAACCCCAAAGTGCCGCACCATGAACCTTAAGGCCATTGGACGTCTTGCAGCACTGCTCCTTGTCGTCGGTAAGGTCGAGGCGAACGAACAGCCCGCCGCTTGCGTTGTGTATTTCTCTGTACTCGAAAATGATGAAGTCCCGGTGCACCTCTCTACGTTGAAGATGAATAAAGCGCAGAGTAGTTGGTACGAGAAGCATGGCGACCGGGATAAGTATGGGGGAATCTGTTACCTCGAGAATGGCGCTCGCCCTCCAGCCGAAGCGCCACTCTACGCGATCGTGTGGGGCGAGCATTTGGTGAGTGAGCCGTACATTTTCAGTTATGAAACAACTCAGCAGGTCAACGGCGGCGGGAACGCGATCAAAGCGGATCAGAATGGCAACATAAACGCGGCTTCAGGCAGCGCTGGTAGCAGCGCGCCTGACAGTCACCCAGGCGCCGGGACGACGAAGGACTATGTGGCAGGTGGATTCCTGGCCACTTGGGACCCAAAAACAAACGAGGGGAAAGGAAGTTTCGTCGCTATCGCACCGCTGCATAATGACAACCGTACTGATTTGACCTCGGCTTCCACGTCGCTGCTTAAGGACGCAATGGACCAGATTAGCCAAAGAGAGAAGGAAAGACTGGCGGTTGCTGCGAACGAACGAGACCCACACAAAACCGTCAAGCGCGGGAATAGCCGTGACGAGCGAACCGGCTGGACTGAGATTACCATCACTCCGATAAACAACGGACAACCTGCGCCAACCAGACCTTCCTCAACCCCACCCCAGAGTTCTCCTGACCCTGCTCAGCCGACCAATGCATCCGCTATTCAGACGACCGTTCCAGAATACGCTCCGGGCCAATCATCAGCAGTCCCCTCAACCGTGGCGGTAAGTTCCATTCCGCCTGGAGCTGATGTCTTCGTCGATGAGGATTTCGTCGGCAACACTCCCTCAACTATTAATGTCACTGCCGGAAGGCACGTCATAACGGTCAAAAAATCGGGGTTTCAAAACTGGGCTCGCATCGTGAATTTTTCTGGCGGTCTGATCACCTTGAACGCCGAGTTGGCGGGAGGGCCTAACGAAATGCGCACGGCGGACCCACCTAAAATGCCGGACAGTACAAAAGAATCGGCTGCTGCCGGAGTGTCAACAAATTCGTCTGAAAAGCTCGTCGGCTGGATCGGCGTCTCCGCGAAAAACGGCACCGGTGGAGCGTTGGTGATCAACGTGACCGCGGAAGGACCAGCAGCGCAAGCGGGAATACACGTGGGTGACACCATTCTGTCGCTCAACGGACGGCTGATCAAAGGCAAAGACTTCGAAATGGAAGTCGCAGGTCTTAAACCGGGAACGCGGGTTCCCGTCGACTACACCCGAGGTTCTTCGGCTCATGAAATCTGGATAACCGTGGGCTCTCAAAACTGAGGAGCTTTCAGCCCAAGTCGGCATGTTCCTTTGAAACGTTAGAGTTTTATTGGAGGCGCCGCTCGATAAAAACGGTTTGAAGGTGGACGCGGGCTAACGGCAGGCGGTGATCGATCAGCCTGAACTGGAGAGGAGCCGTTTTCCGTTGGTGAATATTCCGCCCTTTCAGGCGGGGATTTTCAAGGCATTGGGTCTTTCGATCCGATGATGGGTGGGAAGAAGCAGCGCAAGAAGCTGGTTCCGACGCTGCCGATCATCGTCTCGATGAGCCCATTAAGTTGTCCCTCGGCATGGTTGCATCCCTGCAGAACCCGCCCCCGTTTCACCTAACGAAGCCATTGTAGCTCTGCCCCGTCCATCAGTCTCAACTTCCGGATTGCCAACCAGAAGACAAGGTTCCGCTGCTGCGGGGCCTGGATCAGCATGGCTGGCCATGTGACCGGGGTGACGCCTAAGCGTCGAGCGAACGCACGGCGCAATACCTCGGCACTCCAGAATCCACTCGCCTTCGCGATCTCGTCAAGGCTGGTAGCAATTAATTGGAGCTGCGACAGATTGTCGGCCAAAAGGCTCAATCGAAGGATCCAGTACCGGATGCAGTACCGCAGGTGTTAAATCTCCGAAAAAGTACCCAGACCGAAATTAGACCTTGCTAGGTCTTGTGTGTCGGCCCAGCCATCGCGAAGATGCGAGTCCTGAGAGCATAGCGTTGGAACAAGAAAAGATTCGCGTGTTGATTGCGAACTCCACCAGGATCTGGCGCGATATGCTTTACGACACGATACGTGAGGAGCCGGATATCGAAGTTGTTGGCGATGTAAGTGAGGAAAGCGCGATCGTCGCCGCCACGGAACGTAGCAATCCAGACTGCGTGATTGTGCCACTCGACCTGCCTGGAGCTGCCATGCCGATTTGCACACAGATTCTTTCCAGAAGACCCAACGTGAGGATCGTAGCCATCGGAGAAGGGTCGGATGTGGTTGAAATCTATTGGATGTCTGACGAAAAGAACATTCGGCGTACTTACACCACAGCATCTCGAGCATCCATCGTGAAGGCACTACATTTTTCGAGTTGTTGAGACCGACGCGACTCGTGCTGGGATTGGTTGTTCTAGCAGTTTGAGGAGGAAGCTGTGAGACAAATCTCGACAATATCCACCAGGAGCTTTGTGGCCCTGGTTTCTTCACTATTGGTATTGTTCCAGCCGGTTCTCGGCGCGCAGGACGCTGTTGCCGTAGCTTCAGCGTCGCCGTTTCTTTCAGCCAGCCCCGCAGAACCAGGGCCGGAATTGATCGCCGTGGCCAAGTTATCTGGCACCGCCGACCGAAACGGCGAACCACTTGTAAACGGAAGCATCATCGCCAGCGGTGATTCGCTGCGTACTTATGGGAATTCCGGGCTGCTGCTAGCATCCACTCCGGAAGAACGACTGTGGCTAGGACCCAACACCAACGTCAAATTGTCCAAGGATGGTGCAACCGTAAGCGTCGCGATGGCTCGTGGAACCGTCACATTTCGAAGCCGCGGCCACGTTCAGATAACGGTCGAGAATCACGATGGCGTTGCCTTGCGGAGCAGTTCGGGTAATCCGGTACTGGCCCAAGTTAGCCTGGTAGGCAACCAGCAGGCGCAGGTCCGGGTACAAGAGGGCTTGGTCGAACTGGTTGAAGGTGGGAGAACCATGCTGTTGCAACCGGAACGGGACGCTCGCCTCTCTACTCTGGCTGCAAAGCACCTCGACGAACCCGCGGCAAAAACCACCTCAGACCAAGAGCAACCGGGAACCACCGCTACTACGGGCGCGATCAGCGGCACGGTTGTCGATGCAGGACTCTTCGTAGTTGCGGACGCGAACGTTACCCTAACTGGTACCTCGGGCAAACCCTTTACTGCCGTTACGGGACAGGACGGGAAATTTTCATTCCTGAATGTGCAGCCTGGTTCATACACGCTGCACGTCACCAAATCCGGATTTAAGCCTTACGAGTTGAAGGATATAGCGGTGCGTAGCGGAAACGAATCTTCACTATTCGTTCATCTGGGAGGCGGGGGCGGCACCAGCAGCGCGACCAGCAACAAGACTTTGCTTTGGGTACTCGTCGGAGGTGCTGGTGCGGCTGTGGCAATCGGTGCAGCGGTAGCGAGCAGCAGCGGTTCGCATAACACTAGCCCGTCGACTGTTCAGTAGAGCGTTAACAGAGTCGCTCGCGAAGATGGGCTATCGATCGGAACGGAGGAACGCTATCCAATACCTCGCACAGAAGTATCTAGGTTCGATTGTTTTGATGCTGAGTTTTTCGACACCCGCAGCTGCCCAGCAAGCTGCAACGTCATCGCGGACACAGACGACGACAAGCAGCAGCAACGATCATTCTGAGACTACCCAGGACTACAATGAAAAGCTTGCGGCACTGAGCAAGCAGATGAAGTCGGCCGACGTGAGCTCCCCTATCGGCGATTATCTGATCGGGCCGGAAGATCTACTCGAAATCACAGTTTTGGAAGCGCCGGATCTGAATCGCACGGCGCGCGTTTCAGACGATGGGTCGATTTCGCTCGCGCTGCTGGGTTCCATCGAAGTGGCGGGGTTGAGCACTCGGGAGGCGCAAGAGGCGATTGCGGACCGCCTGCGGCAGACATACATGAAAGACCCACAGGTCAGCGTGTTTGTGCAGGAGATGAAAAGCCATCCGGTTTCTGTGTTTGGGGCGGTGGAAAAAGCGGGAGTGTATCAAATCCGAGCGGCAAAAACGCTGGTGGAAGTTTTGTCGATGGCCCAGGGGCTAACGGACGACGCCGGGGACACGGTCGTGATCATGCGGCATCCGGGCGATCCAGCGGCCGCGGCGCTGGCGAGCTTGCACGTCGGCCGTGCACCGCAGAATGGTACTGGTTCGCAGGACGCGGGGGCTGTGGCGGGACCGTCGGGGCTTGGGAATGAAGAGAATTCGAGCGCAGAGTCCATTTCGATCAATCTGAAAGATTTGATCGATTCAGGTAGTCCTCAATCGAACGTGCTGGTTTATCCCGGCGACGTGGTGAAGGTATCGCGCGCGGGAATTGTGTATGTCGTGGGTCAGGTTCACAAACCGGGCGGATTTTTGCTGAAGACGAATGAAAACATTTCAGTACTGCAGGCGATTGCGTTGGCAGAAGGGCTCGGTCCCACCTCCAAAGGAAAAGAAGCGCGGATTTTCTTGGCGAAGGGTTCCGGTGAAACATCGAAGGAAATTGCCATCAATCTTGACAAAGTAATGGCGGGGAAAGCGGCGGCGCCGTTGCTCAAGCCGAACGACGTGCTGTTTGTTCCGAGCAGCGCGGGCAAAGAGGCACTGCACGTCCTTGAACAGAGCACAGCGGGCATTATCGGGACTCTCGGCGGCGCAGCAATCTACAGGTGGTGACGGTGGCAGACGAAATCAAAATCGAGATGTTTGATCCAATCCGGCCGAGGCTGGAGCGCGTGCGGCCGGAGTTGCTGGAGCCGTACCAGATTGAAGCGGCAGCGGAAGGGCCGGACCTGCGGGCGCACTGGCGAACGATTCAGAAGCGGCGATGGACGGTTTTTTCGATTGTTCTGGTGACGTTCACGATTACGTTGCTGGTAACGCTGAAGGAAAAATCGGTTTATCGCGCGGACGCGCTGTTGGAAATCCAGAAAGAGAATGCGAATATTCCGACGGTGCAGGAACTGTTTCAGCTCGAAAACGTTTCCGACAACTATTTGGAGACGCAGTACAAGGTGCTGCAAAGCGAGACGCTTGCGCGGCGAGTGATCGACCAATTGCACCTCGAGCGGGAACGGGAGTTCAACAAGCCGAAGGGCGAATTCTTTCAGACGGAGGCGCATGCGGCCGCCTCGCAAGATTCGGTTATTGACCCCGATACACAGCAGACCGTTCTCAAAGAGTTTAAGGACCGGCTGAGTGTCGATCCGGTGCGGCGCAGCCGGTTGGTGCAGATTAGTTTCGAATCGCAGGACCCGAAGACCGCGGCGGAAGTGGTGAATTCGCTGACGGACAACTACATCCAGGAAAATCTGGAAAGCCGGTGGCAATCGGCGCAGAAAGCGTCGGAATGGCTGTCGCAGCAGTTGGAGAGCTTCAAGGCGAAGCTGGAAAAATCGGAAGACGATCTTCAAAGCTACGCGCAGAAAAATGGATTGCTTTTCCTGGAGACGGAAAAGGGCGATACGGAAAACATTGTGAACGAGCGCCTGCGGCAGCTGCAGGACGAGCTGACGAAGGCGCAAGCGGAACGGTATGCGAAGGAGTCGGTGTACCGGCTGACGGAGGCGGGCGACTACAGTGCGCTGCCGGGCGTGGTGGACAACAAGCTAATGCAGGAGTTGACGGCGCGGCTGGCGGAGCTGGAGCGACAGAAAGATGCGCTGTCGACGACGTTCACGGACGACTATCCGAAGGTAAAGCAGCTTCAGAGCCAGATCGATGGAATCGAGAGGCGGCTCGACGAAGAACGCAAACGCGCGGCGCAGGGGATCGTCGATGGGTATTTGGCGGCGACGCGGCGGGAGGATTTGGTTCGCCAGGCGTTCGAACAGCAGCAGAGCCAGGCCAACCTGGTGGCGGAGCGGGCGGTTCAGTACAACATCCTGAAGCGCGAAGTGGACACGAATAAGCAGTTATATGAAGGATTGCTGCAACGGCTGAAAGAGGCGGGTGTATCGGCGGGAATGAACGCGAGCAATATCCGGGTGGTGGACGCGGCGGTGCCGCCGACCCGGCCGGTGCGGCCACGGCCATTTTTGAATCTGGGATTGGCGCTGGTGTTGGGATTGGGATGCGGGATTGGCATCGCGTTTCTGCAGGAGCACCTGGACAACACGCTGAAAAATTCGGATGACGTGGAGCGCGTCCTGCGCGTGCCGGCGTTGGCGCTGATTCCTTCGCGGGAATCGCTGGACCACGCCGGCATGAATGTTTACGCGCTGCCGGAAAGCGTCGCGGCGCATTCGAATGGAAATGGAAACGGGAAGGTGCTTTCGCTGGAGAAGCACCCGGGGAAGCCTTGGATTCGAATCGACGGAAATGGTGTGCAGCATACGGCGTTGTCGGAGGCGTTTCGCGGGCTTCGCACGTCCGTGCTGCTGTCGGCAGCGGGGCGCCCGCCGCGTTCGTTGACGTTTGTGAGCGCGGAGCCGGGAGAAGGCAAGACCACAGTCGCCAGCAACCTGTCGATTTCGTTGGCGCAGCTTGGGAAGCGGGTGCTGCTGATTGACGGGGACATGCGGCGTCCTTGCGTGCACCGGCTTTTCCATATCCAGGAGGAGTCCGGCGGGTTGGTCACGTATTTGACCGGGGAAGACGGCTGGCGCGATTTGGTGCGGCCGACGGGAGTGGCTGGGCTCGATTGCCTGGTCTGTGGGCCGGTACCGCCGAATCCGAGCGAGTTGCTATCGTCCGACCGGATGCAGCGGCTGATCATGGAGGCCATGGAGGAGTATCAGTTCGTGCTGATCGACGCGCCGCCGCTGCTGAATGTGACCGATGGCCGGATTCTGGCCACGATGGTGGAAGGGGCGATTCTGGTGGTGCGTGGTGGATTCACTCCGCAGGAGCTGGCGCAGCAGGCCCAATTGCACGTGCGGGACGTGGGCGCGCGGCTGATCGGAGTGGTGCTGAACGACGTGGATGTACGGCACAACGGGTATTACCAGAGCTATTACCGCTACGATGCGCACGAAGAGAGCAACGGGCGGATCGAGAAGAATTGACCCGATTGTTGTTGTAAGTATATGAGTGTAAAAGGGTTAGATCACAAATTGCCCTGTAAGTGATGGGGCGAAGCCACATATAGCCAATGGAAACTGCCCTCATTTCCGCTGCGCTGACGCAAGTCAAACGGGCGCTGCCGCTGATCCCGGAGGCAAACGACGAACGCGGCGGTCCAAAATGGTACGCGGCGTACACCAGCGCGAACCAGGAGAAGCGCGTGGCGCACGAATTGGGGCGGCGCGCGGTGGAGTGCTACCTGCCACTGTATGGAAGCGTGCGGCGGTGGAAGGACCGTCGCGTGCGGCTGGAGCTACCCCTTTTTCCCGGGTATGTGTTCGTGCGGGTGGCGCGGTGCGAGCGGTTGCGGGTTTTGCAGATTCCGGGGGTGGCGCGGCTGGTTGGGTTTGACGGTCATCCTGCTCCGGTGCCGAACGAAGATATCGAGGCGATTCGGACGTGTCTTTCCGGGGACCGTGCGCTGCTGCCGCATCCTTATTTAGAAGGGCAGCGGGTGCGGGTGCTGAGCGGGCCGCTGGCGGGTCTGACCGGCGTGGTGGTGCGGCAGAAGAAGCAGGCGCGGCTGGTGATTTCGTTTGATCTGTTGATGCGCTCGGTGGCCGTCGAAATTGGTCCTTCGGATTTGAATCCTCAGACAACTCACGTATGACGGGAGCGCTCCAGGCCTGGGTCGTCGCGACGCAGCAAAGGGTCGCACCCGCGGGGTCACTCCGCGAGCGTCTCACTCTCGGAGCTTTTTGGTCGCTGTGCGGCGCGGTCATTTCTCGAGGCTTCCTGTTGGCGGCCTCGATTGTTTGCGCGCGGTTCTTGGGTAAACAAGGATTTGGCGCGCTCGGGATGATTCAAAGTACCGCGGGCATGTTCGGTATTGTCGGCGGGCTGGGATTGGGCATAACCGCCACCAAGTATGTATCGGAATTTCGCCGGCAAGATCCACTCAGGACGGGCCGGATTTTGGCGGTGTCCGCGACGGCAGCCTTCATTTCCGGAAGCATCATTACATTACTGGTGATTTTGCTGGCGCCTTACCTGGCGCAGCATGTGCTGGCGGCTCCGCAACTGGGCGCGCCTTTGGCGATTGGGTCGGGACTGATCTTTTTTGGGGCGATCAATGGAGCGCAAACCGGGGCACTGGCCGGCTTCGAAGCGTTTCAGACCATCGCGTGGGTGAACATCTACGCTGGAGTCGCTTCGTTTCCGCTCATCGTTCTGGGCGTTTGGCGCGGCGGGTTGAAGGGAGCGATGTGGGGGTGGGTCGCGGCGCTGGCGATTCAGAGTGCGCTGAACAATCGAGCGTTGCGCCGCGAATGCACGAAGGCCAATATTTGTTATCAGTTTCGTGGGTGGCGTCGAGAGCTGGGTATGTTGCACCGTTTCAGTGTTCCGGCATTCCTGGCTTCCCTGCTGGTGGTGGGGGCGGTTTGGGTCTGCAATGCTTTGCTGGCGCGGCAGCCGGAAGGCTACGAGGAACTGGGACTCTATGCGGCTGCGGACAAGTGGCGCGTGCTGATTGTGTTTGCGCCCACGTACGCGTTCGCCATGATCGTGCCGGTGCTTTCGAACCTGCACGGCGAAGGGGATGGAACAGGATTTCGAAAGGTGTTTCGCGCCAACTTGCGGCTGAGCGGCGGTCTTGCCTTGTTGGCAGCGGCGGTGATCGCGGTCTTGGCAACTCCGATCATGGCGGTGTACGGCAAGTCGTTTCGCGGCGGACAGGTGGTTCTGATGGTGTTGGCATTCTCCGCTGTCGCGGAGGTGTTGAGGGCCATCCTCGGCCAGCCACTGATTGTGGCGCACCAGATGTGGTGGCGATTCGCGTTTGATGCGTTGCTCGTCGCTCTGCTCGTGGGACTCGCTTGGGTGTTTATTCCGAAGTGGGGAGCCTTGGGACTGGCGATCTCTTACGCGGTTGCTTATGCAGCTATAGTCTTGGGCCTTTTTCTGTTTCACCAGCAGAGTTCGTGGAGCAGCTTTCGTTCCCAACACAGTCAGCGCCAGGCCGCGAAAGTCACGGAAAATCGATGAGGGAATTGTGAGTGGGTTGGCCACAGTAGGGATCGCTAATACACGCATTGGGGCGTCTTGCAAGAAGTCCAGCTGGCCTCTAAGTTTGCACATTCCCAGATACGTACTGAATGCAACTCTCGTAAACATTGCAGTTACCTGTATTTTCATAACGTTGGATCACAGTTTCTTGCATTGGTTTGTTATTCCGACTACGGTCTGTGGCGCGGTCTGCCTGTCGTCTCTGATGAGCGCAGTGAAGCAGGAGCGACTATTTACCGATCCTTTGCTCCTGATATCCGTCCTCGGATATCACAATACATACTTGGCCCCAATGCTTCAGGTCTATTGGGACTATCGGATTATAGCTTTGCCGATTCAGCCAGAAGACTTCCGCCCTTGGCTCGGCAGGGTAGCGTGTATCAATCTGGTGGGCATTGCGATTTTTATTTATATCTTTTCGCGCGTGGTGAACAGCTCGCCAAGGACGAAGTTCCAGAGAATTTGGGTAATCGACCGGAGTCGGCTAGTTATCTTTGGGCTCCTCGTAATTCTTGCGTCCATTGCCATGCAGGCATATGTGTATTTGGATTTCGGTGGTATCAGCGGGTACGTAGACAAATATCTCTATGATCGCGAGGCATGGAACAACAAGGGAGCGTTACTGGTAATCGCAGAGTCGGCACCTCTGATGGCGGTGCTCGTTCTGGGCTGTTTGCAACAGAAACGGATGAGACTGGGACCGATCAGGCGAACGTCATGGCCGCTGTTAATCCTTTGTGCGTTCGTGTTCTTGATCTGGCAGATAGTCTTCGGTGGACTGCGCGGAAGCCGCAGCAACATTGTCGTTAACTGCTTTTTTGCCGCGGGAATTGTTCATCAGGTATTCCGACCATTGTCGAAGAGGGTGGTCATTTTCTTGGGTATCGCTGCCCTAGCATTTAGCTATTACTACGTCTTTTTTAAGGATTTCGGTTATGCAGGCGTTAGTGCCGCCGTTAGCCTGGAGGGGCGAGAGTCTTTGCTCAGCCTATCAGGGCGATCAACAGAGAACGTCTTCATCGCCGATTTTAGCCGCTCGGATGTTCAGGCCTTTATTGTGCAGGAACTCGAGACTGGACAAGATGTCGATCTAGCAAAGGGACGGACTTACGTCGGCACTCTGAGCTTGCTCGTTCCGAGAATAATTTGGCCCGAACGTCCGCCGACAAAACTAAAGTGGACGACAGAACTTGAAAATGGTCCGGCTTCATATGGCATTGGCGCGTATCGGTCTTCTCGAATGTATGGGCAGTTGGGTGAAGCTATGCTGAACTTCGGCTATTTGGGAGTGCCGATTTCCTTTGCGCTCATGGGCTTTGTCTTGGGCAAGCTTTCGATTCTGTCCCGGCAGCTTTGGACTACGGACGCACGGAGGATGCTATTGCCTGGGATGGTGATCGCAAGTGTTTGTATGGTCATTCAAGATTCAGACAACGTTCTCTATTTCATTGTGCAGTATCTCGCGATTCCATGGACAGTTATCTGGATTTCTACATCTCGCTACCGATTAGGGTCTGCCTTTGCGCCCGTTAACCCAAGAAGAAGCGGCGAAAACCTCACTGGCGGCAAAGGGTTGACACGATGGAGCTGGGGCCCGTTGAGAACTGCGGTTGGACGTTCTCGACCTATCTCCGGGGGACATTTATGAAGGTTCTTCACCTGTGTAAGAGCTCCCGGGGAGCTCGATGGGCAAGTGCTCAAGCTCGGGTTCTGACTCGGAGAGGGATCGAGGTGCACGTCGCACTTCCAGATCTCGAAGGGCCTGTAACAAGTGAGTGGATAGCAAACGGCGCACAAGTCCATCGCATAGACTACACGCTGTCGCCACTGCAAGCGGTCGCAACGATTAGCAGCCTTGACCAACTGCGACGACTCGCGGACCTTATACAGCCGGATTTAATCCATTCGCACCACGTGAAAGCGGCGATCATGGCGCGATTAGCTCTGCGTGGGCGTTACCCTGTGCCGCGAGTGTTTCAAGTGCCGGGCCCGTTTCATATGGAAAGATTGCCATTTCGAATGTTGGAACTTTCGACGGCGACGGCGGCGGATTATTGGATCGCAACGAGCCGTGCGACCTTATCACACTATTTGCGCGCAGGACTCAGTAGCGAACGGGTCTTTCTGAGTTATGCAGGTACTGAAAACGAGCGCTTTAGGGGGCAGCGGAAGGGACAGCTCCGTAGGCATCTCGGGCTGACTGATTCGGAGTTCCTGGTAGGGAACATCAGTTACGTATACACACCTAAGTGGTATTTCATGCAAAGAGTCGGACTGAAGTGCCATGAAGACCTAATCGATGGTATCTCGCTCGCGGCCGAAAAAGATCGTTCCATTCGCGGTGTCCTGGTTGGCGGCCCTTGGGGAACGGATTCTACGTATTTTGAAAAGCTCAGGCGATACGCACGAAAGCGATCGGGCAATGCGGTCATATTGCCAGGTGCGTTCAATCAAGAAGAAGTGGCGTCTTCGATCTGGGATTTCGACTGTGCAGCACACGTCCCGATGTCAGAAAATTGCGGAGGGGTTGTCGAACCTTTGTTGTGTGGAATACCGACGATCGCTTCTCGGATTGGCGGATTGGTTGAAGTCGTGATGGACGGATCGACAGGCGTCACCGTGCCGGTCGGCGATCCTAGCGCACTTGCCGAGGCGATTTTATTGGTTCGAAATCACTACAGTGCGATGTGCGACCAAGCGGATGTCGGTCGAATGCTTGTACAGACCATGTTTGACGTTAATCGCACTGCAGCTGAGGTCGAGAAAATTTATCGTTACGTGCTGGGCCAGCGGGCCTCGGTGCCGGAGGAATTCAACTCAGAGGCATTTCTCAAAGCAGCGAGTGCCGTTGTGTGATGTCTTGCAGGGACAGAATACGTCTGCGGGAATTCACAGCCGAGTTTCGGATGCTAGTGCCGGTCGGCGACAGCGGCGCGCTGGAGACGCTGCTGCGGGACCGGCGGATGGCGGAGTCGATGGGAGCGGCGGGAGGCGAGCGGGTGCTGCGGGAGAGAGAGAGGAAGAGAAAGGATGACGTAGAGACGCGGAGAGCGCGGTGGCTCAAGGCAAGAAAAGGCCTCAGGCCTGAAAGGCCCGAGCTACGGATGAAGCGCGCGATGGACTTGGCGGTGGCGGGCGCGGGGCTCGTGGTTTTGGCGCCCGTGATGGCGGCGGTGGCTTTGGCGACCTGGGTTTGGGACGGCGGGCCGGTGTTGTTCCGGCAGAGGCGGCCGGGGTACAGGGGCGAGCAGTTTGTGCTGCTGAAGTTTCGGACGATGCGGGAGGCCCGGGATGCGGAAGGGCGGCCACCGGCGGATGAGGAGAGGCTGACGGCGCTGGGGCGGTGGTTGCGGGAGTCGAGTTTGGATGAGCTGCCGCAGCTGTGGAATGTGCTACGCGGCGAGATGAGCGTGGTGGGGCCGCGGCCACTGCTGGTGGAGTACCTGGAGCGGTATTCAGCGGAGGAGATGCGGCGGCACGAAGTGAAGCCTGGGATTACGGGGTGGGCGCAGATTCATGGAAGGAACGCGACGAGTTGGCGGGAGAGGTTCGCGCTGGATCTGTGGTACGTGGAGCACTGGAGTTTGGCGCTGGATGCGTGGATCTTGTTGCGTACGCCGTGGCGGATTGCGACCAGAGATGGGATTGCTCGGCGGGGACACGCGACGATGCCGGAGTTTTTGGGAAGCGAGCGCGGCGGCGAGTTATGAACGAGAGGCGGATTTTTGTTTATGGCGCGGGAGGCCACGGGAAGGTGGTGGCGGATATTCTCGCGTGCAGAGGCGAGAGCGAGTTTGCGGGATTTGTGGATGACAGAGAAGAATTGTGGGGCGGGCGCGTGATGGGGTTTGCGGTGCTGGGCGGCGGCGAGTGGCTGCGCGGGGAGGCGGAGTACTCGCGTGTGGCGGTAGCGCTAGGAGTTGGGGATGGACGGGCGCGGCGGAGGATTGCGGAGTGCTGGGCTGCGTGGGGAGTGGAGATTTTGACGGCGGTGCATCCTCGCGCGACGGTGGCTTGTGCGGCGCAGATGGGCCGCGGGACGGTGGTGATGGCAGGGGGGGTGGTTAATGCGGATGCGAGGGTGGGGCTCGGCGGGATTGTGAACAGCGGGGCGGTGGTGGAGCACGACGCGGAGGTTGGAGACTTTGCGCATGTGGCGCCGAGGGCGGCGATTGGGGGAGCGTCGAGGTTAGGGGCTTTTTCGCACCTGGGCATGGGCGCGGTTGTTCTGGAGCGCGTTTGCGTTGGCTCGCACTCAATTGTTGGGGCAGGCGCGGTTGTTGTGGAGGATTTGCCGGATGGAGTGGTCGCGATGGGAGTGCCGGCGCGGATTCACCGACGGCTTTTGTCTGAAGTTGAGAGTGTGAGCATTGTTGCGTCCTGAGAGCGAACTATGACACCGAACGCGGTATTGAATTTGTTGGCGATCGAAGGCGGACAGCCGAGCCGCAGGGCGCCGTTTGCGCCGTGGCCTTTTTTTGAGGCGGACGAGATTGCGGCGGTGGAACGCATTTTGCGATCGGGGAAGATCAACTACAAGACGGGCGAAGAGGGGCGGCTGTTTGAGCAGGAATTTGCCGCGTTTGCCGGCTGCAAGCACGGTGTGGCGGTGGCGAACGGGACGGTCGCGCTTGAACTGGCTTTGCATGCGTTGGGAATTGGCGCGGGCGATGAAGTGATCGTGCCGAGCCGGACGTTTATTGCGTCGGCGAGTTGCGTGGTGACGCGGGGAGCGAGGCCTGTGATCGCGGATGTAGATGCGACGAGCCAGAACTTGACGGCGGTGACGATCCAGCCGCTTCTGAGCACGCGGACGAAGGCGGTTATTGCCGTGCACCTGGCGGGGTGGCCGTCCGACATGGATTCGATTGTTGCCCTGGCGCGCGAGCACGGGATCAAGGTGATCGAAGATTGCGCGCAGGCGCATGGCGCGACGTACAAGGGACGGCCGGTGGGGTCGCTGGGAGATGCGGCAACGTTTTCGTTTTGCCAGGACAAGATCATGACCACCGGCGGAGAAGGCGGGATGTTGACCACGAACGACGATGGGGCTTGGGAACGCGCGAGAAGTTTCCGGGATCACGGCGCGTGCGACGACGGGCGTGGGAATAACAAGGATTCGCATAATTTCCGGTGGGTTCACGATTCGTTTGGAACGAATTGGCGGCTGACGGAGATGCAGTCGGCGATCGGGAGGGCGCAACTGCGGAAGGTTTCGCGATGGGTTGCAGCGCGGAGGAGGAATGCGGGGGTGCTGACGAAGAGGCTTTCGCGTTGTCCGGGGTTGCGCGTCACGCAGCCGGCACAAGAAATTGGGCATGCTTACTACAAATATTACGCCTTTGTTTGCCCGCAGCGCTTAAGAACGGGATGGAATCGGGACCGCGTCATGGCGGCCATTAAGGCGGAGGGTATTCCCTGCTTCAGCGGAATCTGCAGCGAGATTTACCTGGAAAAGGCTTTCCCTGAGGAATGGCAACCGCCGCGGCGCTTGCAGGTTGCCAAGGAGCTAGGAGAAACGAGCCTGATGTTTGTGGTGCATCCCACACTTTCCGAGCAAGACATGCTGGATATGTGTTGCGCGGCCGAAAGGATTATGTACGCGGCTTCGAAATAGGCGGTCTTTCCTAATCCCATGCCCTCAAACCTCATGCACTACCGCACCTGGCTGGTTGCTCTGTTCCAATCGGCATTGATCTTCACCGCGCTGCTGCTGGCGTGGCTGTTGCGGTTCGACTTTTCGTTGCCACAGCGTGGCCTGCTACTGTTGGCGGCGCCACTGCTGATTGCGATTCGGTTGGTGGCGATCGCCAGATTTGGACTGCTGCATGGCTGGTGGCGGTATACGGGTGTAAGCGATGCGCTGGACGTTGTGAAGGCGATTGCGTTTGGGTCGGCAGGGTTTCTGTTTGTGATACGTTTCGTTCTTGGTGTTGTTGCGTTTCCGCGAACCGTCTACATTCTGGAGGCGCTGCTCAGCATAGGCATGTTGGCTGGAGTGCGGCTAATTTCGCGGATATTGACCGAATCTGTATCTGAAATCTCCACGTCTCGACGGAAGGTGACGCTGATCGGCGCGGGGAGCGCCGCGCAGATGGTCATCCGCGAAATTAACCGGATGAAGGACATTTATGAAGCGGTGGGTTGTGTCGACGACGACGAATCGAAGCTGGGAATCCGGCTGCAGGGAGTTCCGGTGATCGGCAGCGTCGATCAGCTTCCGGTCTTGCTCGCAACCAACCCTGTGGATGAGATTTTGATCGCTGTGCCCTCGGCTACAGGAAAACAGATGCAAAGGTTCGTCCAAATCTGTGAGCAATGCGGTACGCGATTCAAGACGGTGCCGACACTGCGCGACCTCATTACCGGGGAGGAGAGCATCCGCGAGTTTCGCGACGTGAATCTGGAGGATTTGCTCGGGCGAGATCCAGTGCACATTGACTTGGGATCGGTCAGGGATCGAATTGAAGGGCGCGCGGTCCTGGTCACCGGTGCGGCGGGGTCGATTGGGTCGGAGTTGTGTCGACAAATCCTGGAGTACAGCCCCTCGACGCTGATCTGCCTGGATCAAAGCGAAACTGGGATTTTCTATCTGGAGCAGGAACTGTCCAAATTTGGTGCGGTGGGCCAGACCGTCTTTTGCGTCGCCGACGTGGGTGACAGGGAGCGTGTCCGCAGAATCTTTGCGGAATATGGTCCAGATGTGGTGTTCCATGCGGCTGCCTACAAGCACGTGCCGGTGATGGAACGCAATGTTCAAGAAGCAATCAAAAATAATGTGTTCGCTCTTCTGGACCTGCTGGAAATTGCGGAAGAGCACGGGTGTGGTAGTTTCGTCCTGATTTCTTCTGACAAAGCGGTGAATCCGACCAGCATTATGGGCGCGACCAAAAGAATCGGCGAATTGATCACCGCCTGCCGGCCGTGCAACGGGATGCGGAGCGTTTCCGTCAGGTTCGGAAACGTTCTGGGCTCAAATGGCAGCGTGGTTCCAGTGTTCCAGGAGCAAATCCGCAGAAGCCAGCCGTTGAGCATCACTCACCCAGAAATCAAACGATTTTTCATGACCGGATGTGAAGCTGTGTCGTTGGTGCTGCAAGCGTTCGCGATGGGCGGCGGCGGCGACACTTTGGTTCTCGACATGGGCAAGCCCGTCAGAATCCTGGACTTGGCCCGAAAGTTGATCGTGCTTTCGGGAAGGTCCGAGCGAGACGTCGGAATTCGGTTTACTGGCTTGCGAGAGGGCGAAAAGTTGAAAGAAGAGCTTTTCTACGCAGCCGAAGAAATTCACGCAACACCATTTGAGAAGATCAAAAGAATTCGGGGGCCGCTAGTTGGCTGGTCGCTGTTACAACGGCAGCTTCGGGAGCTCAAAGATGCCTTGGGCGTAGATGAGTTAGTGCGTCGAAAGGTTAAGGAGATCGTCCCGGAATATTCGTACCAGTTGAACTCCGATGCAGCACAGATGGCAAGAAGGTACATCCGGCTGCCTCTTCAAGAACAACTTGGAGCGGCTCCGATTCACATTGATGCGGATTGACCTTACGCGCGTTTGGAGCCGAATCCTATTCTTGGGCTTGATCCTCGTAGGCTCGGGGACCTTTATCTTCTTCAGCGGAAGAGCGTACCTTGCGGCGCATTGGAACGCGTCCTCTAGTCCCGCACTAAGGCTAAAAGCTGCAAGACTCGAGCCGGGCAACGCCGAGTATTGGGGCCGCTTGGGTGCTTCTCACCAATGGGATTTGAGCTCTGGAGATACCCAGGCGGCCGTGCACTATCTTGAAAAGGCCACACGCGTAAACCCGCGGTCTGCGGACCTGTGGATGGAACTGGGTGACGCGTACCAGACCTCAGGAGATGCCGCACGCGCCCGGAAGGCCTACGCAAAGGCACAGGAGAGTTATCCGATTTCCGCCGAAGCGGCATGGCGCTACGGGAGTTTTTTGGTTTACGAGGGAGACTACTCTGAGGGCTATACCGAATTTCGCAGGGCGCTTTCGGTAGATCCTACACTTACGACAGACGCGATTTCGGAATGCTGGCAATCCAGTGGGAGCGTGGTTCCCATCTTGGACAATGTCCTGCCCCGCAAATCCGGCTACTACATCGACGCGATGAATTTTTTCCTTTCGCAAAATCTAACGGAGCCCGCGCTTGCGGTATGGAATCGCCGGCAGGCGCTCAACCTGCCCGTCAAGGTGAACGAAACCGTTCCACTCGTTGATGCTTTGATCGCTGAGGACCGTTTGGCCGATGCTCAACGGACATGGAATGACGGGCTCGAGAGTACGAATTGGAGCCGCGACGAAGTGAAAAATCGATCGCTCGTTATGAACAGTGGATTTGAGCGGAACATGGCAAATGGCGGCTTCGACTGGCGCGAGATCGCGATGGACGGCGTTCGTTTCGACTTTGACAATTTCTTACCGCATTCAGGCTCACGATCCCTGCGCATTCAGTTCGACGGAACTAAGAACCTGGACTTTCAGAATTTGTTTCAACTTGTACCCGTCGAACCTGGGACTCGCTACCATTTCTCGGCTTATCTTCGAAGTCAGGCTATCTCTACCGATCACGGCGTGCACTTCGAAATCCTCGATGCCAAACGCCCTGTCGAATTGCAAGTTGTGACTCCGGATGCTATTGGGACAACTCCTTGGATTTTGCAGCAAACCGATTTTGTGACAGGTCCGAATACACACCTGTTGAGGATTTCTCTCAGACGCATTCCTAGCTGGAAGTTTGACAACAAGCTCGGCGGGACGGTTTGGGTCGACGACGTGGCCCTGACGCCGAGTCCTGGGATTGCCAAGGACATTTCCTGATGAAGTTTGTTCGCGTGGGGACCTACATTCTGACCGGCTTTGCGGTGCTATCATTTGGCGGCGTCGAGGCGTGGGGGCAAGCGATTCTGGAAATCGGCGCGGCGGTTTTGTTCGTTTTCTGGGCCGTTGTGGTGACCCGCCGTCAACAACTGGAGGTTCGGTGGAATTGGCTCTATCTTCCTTTGCTGGCATTGGGCGCAGTCGCTTTGATGCAATACGCTTTCGGCCTTTCCGTTTATTCCTATCTGACCAAAATCGAGGCGCTGAAATGGGGCGCTTATCTTTTGCTTTTTTTCCTAGGGCTCGAGTCGTTCCGGACAAAGGATCATCTGAAGCAGTTGGCGTGGTTTGTTCTTAGCCTTGGATTTGCCGTTTCGCTGTTTGCGATTGTCCAGCACTTTACGTTTAACGGAAAGCTGTACTGGTTTGTTTCAGTGCCGGACGGAGCGGCGCCGTTCGGGCCGTTCGTAAACACCAACCATTTCGCCGGTTTTGTGGAGCTGGTCGCGCCTCTTGGTCTTGCGCTGCTTTCGTTCCCTTCGCGGCGGCGGGAGCGGGAGCATGTCATCCTATTGTTGTTGTTTACGATCGTCCCTGTCGGAGCAGTGGTTCTATCAGCCTCGCGTGGGGGGATCATCGGCCTGATGCTGGAATTCGCGTTACTGGTATTTCTGTCGCGCACTCATCAGTTCGGAAGAAAACAACTATTGGGCGCCGCTGGTATCGCTGTCCTTGCCGGAGGTTTTACTTTCTGGTTGGGGGTAAGCGCGGCGGTGCAGCGATTCGAACAGCTGAGTCGTGCTGGGATCGCACGAGAGTTGAGGGTTTCGATGTATGAAGACACCTGGCGGATTTTTGCCGACCATCCATGGGTTGGAACCGGTTTGGGAACGCTGGTCACCGTTTATCCTCAATATGCTAGCTTCTACGATGGAAGGACTGTGGACCACGCGCACAACGACTATCTTGAATTGCTGGCGGATACCGGATTGATGGGAGGGCTTTGTGGTTTGTCCTTCATTGCGCTCCTGTTCTGGCAGGGTCTCAAACGTTTGGAGGACGCAGAATGGGGCTCGGCCCGCGCGATCCGTGCTGGGTCATTGGCGGCGTGTGTCGGAATTCTGATTCACAGCCTTGTGGACTTTAATCTCCACATCCCTTCGAACGCCCTGCTCTTCCTGCTATTCGCCGGTGCAGCAACGGCAAAGATCAGCGAGCCTTCACCGCTTCGCCATAAGCTTTCCACACCTGCAACCGCAAACCTACCACCGCAGTTCGTTACCGACTTTCAGGCCTAGATACTGAGTGGCGCTAGCAGCTAGCGGAGGCGCGCCCTCGCTGACCCGAACCAGCAGCTGAAGGCGGTAGTTTTTTCCTCCGTGCCGGCCGCATTTAGTGCTCTCCAAAAGCTGGTCCCAAAGCACCCGTCTTATCGCTACCTAAGTAGTTGATTTCACGCAGCCAGTTTTTGTCGGTATCGATGCCCAAAAACTGCGTTTGTGGGCGACGATAGCTACGCGTTCTTCGACTGGTTTCTTTCGGCACGGATCCAGTAAACCGTTGGTCATCGACTGTCTCTTTCTTGATGTGGAGCAGCTCGACGGCCAACGTTCATGCCCCACTTCGCCATCAGTCAGTCGACTCGACTCCACATTTGGCGCTGCCTACAGCAATCCCGTTGTCAGTTTCCAACATACAGAGTATGGGCAGTCCAGCTGCTTGATCTAAAGATACCTTAGGCAATCTCAGTAACGGACAGTTAAGAAGCCAAAGGCTATTGCCTGACGAGGTTGTAATTTTGTGTTGTGGTTAAGTTTGGTTCTCAATTGCGAGCAATAGGAGAAACATAATGAAACGAGACTTCGGACCAGGAATGTTTGTCACGTTTGCCCTCGGCTTGGGCGTCGGTGCTGTGGCCGCCTTACTGCTGGCTCCCAAGGAGGGCCAGGCCTTGCGCGACGAGATGGCAAAAGGTGCTATAGACCGGATGAACCAGGCACGAACGACTGCCAGGAAGATTGGCAAACAAGCTCAGACAATCGTTGACGAAACAGCCGACGAGATTAATGGCGCCGTTGCGGCAGGCGAAATCGCGTACAACCATGCTAAAAACGCGTAAGTCCTCCCGTCGCCATCAATCAAGAACGTTGATTACGTGAATAACGAACAGGAGTTGACATATGGCATCGCACAAACACAAACACAAACACATCCAGGATGAAACGATTCTGGCCAACGTAGCGGAGTCAATCGGAAGTACGTTAGGCACCATCGCCGCCAAGGCCAGAGCATTACCGGATGCGTTGTCGCACAGCAGCTTTGTACGGACGGCGGAACGTGAAGGCAAGAAATTTATTGGGAAAGGCAAGACTGCTGCAAGGAAGGCTAAAAAGGCAGTTTCGAAGCATGCTAAAAGCCACAAAATCAAGCAAGCTAGCCGGCGCAGTTTGCGCCATGCAATCATCGCCCCAAAGCGAGCGGCCCGCTCAATCTCTGCCAGAAAGAAGGCTTCACGTAGAGTGCGGCGCAAAAACTGAACGGTGATCGGTTTTGTTGGTCGCCTTGCAATTCATAGCAAAATAAAAGCCTATTCGGCCGTCCTGAGATATTTGTTGAAAAAATCAAGGGTGCGTTGCCAAGCTAACTTAGCCGCCGCTTCGTCGTAACGCGGCGTAGTGTCGTTATGGAAGCCATGATTAGCCCCTTCATAAATGTAAGCGGTGTAGGTCACGTGATTTGCTTTCAGTGCATCCTCGTACGCCGGCCATCCACTGTTCACACGTGTGTCGAGCGATGCATAGTGAAGCAAAAGTGGCGCTTTGATCTTGGCGGCATCCGCCGCAGTGGGCTGTCGGCCGTAGAATGCAACCGCCGCTCCGAGATCGGGGAGCCGCACTGCGAGTCGATTGGCGGTAGTTCCGCCAAAGCAGAAACCCACGACACCAATTTTGCCTGTGCATTCCGGACGCGATTTTAGCCAAGCGGCCGAGGCGACAAAGTCTTCGAACATTTTAGTTTCATCAACTTTGCCGAATAGCTCCCCGCCCTTCTCGTCATCGCCCGGGTATCCTCCAACAGAACTAAGACCATCAGGCGCGAACGCGACAAAATTGGCAATTGCTAGACGGCGCGCCACATCTTCGATATAGGGATTTAATCCACGGTTTTCGTGGATCACCAGCACACCGGGGAGCTTCCCAGTGCCGTTTACTGGAAGAACGAAATAGCCCCGTATTGCGCCGTTCCCCTGAGGAGAAGGGACGGTCACGTATTCCGTTCTGAGTCGCTTGTCGTCTTTAGCTACTTGTTCCGCCAGAGCGTACTTCGGTCTGAGGCTTTCCCAAATTGCCACGGCCGTTACCCCACCCACCGTATACTTCGCCGCTCCATCCAGGAACTGTCGGCGGCCGATCTCGCCATGCACGTAATAATCGAACAGTGTTAGCAACTCCTGAGGATAATCGGCAGCTTTCTTTCGTTCCATTCGGCGGCCTCCTTGATCGATCTTAAATTACACGTGATGCCGCCAGGCTAAATGGGTAACATCGCAATTTTGCTGGCAGCAATCCCTTTTTAGCCTACCCCGTCAATTCCATCCAGTGTCAAATTTCCCAACAAGGGCGCACAGCCAAAATAAATAAATTCGATGTGTTTTTCAGGAGGATCAGACCGCATCCTCCGCTCTGCAGGTGGGACCTCAAGGGATTGAACTAACTGCGGATACATCGCCCACTTCTCGCCGCTCTTTCGAGGAGACGTGGGCGATGTTTGTTCCTCGTGAAATGCTCAGGATTCGTCAGAAACCACGGACTCGCCTGCAACGTCAGAAGGGAAGGGCACATATGGGAAGGCTTGTGGATCACGCAAAAATGCCAGAACGTAACCTCAATCCAGAGTTTCCTCGGCTTCTCATATTTTTGCTCGCTCTGTCGTTGTGTGTGGTAGGGGCTAGGGCGGCAGGCACACCCATTCCGCATGGAACGGTCGAACTGATCGCGGAGAATCAATGGATTACCTCGGGGCATACCCTGAATTTAGGATTCCGTTTCCAAATGGAAAAGGGTTGGCACATTTACTGGATCAACCCAGGCGATTCAGGTGAGGCGCCCAAAGTGAAGTGGCAATTGCCCGCGGGCCTCACAACCGGGCCGATGGAATGGCCCACGCCTCGCCGTCTTGGGGCCACAAGCATCGTGGATTATGGTTACGAAGACACCGTAATGCTAATCGTGCCGATACATGCGAACCAAAACCTCGCAGCGAGCGGATCAACTCAACTCACTGCCGATTTGCGAGTATTGGTCTGTCGCGAAGTGTGCATCCCGGGCAACGCACAACTCTCGCTTACTCTCCCCGTCAAATCGCAACCACCTGCGCCAGACCCCTCGGCGACTGAGTTGTTCACTGTTGTGCGCAAGTCATTGCCGCGCCCGCTGCCTGCAAACTGGAAAGTCAGCCTGGCCGAAGACAAGGATTCTTTTGTGCTCGCTGCGAATCTTGGCCACCAAAGTACGCAGGCGATCTTCTTCCCTCTTGCCGAGTCGCAGATTGATAACGCCGCACCGCAAAAGCTCTTGCCGACGGCCGCCGGCTTTCGGCTCACGCTGCGGAAGTCGGATCAGTTTGTCAAACCCATTGAACGCTTGCAGGGCGTACTCGTGCTCTCCGCCGATCAGTCCTACTTAATAGATGTGCCGCTCAGCAAGCCCGACGGAGCGAACAAAAACACAGCATTGAAATCCACCCGACACGATAAGTAAAGGAGGCATTATAAAAATGAAGCGCTCGAATCTAGCGACGATGTTCATTGCTGTCGTGTTGTGCACCAGTCCTCTGCTGATCTGGGCTGCAAAAGTCGGAGACCCGGCGCCGGAGTTCACAGCAACGGCCAGCAACGGCAAGACCGTCCGCCTCTCGGACTATCGCGGAAAGTACGTGGTCCTCGAGTGGCACAATAACGGGTGTCCTTACGTTGGCAAGCACTACAAAAGCGGCAACATGCAGCGTCTCCAAAAGCAGTGGACCGGTGAGGGAGTCGTCTGGTTCACCATCCTGTCGTCTGCACCGGGCAAGCAGGGTTACGTGAGCGCCAGCGATGAGAACGACTATCTCGCGAAGATGCAGGCCGCACCAACCGCCGCACTTCTCGACCCGACCGGTGAGATCGGCCATCTTTACGACGCCAAAACCTCTCCGCAGATGGTGGTCATCAATCCCCAAGGCGTGCTGATCTACAGTGGCGCCATCGACGACAAACCAACCACCGATCTGCAGGATGTTCCGACTGCCACGAATTACGTCAGCCTCGCTCTTCAGCAGGCTATGGCCGGAAAGCAGGTGGAAACGCCCGCGACGCGTCCTTACGGCTGTTCGGTCAAGTATGCGGATTCGAGGCACTAGCGCTCCACCGGGCGTCTCGTCCTCATCACGGTCCTGATTACGAGAAATGAATCTCGTCCGCGCAAGACTCCGCATTGCGAAGGTCGGAGCACGAAATGAAAGCTGGCGAATCGCTTGTGTCCTGAGAAGTTTACGTGATTCCGCGAGATCTACTTCCCGGCTGATGGATTGCCCAGGCCGCGCTCCTAGGCCATCACCCGGAGCTGGCGCACCTTGATAGGCACATGACGAATGCGCCCTAGTAGGGACGGGGGTTACGGAATTAAGGGAGCATGAATGGCATAGTTCTGGATTTGAAGGATAGTTGCCGGATCGTGCGGTTCGGGTGAAGCGAAGTTCATGTTGCCGCATTATCCTTTCTTTCTGCTCACCCCAATTCGATATAGAATCCACTAAATATGCTGGGCTCCCGACAATTTCTGGTCTCGTCCGCATGGAGCAACAATGGTCACTACCGTCATGCCGAACGTCCCGGTGTCCAAGCACCGGCCCGGCCGCCGTTACGACAATCTCTTCGTTTCCGGGATGGTAGCGCTGCTTCTAGCTACGGTCCTTTTCGGCTTCGCGCGTACGTACTTTCTCGCTGGTATGTTCCGCGCTCCTTTGGCCAATAATTTGCTTCACGTCCACGGTGCGGTTTTCACCTGCTGGATGGTGCTTCTAATCGTGCAAACGTCGCTGATCAGTGCTCACCGTGTGAATATTCATCGCAAACTCGGTCTTGTCGGATTTGGTCTGGCTTGCGTCATGGTGGTCCTCGGCGTACTCGCTGCCTCGGACGCGCTTAGTCGGAATGTCGCTCCGGTCCCACACTTGGACGCGAAAACCTTCTACACCATTCCCATGGGCGGTATGCTCATTTTTTCAACACTCATTTTCTTTGCCTATCGCATGCGTCGCAATCCTGCAGCTCACAAACGTCTCATCCTTATCGCTACGATTGCCATCATGGACGCGGCTATCGACCGCTGGCCCCTTGCTTTCGTTCATCACAACCATGTGTCCGAACTGTTTAATTACTCTTTCTTGCTCTTCATCGTTCTCTATGACTTGTGGTCCACCGGAAAAGTCCAGCAAGTGACCGTATGGGCCAGCCTCTTCGTTATCGTGATGCAACAACTGCGCATTCCCGTCGGACACACCTCAACCTGGCAAGCTTTCGCCACCTGGGTTCAATCGCTCCGCATCTAGCGGCTCGCTCTCGTTTCGGTTAAACAACTCCCTTGCCGTTTTTGGTTTTCCATAAAGCTTTCGGAAATCCATGATCCACTAAACGTTGTTGTGCTCAACTCCCGATAAGTCGACGCAATTGGGAGGAATGGACACTGACACTCATGAAGTGATTCCGGGCGAGAGGTGAATCACAGAAAAGCGAAAGCCCACCAGCGCACAGTGGGCTTTCCGAACTAGCCTGCGAGGGCAGAGTGTTGATGCGAAAGGCGGAGTGGGCGCTCCGCCTGAACAAGCTAAGCCGTGGCCGCAGTGGCCTTCCCGTGGTCCTCAACATGCGCCTTTGCCGCTTCTGCAGCGTGGTGCCTTGCATGTTGATGGTGTCCATTAGCTAGTTGCGCATGATGCGCTGCCGTCTCGAACTTTCCTGCTTCGTGGTGCTTCGCGGCTTCCTTGTGGTGTCGCGCAGCGTGTTCGTGATGTTCTGCTGCCTTTTGGTGATGCTCCGCTGCCTTCTTTGACATAAGTGTCCTCCATCGCTTTCTATAAAAACTACCGACGCAACAATGATTGGGCTGAGGTTTCGATTCAGTTTACGGGCGGAGTCTTACTGTACACCCAAATGAAAGCGGCCATCCAGGTGAAAAGTCCAGGATCTAATCGTAGGGTGTTGCCCGGAGCCAGGAGCGAAGGCGAAGGCGGATCCGGATGGCCGCACTTCCTCGTGGTGCGGAGGATTCCGGCGATGACGTTGTCGGCTTCAGTTTGAAGCCTGTGTAATCCAGCTAGAGTGACACGGTAATACTTAGCTTTGTATTAGGGAGCGTGATAGAGAGAGCGTCTTCTGGAAGACGCTGCGCCATCCGAAGAGCCATCTTTGTACGGTTACGGACTCCAATCAGGCGAGCGGTATCCGTTCACTTGAACATCTGTAATTGCTTGTAATTGCTCAACCGGAGCATCTGCGCCGATGCAGGGTTACTCGGATGCCATTCTTGGGGCGCAAAGTCACTGAGGCAAGCGGTTCGACCGCATGTCCGGGCACGAGCTCGAGGTGGCACTTCTGCTGAATCATGGCAAGCAGCAAAGTAGCCTCCAGCATGGCGAAGGAAGCCCCGACACACACTCTGGGCCCGCCGCCAAACGGAAAATACGCGAACCGGGGAATTTTCCCGGAGCGGACCGGATCATCGCGCCAACGCTCCGGGTCGAACTTGTTCGCATTGGGGAAAAAACGTTCGTCACGCTGCGTCAGGAATTGGAAGATGAAAATGTTCGTGCCGGCAGGCACTCGATAGCCGCCAATTCTGCAATCGGCTATGGCCCTTCGACCGATACCCCAAACGGCCGGATACAGGCGCATCGATTCCTTGAGAATCATTTCCGTGTAGCGCAGAAGAGGAAGATCGTCCGCGGTAGGTTCGCGGTCACCGAGCACAGTGTGAAGTTCTTCGACGAGCCTGGCCTCGACCCAAGGATTTTCGGCAATCAGGAAGAAGGCCCAGGACAGCGCGATCGCGGTGGTTTCGTGGCCGGCTAAAAAAAGCGTCATCACCTCGTCGCGCAATTGAGCGTCACTCATCGGCCGGCCTTCCGAATCCCGCATCTGAAGAAGCATGTCGAGCAAGTCTCCGTGCGGCCGGTTCGAGGCGCGGCGTTCACGAACAATGCCCTCGATAATTCTGTTCAAGTCGTTGATGGCGCGACGGCGGGACGGGGCGAGGAAATCCGGAAGGTCGAACGGGAGGAGAAGCGCCTGACCGGCATCGCTCAGAAACCTCTCGGTCACTACATGCATGGCTTTGCCGACTCGTTCGGCGACACCGGTGACCTCCGCTCCAAACAGGCATTGCGCGACGATCCGCAGTGTTAGAGCCATCATGTCTTCATGCACGTTGCGTCGTTCGCCGTCGTTCCACGAGCCCAGCATTTGGCTCGTGGCGCGCGACATCACCGGCGCGTAGGACACAATGTTTTCGCGGCGGAAGGCGGGCTGGATCAGACTTCGCTGGTGCTGCCAGGCTTTTCCTTCGTTCGTCAGCAGGCCATTGCCGAGGACACGCGCGAGAGCGCGGTAGTCTGCGGACTTGGTGAAGTTGCCTGGATTTGTGACCAGCACGTATTCGATATCGCGAGGATGCAACACCAGACAGATGGGAACGTGGACGTAGCGAACCTGCACGACGTCGCCATACTCCCTGGCACAACGGGAATAGAAACCCAACCAATCGCGAGAAACGGCTCTCAGGTTGCCGAGTAGGAAATGTCCCTTAGGACCGGGTGGAGGTCCGAGAGGATTCCTAACGGGGGTCGCTGCCGCCATGGGTTACCTGTACTTTCACTCTAGCGTTTCCCTGAAAGGGTATGGCAGGGGAAAAATTGCTACGCTGCCCGTGGACAAACTGGAGAATGGTCTCCGCTTTGGTCTCTACGCGCTAGGGTGCCTGCAATCCGATTATAAGGACTTGCCATCCATCCGAAGAAGGCGAAATCGAAAACTGGCTCTGGTAGGAACCGGGTGAGGACACATTTTCGAATACCGTGGTCAGATAGTTTGGCGTCGAATTCAAATCCTTTAGAAAACCCGCCTGCGGCGTGAACACGTGAGGAGCGTCTGAGTCACCGAAGATCCAACTCACCAGCAGCCCACCCTTAGGGAGCGTGATCGATGGAGAGCTAGCGCTCGTCGTGTACATGCCCGGACTAGGGCTCGTGATCGCGGAAACGATCGGTGCTTTGACCGTGTCTGTCCCGGCAATGCCCAAAAAATGCACAAATATAGGTTCCTGAATGCTGGCTGTGATCGTGATCAACGTTCCCGCCGGGCATGACACCGGATTCTGCACATAATAGACAGTGCTCCTCATGTCGTAGTAGAAACCCGCCCAGTTCGTCGGCCCCGCCAAAATGTACCATCGGTTCCCGCAGCTATCCGCTACCTCGGGTTGAGGGATCGGCTGACCGTAAAAGTTGTAATAGTCTCCCAGGAAGAGCAACAGCGTTGAGGCTCCCGGGTACACGAACGGCCCTACGGTGTACGTCGTTGGATAGGTGGGGTGTGCGCCTGTCCCCCAGGCTCCCGAGGACACTGTCGTGGGAGCCGGTGGATTCACGACAAGCGTAGCTGCTTTGCTGGCATTGGCGGAGTAATCCTCATAGCCCGCATACACATTCGGTGCTTTGTTATCCGTGCTCACCATCACAAACCGCATCGCTGACCGGCTCGTCCACCCTGGTCGTGATGTGATTTCCCTGACGATATTCGTAACCTCGATCGCGTGAGTGCATGTGTTTTGTCCGTTGTTTTGCCCTCGGCAACTCCCATGGGCATCTCCCGGTCCCGTAGTCGTGTAATCGGTGTACGCCGTCGTATACGGCACATCCAAAGGAGTGTTCCCTGGGTTGCCATTGAAAGCTGCTCCGTCGTCTTGGGCAACTCCGTATACCCGGAAAATGTGGACACCACTGCTGCAGGGCGCCGATCCACAAGTAACACTACTTGCAGACCCGTCGCTGCTCACCAGTTGCAAGTATGCGGATTGGATCGTGTCTCCCGAATTGGCACCCACAGACGGAAATCGGTACCCCGTAACCCAGGCGGGTGTCAAACCGGCCCAACTCCCCACCAGATCCGCTCCGCCCGATAATAGAGTGCTCTGCCACCCGCTCCCGCTATGGTTGTCGTAGTAACCGTCGTCGGCGTCATTGGAAATCTGAATCGTGTGCGAAACCACAGACCCTGTACCCCCGCCACTAATCGTTAACGTCAGCGACGCGCTGCCAGTACCCGCGCTATTGGTAGCGCTCAGTGTCACCGTGGAGCTTCCCGCACTCGTAGGAGTTCCGGAGATCAAACCTGAAAGCGTATTCACCGTGAGGCCGGCCGGCAATCCCGTCGCACCAAAACTGCTCGGCGAATTGGTCGCCGTGATTTGATAGCTGAAAGCTGTCCCTACCGTCCCACCAGCCGCCGTACCGCTGGTGATTACCGGGAGGGCCGCCGCAGTCACCGTAAAGTTGACACCGTTGCTCGCTACCCCGCCCACCGTCACCACTACACTCCCCGTCGTCGCTCCGCTTGCCACCGGCACCACAACGCTTGTCGCACTCCAGCTTGTCGGCGTCCCTAACGCCCCGTTAAACTTCACCGTGCTGGTTCCTTGCGTCGCTCCAAAGTTTGTCCCCGCGATCGTCACCGCTGTACCCACCGCTCCGGACACCGGACTCAAAGTGGCAATGTTCGGAGTCGGCGCCCCACCTCCGCCCGTAGCTGCTTTAAACGTGGCAATTTGCGCCGTCCAACTGGTGGCCGCCAACGTCCACGCTGCAGCGACCGACCCTGCGTTCGTCTGAATCTGGTATTCGGTATTTAGTCCCGTGCCCGAAAGTGCTGTATCGCTATTGATCAAGCTAAATCCACTGCCTGCCGTCGGGCTATAGCCGTTTTCTAGGTCTCCAAGGATAAGTTCGCCACCCGAGGTCGTCGTGACACTACCACTGGAAGGATTGGCCGTCGTCCCGTCCTGCTGTGCCGCTTGATCCAATGGGTTGGTCGTAGCCACTCCCGACCATTCCTGGCACTGCATCGCTCCGTACTCACCCGCGCTTCCCGGTTTACCGGTGATGGTCGTAGTTCCTGCCTTGCTGTTGGCAACGTAGAACTGCGCGGTGGCTTGCGCCATCACAGCGTTGTAGTGAACAGCAGTCGCTACCGACCAGGATCCATTCACGTTATCGCTCACCGACAACGTCGTCCCGCCGGGATTGCCGTACGTGAGGCTACAAGTCAGCAGGTCCCCACTCGCTACTCCACTGAGGGTCACCACAACAGCATTAGTGTTCGAGGCAGCGTTGTCGGCTGCACCGTGCTGTGCCAGCTTAATCGAGCCCTGCACTGGGGCAGCTTTGAAGGCAGCGATCTGCGCCGTCCAACTGGTGGCCGCCAACGTCCACGCTGCAGCGACTGACCCTGCGTTCGTCTGAATCTGGTATTCGGTATTTAGTCCCGTGCCCGAAAGTGCTGTATCGCTATTGATCAAGCTAAATCCACTGCCTGCCGTCGGGCTATAGCCGTTTTCTAGGTCTCCAAGGATAAGTTCGCCACCCGAGGTCGTCGTGACACTACCACTGGAAGGATTGGCCGTCGTCCCGTCCTGCTGTGCCGCTTGATCCAATGGGTTGGTCGTAGCCACTCCCGACCATTCCTGGCACTGCATCGCTCCGTACTCACCCGCGCTTCCCGGTTTACCGGTGATGGTCGTAGTTCCTGCCTTGCTGTTGGCAACGTAGAACTGCGCGGTGGCTTGCGCCATCACAGCGTTGTAGTGAACAGCAGTCGCTACCGACCAGGATCCATTCACGTTATCGCTCACCGACAACGTCGTCCCGCCGGGATTGCCGTACGTGAGGCTACAAGTCAGCAGGTCCCCACTCGCTACTCCACTGAGGGTCACCACAACAGAATTGGTGTTCGAGGCAGCGTTGTCGGCTGCACCGTGCTGTACCAGCTTGATGCCCTGGCCATTGCTGCGCGGAGCCGCAGCAAACAAGGCCACACAGAGGACAAGTAAGCCCCACCGTACGCTCACGGACGCGCTCTTCCCCGCTGTAGCGCATGAAGAATTCAAGCGGTAAGACAGTCGAGAGCCTATAGCGACAGAATGTGTCTCAGGATGAATAGTCAAAGTTGAGTCAGACCTGGCGTCAGACATCGTTGGATGGCACAACCATTAGCCGAGAATTATAGCAGCGGATGGGTAAGATAATCGCCAAGCATAAAGTCCCTGTAGTACCAAGGAAGATCCATTGAATAGTACTGGAACCGCCGGGGCGGATTAGAGGTGTCCGTTCCTTTGTTGCACAGCCAGTTTGTCGCGAGCACTCCCTACGCCTGAGTATTGTCAAAAGCGTTGTGCAATTGCACGCGCCAGTCAGGTAAGCGAACGCCGAAGGTATGAAACAGTCGTTCGCTCGACAGGAGAGAATTTAAGGGGCGGACGGCAGGAGTGGGGTATTCGGCACTCGTGATGGGATCAATGCGCTGAACCATAAGCGGACGGCCACCCGTCGCGGCGCTCACCCAAGGAGTATCAGTCGAGGCGCGGGATGCCTCGTCCGAGATTGCCTGGGCGAACTCAAACCACGTAGTCGCTCCAGGAGCCGTCATGTGGTATGTACCGGAGACTTCCTCAAGGGATGACAAGAGACCGGATTCTTGCGAGACATTGTGGAGCACGGAGACAGTGGCGCGCGCGATTTCCCGGGACCAATTGGGAGTACCGGTTTGATCTCGCACGATACGCAACTCTTTGCGCTGAGAGGCCAAGCGCAGAAGCGTCAAAAGAAAATTTCGCCCGCGCGTTGCATACACCCACGAAATTCGAAAGATCAGGTGAGCTACGCCTGATTGGCGAATGGCGATTTCACCTGCAAGTTTCGTTCTGCCGTAGGCGTTGAGCGGATTCGTGGGATCGTTCTCTTCATAGGGGTTCTGTTTCAGGCCATCAAAGACGTAGTCTGTTGAATAATGCACCAGGATGGCGCCAATCTTGCGCGCCTCGTCGGCGAGAATCGCCGGGGCATCCGCGTTGACGGCATGCGCAACTTTTTCCTCCGTTTCTGCGCTGTCGACAACAGTGTATGCGGCTGCATTCACGATGATCCGCGGATGAACCTGACGAACTATCCGCCGGATCTCGCGCGGGTCAGAGAGATCTAGTTGACTGCGGTCCAATGCGACTAGGTTACCCAAAGGCGGCAGGAGCAGTTCGAGATCGGCTCCGACTTGTCCATTTTTCCCCGTCAATAGGATTGCGGTCACCGGAATCAGATCCTGAGAGGTTCATCAACACTATTGAAGTGCATGTCAACCCGAGGCAAGAGGCCGATGCATGCCACTAAAGGGACGATAGGGCGGAATCTCGGTCTTCATAGTTTTTCTTGTAGTACGCTAGGTACTCTCCGCTGCGGACCGCCTTTACCCAGCTTGCATTCGCCTTGTACCAATCAACAGTCTGGTGAAGTCCATCTTTCAGCGAAATCTGAGGCTCCCAGGCCAGCTCACGGCTTATTTTCTTAGAACTGAGCGCGTATCGGCGATCATGACCCGGGCGATCCTGAACATGGCAGAGCAAAGATTCCGGCTTGTTCATGAGGCGTAGCAGGTCCTTAGCAAGATCCAGGTTCTCCACGATATCGAGGCCGCTGATGTTGTACACCTCGCCACAGCGGCCGCGCTCCAGAACAGCAAGAATCCCGCGGCAGTTGTCTTCCACGTGCAACCAGTCGCGCTGCTGTTTTCCGTCTCCATAAATGGGAACCGGTCGGTCCTCAAGAGCGTTCATCATCATCACCGGCAGAAATTTCTCCGGAAATTGGAAGGGCCCATAATTATTGGAGGATCGGGTAATCAGTCCTGGAAAATCATACGTCCGAACATAGGATTGAACGAGCAGGTCTGCGGCGGCCTTCGAAGCGGAGTAGGGACTGCTTGGAGTGATTCTCGAAGTCTCATCAGCGAACGCACCGGGAGGGATGTCACCATAGACCTCATCCGTGGAGATTTGCACAAAACGAGCGATGCCCCTCGCTCTGGCAACCTGAAGCAAAACACTGGTACCCGTGACGTTGGTCTCAATGGCGGTCGCCGGTTCATAAATACTACGATCCACGTGAGACTCTGCCGCAAAGTGCAGAACCGCGTCACAACCCCTCATCGCTGATTCGACCGCCGCACCGTCGCAGATATCACCCTTAATAAAGGTGTAATGGGGATTGTCGGCGACCGAGAAAACATTCGCCAGATTGCCCGCATAGGTTAACTTATCGTAGTTCACAACGCGGTAGCCTTTGCCGAGACCAAGGACATAGCGAATGAAGTTCGATCCGATGAAACCAGCGCCCCCAGTGACTAGAATTTTCATCGGAATCATTTCCGGGCCGCGAGAACGGGTCCGTCCATTTTATTTGCTCCGGTTTGCGCCACAAGGTTGTTCGCACGCAGGAGAGACTCGAATGTCCCGGCGTCGGTCCACCAACCATCCAGCATCTCGTAGGTCAGTTTTCGCTCTTCGATATAGAAGTTGTTGACGTCGGTGATCTCGAATTCTCCACGGCCCGAAGGGCTTAAGCGCTTGATTTTGTGAAATACCGTTGCATCGAAAAGGTAAATGCCGGTGACCGCATAATTCGACTTGGGAGATTTTGGCTTTTCTTCAATGTTAATTACGCGATTGTCGCGAACCTCGGCCACACCGAAGCGCTGCGCGTCCTCGACAACCTTTAGAAGGATCTTTGCGCCGGCATCCTCTTCTCTAAAACCATCGACCGCATGGCAGATGTTGTTCTCAATAATATTATCACCAAGAATCACGCATATCTTCTGGCCCGCCGCGAAATACTCTGCAAGTCCGAGTGCCTCGGCAATGCCTCCATTACCATCCTGGTACGTATAGTTGAGGTGCTTCAAGCCGAAATCGCTGCCATTGCCAAGCAAGCGCAGAAAGTCTCCGGCACTGTTCCCCCCGGTGACTAATAGGATCTCTTCTATTCCCGCGTTGACTAACGTCTGAATGGGATAGTAAACCATGGGTTTGTCATGAATCGGCAGGAGATGTTTGTTGGTTACCCGGGTGAGTGGACTCAGCCGGCTGCCGGTTCCGCCTGCCAGAACGACACCTTTCATATGCAATTCCTTCCGTTTTGGAGCCGCTAAGCAGCACGATACATGAGACCGCTCCAACATGCAAAGTTTGGCCAGTTCTGATTGGCTTTTTGCCACTGAAGCGGGCCGAAAGATGGGAACTCTCAGCTGGAGGTCTCTCCAGCCTAGGAGCGAACGCTCACCTTCGGATCGATTGGTGTCGCCGACACTGACGAGAAAGCGAACAATGTGATCCTGAACGGACTGCTTAGCCCCTAGGGAACCAATTGGATGGCGTCGATTTTCGCGTAGTCTGCTGAACCATTCTGAAATTGAATCACGATCTGCCCAAGACTGTTCACCGTCGTGCTAAACGTCTTGTCGTCCGCAATGTATTGACCTCCCGCGTCCGCAAATATGTCAAAGTTCGTCAGCACCGTAGTGCCATTTACAATGACGTTGAACTTCCGCTTGCCCGCAACCGTCCAATAATTCTCTGAAAATTTCAGCGTTACTGCATAGCTTGACCCCGCCGCCAAACCTGTAAACGTGTACGTGAACCCGTTGTACCGTTCGCTCTGATACAGCGGTTGCGTAGTCGTATTGCTAATGGCGTGGGTGATCAGCGCTGCCTCTGTGCCGCCAACATAGTCCACATCCCCCGTCCAAACATTCCCCGACGGATCGGTGTACGAAGTTGCCGTTCCAGCACGCACTCGAATCGATGGACCCGTTCCTCCTCCTGTCTGCAAGGTATATGTGGCGCTGGTCACCGCACTGTTGGCGTACCCGCTTGCTGTGGCGATGGCCTTCACCGTCGTCGTCGCCGTTACATTGAACGAACCCCCGTAAACTGTCGTCGTCCCCACTCCTGGCGACGGCGTGCTGTTGTCCGTCGTGTAGTAGATTACTGCCCCACTCGTCGCATCACTGATCGACACCGACACGGAGCCCGTGAATGTTTCCGTGCCCGGACTGATCTGGGGGGACGACGAAGTAGGCATCCCTGAGGGAGCCAATTGGATGGCGTCGATCTTCGCGTAGTCTGCTGAACCATTCTGAAATTGAATCACGATCTGCCCAAGACTGTTCACCGTCGTGCTAAACGTCTTGTCGTCCGCAATGTATTGACCTCCCGCGTCCGCAAATATGTCAAAGTTCG
>Ga0210394_10001421_pt1 | contig 38584 bp, 40 predicted proteins | sample IncBWC12MmetaG_FD_160121 | JGI IMG/M metagenome (GOLD analysis project Ga0210394, IMG submission 160121) | Forest soil microbial communities from Barre Woods Harvard Forest LTER site, Petersham, Massachusetts, United States - Inc-BW-C-12-M | ecosystem: Environmental > Terrestrial > Soil >... | reverse complement strand
GTCCACTCTCAAGCGGAACTGGACGAAGTAGCATTGCAATTAAATCAGCGACCGCGAAAGACTTTGGGATTTCAGACTCCAGCAGATAGACTCCAAGCCAGTGTTGCATCGACCCATTGAGACCACAGGAATTCTCGGTAACTGGCTTTTCGCAGGCCGGGCCAGGTTCCGATGGGAGTACTTCTCAGGGACCGGCCTCCAGAGCTATCAATTGTGCTGCGCTTCTGACGCCCGTCTCCCGGAAAGGCTTGAAGGATATGTGGCAAACGAAGAGTGGATCAAAACACTTGAAGACGGCGGCAGAGTGAAATTCATCTACCAAGAACTGCCGGAAGACGGGGCGTTTATCACGGCGCAGATTGCGGGCAACGAAGCTGTCTATTCGGTTGTGTTGACCGCTCACTCGCGAAGGTGTCGAAAGTCATTTCAAGGGCGAAATTTCATGGAGGTAGGTGCACTGAAGCGGGGTGCGCGACGAACGCAAATCGCGAGTGCGAGCTAGGTTTCACGATTCGCTGATACTGCTCAGGGCGTTTTTTCAACGGGAGTACCGGTGCCGTATTCTTCGATGTGAGGTTTGGCCGCTCTTCAGGCATGATGACTCGTCGGTTTTCCACACCTTTTCTTGCTCTGTTCACCTACTGTGAGTTGCGCTGCTCCGGCGACACGCGGCTGCGCCATCTCTTTCGTAACGCCTGCCACGACTGCGTCATAAGATGACGCTTCAGTTTTCCGGCCCTTTGTCTTGTTACGCATGCGCCTATCCTTCTATCAAAGTCGAAGCAACGCGGTGCGACTTAAGCCTGAGCACCTTTAGGCTGCGCCACAACATCCGCTGCCTGTGGTCTCTCCTCAGCGCCAAATCCACGATGAAAAATCCTCTGATGCTCGCGCAGCTTTGTTTGCGACTCATATGAAGCATTGCATTCGCTGCAGGTGATCCAACCCGTCGCTGGTTGTAGCATGGTTGCATCCTTTCTGACTGGTCGCTTCTTGTCTGACGTACTCTCAGCCACAGCGACAAGACTAGGAGAATTGCCCTTCACGATGCATTTAGTTGCTCATGGAATCTGGAATTTCGCCGACGATCGCCACCCACATAATGTCCTCGGAAAGGATGCAAAGTCGATCGATGAAGTCAGAATCCATCATCTCGCGGCAATCGTCGCGGGTACCGACGAGTTCAAAAGCTCCTTGAGACGGAAAGGATATCGCGGAGCGTACCTCGTCCCACGTTGCAAGACGGTCAAGCCCGATGGAACTTTCAATGGCTGCAAGGTTCATCAGAGACCCTCCGCGAGCGGGATTGCGTTGTTCTCAGGAAAGCGCAAACCTTCCGAGACCGTCATTTTAGAAAAGAGACAGCAACCAGTCTGTTCACATGTGGACACTTCCATATTGATCTAACGTACCATCGGGGGCTTCACAACAAAGCCCACCCTACGAGAAAGCATTATCGGAGACTGGCTTTTTGCAACCGCGCCCTGGTGCAAGAACTCCACCGGATCACAACCCAACTGTGCGAAATGGGACTGCAGGGCCGTTGTCTCAATGTCACCATGGATGTATGCCACGTAAGACAAGCAAGAAAGAATCCGACGGAGCCGCACGTGCCAGCATAACGAAGGAAATGGCGGAGCCGCGGATGGCTAGGTCCGCAAAAATAGCGGAACTGAATCTGAATACTGCGCGAGTTCCAGAACAGCCAAGTGCCACCATGCCCGGAACCGTCGACAAGATCATCCCCTCGCCAAGGCCGAGCCAACCGGAGAAAGCACAGATCGCCGTTGACGTGGCCGATCACCGGTATCGAGATCTCCGAATTGAGAATGCGTTAACTGACGAAAACGGTGATGACGTGAAGCTCAAGAAGGGTGCTCGCGTTGAGGTTACCGTCACAGCCGCACCAAAGACGTAAACCGCATTGGTGGAGGGCTGACATTACGTTAGACGGGTTCAGGAGACACTTGATGAATAATGGACCGCACTGGAGAGCCGCCGAGTTACACGATCTTGCAGCGCACGCGCACCGTACTGCTGCAACGCACCACGATAAGGAAGACCACCAGACCGGGCACGAGCATTCGAAACAGGCGATGGAACACGCGGGCAGGGCTTACCAATACTCACAACAAGCGCACCAGGAATCCGCAAGCTCCGTCAACGCTACGGGGAAGAACGTGCAATCCGTGTCTGGCCCCGCCGAACAGACGAATGAACGTACAAAGGCACTCGTTCGAGGGCCTGGCAAACGGAGCAGCAAGAAAGGGTAGTCGTCGTTGTTTCGGTGCGCGGTGTGGCTTGGGACCGCCATTTTACAAACGACAGTGCCATGCGATAAGCCGTCGCGCGCCGAAGTCCTGATTTGCCAGAGCGTAGGACGCACCCGTTCACTTGAGTGGGACCGCACCAGACGTTTCCTCCCTTCTCACAGTCGTTGCGAGGTCGCCCGATCAACTCTGCGAAATGGATTAGGATCAACTCAGCTGAATTGCGTATCGCTCGCTCGGAAGGCCAGAAAAGAATTGAAGGATGGTTTCCCGGATACGGGCAGACCGGACTGCCAACAAGGGTTGATGCGTGGCTATCGCCGAACGGAGCGACGGCCCCCTCGCCCGTTATCCAGAATTCACCATTTGGGCGTCTGTCTACTCGTGGAGGACGACACTCGGGAGGGAAGGATTGACGTGGATCTCGCCGTCGTATTGGATAAAGCCCAGTTTCCTGAATTTGTTCATGAAGAAATTGACCCGCGACCGGGTTGTGCCAATCATCTCGGCTAGCATCTCCTGCGATACTTTGGGAAGCAACTTCTGAGGCTGGTCTTGCTTGGGGGCGCCGTGTTGCCGGTGCTTACGCCGATCGCCGTAGGCTCCCAAGCTGCTTGTGCTGCCGGCGGCAAGCCCGCAGAAGCCCCTTCGACGGCTGCCGCAGGTGAGGGCTAGACGTCGCCTTCGTCACTCCTGCTCGTCGAGGCCGGGGATCGTTGGTGCGTGAATCTCGCCGCCCCTCGGGAGGAACTCGTATTTCTTAATTGCCGCCAGTCGCGCCCGCCGGGGCAGCCTTCTTTTAGTTCGCAACGCTGAACGTGTCCCATCGCCTTTTCCATGGACTTACTTGGCCACGCACACGTCCGCAGAATGCTTGAGAATCTTGTCCTTGTGCTATCGCACAAGCACTCACCGGATTATTTACCTCTTGGCGGACCAGTCCACCGAGTTCTGGCCTTGCATGAAAGTGCCCTTCATCGAATCGCCCGTAACGGTACCTTTGTATACGACTTTCTGTTCACCGTTGCGCCCCATCCGCGTTACGGTGAAAGTGACGTCGTTGCCGGTTACGGTACCGGCTTCGAGTTTGAGTGCGTCACCGGTTTCGGGTTTCATAGTGCCCATGATGTTGCCGCCATCCTGGGTGATTGTCAGCGTGTTCGTCACGACGCCGTTGCGGCCCTGATTGGTCATCGTCCAGGTGCCCGCGACCTTCGCGGGTGCTTGGGCCTGGGCAACCATACCGAGCGCAAGCACAAACAGCATCGCGCCGGCCACTACTATGATTTTATTACGCATACTTTTTCTCCTTGGCGCGACGGAAGTGCTCCGTCGCGGGTCCCGTGCGTCTATGGGACTGCCCAGCAGACAACGTACACCCACCCCCGTCAGTATGCAATGCTCCAGCCAGGTTTTTGAGTGCAGAGCCTTTCTGACGGCTGCGGAAAATCTCAAAGCCAAAAACTGACGCTTCTCCCACCCATTCCTCAAACACTTTTCCTTCTCCAGTCTCGCTCAGCACCGAACTCTGTTTCGTTGGTCGCGCACGCTTAGAAAACTGTACTTTTCTACCCGCATTTTGGTCGCAGAACGCCCACTGAGAATCAGCAGCTTACGGCGACTGCTTTGATGGGGTTTTCTACCCGTCGCAGCACGGTAGGTTGGGCTACTGGTCGAATTGAGGACTTTTGTACAATTCCTCGGAAGCTCTGCGGGGCTTCGAGCAGGTTCACGATTTCCGGCGATATCAAGAGCTCTCGGGTTCTACAGCCTCGCGCGACGGACATCCGCGCGGGCCGACGCCGCCCGCATCCGAGGTATTGGCAGACGCTGGCGCGAATGGTTGGAGTTTCACCCGAGCATTGAAATGGCCGAGGCCAGCGCCTTTCCCGGTAGCGCGCCGCAAGCATGGGCCGCAAGCATTGCCGTCAACTCTCAGAAGGCTGCTCTAGATGGTCGATGACGAGCACATCGACTGGCCCCGTTAGCATTGGGCTTCATATAAGGCTTCAATTCTCCGAGGGCCGTTCCACATGGTCGATGACAAGAGCATCGACGGGCCCCTTTGTCGGTTCCAATCTCAGGCCCAGCTGCTCCTGAATGGCTGTGAAGAGGCCTGGCTTAGCGTCATCGGCGCTCGCCCGACCAGCGAACGCCCCGTCGAATTGAGTCTCATCCGGCGTAAACTCCAGATCGAAATCGTACCTTCCGGAAAGCCCGGTTTTATCAATTACGGGCCGGTCGAGCGCGGCCCGCTGGAACACAGAGGCTAATTCAGCCATGGTCGCGTTGCGGCCTGGCAGGCGGATGCTCTGAGGTGAAACAACAAGAACAAGGGGCGGAGGCCCCGCAGGAAACGAATCAGGAGACACTGTGCTTTCCTTCAGCTTTGAACCGTTCTTTGCGACGGTCAGCGCGTAGACCGAGAATTCCTTCTGCTCGCGATGGAACGTGAGTTTGAACCTATCGGCCAGAAGCTTTCGAAGCATCGACATTTGCTCGTCAAGGTTGGGCCGGATCTCGCTCGGCGTTTCGGCAAGAATATCGTAGTGGTCGGAATCGACCCAGGTCGGCCCGCCTGAGATGGCTCGGGGAGTCAGATTGTAAGCTGCCGCGATGAGGGTCTTCAGCGCGTGATTTCTCGCGACAAGCTGATGGGCGCCCTGCATCCTAATGAACCTGCCACCCGACCAATCGGGAGCCGTTGGCTTGATACTCGCCACTTCAAATACGTCGAACGCAGGACGACTCGCGGGAGACTGTGCGAACATTCCACTAGCCGCAGTAAGCACCGCAAATGTCAACAGCCCGGTCGTCGCCAAGAAGAATGCTCTCCAGCCCTTCCGTATTTCTTCTGTGTGATTTCTCACATACTCTCCATGTTTAAGTCCATAATCTTGCAAGTGTGCCCGGGAAACATTCGTTAATTCGAAGGCTCTTCGACGTGATCGATGACAATGAAATCGACCGGCCCCGTCTGAGATTTGAGTGTGAGTCCGAGTTGCTTCTGCAGCGCGGTGAGTAGCGACGGACCGTCCGGATCGGACTGGAAATCCGGGGGCGGAGGCCCAGCGAACTGTTGCGACCATTCGAGACTAAAGTCAAAGGTCCCGCTGAGACCAGTACGATCAATCACCGGGCGGTCAATGAGGGAGTCTGCGCCCAGCGACGTGGCAATCTCTTCCATACTGACGTTTCTTGCACCGAGCCGGGCTCGGCTGTCTATGCTTGGCTGCAACCCTATTACAGTACCGCAGGGAATCGGCTCCAACTGCAGGCCGGATGTTGATGACGGCGCAGAAGGCGCAGCGGGAGCAGGCGCACTGCGAGCCAAGCCGTGACCCGGCGTCGGTGCCGTAGGACAGGGTTGATCAGCCGAACGCGCCTGAAGCTGCGGCCCGGTTTGTCCAGTCTTCAACAATACGAGTGCCCACACACCGGCATCTGCCGGGTTTCATGGTGCATGGCCAATTTGAAACGATCCGCCAGTAGGGCCTGCATCATCAGGCGAAACTGATCTTTGGTGGGATTCTCTTGGGCCCGCGTCTCGATGTCAAACGCAACGGATCGGTCTGTAGCCCAGTTAGGCAGTCCAGACATCTGGAACGGAACCTGTTGGCTACTGAACTTGTACGCAAATGCCATGTAGTTGATCAGCGGGTAATTCGTCGCCGAGAAAAGGCCCCCAGTGGGAGAGTAGGTCGTGCTGCGACCACCAAGCGGAATGGTGGAATACCGAGCGCCTCCCGACTTGTTCCGCTTGACCGAAGCAACCTCGAATTCCATTTTGATCCCTGCTGACTCCATCGCTTCCAGTGATTGCGCGGCACTATCCTGCGTTGACGAAGATGGTGTTGCGGGAGACCGCCTTGCCGCTGATTGAGCCCGCCCGGGTGTAGTCCAGTACACGTGCGGCTACTGCGATGGCCAACGCTCCGGCTGTCGCTAGGAAAAGCCTTCTCCATTCAGCATGTTCTCTCATATACAGACCCTCAATTCGGCGAAGGCTGCTCGATGTCATCAACGACGAGGACGTCCACCGGATACCCAGCGCCATCGGAAGGTCGAACCCCGAGCCCTCTTTGCGAATGTCCGCCGGAGCGAGGTTCACCGTGACGCTCTGCGGAGCCGGGAAATCGAAACCGCAGTTCTTCAGGGCTGCCTTGATGCGCTCCCGGCTTTCTTTGACGGCGATGTCCGGCAGCCCCACGACGTTGAAATCGCCCATGCGCCCGGATCCGACGTCCACCTCGACTTCCACCAGGTAGGCGTCGATCCCAAAGACGGCGGCGCTGAGCGCTTTGAAGAGCATAGCTGAGGAAAAACCCGGCAACCTCGGGCCGGAAGCGTAAACCAAGTAAAGACGGTACGCCAGCGCTATCCTGAAAAGTCCGCCGGCAAATCGTGGCCGCCGGTTGCGCGGGTGCCGTTTTAGGTCTCCCCGGAACGGCTGCGCTTTACAGCATTTACTCTCGCGGCCTATAGTAAGTGGAGGTTCACGTTGCATCCGCTGAAGCTTTCATTCTTCCAGCCGTCGAAAGAGGATTGCCGATGATGCCCTTCCTGATCGTCATTGCGGCGGTGGCCCTGCTGATCGTTTTCATCTACAACGGCCTCGTTCGGCTCAGCGTGCAGTGCGACAATGCCTGGGCCGACATCGACGTGCAACTGAAGCGCCGCTACGACCTCATTCCGAACCTTGTCGAGACGGTGAAAGGCTACGCCGCGCACGAAAAGGACACCTTCGATGCCGTGGTCTCCGCGCGCAACCAGTCCATGTCCGCGCAGGGCCCCGCAGCCAAGGGCCAAGCGGAGGGCATGCTCGCCGGCGCCTTGCGGCAGGTCTTCGCGTTGGCCGAAGCCTACCCGCAGTTGCGCGCCGTCGAGAGTTTCACCCAGCTCCAGGCCAGCCTCAACCAGATCGAAGACACGCTGCAAAATGCGCGGCGCTATTACAACGCCGTGGTCCGCGATTTCAATACGCGCATCGCCCAATTCCCCTCGAACCTCGTCGCGGCCATGGGCAGCTTCAAGCCTCGCGAATTCTTTGAGATCTCCGCGCCTGCCGAACGCGAAGTGCCGCGCGTCAGCTTCGGCGCTCCGGCTTCCTGACCGGCTCTCGATGCGTATCCTCGCGCAAATAACGGGCAGCGCCGCGCCCGGCGGCGGCAACGCCCCGGCGCGTGCGCGCCGTTTACTGCGGCTCCTTTCCGCACGTCTGGCTTTCGTCGCCGCGCTGACTTTATTGGCCGGCGCACTTGCATCGCCCTCCTTCGCGCGCGAGCTCCACATTCGCAGCTTTCACGCCGATCTCGACGTCCTGCCGGACTCCACGCTCAGCGTCACCGAAACGATTCGCGTCGAGTTTGTGGGGTCCTGGAACGGTCTCGTCCGCACCATACCGGTCGAGTATGCCGGCCCCGGCGGCTTCAACTACTCGCTCTTCATCTCCGATGTCGGCGCAACGGAAGGCAGCGGCGCCGGCGGCGCGCCGCTGCGCATCGAAAAGCTCCGCCAAGGCGGAAATCTCGAATTCAAGGTCTACGTTCCCAATGCGAGTGACGTCACCCGAGTTGTCTCGCTCCACTATCGCGTCCAGAACGCGCTGCGCTTCTTCGACGATCACGACGAGCTCTACTGGAACGTGACCGGCAACGACTGGCCGGTGCCCATCGAAGCCGCCGGCGCGCACGTCACGCTTCCCGCCGGCATCACCGGGCTGCACGCCGCCGATTACACCGGCGTCTACGCCTCGCGCTCCCAGGATGCCGTTGTCGAAGTGCTTGGCAGCAATGTGGACGTCCGCGCAAATCTCTCGCTGGCTTTCGGCGAGGGACTCACCATCGTCGTCGGCTGGGACAAGGGTTTCGTTCACTCGCCCGACACCACGGAAAAGGTCTCGCAGTTTCTCGAGAGCAATTGGCCTCTTTTCGCGCCGCTGCTGACATTCCCGCTGATGTTTTGGCTCTGGTCCGCGCGCGGGCGCGATCCGCGCGTCGGCGCCATCGCCGTGCAGTACGAGCCCCCGGCGGGTCTTTCACCCGGCGAGGTCGGCACCCTGGTGGACAATACCGCCGCTATGCGGGACATCACCGCGAGCATCGTGGATCTTGCCGTCCGCGGCTACCTGACCATCGAGGAACAGAATAAAGAGCACCTCTTGGGGCTCTACTCGAACAAGGAATACGTCTTTCACTTGCAGAAGAAAACCCCGGACTGGGGAGGCGCGAAGCCCCACGAACTGTTGCTCCTGGCCGGCCTGTTCGAAAATGGCGCGCGCGACCAGGTCGCTCTCTCGGAACTGCAGAACCGCTTCTACAAAAACCTGCCGAGTATCCGCGATGCCATCCTGGATGCGCTGGTCGAACGAGGTTACTACGCCCACCGGCCCGACAGGGTTCGCCAGAGTTTTCTGGCCGCCGGCTTCGTCGTTGGCGTCCTGCTCTTTGGCACAGGCCAATACGCAGCGCAACGGTACGGCATGGCGCCCCTGCCGTTTTTCGTCGCGGCCGTTCTCACCGCCCTGGTCATCTGCGGGTTCGGCTGGTTCATGTCCGCCCGCACCGCGGACGGAGTCCGTGCGCTGCATCAGGTGCTCGGCTTCGAAGATTTCCTCGGCCACGTCGAAGCCGACCGCATGGAGCGCGTGCCGCAAACGCCGCAGACGTTTGAAAAATATCTGCCCTACGCGATGGCCCTCGGTGTCGAGAAAAAATGGGTCGGCGCATTCGAAGGCATTTCCACGCAGCCGCCTTCCTGGTACCAGGGCCCGCCCGGCATGCTCTTTCATCCGCTCGGCTTCGTGGCCAGCCTCGACATGATGTCCATGCGCGCCGGCCAGGTAATGACCTCGGCGCCGCGCAGCTCCGCGGGTGGGTCGGGCTTCGGCGGTGGAGGCGGTTCCGGCGGTGGGTTTGGCGGTGGCGGTGGAGGAGGATTCTAGGCCGGAGCGTCAGCCGGGCACGCAGAACGCGTCGAAGTGCCGCCATCGGCCCAGGTCGCTCTCCCGAACCACTTCTCCGCGGTAATCGGCCTCGTTTGCGATCCTGTGCAGGGTATATCCCAGCCCGGAAACCGTCCGGTGCAGACTCAGCCGTTGCTCGTCGCTCAGCCTCTTATACATTTCGATCCGCAGAAACGGCTTGTATTGCGCGAGCAGTTCGGAAAACGAGTGCAGGACCATCTCGTCGTGCCCTTCCGTATCGATTTTGATGTATCGAATCCTGGGAACCAGCTGCGGGTACGTCGCCTTCAAGAACGACGGGAGACTTTTCCCTTGCACGCTTAACTTGAACGCATGGCCGTGCCGCCACCGGCTCATCCCCGCAAAACTTCCGCCGTTGCAATATCCCGCATCGGAGTACTGAAACACGAGTTCGCCGTCCTCCGGAGTGGCCGCGAAGGGCAATGGGATGATGTTCGTCTTGCCGGCATTTAGCTCTGCGTTTTTCGCCAGCACCGCGTAGACGTATTTGTTGGGCTCGAACGCCAGCGCGCATCCCGTTTCGCCAACCGCCAAAGCCATGGGGATTGTGGAATCTCCCGTATGCGCTCCGATGTCGATCGCCACGTCACCCTTGCGCAAAAACCGGCGCAACTCGTCCACCGACTCCTGCGTGATCTTTTTCTCGGTCTCGCGCGGATGGAGCCACTGCGCGTATTCGACTCGACCCTCCTTGCTCAGCTCATAAGTCTTTACCTCGCAGGCGTAGATCTTCGCTCCCGGCCGGAAGCCCAGCATGTAAAGCATCTCTTTCGCCTTCATGATCCGTCACCCAAAACCAGCCGGCGCGTCTACTGCCGGCTGAGTAGCTCCTCGACACGCTCGGCCACCCGCCGGCCGCCGCCATCCTCGCTGACACTGATGCGCACGCGGTCGCCCGGCGAAATGCCCCGCGCCGGATTAAGCAGTGCGAACTCTTTCACCACGTGGTCGGACTGGTCGACATCGAGCTTAATGACGTGCCGTTCGATTCCTACGACCCGGCCCGTGATGGTCTGCCGCTTCTCCGCCGCGCCACGCCCGGTCGTGCTGCGCGCAAAAGCCTCCAGCCAGCCGGGCTCGCGCTCGAACTCCTCGTTCAAGTGGCGCCCCCAGGACGCCATCACGCTCCTGCGGTTGATGTAGCCCACCATCTTGTGCGGATTGGCGCGCTCCACGACCGGCAAGCGCCCGATATTGTTGCGCAGCATGGTTGTCAGCGCGTCGAATACGCTCTCGTCCGGATAGGCCACCACGGGCGAGCGTGTGCCTGCATCGATCACCGGCGTCGCGCCTGTCGGCTCGCTTTCGAGTGAGCACAGGACGTCGCCTTGCGTAATTAGCCCCGTGAGGCGGCCTTCCTTGTCCGCGATGGGCAGCGCGTGGTAACGCATCAGCCGTGGATCGCCCGAAAGGAAGCGGTCGGCGACGTTGCGAACCGTTTCATCCGGCAACACGGTGACCGCATCCCGCGCCATCACTTCGCCCACGCGGACCTGTTTCAGCACGATGGCTTCGTATTCCTGATGCGTGTTGAGCCCGCGCCGCGCGAGCTTTTCCGTCATGATCGAATTCGGCAGAAAGCGAATCGCGATCGCGTCGGCAACCACGCACACCAGCATCAAGGGCAGCACGGCGTTGTAGTCGCGCGTGATCTCGAAAGCGAAAACGATGAAGGCAAATGTCGCGCGCGCCGCCGCGCCGAACACTGCCCCCATCGCCACCAGTGCGAACGCGCCGGGCGCCAGGTTCGCGCCGGGCACCAGTCGGTCGACGCCCATCGCGAAAATGCCTCCGAGCGCCGCGCTGGACATGAACATCGGCGCCAGCAAACCGCCGGATGTGCCCGAACCCAGCGAAATCATCAGCGCCAGCGATTTGAAAACCGCGATCAGCAGTAGCAGTTTCCAGGCCAGGTTGTTGTTGAGGATGTCGGAGATCGTGTCGTAGCCCACGCCCAGAACGCGCGGCACGAAGTACCCGATAATGCCCAATCCTAGCGCGCCGATCGCCGGGTGCCACAGTTTGTTAACCGGCAAACGATCGAATTGCTCCTCAAACCAATAAAGCACTTTGGTGAAGCCGATCGCCGCGCCTCCGCACAAAACGCCGAGCAGAAGGTAATACGGCAGCCCGCGCGGAATGTCGAAATCGGTTGGGAGCATGTGAAACATCGACCCGCTCCCCAGGAGCAGTTGGTGCACGCTGGTCGCCAGCGTTGTCGCCACCACCAAAGGAATGAACGATCGCGCCCGGAACTCAAACAAAAGTAGCTCGATTGCCAGAATCACGCCGGCGATGGGAGTGTTGAACGTGGCGGCCATACCCGCGCCCGCGCCGCACGCGAGCAGCACCTTGCGCTCGGCCGCCGTGGTCGAAAGGATCTGGCCGACGAGCGAGCCAAACGCCCCGCCGGTCTGGATGATCGGCCCTTCCGCGCCGAAGGGGCCTCCCGTGCCTATCGCGATGGCCGCCGACAGCGGCTTCAGAATCGCCACCTTCGCTTCGATCCGGCTGCGTGAGGTAAGAACCGCCTCCATCGCTTCCGGAATGCCGTGGCCTTCGATTTTCTCCGAGCCGTATTTCACCATCAAACCGATGATTAGCCCGCCGATGACGGGCATGACGATCACCCAGGGTCCAAGCTGGTTGGCTTCCGGGCTGCGAAAGTGGAATGACCAGACGTGATAAAACGTAAGGTTCGTGAATAGCCCGATGAGGTTGTACAACACGAAGGCGATGAGTCCCGCCGCCAGGCCGATGCCCGCAGCCAAAAGCGACACCATTCCCAGGCGATAGCCGGCCGTTGACTGCGGCTGTATGCCGCTCAAAGCCGTTACGGAGTCATCCAAGGAACCCTTCCTTTCCCTCAAGAGATTGGCCGCCCCTTGGGAACGCCATTCTCCCGAATGGCGGTCGATGCTGCCTCTTGAGGTCGCCGCAACGACCGAAGAACTCTCGGCCGAATGTCTCTAGGCGTCGTCCGTGCCCCACACGTCGACTCTTTTCTCCCTAGCCTTTCTTGCCGCGAGACCCCGGCGCGAGCAGCGCACTGAGCGCGCGAACCAAAGAGGGCCCCGTCACCTGAAGCTCCGCAATGCGATGCCGCACCAGGCGGTTCAGAAGCTTTTCGCCCCGAAGAGTTATCCGTACCAATACGATCCGCCGGTCGCTCTTCGACCGCTCGCGCCGGCACAGTCCCCGCCTTTCCATCCGGTCGACTAACTCGACCGCGCTGTGGTGACGAATTTGCAGCCGCTCCGCTAAACTGCGGATCGTCGCCTCCTGCCCCGGCGGCAGCCCCCGCATTGCCAGTAGGCTCATGTATTGTTGCGGCTCGAGCCCCACGGATCGCGCGGCCTTCTCGCTGTTGTTCAGGTAGCGCCGGATCAGGAACCGGAATTCCGCTAGCGCGTGGAACTCCGCCGGGCTGGTTGTCCGGCTCATCGGCGTGTCCTCCGCCCTCGCGGCATCCCTTTATTATATCGTATGGCGATAGTCATAGGTCTAGGGAATCAGCTTCTACAACAGTAACTTGTCGAATTGTATCAGTTCGGCCTGAAATGCAGAGAGAAGGCGCTCCCAGCTTAGGAGAATTCCTCTTCGGGCGCCGCTCCCCCGCAGGATCATATGTAACTCCGCGGTCTCAACTTCCGGATGCTCCGCCACTCGGACAAATCCATTTTGAGCGGCACGCGGCAGAGGAAAAACGGTGGCGGAAAGATTGGTAGAAAAAGAGCTTGACATATTCCTATATAGGCATATATTAAGCGCATGGCAAGAGCGGCGACAACCTCGGACGCGTTCAATGCCGTGGCCGAGCCGCGCCGGCGGGACATCCTGAATTATCTGGCGATGCGGGAGAGGTCCGTCACCGAGATTGTGGACGCAATGGAGATGCAACAGCCGTCGGTTTCGAAGCACCTGAAAGTTTTGAAAGGCGTTGGTCTGGTGGAGGTCCGGAGGGACGGTCGGCAGATGCTTTACAAGGTGAATGCTGTAGCGATCCGGCCCTTGCACGAATGGACGAGCACATTCGAGCGGCTGTGGAAACACCAACTACTTCGAATCAAGGAACGGGCCGAGGGCAACAATCCACAGAAACAATAGTCTTGTGGAATTTTAAACGAGGAGGAAATCGTGAGTTCACCCGCACTATCGCTGGAAGCGACAACGATCCACATAACGGAAGAGATTGAAGTGCGCGCATCGATCGAGGCGACGTTTGCCGCGCTGCTCGATCAGCTTGGGCCGTACAACGAGACTCAAGTGGACAAGCCGATGCCGATGAAGCTGGAAGCATGGCCAGGCGGCAGATGGTATCGCGACCTGGGGGGCAACAACGGCCATTGCTGGGGGACGGTGCAGGCGATCAAGAGGCCGACGCTGCTGGAAATTTGGGGGCCACTGTTTATGTCCAACCCGGTGATAACGAATCTTCAATATCGACTGAAGGAATCGGGCGGCGTAACGATGGTTACATTTCGGCATCAGTCGTTTGGTCTGGTGCTGGAGGAGTACAGAAACGCAAAGAATGGCTGGGCATACTTGCACGAGCGTATGCGACAGCGAGCGGAAGCGCCGCGGCCCCACTGAGGCGTGGACGACCTGGAAGTTCGGAGGAGGGAAATATGTGCCCAGCATGCATCGCAAGCGCGGCGGTGATGGCCGCCGGGGCGGGATCCACGGGTGGAGTTCTGGCGGTGTGTATCGGCAAACTCAGGAAATTTTTCAGGGCAAATCGTCTCGGACTGTTTCAGAAAATCAAGGAGAAATAAAATGGCCACAAGCAAGGAGAGAAACATGGAGCAGCGGAAAGGGCATCTTACAATGAACGCACCACCGATCGTCTCGCCGCAGGAATGGGAGGCTGCGCGCCAGCAGCTCCTCGTGAAGGAGAAGGCCTTGACCCGTTCCCGTGACGCGCTGGCCGCCGAGCGTCGGCGGATGCCGTGGCTGGCCGTGGAGAAGAAATACGAGTTCGACGGGCCGAAGGGCAAGGCGAGCCTGCTCGACCTGTTCGACGACCGCCGTCAGCTGATCGTTTACCGCGCCTTCTTCGAACCCGGCGTGTTCGGCTGGCCCGAGCATGCCTGCCGCGGTTGTTCCTTCTGTGCCGATCAGGTCGCTCACCTCGCCCATCTGAACGCTCGCGATACCACCCTCGCGTTCGCTTCACGTGCGCCGCAGGCTGACATCGAGCGGCTGAAGGCACGCATGGGGTGGACGATGCCGTGGTACTCCATCACGGACAGCTTCGACGCCGACTTTGGCGTGGACGAGTGGCACGGCACGAACGCCTTCGTCCGCAACGGCGAGCGTGTGTTTCGCACCTACTTTGTCAACAACCGCGGCGACGAAGCGATGGGGAGCACCTGGAGCTACCTTGACATCACCGCGTTCGGGCGCCAGGAGGACTGGGAGGATTCGCCAGAGGGCTATCCCCAGACTCCACCATACAAGTGGTGGAACTGGCACGACGAATACGTCGCCGACGCCTCGGTCGATCCCAGGTGGAACACAGTGCTGGAGAACGCAAAGGTGACGCTGAGCCCGTCGGTCTCAACTTCCGGGTCTACCGCCACTCGGCAGGAATCCGGAACTGGCATCCTCGGTCGTGAGGTCTAAACTAGTATTTAATTGTCCGGCCCGTGCCGAGCGAACTTTCTAAGCGGTGACGGCCTTCGCTTTCGTCGCCGCCTGTTCAATAAGGTCTGCGACCGCTTTTGGTTGCGACACGTAGATGGCGTGACTCCCCTTGACCTCAACGACCGTAGCACCCGCGCGCTTGGACATGGCACGCTGGGCGTCAGGTGGAATCATCTTGTCCTCGGCGGTGACTAGGTACCAGCTCGGCTTGGTCCTCCATGCGGGTTCGCTGATCACGCCGCTAATGGCCCCCAGGCCCCACGGAACTTGCGAGTCAGCCATAAACGCGGCTTTTTCTGGGTCCACGTCGGCTGCGAAAGAGGCGGGAAACTTGGCCTTGTCGAGGAACAAAAAACCGTCTTGCGGAGGCAGTATCGGCGGTACGGGCGCGCCGGGCAGCGGATCTTTAATCAGCGACCCCACGGACTCGCCCTTGTCTGGAGCGAAGGCGGCGATGTACACGAGGGCTGAAACTTTCGGATGGTTTCCGGCTTCCGTGATTACTGCTCCCCCATAGGAATGGCCGACGAGAGTGGTAGGTCCGTCCTGCGCTGCAAGAGTTCGCTTGGTAACTGCTACGTCGTCCTCCAACGATATTGTCGGATTCTGGACGATGCTGACGCTATAGCCGTCGCGCTTCAGAATCTTGTAGACGCCCTCCCAGCCAGCGCCGTCCACAAAGCCGCCGTGGACGAGAACGATGTTCTTCATGGCTCGATACCTCCTTCTTCGAATTTTGCGGTAAGCATCGTCGGGACTCGCTTGGGACCGTGCAACGGGCCCAAGCTTGGCCCGAATGTGTCGGAGTCTAACGAGGGGCCAGTGAACCTGTCAACACAACGCCAGAATCCCTACTTCGCGGACAGTGGGCGAACTGGTAGCTCGCTACTGCGCACGAACCTTCCACGGCGCCATACGACTGAAGGTTCCATCTCGCACGACCCACGTGTGAAACAAAACGGTCCCAAAATGGGCGAGGAACATCAAGAACAAGAGGTAAGCCAATACCGTGTGGGCCCTGCGCAACACCGCGTACAACATTACGTTGTGGGGAAGTATGGGGAAGAGGTGAATCGACCCATACAGCGTGACGGGATAGCTCGCTGCTGACAACATTCCCCAACCGACCACCGGCTGCACAACCAGCAGAGTATACAAAAGGAGTTCAGACGCCGAGGTTACCGAGCGCCATCGAGGCGACATACCGGCCGGAAACGGCGGCAGAGTGGAGTAGTGACGGTTGACGAAGCGAATCACCACCACAATCAGAATGAGAATACCCAATGGCCGGTGAATGGACACCAAACGATGATAGTCGGCCAGCGATGCAACCATCGCGACACCGATGCCGAGTATCGTCAGCACCAGCGCGGCCGTGAGCCAGTGAAACAATCGCATGAGAGCTGTGAATTGCCGCTGCTCGGTGGCCACGTTCATGCTCACTTTCGCGCGTCGGAAGGCATGACCGCGCTCGGTAGCTTTTTCTCGCCTGCGCGTCGCGTGAACGACTGGGAATAGACCGCTGAGCGAGCGCTAAGCAGAGGATCGTCGGACGGCGCCATTCCTTCCGGCAAAACCAACGGATCGAAATTAATGTCGCGGCAGGGGCCGGTTTCCTCGCTCTCCACGTGATCGAGCGTCACGCTCCCCACATCCACCTGTTCTCGCGCGTCGGGCCAAGGGATGGTGGCGTCGTTGGTTGGATCGTTGGCCTGCCCAATCGCGATGATCAGGTGCCACTCCAGCGGCTGCTGAAGGATGCCCGCGATCAACGCATCGAACAGATAATTCTTGTCTGGCTGGGCTGGTTCGGTTGTATTCGCCGGCGCCAACGGCTGCGCTGGCGTCATCGACCAGCGGACGGGTATCGATGTTCCGCTGGCGTTTGTGAACCAGAAGGCATTCAGACCGTAGAACGTGCTGTTTTCGAAGCCGGATGACGCGGGATGGCTTTGAATGATTTTTGTCGCCTGCACGGTTTCCGGATGACTCGCCAAAAAAGCTGCCATTTTCTCCGGATCGGGTTTGCCTGTTTTGGGGTTCGGCTGCGCCGCGAATAATCTGTCGTAAAAAGCTTGTGGTGTATTAACCCCAAATACAGGCGTGTTGATCGTGGCGGTGCGCCACTCTTCACCGTCGGGCAGCTTGAACAAGAGACCGAGACCGCGGACCATTTCGGGCTCGTCGGCAACATAGGGATTGCCGCCCGCCAGAGAGAAGCGGCCGATGATTGGCACACGTCCGGCTTTGAAGACTACGGCCTTTGAAAGGCGCGTGCCCCGGCCGTTGCTCTCAAAAGACCCGCTGACGCAAACGCCCTTGGCATGATTGCGGCGAAAACCGGAATAGATTCCATCGACGCGCTCAAAGCCGTCGGCGAAACGTCCGGGCGTCAGCGCTTCAGGATTGAACCAGCCGCCCAAATATAGAAATGCTCCGGCAACGCCGAGAACAACCATGGCGGTACCCGCTAGCCTCCCAAAATGCCTGGTGTCCGCCAATTTTGACGCCCCGGAGGAAAGCAGAACAGCTACAGCGCCATTATACAGAGAAGCGCGGCCGGCGGCTCATCCGCCCGCCGGCGGCGAGTCTTCCGCTGTTCCTCCGCTGCGTCCAATTTCCGATCCGAACTCGGCCGGATTCCGGGCAAAGCATGGCACAGATGCGTCAGAAAGTTTTGGCGTTACTCGCCAGCCGCAGCCACGGAGTTCCGCAACTCGTATGGGACCGGCTTGGAGCTGCTCGCGATCTTGGAGGTTTCGCTCATGAGCGCCACGATTTTGGGATTTTCGCGCGCGGCAGCCATTGCCTCGCGGCTTTTCCACTGGCCATAGTTCACGATCTGGGTACGGTCGAGGCTAACGTGGAAGTTCATGGAGACGAAGCCGGGCACGTATCGCACGGTCTCGGTCGCCGAACGCACAAGATACTCCAGCACCTCCTCGACCCGTTCGGGAGCAACCGTGTAGGTGTTCATGGTCGTGATATAGCCAGCACCTGGGTCGAGCCTTGTGAGGCGCGTTTCGATCGCTGGCGCAGCGTGCGCCGCGGGCGATGTGTTGTTGTTGGTAGTCATCGGGAATTCCTCCGTACGATTTTTAATTCCTGCCGCTTTCGCAGCCACTTAATCAGATTGGCTATTGGAGCAAGACGATCTATCCTGAAAGTCCGTACTATTAGCTCGATCGTCCGGAGAGACTTATGGATCCGCTCTCGGATGTACTCTCGCTGCTGAGACCGCGCACTTATAGGGCAGGCGGTTTTGACTTGGGCGTAGACTTTTGTATCAAGTTCCCAAAGCATGAAAGCATCAAATACTATGCCGTAGTCTCCGGCCGATGCTGGCTAACCGTGGAAGGCGTTCCCGAGGCGGTGCGCCTTACGGCGGGAGATTGTTTCCTTTTGCCGCGAGGGCTTGCTTCCTGCCTTGCAAGCGACCCGACGCTGACGCCGGTCGATGCTCCCACGATTTTTCCGTTCCCACTGAGTGGTCGCATCGCCTCGTGCAACGGCGGCGGCGATTGCTTGCTCGTCGGCGGGAACTTTGTCCTGGACGGTAAGCATGTCGATATCCTTTTGGCGGAACTGCCGCCCATCGTGCATATTCGGAAAAAATCGGACAAGGCGGCGATGCGCTGGTGCGTCGAACGGATGAGAGACGAGTTGCGCAATCCGCAGCCGGGGGGCTTTCTGATCGCGCAACAACTCGCCTACATGATCCTGGTTCAGGGTTTGCGTCTGCATCTGGCCGAAGGGTTGAGAGGCGGCGTGGGGTGGCTCTTTGCTCTGTCGGATAAGCAAATGAGCGCAGCGATTACGTCTATGCACGATGAGCCGGCGCATGATTGGACGGTCGAGGAGTTGGGGCAGCGTGCGGGGATGTCCCGATCGATCTTTGCGCTGAGGTTCAAGGAGACGGTTGGGGTTTCGCCGATGCAATACCTGATGCGCTGGCGAATGCTGCTAGCCGGGGACAGAATGGCGAACACCAGCGATTCCATTTCGGAAATCGCGCGGTCCCTCGGCTACGAATCCGCGAGCGCCTTCACCAAGGCTTTTAAGAAAATCATCGGCTGTTCGCCGCGGCAATATAGCCGCAGCCAGACTTCGGCTTAAGTCCATCGTTTTGAAGTGCTAGGCCCGTGGGGACTCGAATCCCAGACCTCTACCGTGTCAAAGCGCCGCGTTTATATACGGCCAATAACCCCAAGGGCCAGGGACTTCCCAAGTGCGTGGAAGCACGGCGAAGCCGGAATCCTTGCAGGTGAAATTACACGTAAAGAAACTCTCGCGCCGATGCACCCAGGGCCAATTGCGGCAAGCGAGGTTGCTATAAACACTTCTTCAGACCCTTAACGTCGGCACCTCAGCAGTGCCAGGCAAGGAATCACATCTGATTCGCTCTGTTCAACCAGCTTTTCGGTTTGGTCTTTTCGCCGTGGCTCGCTGAGCTTGCAGATTGTCAGCGCACTGCCTCAGCCATGCAGCCATTTTTTCCGCGTCGCCGCGAGAGAGCGGCCCGAGCATCGCGCTCTCTACGGCCGCGGTGAGAATGTGCGCCTTCGTTAGGCTCTTTCGGCCTTTCGCAGTGAGCTCACCCTTGAGTACACGACCATGCATCGGGTCCGCCTCCCGTACGAGGAGGCGGGCTCGTTCGAGATTGGCAACGATCGCCTGCATCGTCTGTGGCGTGACGAAGGCGGCACGCGCCAATGCCGCATTCGAGATGCCCGGCTCAAGTTCGATGGCGGCAAGCACCGCGTACTGTGGCGCCGTGAGGCCCAACGGCCGCAGAACTTCATCCAGACGAGTGCGTAATGCGGATTGAGCCCGCTTGATGCAATAGCCGACTCGCCTCGCCATGGGATCAGGCATGCCCGCTGTTGACATATCAGTGTCCTTATAATAATATCAGGGCACTACTATACCAGAGGAGAGCCGACCTATGACAACGCTTGATCCCAAAGATGGGTACGCGGTTCTGATCAATACCTTCCGCGTTGCGCCAGAGCGCGCCGATCAGTTGCTTGCGCTCTTGGAGCGGGCAACCAAAGAGACGATGTGCTTCAGACCGGGTTTCGTATCCGCCAATCTGCATGTGAGTACAGATCGCACGCGCGTGGTCAATTATGTGCAATGGCGTAGCCGAATCGATTTCGAGAAGATGTTGCAGGACGCGCGGGCGCGCGTTCACATTCAAGACGCAACGGATATAGCCACATCCGTTGACCCCATAATTTACGAATTGTGCTCTAACGAACAAGCGAAGGAGCGCTCATGACGAGTTATTGGATCGGCGTCGCCAGCCGCGATCACGTGCGGAGCGCCGTGGCTGGCGGATTCTGCCAACTGTGTCATGGCAAAGCGTCACCGCTTCGGCGCCTCAGCACCGGAGACCGGATCATCTACTACTCTCCTCGCGAACGCATGCGGGACGGCGAGCCTGTGCGCGCATTCACAGCCATTGGTGAGATCGCTGAAGGTGAACCTGAACCATTCGATATGGGCGGGGGCTTTGTGCCTTTCCGTCGGGCGGTGAGGTTCTACACCTCGTTTGATACACCCATTAAGCCGCTTTTGCCGCTTCTGTCGTTCACGCGAGGGAGGCGAAATTGGAGCGTGTTCTTCCATCGCGGCGTATTCGCGATCGATAAGGCGGCCTACGAAATCATCGCTGAGGCGATGAGGGCCGTTCCCGTCAGAAAGTTTTTTCCGAGTCGGCCAGGATGGTCACCGGACCGTCGTTCACCAGCTCTACTTGCATGTGCGCCTGAAAAATCCCGGTCTCGACGCGCACGCCGAGCGCCCGCAGGGAGCGCACGTATTCCTCGTAGAGACGCCTCGCGTCTTCCGCCGGCGCCGCGCGATCGAAACCGGGCCGCCGGCCGCGGCTCACGTCCGCGTACAGTGTGAATTGCGAAACCACCAGCGCCGCCCCGCCGCTTTCGAGCAAGGAAAGATTCATCTTGCCTGCGGAATCGTTGAAGATGCGCAACTGCGCGGTCTTCTCCGCGAGATAGGCCGCCGCGGCGGGGGTATCGCCTTTGCCCACGCCCAGCAGAACCACGACGCCCGCGGCAATCTCGCCCGTCACGCGACCTTCGGCCGTCACCCGCGCGCTGCGAACGCGTTGCACGACGAGTCGCAAAGGCCGGCTCTACTTCCTGCGGCGGGATGTCGCGCGTTTGGAGCGCGGCGGGGGCTGGCAGCGCGGACAGAAGTGGCTGCTGCGTCCGGCCACCAGGACGCACCGGACCTTCGATCCGCAGCGATAGCAAGCCTTGCCCTCGCGGTCGTACACGCGATGGCGTTGCTGGTATTTGCCGGGTCTTCCGTCCGAGTCCACGAAATCGGAAATCGAAGAACCTCGCAGCCGTATCGCGTCGCGCAATACTCGCTGCACGCACCGCCGCAGGCGCTCCACTTCGGCCTTGTCGAGTTTTGCGGCCAGCCGAGCGGGATGGATGCGCGCTTGCCAGAGGCTTTCGTCCGCGTAGATGTTTCCGACGCCCCGAAGGACGCGCTGATCGAGCAGCAACGCCTTGATGCGCGCGCGGCGCCCGGCCAGGCGCTGCCGGAACGCCTCCGCGGAGATTTCCAGCGCATCCTCGCCGAGCCGCCCGCGAAACTCCGCCACCATCGAATCCCGCACCAGAAGGATGCGGCCGAAGCGGCGAATGTCCGTGTAGCGCAGCTCCCGGCCGTCGTCGAGCTCGAAAAAACCGTGCGTGTGCGGCGCGACGGGTTCGCCGGCGCCGCGCACAACCAGCCGGCCCGTCATGCCGAGATGAACCATCAGGTGCAGCGGCGCATCGGCTTTGCTCGCACCGTTTCCAGCCGCAAGCTCCAGGCGAATGAACTTGCCGATGCGCTCCACGCTCGCGATGCGCCGGCCCGGAAGAAACTCGCCGAGCGCGATCGGGTCGTCGATGAAGTCGGTCTTGCCCAGGCGCACCGCGACGATGCTGCGCCCCGGCAGAGCGGCTCGCAATCCGCGGACGACAGTCTCGACTTCAGGCAATTCCGGCATCGAGGCGGTTTCAAATCTCCCGGCAAACAGTAGCACACCGCCAGGCGCGCCACCTGCGTGCCCGCGGCAACCGATCGGGAATTAGGGAAGTGGAAAACCCGGCGTAGCCACGATCCCCGCCATGCGCAGGATTTCCTGATAGTCCTCGTCCGCCACCGGAGAAATGATCAGCCGGACGTTTTTCAGGAATTTCACTTTGCGCAGCGCCGGATTCTCGCGCAACTCGGCCAGCGACACCTGGCGCGGCAGCCGCTCGAGAGCTCGCAGATCGGCCACCATGCTCTTGGCGTCGAGGTCGTGCGGATCGGGATAGGGATCGCGCGTCACTTCCGCCAGCGCGTACAGCGCCCGTTCCGGCGCGGCGTGGTAGCAAAGCACGCGATCGCCTTGGCGTACCTGCTTGAGTTGGCGCAAAGCATCGGCCCGCGAGCCGGCGCCGCGCCACATCTCCTTGCCCTTCACAAACAGGGTGTCCCAGTGATAGTCGTGGGGATCTACGCTGAAGAGCCAGTGGTTGCGTTTCGCGGGAGGACGGGTCGTGGTCACGGTATTTGTGAGTCTAAATCCGGCTGAGCCGGCATAAAGCTCGCGGCACTATACACTTGAGTCGCCCGCGAGGGGAGTAAAAAAGTGACTCGCGCGTCTTCCCGCGGGATGCGCCGGACCGCGCAGCGGGAGCCGAGCGAGCGGGTATATTTGCACTTATCTAATTTATTATCTTTAACATGCAACGGAGCGTAGGGCCGTCTAGCCGCAATCGACCCAAATATCTTCCCCGCGAACCTCGATGGTGAAGCAGGCCACACCCACCGCCGGATTCGCCGCCACTTTGCCGCTGCTCACGTCATATTGCCAGCCATGCCAGGGGCAGGTGACGATCTTGCCTTTGAGTTCGCCTTCGCCGAGCGGCCCGCCGCGGTGCAGGCAGGTGTTGCTGATGGCGAAGAATTTTCCGTCCACGTTCGAGATGGCCAGCGTCTGCCCGTCGACCTGAAATTCGCGGATGCTTCCCGCCGGAACTTCATCTTTGCGCGCCGCACGCAGAAAGGCCATTGGCTTCGCTCCTCGCGATTCTTGAATCCCGCTCTGCAAAGCCCCGCGCTGCGCCTCGCTTTGCTTCGCTTAGCGCGGCGAGGGCGTCTGCGCGACCATGACGTTGCGCTTGAACTGCTGCACCATTTCCGGACGCAGCCGCACCTCGGTGGGCCGCTTCGCCAGCGTCATCTGGTCGATCTTGTCCTGCAGCTTGAGCAGCGCGTAAAACAGTGCTTCGGGCCGCGGAGGGCACCCGATCACGTAGACGTCCACCGGGACGATGCGGTCCACGCCCTGCAAGACCGAATAGGCGTTGAACGGGCCGCCGACGCTCGAGCACGCGCCCATCGAAATGCACCATTTGGGGTCGGGCATCTGGTCCCAGACGCGCTTCAGGACGGGCGACATCTTGAGCGTCACGGTGCCGGCAACGATCATCAGGTCGGCCTGGCGAGGCGATGGGCGGAAGACTTCGGCGCCGAACCGCGCGATGTCGAAGCGCGCGGTGGTCGAGGCGATCATCTCGATCGCGCAACAGGCCAAACCGAATGTCAGCGGCCAGATGGCGGACTTCCGCGCCCAGTTGAACACGTAGTCCACCGAGGAAATCAGGAAATTCTTCTCGAAACGGCTGTCAAGGACGCCCATGGGCCTCCAGCTGCCTCCAAAAGATCGTCAGTATAGCGCCGGGATACCGGCGAGTAAAGCGCTGCGGGTTGCTCGCTGCCGAAGCTCCCACCTTCGCAAAGACTTCGACGGACGGTCCGCCTTCGATTCTGCGGGTGCTTCGCTCGAAGTTCGTCATTTCGGTACCCCCCACCCCCGGTATTTTTGCGAAGAGTGCGGAAGCACATGAAAATAAGGGAGTTGAGATTTTTGAAGAGCGCGAAAGAGTGCGCAAGCCGTTGAAAAATAAGGGGCCGGTATTCAGCAGGAGCGCCGCAAAGAGCGTTGAGAGCCGGCCAGGGCCGAGCGGACATTTCGCGGGAGCGGGGGCGACACAGATCGCTCGAAACTTTGCCCGAATCATAGGATATTATACCATGCCGGTCAACTGTGTTTACTGAGGAGTATTCAAACGCGGCGATTCGAATGAGCGAGAAACCCAGCCCTCGCCTGCGGCGAGGACACCCTTGTTTGAATGAGGGCGATTTGAACTAGTGGCCGCGGTTCGATCGACGTTTGCTGCGGCGCGCTTCAAGGCGGTTTTCGATTAGGGTCACAACGCAAATTCGATAAGTTCTACGCAACGTCTCGACGAGCAGGACGCCGATTGCATAGGAGGCGAACCCGAGGCATACGAGCGTAAGCAGCGCAAGAAGCATGAGGGCCAGAAACTGAGCCCGATTTCCGAGCGAGCGCAGCGCCCAGAGCCAAGGCTCATAAAACCGGGCACCGCTCATTACGCAAGAGGCAATCGCTAGCGCAGTTAGCCCGAAGCCCACGTAGGGTGCCGACCTTCTCAAGAGTACAACGGTGGTGTCCTTACGACTGGGCAGCTTGAAGGGCAGGAACTTAACGCCGTGTACTAGTGTTTCTAACATCGAACCCATAGTCGTATTCTAATGCCTTGGAGCGTTGGCGCGCTGAATCGCTTCGGCTTGGTTTTCAAGCGTTGCTGTTCTTTCTTTTAAGTTTGCTATTGCGTCAGCCGACGCCTGCGCGGCCTGCTGTGCATCCTTCAGCTCGGATCTGGTTGCGCTGAGCTGGTTCGCCAGGTCGGTCACCTGACGGTAGACATTCGAGCCAAAGCCCAATAGGGTTAGTGTCAACGCGAAAAACGATACGGCAAATCCGATTCCGATATGCCGCCAAGTCGTCACTTCGTGAGATAACTGAAACAGCGAACTGATCACGTCATGGTCAGGAAGGAGCTTGAGCGCCTGATATTCCTTGTCTTTAAACACCAGGAACGTTTCTTTGTTCCACTCGATCCTGTCGAGCTGGTCTTCCGGCTTAGTTGCAGATCTAATGTCGTCGACATTCGCGTTTGGACAAAAATCGGTTGTCCGTTCAAAATCAATGGTTGCGAAGTCTTCGCCGTACGTTATCTTGATGGGCCGGTCTGTCAGGTTGTAAAGTGGACAGGATAGGTATCCGCGGTATCCTGGTTCAACTTGCGGTCCGGTACCGAGCAGGATTCCCTTATAGACCCATTTTACCCGCAGGTTGAATCTGGCAGCGATGTAGTGCGGTAAATCGAGTTTCTCAAGTGCGCTGACGTAAACAATCGAATTCGGTTCCATGCAGAAGTAAGGCTTCTTGATTTTGTCCAGGCGTCCGATTCTCCCCTTGCTGTCAACGTACTTAGATCCGACACGAAGGGTGTAAGCTGCTGGCCTCAGGTTGTTGACTTCAAAGTCTTCCGCGATGAGTAAATCGTGTTGCTGAAATTTCGCGATCTCATTAGACAAAAGCATCCCTTTGCGACTTGGATTGTCGTGTTCTGGGTCCAAATATTTCCAGGGGTGAACGTCCGCCATTTCCGAATCCTCCCAGTGTGGATTTCAGCCCATTAAGAAGGTTCGAGAGTCTCTTAAAGGCTAGGATTGAAAACAGGTCTGTGCAGCATGCACGTTGTCAAGGATGTCCTCGATTGAAGGGCCTGTACCAAGATACGTCACAGGCACTCCAAATCGCCGGCCCAGTTCCGAGACAAGGATTTTGGCATTTTGTGTCAGGGAATCAAACTCGCCCTGTCCCTTGTTCGTGTAATCTAGATAATCGAGGCCGTTGACCGCGAGTCTGGTCGGGCGGTTGAGACGAATAGACTCTGCCGCGAGATCCCAGTCAAATCGGCCTATGCGGCGAATTCTCTTCGTGACGGTAGTTCGCTCTTCGACCTCGTGGGGATACCCACTTTCGGTACGGATCTGTTCCCACGTAATCTCTTCTCTTAGTGGCCCCGCCTGGGGGCCAGCCACGCGGATCGGAAATGTCCTGAATACAACGACGATTTCCGTTACCATTCGCGGGCTTACGCCTACCTCAGATAGAAAGGCGGAAGCGGTGGTGTCACGCGAAGTGCAGCGGGGATAGTAGGGTGAGTGGTATAGCGAAAGTCCGGCCCCCTGTGTTCCCTCAACCAAGACCTTTTTCCCAACGTCCAAAGCAGCGTTAACTTCTGCGCTGACTCCTTCTTTAACCAGCAGTTGCTCCAGCCAGGGATATCGCCCAACCACATCCCTAGCGAGGTGAGCATCGTCCCCTCGCAGCACTCGCCTCGATACGGCTGCGCCAACTCCGCAAAGTGTGGAGCTCAACCTTTGGTGAAGTTGAAGTGCGCGTTCCGTCTCTCGATCCTCTTCTTCAATAATAAAACACTGGGGGTCAACACCGATGCGCCAGGGAGGGATCGCCAGTGATTTGATCTCGTTCCAGAGTACGCTGGGATCGATTAAAGCTCCCGCGGGAATCAATAACCGGGCATGGCTGTTCACGTAACCGGTGGGCAACTGCCGAAGGATTATTGTTTTTCCGTGCTCGTCAACGAGAGAATGCCCCGAATTGGGGCCGCCGCACCGGACGCAGATATCGATGTTTTCGTGTTGAGTAATGTAGGCGGCGACCTTGCCTTTTCCCTCGGATCCAAACTGTCCGCCAACCACGACCCATAGGCTCATCGGTGGCCTTCTTCCTTAAATTTTCGAATGGTGGTGTCTATGGCTACGTAGAATTCCCGGAGCGAACGGTCATTCGTGAGCACAAGGTCAGCCTTGGCGCGGAGCGACTCGATCTGCTGTTCGACTGGGTGCGAATCTGCGCGCTCGAATGCCTCAACCGTCTGGTACCTGCGGTGGCTAGCGAGTCGAGCCCAGCGTTCTTCGCGAGAGCTTTCGATATACAGGAGATGGAACGAGGATGGGAAGGATTTCGTCAGGCTCTGATAGTCGATGGGATGCCGCAGGCCGTCAACCGCGGCATCTGCTTGTGTATCTATCAGTGCGACTAGCCGGTGATTGAGTTCGACTTGCATGCCCCCTGCCATTACTTCCCATCCAACTTCTTGGAGGCGGGCCCTCGTCTCGGGATCCTTCGCCGACCATTCCGCGAGCACATGACTGTAACGAAGGTATTGGAATCCGTACCGCGAAGCCAAATACTTGCCAGCCGATGTCTTGCCCGCGCCTATCCGGCCGGCGATACCGAGGACGAGGCGATTACCCCGCGGCCGCTGAGGCTGGCTCGCCATGAACGGGGGATTCTACCTCAGTGGTCGGGTTTACCGGTACCTGATCCAATCCGGTAGCCGCCAGGATCTGGGCCAGCTTCGGATAGTTGAATCTGGGAGACCTCGGGACGATTAGGTAGTCCTCCGAGGGAGTGCCCAGCGCGATGTAGTCATCGGCGAGATAGAAAAGACCGACTAGGGCCGAGGTGATTGCGTCCACTTCATCGTGCGTAATGTGGGCGGTCAGAAATTCGCCTGCTATGCCTGCCCGCGAAAGCCCCCACTTCAATTCCTCTAAGCTCGCCTTCTTTCGCGGTATCCCCAGGATGTCCTGGGCTGCTCCCGGATAGCTCTCGATCACTCTGTCGCCTGCCTTGCGGAGTTCGCGAGTTAGCTTGATGCCGCGCCGGGTGAGCATCTGCATGCTGGGAAGGAGGCACCAGAATACTGAAATGCCCATTCTCTTGAGCGCCAGCTCGCACTTTCGATAAATCGGAACGCCCGGAGCGCCATAACCTTCTGGAAGAGAGAGGGGCGAATCGATAGATACAAGATCGGCCTTGGCCGCTAGCGTCTCGCTGATTAGCTCATCGTCTGTACGGATACACTTGGTTGTTACCGAGCCGCCCTCCATCAAAGCCCAGCCGGTCGCACGCTTCTCACTACCGGTCAGATCGATCCCTACAACCCGAGGCGGCCTTCCGAGATCAGGGCAGCGCTTCAAAAGCTTCTGAACAAGCTGACTAGTACTCGGAGTCAACCGCGCCGGATTGCGCTTAAGCACCGCACGTTTGTTCGAGCGGGGCGATTGGCTGACACCGTTGAATAATGGGACCGTCGAATTTTTTCGGTAGGCTGTTGCGTGCTTGCAGAGCCGGTCGTACGCCATTTCCATGATGGCCTTCAGGTGAACTACATCCTCGGTATTGTATTTGATTAGCTGTTCGAGGGCGTTCTTCTCGCCACGCAGGTACCTTGCCCAGAGGACAGTCGCATCATAGCCGGTGAAATCTTCTACAGTCGCGTCCCGGGTCAGACCCATCTTGGCTTCAATCGATTTTAGGCCACCCTTCATTCCGAGCTTTCGGGTCACCCACCTCAAGTCGATGTGGATGGGAGGGAACACCAACTCCGGAAACGCCAGCTTCAAGAATCGCAGGTCGAATCCCGCTCCATTAAACGTAATCACAACAGAGTAGTTCCGCAAGTGATTCGGCAATTCCCACAGGTTGTGGCCCTCCACAAAAACCTTGTACTTGCGTCCATCATAAAGGCCAACCATCGTCACGGTATCGAAGACCGACGACAATCCAGTCGTTTCGATGTCGAGGTAAACACACTTGTCGGCAAACTCAGGAAATAGTCGCCAGGCCTCGCCAAGCGACGAAAGACGCTCAAAGAATGAGGCGTTTTTCTGACGGATAGCCTCTCGCGAACGCGGGATGTATTCATCAAGCTTCTTCTGCAGGCCTGCGCTTATGCGTCCGAAGCGCTTCTCAAAACCATCCGCGTCGTCCCAACTCCGAATCCCATGCTCCCATAGCTCGAGTTCCGTTTGTTTACCTATACCTGGGATGTGAACAAATGTTTGCTGCAGCAAGGCGGCCTCGCAGGTGTAGTATCTACATCCTAGCGTATTCTAATTAAATAGAATTTTCTATTTAAATAGACAAACTGTTGAAAACCGCAAAACGAAGCCGTGGGCGAAAACGACCTGCTGACGCGAAGTTTGTGATAGCGCAGGTGATTGAGAAATTCAGTGAAAAGAAGGACGAGCGCGGCGCAAAGAGGGCGGCAGCTGATTTAGGAGTGTCGCTGTCATCTTTTTACAAGTACTTAAAGGGGCAGAACGTTCCAGACGTGGACGTTCTCAGGCAAGCGAAGAGGGTATGGGACATTAAGTGGCCGAAGCTCATGGATCCGTCAGACATCCTCCCTACTGAAAAAGCCAAAACGGCTGAGCAATACGTTTTCTCCTTCCTTGATGCACTTCAAAAAACCGATGTTGAGATCGTCGACATAGGACCCAGAGGGTACAAATCGCTCCAGGTTACCCTGAAGATTCGCTTTACCGCTTGAAAATAGCGCACGCAAAGGTGCAGCCGCTCGGGGGTGCTGCGCCCACCGCGCTTACCCGACAAACCTTCGCCAACCCCCTGCTTCCCTTGGCAACCTGGCTTCTGGTACTCTCTACTGGGCGGCCAGACGATGAAGCTTGCGCTGCGCATTTCGGCGTTGATTGTGTTCCTGGGCTTGGGCGGGGTGCTTTTCGCCCAATTCCAACGATTCAATCGGGGCTTCAACCGGGGCGATGATCCGCGATACGTCACGGGGACGGAAGACCGGGCGGAATTCGGCTGGTCGCGGCTGCGCTACAGCACCAACACCAACTACGGCGGCGATTTTTTCGGATACAGCCGCGGCACGTGGCAGACGGACTATCCGAAAGCCGACCGGCAGTTCCTGATCGCCTTCAAGCGCCTCACGCGCATCAACGCCAAATCGTTCGAACAAGTGGTGGATCTCGACAGCGACGACATCTTCAATTGGCCCTTCGTCTACGCGGTGCAGGTGCAGAGCTGGACGTTCACGCCCGCGCAAGCCCTGCGGATGCGCGAGTACCTGCTGAAGGGCGGATTCCTGATGGTCGACGACTTTCACGGCGAGGCGGATTGGCAAAGCTTTCTGCGGGGCATGCGCATGGTGTTCCCGGACCGGCCGATCGAAGATCTGAAGAACGAAGACGAAATTTTCCACGTGATCTTCGACCTGGGCGAGCGTTTCCAGGTGCCGGGCGAGCAGTACGTGAGCACGGGCCTGACCTACCAAAAGGACGGCTTCGATCCGAGGTGGCGAGCGATTCGCGACGACCAGGGACGCATCATCGTGGCCATCTGCGCCAACATGCACCTGGGCGACGCCTGGGAGTGGGCCGATGACCCGCAATACCCGGAACGCTTTGCCTCCATGGCCTTTCGGATCGGGATCAACTACATCATGTACTCGATGACCCACTAGCAGGGGCCGCACACCACCAGCGCGCATACTCGTTAAGCCAGCCGTCAGACCAGCCGTCTTCCATATCGATCGAGTTATGAAGCTGCCAGGGGAAGACACCTCCGCCACAGGGTGTCGGTCATTTCAGGAGTGGTGGGGTAGGTGCGGCGGAAAGTGTCGGGGGGAAGATCGAGCCGGCCCAGCCCTCAATCCCCTAAAGGGATCCTCGGTTCGTCTTCCCCCTTCGGTCTTCTATAAGCACGCCAAAAGCCAAAGGCTAATCGCCTGAAATCTCATGAGTTGACTTTGGCACTCCCCTGTAAAAACGCCACGCTCGCGCAAAAATTCCGCGTTCCGGGTTGAGCCATCGCTCGGTGTTCTACCCGATGTCCTGTATGCGCGGTGGCGCGCCTGTCGCCCATTCCGTCACCGGGCACCACCGGCGCCCGAACAGCCGGGCGAACCCATCTTGACCCTTTGCGCGGCCCTTGCTAACTTGGAAGGTTATTCTGGCCGTATTCTGCCTGCTGTGCGGCGCGCGTGCCTGTGAGGCGCGCTACCGCAGCGCAGCGTGCGGGGAACGCCCGTTTCCAGTATGGGACTCAAGAAGATCGTCATTCGCGGCGCGCGCCAGCACAATCTGAAGAACATCAGCCTGGAAATCCCGCGAAACGCGCTGGTGGTGGTTACCGGCCTTTCTGGTTCCGGCAAATCGTCGCTCGCTTTCGACACGATCTATGCGGAAGGGCAGCGGCGCTACGTGGAGTCGCTTTCGGCGTACGCGCGGCAATTCCTCGATCAGATGGAACGGCCGGAGGTGGATTCGATCGAGGGCCTCTCGCCTTCGATCGCCATCGAACAGAAGACCACGACGCGCTCGCCGCGCTCGACGGTCGGCACCATCACCGAAATCTACGACTACCTGCGCGTGGTCTACAGCTCGATCGGGACGCCGCACTGTCCGAACTGCGGCCGCGCCATCACGCGGCAATCCACCGAGCGGATCGTGCAGGCGGTCCTGAGCGGCGAACTGGCGCGGCCGGGCGACCGCCTGATGATCCTGGCCCCGGTGGTCCGCGGGCGGAAGGGCGAGTACCGGCAAGAGCTGGACAAGCTGGTGCGCGCCGGATTCACGCGCGCCCGGATCGACGGCCAGCTCGTGCAACTGGACGACCCGCCGCGGCTCGACCGGCGGAAAAATCACACGATCGACGTGGTCGTGGACCGGCTGCTGGTGAAGCCCGACATCGCGGGGCGACTGACGCAATCGCTGACGACAGCGCTCAAGCTAGCGCAAGGCCTGGTGACGGTATCCGTGGTGGACGGGACCGAGCAGGTCTTCTCGGAGAAACTGGCATGCAGCGAATGCGGCATCTCCGTGCCGCAGCTCGAGCCGCGCTCGTTCAGCTTTAATTCACCCTACGGCGCCTGCCCGGCCTGCAACGGCCTGGGCTCGAAGTACGATTTCGATCCCGCGAAGGTAATCGTGGATTGGTCGCGGCCGCTGTTTGAGGGCGGGCTGGGGCCGGGCTCGAGCTCCGCGAATCTGCGGCGCACGCTGGAGCTCGCCGGCTACGCGCACGGATTCGATCTGGCGACGCCGTTTGAAAAATTCCCGCGGCGCACGCAAAACTTGATTCTTTACGGCTATCCGCCGGCCGCCGGGATGAACGGCGGCTCGCCGGCTAAAGCGACGGAAGGTGCGGCCGCGAGAGTTCCGCGCGGCGCCAAACATGCACCGGGCCTGCGCTTCCCCGGGCTCTTCGGCTTCCTCGAAAGCAACCTTGCGGAGTCGGGTTCCGACAAGTATCGCGAGTGGCTGACGCAGTACATGTCGGCGGCGCCCTGCGCGGCTTGCGGCGGGCGGCGGCTGCGGCCGGAAAGCCTGGCCGTGCAAGTTGGCGGCGTTTCCATCGCGGAGTTCACGGCGCTGGCGTCGAGCGACGCGCGCGAGGCCGTGAATCGCATGCGCGGAGAACTCACGCCGCGGCAGATGCAGATTGCGGGCCGGCCCCTCGAAGAGATTGCCGAGCGGCTCGACTTCCTGCTGGCGGTAGGACTCGGCTATTTGAGCCTGGACCGCTCGGCCGCGACGCTTTCGGGAGGGGAGGCGCAACGCATCCGCCTAGCCACGCAGATCGGTTCGCGGCTGCGCGGCGTGCTCTACGTGCTGGACGAACCCTCGATCGGCCTGCACGCTCGCGACAACGACCGGCTGCTCGCTTCGCTCGAACAGTTGCGCGATCTCGGCAACACGGTCATGGTGGTGGAGCACGACGAGGAGACGATTCGCCGCGCCGATTTCGTCGTGGATCTCGGGCCCGGCGCGGGCAACGCCGGCGGGCAACTGGTGGCCATCGGCAGGCCGGAGGAGATCGCCGCGAATCCGGCTTCGCTCACGGGCCGGTACCTCACGGGCGCGCTGGCGATTCCCGTTCCGGAACGGCGGCGGCCAGCGAGCGGCAAGGCGCTGACGCTGCTCGGCTGCGAGGCCAACAATCTGAGGAATCTGGACGTGCGCTTTCCGCTGGGCGTGCTGCTGGTGGTGACGGGCGTTTCGGGTTCGGGAAAATCGACGCTGGTCAACGACATCCTTTATCGCGCGCTGGCGCAGAAACTTTACCGCTCGATGGAACAGCCGGGAAAATTCCGCGCGATCGAAGGCAGCGAACACATCGACAAGGTCATCGAGATCGATCAGGCGCCCATCGGGCGCAGCCCGCGGTCGAATCCGGCCACCTACACGGGCGTATTCGCGCCGATCCGGGAACTGTTCGCCATGCTGCCCGAATCGCGCGAGCGCGGCTACCGGCCGGGGCGCTTCAGTTTCAACGTGAAGGGCGGACGCTGCGAGGCGTGCCAGGGCGACGGCCTGCGGCGCATCGAAATGAATTTTCTTCCGGACGTCTACGTCACTTGCGACATCTGCCGCGGCAAACGGTACAACGCCGAGACGCTCGCGGTGCGGTACAAGGGATATTCCATTTCCGACTTGCTGGACCTGCCGGTGGAAGATGCGCTTGGCGTGCTTGAAAACATTCCGCAAATCCGACAGAAACTGGCGACGCTGGTGGACGTCGGGCTCGGCTATCTGGAGCTCGGCCAATCATCCACGACTCTTTCCGGCGGCGAGGCGCAGCGCATCAAACTGGCGCGCGAGCTGTCGCGCCGTCAGACCGGGCGGACGCTGTACATCCTGGACGAACCCACGACGGGGCTGCACTTCGACGACGTAAACAAACTGCTCGACGTGCTCAACCGCCTCGCGGATCTCGGGAACACCGTGCTGGTCATCGAGCACCACCTGGACGTCATCAAGCAGGCAGATTGGATCATCGACCTCGGTCCGGAGGGAGGCGCGGCGGGCGGGCGGATCGTCGCGCAGGGCACGCCCGAGCAGGTTGCGCGCAACAAGAAATCGTACACGGGGCAGGCGCTTGCACGCGTGCTGAACGGCCACGGCAACACGCGCGGCGATTCGCAGATGATCGCGGCCATTCCCATTCCCGCCGCCGAACTCACCGAGGGAAGCAGCGCCAAGTAGATGCGCGTGGCGTCTCGCCGCAGGGCATCGCTTGCGAAACCGCGCAGCAGCGCAGAGCTTGCGCCGCGTGCCAGCCGCCTTTAAAGTGTTGGCAGCGACCGTCCGTGAAAAGCGTCTACACGATCTCTCCGTTGAGTTTTGAGGGCATCCGGACCAACCCGCTTGCCGATCGCTCCAGCGAAATCACCGTGCGCGAATTCGCGCGGCCGCACCGGCGCGGCGCGCGGCTTCCGGAATTTGTCGCCGCGTTGCCGCACGTGCGGGCGGGGCAGGACCTGCGCGAAGTGATCGCGGCGGTTCTGCGGGCGCGCGTCCGGCAGCGCATGATTCTGTGGGGAGTCGATGGTCAAGTGATTCGCGCAGGGCTCGCGCCGCTGATCGTGGATCTGATTTTTCACCGGTTTGTCGGCGGAATCGCGATGGACGGCGCGGCGCTGGTGCACGATTTCGAGACGGCGGTGGCCGGGAAGCTGTTCGAGGAGAACGAATCGGGCCTGGCCGACGAGACCGGGCTGCTCATCAACGAGATGGCGGTGTCGGCCGTGCGCCGCGGCATCGGATTGGGCGAAGCGGCCGGCCGTTTGCTGACGAGCGGCCGCGTGCGCCTGCGGCATGCGGAGGCGAGCGTGCTCGTCGCGGCCTATCAGGAGCGCGTGCCGGTCACCGTGCACCTGGCGATCGGGGTCGATACGCCGGACATGCACCGCACCGTCGACGGCGCGTCGCTGGGCGCGGCGAGCCATCACGACTTTCGACTGTTTTGCGCGCTGGTCGAGCAGATGCACACGGCCGGCGTGTATCTGAATTGGAGTTCGAACACTTTGCTGCCGGAGATTTTTCTGAAAGCGGCGTCGGTTGTGCGCAACCTCGGCGTTCCGCTCCACCCGATCACGACTGCGAATTTCAGCCGGCACGAGGCCGCGCTGAACGGAGATGGGCAGAGGGCCGCGCGAGCCGCCAAGCGCGCCTCCGGCGAACCATCCCGCCACTATGCCCTGGCCGGGCATCATGAGATCATGCTGCCCCTGGTGGCTGCGGCGCTCGTCGAGGGCGCCAGCGGAGTAGCCGTGCGTGGACAGCGCGCATCAAAGTCACGAGTGCGATGACGGATTCACACGAACCCGAACGCGCGGACGAATCGCCCGAGGATAGGGCTGGCGCTCCCGTACCGTTCTCACCTGCCGCGCAAACGGACATGGATTCGGGCCTCGTGGATCCGCTGCCGCACCAAGCGGTGAGCATTCCGCCGGCCGGCGCCGGATTGCCCGCTGATGGCCGGTTGCTCGCGGGTTCCGCCAACCCGTTGCGATGGGCCGACCTGGTTTATCTCCTGATCTTTTACTTCGTGAGCGGTACGCTGCTGGAGCTCGTGGTGGCCGGCGCCGCTGCGATCTTTTTCCACGTTTCCTACGCGGCGCTGCAAAATCCCGCCGGCGCGGGAGCGTCGGTGGCGATTGTGAGCCAGGCGCTGCTCTCCGCAGCGACTCTGGCGTTCTTGTACGTGATGGTGCGGGCGCGCACCTCGGGGCCGTTCTGGCGCGCGCTGGGCTGGCGGCGGCTGCGCGACGCGGACCCGCACGCGTCGGCTGTGCGCTACATGTTCCTCGGCTTGCTGCTGGCGCTGGTGGTAGGTTGGACAAGCAAGTATGTGGACACGGGAAAGACGCTGCCGATGGAAGAGCTGTTCCACAACCGGCAGAACATCGTTCTGCTGACGTTGCTCGGCGTTCTGGTGGCGCCGCTGGTGGAAGAGACGCTCTTCCGCGGGTGCATCTACCCGGTCGTCGCCCGGAGATTCGGCGCCGGCGCCGGAGTCCTTGCAACGGGGATCCTGTTCGGCCTGGCGCACGCTCCCCAGCTTTGGGGCGGGTGGGGAGAGATCGCGCTCCTGGTTTGCGTCGGCATTGTCCTGACGTACGTGCGCGCACGCGCCGGGACGGTGGCCGCGAGCTATTTCGTGCACGTCAGCTACAATACGATTCTGTTCGCGGGCCTGTACTTCGCCACAAGCGGCCTGCGCTATTTCCCCAGCACGTAGTCGGTTCGCTTCTTAGGCTAGAATAACAAGCGGTTTTCTCAGGAGAAAATTGCCGTGCGCGTGGCGCAGCCCATCGAGTGGACCGCAGCCGGAGTGGTCATGATCGACCAGCGCCGGCTCCCCGGCGAATTGGTTCATCACACCTACACGGATTATCGGGACGTCGCGAAGGCCATTCGCGAGATGGTGATTCGCGGGGCTCCGGCGATCGGAGTGGCGGCGGGGATGGGCATCGCGCTGGGAGTATTGCATTCGAAGGCCGGCTCCGCGAGCGAGCTGCGCGCCGAATTTCCGCTCATCTGCGACACCATCGGCCGGACTCGCCCCACCGCCGTGGACCTCTTCTGGGCCGTCGAGCGGATGAAACGCCGCTTCGACTCCGTGGCCGGCGCCGCGGACGTGGACGCGGTGCGGGCCGCGATGGTCGAAGAGGCGCAATCCATCCACCGCGAGAAAAAAGTCACCGACGAAGCCATCGGGCGTTTCGGCGCCGGGCTGATGCCCGAGGATGGCCAGGTGATGACGCAGTGCAACGCCGGAGCGCTGGCGACGGCCGGCATCGGCACGGCGCTCGGCGTCATTCGCGTCGCCGTCGAACAGGGACGGCGGCTGCGCGTCTTCGTGCCCGAGACCCGGCCGTATCTGCAGGGCGCGCGGCTCACGGCGTGGGAGTTGGCCGAGGGCGGCATTCCGCTGACGCTGATTACCGACAACATGGTGGGCCATTTTTTGAAGACGGGAAAGATTGGCGCCGTCGTGGTGGGCGCCGACCGCATCGCCGCGAACGGCGACACTGCAAACAAGATCGGCACCTATCAGATCGCCGTGCTCGCGCGCGAAAATGACGTGCCCTTTTACGTGGCCGCGCCGACCTCGACGCTCGACCCTTCGTTGTCGAGCGGCGAGCAGATACCCATCGAGGAGCGCGCGGCCGAGGAAGTGACCCATTTCCGCGGCGTGCGCATCGCGCCCGACGTGGAAGCCGCGAATCCCGCGTTCGACGTGACGCCCGCGCGCCTGATTACCGCAATCATCACCGAGTTCGGCGTCGCGCGGCCGCCGTACCAGGATTCGCTCGCCGCGTTGGCCGGTCACACTTCGCCAGCGCGCTCTTGAGGGCATATTACCTTCCGAGCCTCAGCGGCGCTTACTTCTTCGGCGGTTGCGGATTGTCGGGAGGCGCCTCGACGGGCTTCGAGGTGCCGAGCTTGATCGTGGCGCCGAACCGCTTGTAGTTCTTGTAGCGCACGGTCATGCGAATATGCACGTCCCCTATCCCCCCGCTCTTGGTGTCGAAATGAAGAATGTCGTCGGCGTGCGTGTAGGTTGGAAACCAGAAAGTGCCTTCGATGTTCTCCCGGTAGGTCACAAAGCGCGGAAACAGATTGTTCTTGAGGTCGGGCACCGCCTTGCCATCGGACTTCACCACCGCAAGGTCCTTGTCGTCCACCCAGATGGTTCCCTGGAAATAGCGCTGCCCCTTCTCGATGCGCTTCGGAGCGACGTGGAACACATACGTCCCAAGCTCGTCCACCTTCTCCCGTCCTGCGTATTGCACGTCGTACTTGGGCAAGTCTTCGGCCGTGAGAACGAAGGGTTGAACGTTTTCGAGGTCCTTCATGTCTTCGGGAGAGAGGTCAAAATCCTTCAGGGTAGCCTGGGGCGCATACGTCACCTGCTCGTAGCGCCTGCCTGCGGGCGTGAAAACGATCTCGCTGGTCATTTGATATTCGCCCTGCTGTGGCGCGACATCCTCGACCAAAACCTCCTGTGTGTACGTGTAATTGTCTCGCGCGAGCTTGAAATCGGATTCGTGCTGCGCAAACTGCCGGATGATCTGGTCCACGGGCACAGGCGGAGAGTCTGTCTTCGCTGCGCTATCCGCGCCCTTAGCCGGAGAGGACGCATGCGTGTTCACGGGGTCTTCCTGCTGCGCTCTTGGCCCGGCGCCAACCGCCGGCGCCAGCCCAGCCAGCGCCAGGCCCAGCAGGCCGATCGCGCCGACAATCAGAGGAAGAGAGGATTCGCGGAGCTTCATGACCTTGTTCGCCGTCCCATACGCCCTCGCACGCCCATGCGCTTAATAAGAGATTCCGGCTGCCCGCAAAGGTTGCCTTTGCCGTCCGCCAGACATTATATCGCGGTTCGGGACCGCGGTATAAGCTCGCGCGATCGCTCGTCATGCTTTGCGCTCCTTTGCGCCGCGCGCTCGCCGCCTCTGCAACGGAGCGGTCCGGAATCGTCCTTGACAATTCGGCCCCAGGTGCTAGTATCGGCAATTGCACCATAGCCTGCCTGCCGGACAGGAGGCCTGCTCTTTGACAACTGAATGAGACGTGCCAGAACCCGTTCGGTTTTTGAGTGAACCGAGCGACATACAAACGTGCGGAACTCCGCAAGGAGTTCTCACGATCAAAAGTTCGTTCTGAAGCTCACGTCCCGGCGCAAGCCGGGATTTTGATTTTCAGAACAACCAGCTTCAAACGAGAGTTTGATCCTGGCTCAGAGCGAACGCTGGCGGCGTGCTTAACACATGCAAGTCGAGTGCGCGTGCCGTAGCAATACGGCATGGCGCACGGCGCACGGGTGCGTAACACGTGGGTAACCTGCCCTCCAAAGGGGGATAACCCCGCGAAAGCGGGGCTAATACCGCATGACATTCCAGAGACTCCTGTCTTTGGACTCAAAGCCCGCAAGGGCGTTGGAGGAGGGGCCCGCGCCCGATTAGCTTGTTGGCGAGGTAATGGCTCACCAAGGCTATGATCGGTAGCCGGTCTGAGAGGATGGCCGGCCACACTGGAACTGAGACACGGTCCAGACTCCTACGGGAGGCAGCAGTGGGGAATCTTGCGCAATGGGCGAAAGCCT
>Ga0210394_10001419_pt1 | contig 38628 bp, 39 predicted proteins | sample IncBWC12MmetaG_FD_160121 | JGI IMG/M metagenome (GOLD analysis project Ga0210394, IMG submission 160121) | Forest soil microbial communities from Barre Woods Harvard Forest LTER site, Petersham, Massachusetts, United States - Inc-BW-C-12-M | ecosystem: Environmental > Terrestrial > Soil >... | reverse complement strand
GGCCACAGCTGGTAATCCTGGCTGGTGAGCCCGCTGGTGGTCGCCTGCGAGATGACGTTGAAAGCGGCGTGCCGCAGCGATTCGGCGAAGCGCGGGTAGACGGCGTGCGCATCGAGCAGCACCGCGATCCCCACCACCGACAGCGCCAGCACCGCGAAGATCGCGCGCGCCTCCGGATCCTGGCGGTAAGTGGCGAGCGACAGCCGCCGCAGCGCGCTGAAGTGGCGCGCGAAGTTGAGTGCGGCGATCACCATCAGCACCATCAGCACCGCCTCGATCGCCGCCGAGTCGAACCAGGCGATGCTGCGGTCGTGGGTGGAGAAGCCGCCGAGCCCCACCGCCGAGAACGCGTGGCAGACCGCATCGAACCACGACATGCCGCAGAGCTTCAGCGCCACGATGCCCGCCGCGGTGATGAGCGCGTACACCAGCCACAGCTGCTTGGCGGTCTCGGTGATGCGCGGCGCGAGGCGCTCCTCCTTGACCGTGCCGGGCGCATGGCCCTTGTAGAGCTGCATGCCGCCGACGCCGAGCAGCGGCAGCACCGCGAGGCCCATGACGATGATGGAGAGGCCGCCGAACCACTCGAGCGCGTGGCGCCACAGGTTCACCGACGGCGGCAGCGCGTCGAGGCCGACCAGCACGGTGGAGCCGGTGGTGGTGAGCCCGGACATCGCCTCGAAGAACGCCGCGGTGAAGTTTAAGTCTGGCAGCACCAGCAGCAGCGGCAGCGCCGCGGCGCACGACAGCAGCAGCCAGGCGAGCGTCACCAGCAGGAAGCCGTCGCGCGGCTTCAACTCGCGGCGGAACCGCCAGCTCGCTCCCGCCAGCGCGAGTCCCACGCCGGCGGTGATCGCCGCCGCGCTGAGAAACTGCCGCGTCATGTGATCACCGAGCAGCAGCGAGCACACCACCGGCAGCGCGTAGGTGAGCGCGAAGGTCGCGAGCAGCAGCCCCAGCACGTGCGTAACGGCGAGCAAGCGTGCCCTCCTAGCGCGGCACCCGCAGGAACAGCCGCTCGACCGCCTCGAGGTGACGCCGGTCGGCCAGGAACAGGATGACGTGATCGTCGGCGAGGATGCGCGTGTCGTGGTGCGCCATGATGACCTGGTCGCTGCGCACCACCGCGCCGATCGAGGCGCCCTCGGGCAGCGCGATCTCCGCCACCGTGCGGCCGACGATGCGCGAGCTGCGCTCGTCGCCGTGCACCACCGCCTCCAGCGCCTCGGCGACGCCGCGCCGCAGTGCGTGCACGCGCACCACGTCGCCGCGGCGCACGTAGGCGAGCAGCGAGCCGATGGTGATGGTCTGCGGCGAGATGGCGACGTCGATGCTGCTCGATTCCACCAGCTCGGTGTACGCCGGGCGGTTGATGAGCGCCATCACCTTGTGGGCGCCGAGGCGCTTCGCCAGCATCGCCGCGAGGATGTTGGCTTCTTCCGAGTTGGTGAGTGCCGCGAACACGTCGGCGCTGTCGACGTTCTCCTCGATGAGCAGCTCTTCGTCCGCCGCGTCGCCGTGCAGCACGATCGCCTTCTCCAGCAGCTCGGACACCTGGCGCGCGCGGCGCGCGTCGCGCTCGATCAGCTTCACCTGGTTGTGCGGCTCGAGCGTCTTCGCCAGGCGGAAGCCGATGTTGCCGCCGCCGGCGATCACGATGCGCCGCGCCGGGTCGTCGCCGTGGCGCAGCTCCGCCATCACGCGGCGGATGTCCGCGCGCGCGGCGAGGAAAAACACCTCGTCGCCCTCGGCGATCAGCGTGTCGCCCTCAGGCGCGACGCTGCGCCCGTCGCGGAAGATGGCCACCACCCGCACCTCGACCTTCGGCAGGTGGCGCGCCAGCTCGCGCAGGCTCTGCCCGACCAGCAGGCCGCCGCGGCGCGCCCGCACGCCGACGAGACGCACCCGGCCGTCGGCGAAGTCGAGCACCTGCAGCGTGCCGGGGTGGTGAATGAGGCGCTCGACGTACTCGGTCACCAGCTGCTCCGGGCTGATGAACACGTCCACCGACAGCCCGTCGCCGCCAAACAGCGCGGCGCGGCTGGTGTACTCGGCGGCGCGGATGCGGGCGATCTTGGTGGGCGTGCGAAACAGCGTGAACGCCACTTCGCACGCCATCATGTTGACCTCGTCGCTCGAGGTGAGCGCGACCAGAACTTCCGCTTCGGCGGCGCCGGCGGACTCGAGCACGCTCGGGTGAGCGGCGTTGCCGGCGACGGTGCGCACGTCGAGCCGGTCCTGCAGGTCGCGCAGCAGCTCCTCGTTGATGTCCACCACCGTGACTTCGTTCGCTTCCTCGCGCGACAGGTGCTGCGCGGCGGTGCGCCCGACCTGGCCGGCGCCGAGGATCAGGATCTTCACGGCTGGGCTTCCAATGAACTACAGCGGCTCGAGATTCGCATACTGCACCATCAGCCACTTGGTGCCCTGGCGCTCGAAGCTCACCTGCACGCGCGCGTGCGCGCCCGCGCCTTCGACGTTGAGCACCACGCCCTCGCCGAACTTGCCGTGGCGCACGCGCGCCCCCAGCCGCACGCCGCCGACCGCCGGCTCCTCGGGGCGGAATCGCCCCACCGCCACCGGGCGCGACACCTGCACCTTCGGGCGCACCTCCTCGATGAGCTCCTCGGGGATCTCGCGCACGAAGCGCGACACCTGCCCGTAGCTGTCCACGCCGTGCAGCCGCCGCTGCTCGGCGTAGCTCAGGTACAGCCGCGCCCGGGCGCGCGTCATGCCGACGTAGCACAGCCGCCGCTCCTCCTCGAGGCCGTCGAGATCGGTGAGCGAGCGCTGGTGCGGAAACAGCCCCTCCTCCATGCCGGCGAGGAACACCACCGGGAACTCGAGCCCCTTGGCGCTGTGCAGCGTCATCATCTGCACGCAGTCCTCCCAGGCTTCCGCCTGGCCTTCGCCCGATTCGAGCGCCGCGTGCGCGAGGAACGCCTCGAGCGGCGGCAGCTCGGAAGCCTCCGGCGTGAAGCCGCGCGCTGCGCTCACCAGCTCGTCGAGGTTCTCGACGCGCGCCTCGCCCCTGTCGGCCTTGTCGCGGCGGTAATGCTCGATGAGCCCGCTCGCCTTGAGCAGCTGATCGACCTGCTCGTGCAGCGCGAGCGTCGCAGTCGCGGCGGCGAGCCGCTCGATGAGCGCCAGGAAGTCCGCCAGCGCCGTGCCGGCGCGCGCGCCGAGCGCACCGGCCTCGAGCGCCGCGCGCGCCGCTTGCCACAGCGAGCAGCCGGCCGCGCGCGCTCGCTCGCGCAGCACGTCGAGGCTCTTCGCGCCGATGCCGCGCGGCGGCAGGTTGACCACGCGTTCGAACGAGGCGTCGTCCTGGCGGTTGGCGATCAGGCGCAGATACGCGAGCGCGTCCTTGATCTCCGCACGCTCGAAGAAGCGCAGTCCGCCGTACACCCGGTACGGCACGCGCGCCGACAGGAACGCCTCCTCGAACACGCGCGACTGGGCGTTCGAGCGGTAGAGGATCGCGATCTCGCGCCGCAACCCGCCCTGCGCCACGTGCTCGCGGATGCGGTGCGTCACGAACTCCGCCTCGTCGCGCTCGTTGTAGGCGTCGTAGAGGCGGATCGGCTCGCCGCGCGCCCCGCTGGTCCAGAGTTTCTTGCCGAGGCGGCTGGCGTTGTGGGCAATGAGCCCGTTGGCCGCTTCCAGGATGATCGCGGTGGAGCGGTAGTTCTGCTCGAGACGAAACAGCGCGGCGCGCGGGTAGTCGCGCCGGAACTGCTGCAGGTTCTCCGCGCGCGCCCCGCGGAAGCGGTAAATCGATTGATCGTCGTCCCCCACCACGAACGCATGGCCGGCGCGCACGCCGCGCGCCTCACCCGCGGCTGCCTCGGCCGCGATCTGCGGCGGGGCGAGCAGCCGCATCCACGCGTACTGGATGGCGTTGGTGTCCTGGAACTCATCCACCAGCACGTGCTGGAAGCGCCGCTGGTAATGCGCCAGCAGCGCCGCATGGTCGCGCCACAGCTCGTAGGCGCGCAGCAGCAGCTCGGCGAAGTCCACCACCCCGCTGCGCGCGCAGGCTGCCTCGTAGGCCGCGTACAGCCGCAGCAGCTGGCTGCGGGTCGGGTCGTTGCTGTCCTTGAGGTCTGCCGGCCGGCGTCCCTCGTCCTTGTTGGAATTGATGAACCACTGCACCTCGCGCGGCACCCAGCGCGCCTCGTCGAGGTCGGCCGCCTTGATCACCTTGCGGATGAGACGCTGCTGATCCTCGGAGTCGAGGATCTGGAAGCCCGCCGCGAGTTGCGCCTCGCGCCAGTGCAGTCGCAGCAGCCGGTGCGCGATACCGTGAAAGGTGCCGATCCACAGCGCGCCGGAGGGCACGCCGAGCAGCTGCTCGACGCGCGCGCGCATCTCCCCGGCCGCCTTGTTGGTGAAGGTCACGGCGAGGATGCCGTGCGGGGAGGCACCGAGCGCCTCGATCACCCAGGCGATGCGGTGTGTCAGCACGCGCGTCTTGCCGCTGCCGGCGCCGGCGAGCACCAGCACCGGACCTACCGGCGCGGTGACCGCGGCGCGCTGCGCATCGTTCAGCGGGTCGAGGACGGGCGACAGATCCATGGGGGGCGCATTCTACGGGAACGCACCCGCTTCAGGCGTCCGCGGACGGGTTCTCCTGCGCGAAGCGCACCAGCGCCACGATGAAGCTCAGCAGCACCGGACCGAGCACCAGTCCCAGGATGCCGAAGGCCGCCACTCCGCCGATGGCGCCGACGAAAATCGCGAGCGTCGACACCTGCGCGTGATGCGCAGTCAGCAGCGGCCGCAGGATGTTCTCGAGAATCCACATCCCGGCCGTCCAGCAGGCGAGGAAGATCGCCGCGCCCCAGCGCCCGACGCCGACGAGATAGATCACCGCGGGGACCAGCACCACCGCGGCCCCCGCCGGCAGGAAGGCGGCGATGATGGCGAGCACGCCGAAGACCACCGGCGAGGGCAGCGACACCAGCGCGAAACCGATGCCGACGATGATGCCCTCGACGAGGGCGGTGACCGTCGAGCCGAATACCACCGCGCGCGTCACGTCGCCGAGATACTGCAGCAGCTGCGCGCGGCGCTTGGGCTCCACCGGGATGAGCCGCACCGCGCCCGCGATCATGGCGGGTCCGTCCTGCAGGAAGAAGAACAGCATGAACAGCATCATGAAGAAGCCGACCACCGTGCCGAAGACACCCAGCGCCACGTTGCCGCCGGTGGCGGCCGCCGCCTTCAGCAGCGACTGCGCGCTCTCGGTCATCCAGCTCTCCACCTGCGAGACCGTCACCGCCGTGTTGTCGCGCACCCAGGCCACCAGGGCGCTGAGCGAGCGATACTGCGCGAGGTGGTTGAGCAGATCCGTGTAGGAGGGGAACGAGGCGCTGCGCAGGTAGTTGATGAGCCGCGCCACCTGTCCGGCGAACGCCACTCCGAGCACTGACAGCGGCCCGAGCACCACGAACGGCGTGAGCAGCGTCAGTATGCCCGCCGACCAGGCGCCGCGGCCCCGCAGGCGCCGCGTGAGGCGCGCGTGCAGCGGATAGAGAATGAACGCCAGCACCGCCGCCCAGCCGATGACGCTGCGCAGCGGTATGAGCAGCTCGTAGAGCGCGTAGGCGAGGACCGCGGTGATCGCGATCATGAAGCAGCGGCGGTAGAAGGTGGAGTGCATGAGGCGCCAAGCCTAGCCGGAAGCGCGCAGCGACGCGACGCCGGCGCTGTTGTCGCAGCGGGGCGGCGCCGCCGTGGCGGTGCGCAGCGTGCTGGCGATTAACGGCTGCCGGCGAAGCGGGCGATGAACGACTCATCCGTCAGGCTGCCGAGAAAGGCGAGCAGCGCCGCCTGCTCGCTGGGGCTCAGCGCGCTGCGCGGCAGGCGCGGGTCGGGTGCCGTCCCCGGGGCGGCGGCGGTGCGCGCGCCCAGGCGCGAGTAATGGCCGAGCACCTGCGCCAGCGTCGCGAAACGTCCGTCATGCATGTAGGGGCCGGTGAGCGCGATGTTGCGCAGGGTCGGCACGCGCACCGGTTGGCTGCTGGTGCCGTTGGTGGCGAAGCTCGCCTTGCCGGTGGCGCCCTGGGCATCGCGCCAGTTGCCCGCAAAGTTGAATCCGCCGTGGCAGCCGGCGCAGCCGATGCGGGCGGAGAAGAACAGCGCCATGCCGCGTTTCGCCTCGGCGGACAGCGCCGAGTGCTCGCCGCCGAAGACATAGCGGTCGAAGGGCGAACCGCCGGAGATCAGTGTGCGCTCGAAGGCGGCGATCGCCTTCACCAGCCGATCGAAGCTCACCGCGCCGCTGCCGTCGGTGCCGGTGGCTTCGCCGGGGAAGGCGGCCGCGAACGCCGCAGCGTAGCCGGGATCCGCCGCCAGCTGTGCGCACAGCGCGCGCTCGCGGCCGCGCACGCCGAGCTCGATCGGGTGCGTGTTGAAGAGCGGCACGCGCATCTGCGCCTCCAGCGAGCGCAGCTGCGGGGTGGTCCATCCGAAGCTCAGGTTATAAGCGACGTTGACCAGCGCCATGGCGTTGTGCGTCAGCATCGCCCCGGTGGCGCCGAGCGCCCGCGCGCGGCCGTCGGAGAAGGCGCGCGCCGGATCGTGGCAGCTCGCGCAGCTATAGCGGCCGCTTACCGCAAGCAGCGGCTCGAAGAACAATCGCCGGCCGAGCGCGACCTTCGCCTCCGACATGGGGTTGTCGGCCGGCACCGCGGGAGTCGGAAAGCCGCGCGGCAGCTGCCAGCTCCAGCTCGCCGCCGCGCCGCTCGCCACGGCGCCGCAGCCGCTGAAGCACCAGGCCGCGGCGAGGAGCGCGGCGCGGCGCCGCGCCCGCACCGCTAACGCCAGCTGGCCGCCGTGCCCGCGCGCGTGAGCGCTGCCGTCTGCGCGGCGATCTGCGCACGCTCCTGGATCCACTTGTCGAGATCCTCCAGGCTCACCGTGCCTTGCGCGGCCGCGTCGGCGCCGTCGGCTCGCTGCCCCGCCACCCAGCCCTTCATGGCGTCGAGAAGCTTCTGGGCCAGGTTGCGGCTGCCGGCGTAGAGCTCGAGATACGCCTGCTGGGCGTCGGCGATACGGCGGAGGCCGAGGTAGGCCTCGCCGCGGTACTCGAGCGCATCCGCATAGCCCGGCTTGAGCTCGAGCGCTTTCCCGTAGGCGCTGAGCGCCTCGTCATAGCTGCCGAGTTTGCGGTTGGTGTAGCCGAGGTAGTTCCACGCCTCCGGCAGCGTCGCGTCGAGCTCGAGTGCCGCTTTGAACCTGGCGTTCGCGGCCGCGTAGGCGTCATGCGCTTCGCGCGCGGCCTTGTCCTTTCGGCCGGCGTCGCTGGCGGCGTCCGCGGCTGCCTGCGCCTTGTCGGCCTTCTTCACGTCGCGCACGCCGTCGTTGTACGCCGCTTGCGCCTTCTGCTGCGGGGTATCGATGCGCGGCACGCTGGGCATCGGGGGCCGGGTCATCCCGCCCCCGCTCGCCCAGACGAGTGGCACCAGGCTCATGAGCACGATTGCGACCGGCACTTGCACAGGGGTACGCATGGAGTCTCCTTCGGAAGCCCAAAGCCCACGGCGCTCGGGGCCGCCATCCTGCAACGTCGCCGCCCGCGGTGGCAACACCCCGCCCCCCGGCGGCCCGCCGCTGCCGTTCCCGTCGCTAGTTTCCCGCCGGCCGCGACGACCAGTGGGCGTCGCGGAAAGTCCAGGCGCCGTGGTGCCGCTCGGCCAGCGCCGTGAAATACCCGCGCTCGGTATGCTCCTGTCCCTGCGGGCTCGCCTGGATCTCCGTGTAGGAGCTCGCCACCACCGCGAACTGCGCGGTCAGCGGATCGACGCGCAGATCCTTCCCCCAGCTGAGCTGCAGCCGCCGGATCACCCCGGGCAGCGCCGCGATCGCCCGCGTGGCCGCGTCGCTGTCGGCGAACTGCAGCTGCCCGTTGACCGCCATGAAAAACTCGGGGGTGGCGGAGAAGTACTGCCGCCACGCCGTCGGTCCGCGCGCGCTCACCTGCGCCGCGACCTCGAGCGCAAAGCGGCGCACGCTGGCCGCGACCGCGGCGCGCCTGGCGGGACCGAGCTCCTCGCCGGGCTCGCCCGCCGCGGCCGCGCTCGCGAGCGCCGCCAGCAGCACGAGGACTGCGCGTGGGCGCACGGTTACCACTGGTTGCGCAGCTCGCGCAGTCTCACGAACACCGTTTCCGCGTCGGGGCGCTCGCCCAGGTCGGGAAACCGCTCGCGCAGCCGCGCAATGACCTGCGGGCTCTGCAGTCGGAAGAAGGTGTTGATGTGTTTCTCCTGCCCGAGCGTGGTGACCGGCGCCGCGGCCGGATCGTGGCGGCGCGCGCTCTCGAGCAGCGCCGGCGCGTCCGTGTTGCCCGGTTCGCGGTCGAGGGTGAACTCCAGGTTGCGCGCGAGGTACTCGTGGCCGGGATAGACGCGCGTCGCGTCCGGCAGCCGTGCGAGCTGGCTCGCGAACGTGCGGTAGAGCGCGTGCGGCTCGCCGCCGTTGTGGCAGTTGCCCGCACCTGCGTTGAACAGCGTATCGCCGCAGAACAGCGCCGGCTCCCCGGTATGCGCCAGCAGGCACACGTGCGTCATGGTGTGGCCGGGCGTGTCCAGGGACTCCAGCTCCACCGTGCGGCCCACGCGGATCACGTCGCCGGCGCTCAAGCCCACGTCCACCCCGCCGATGCGCGCCGCCGCGCCCGCGTGCGCCAACAGCCGCGCTCCGGTGGCGGCCTTGAGCGGCGCGTTGCCGGCGGTATGGTCGTGGTGCTCGTGGGTGTTGAGTATCTGCGTGATCTGCCAGCCGCGGCGGCGCGCGGCGTCGAGGCACAGCCGCCACTCCAGCGGGTCGACGGCGAGGGCCTCGCCGCTTTGCGGACAGGCGATGAGATAATGGAAATTGCGCAGGGAATTTCCCGACCAGATGCGCTCGATCAGCATAACAATGCGGCCCGCCTGGGGTTTTCCCGCAACGTACCGCTAAACGGCGGCAGGCGCCATAATGACTGCATGGCTCATACGTTTCTGTTTCAGCCGGCGGTGTGGACCGCGAGCGGAACGTTCTGGCGCGCCGACGGCGAGGCGCTGCAGGCGGTGGGACGCACCGAGATCGCGCATCGCCCCGAATGCTGGCTGCTGTCGGGCACGCTCAAGGTCCTGGGGACGCCGGCGGCGGAGTTCAAGCACGCCTACTGGATCGAGCCGCCCGCGCCGGGCGGGGGCAGCCTGAAGTGGACGTTCGAGAACGAGATGTTCGGCAAGCTCGAGGGGCGCTTTGCCGTCGCCGGACCCTCCATCCTGTCGGTGTACGGCTGCGAAGCTTCCGGCTACCACGGCGCGGAGCACCTGGGTCAGCTCGATGACGACAACTACCGCTCGACCGGCGTGCTGCTGCTGAAGGACAGGATCACCTACTCCTGGCACATTCTGCTGAAGCGCCTCGCCGCCGGGGCCGCCTGACGGCCGCGCCCACCTTCCGGCCCGGCGCTACGCCGTGCCGCGCAGGCCGGGCAGGTAATGATCGATGAGCAGCGCGGCGAACAGCCACATGAGATAGGTCACCGAGAAGCGGAACACCCGCATCGGCAGCTCGGCGCGCGCGCTGATCTTGAGTGCCAGCGCGTGGTAGAGGAAGCGCGCGTTCAGCACCAGCGCCGCCGCCAGGTACAGCAGGCCGCTCATGCCGGTGAGGAACGGCATCAGCGTCACCACGGTGAGCAGCACCGTGTACAACAGCACCTGCAGGCGCGTGTACTCGAGCCCGTGGGTCACCGGCAGCATGGGGATGCCGGCCTTCGCGTACTCGTCGCGCCGTGCGATCGCCAGCGCCCAGAAGTGCGGCGGGGTCCACACGAAGATGATGAGGAACAGGAGCAGCGCGTTCGGGTCGACGCTGTGGGTGACCGCCGCCCACCCGAGCACCGGCGGAGCGGCGCCGGCCGCCCCGCCGATGACGATGTTCTGCGAGGTCGCGCGCTTCAGCCACACGGTATAGATCACCGCGTAGCCGATGAGCGACAGGAAAGTGAGCAGCGCGGTGAGCAGGTTGACGAGGAAAGCGAGGATCGCCATCGCGGCGACGCCGAGCACCGCGGCGAAGGCGAGCGCGCGGCGCTCACTGAGCGTGCCGCTCGGCAGCGGCCGGCCGCGCGTGCGCGCCATCTGCTCGTCGATGCGGCGGTCGAGCACGTGATTGAGCGTGGCGGCGCACGCGGCCGCGAGCGCAATACCGCAGTTTCCCCACAGCAGCGCGTCGAGCGGCGGTGCGCCCGGACTTGCCAGCAGCGTGCCGACGATCGCCGTGAAGGTGATGAGCGCCACCACCTTCGGCTTGGTGAGCTCGAGATAGCGGCGCCACAGCGCCGGCGCGTTGGGGGCGAGCGTGCTCATCGTGCGCTCAGTGATCGCAGCAGCCCGAGGGTGGCGAGCAGCAGGAGGGCTGCCCCGGCAGTGTGCAGCGTCGCCAGCCACAGGGGAAAGCCTTTCACCACCATGGAGACGCCGAGGGCAAGCTGCAGCACGAGCGCCGCCAGCACCGCAGCGGCCCAGCCGCGCGCACTGACGAAGCCGCGCCGGCGCAGCACGTAGAGCGCCGCCAGCGCGAGCGCCGTGGCGGCGAGCAGCGCGCTCAGGCGGTGCGTCAGGTGGATGGCCACCCGCGCGGAGCTCGTCAGTACACCGCCCTCGTAGTTGACGTTGGGTGCGTGCCAGAGCACGAACCCCTGGCGGAAGTCTGCGTGCGGCCACCAGGCACCCTGGCAGGTGGGGAAGTCCGGGCAGGCGATGGCGGCGTAGTTGCTGCTGGTCCAGCCGCCGAGGGCGATCTGCACCGCGAGCGCGATGAGCCCGATGAGCGCCAGCAGCCGCGCGTGCGCGAGCGGCGCCGCGCCGCCGCCGCTGATGCTGCGGCCGGCGCTGTGCAGCGCGGTGCTGCCCCACGAGCTGCGCGGCAGCGACAGCGTCAGCCACCCCAGCAGCGCGAGTGTCGTCATGCCGAGCAGCAGGTGCGCGGTCACGATCGGCGGCTGCAACTGCCAGGTGACCGTGAGCATGCCGAGCAGTGCCTGCACCAGCACGGTCGCCAACAGCGCGATGACTACCGGCAGGCTCACCCCCGCCCCCCGCCGTGCACGCAGGGCGAGCCCGCTGATGAGCGCGATGATCGCCGCGAGGGTGCCGGCCGCGTAGCGGTGAATCATCTCGCGCCAGGCCTTGCCGGCCTCGAGCGGGCGGCCGGCGTAGGCCGGCAGCGTCGCGGCGCTGTGTTGGGCACCGAGCGGCGAGAGGTGGCCGTAGCAGCCCGGCCAGTCGGGACAGCCGAGCCCGGCGGCGCTCAGGCGCACGTAGGCGCCGAGCACGACCACGGTGAAGCACAGCACCAGGCCTGCCACGCACAGGCGGCGGATCCAGCGGGCAACGGACATGGTCAGCCGATCTGTGACAGCCTCAGGAGCTTTTTCAGGTCGAGGAGCAACCCGTGAGGATTCTGCCGGGCATCGTAGCTCATCATGAGGTTGCCGAGCGGATCGACGATGAACAGCGTGTGCTCGCGCCCCTGCGGCGGAAAAGCCGCGAGCAGCGCCCGCCCCGCCGTACCCCCCGCGTCGAGCACCGTGAGGCCGGGGTGCTCGGTGCCGAGGTATGCGCGGTCGCAGCAGGGAGCGGTGGCGAGAAACACCCGGCGCACGCGGGTCATGTCGGTATCGAGCGCCAGGCGCGTCTGGCGCATCACGTAGAGCATCTCGCGGCACGCGGCGCTGCAGGCGCCGGCGCCGATATAGACGAGCGACCAGTGCCCGTGCCAGGGAGCCGACGCCGCGGCGCTCGCCGGCGCGCTGGCCGCGGCGCTGGCCGCGGCGGGCAGCAGCTGCGGCAGCGAGGTCGGCGGCAGGGCCCGCGGTGGCGTCATGAGCACGCCGTGATTCACGTGGTGCGCCGGACGCCAGGGGGTGCCGTAGTAGGTGAGGAAGGCGAGCAGCAGCGGCAGGAAGAACAGCGCCGCGAGCAGCGCCAGCGTGCGCAGGTTACGGGTCCGCAGCCGCCGCGCGCTGTCGGTGCTCACGGCGCGCGCTCCGCCGTGCGCCAGCTCGTCACGCCCCAGAAGATGAGCGCGAGCAGCGCGAAGCTCCACCACTGGATCGCGTAGGAGAAATGCCGCAGCGGCGACAGGCCCGGGGCCTGCCAGTCGCGCACGTAGCCGAACGGTGCGCCGGGGTCGAGCAGCAGGATGCGCGGACTGAGCGGCGTAGCGAGCGCCGCCGACAACTGCTCGATGTCGGGATAGCTCGTGACCTTGGGCCACGGTGCCCGCGGCCCCGGGGCGGCGCGCCCCAGGGCAAGCCCGGGGCTCGGCAGGGTGCCGATCCGCCCGGTGAGCGTGACGCCCGGCGCGTCCGCCAGGCTCACCTGCGGCAGCCGCGCGCGCGATCCGGTGAACGGCACCCAGCCGCGATCGACCAGCAGTGTCGGCTTACCCGGACGCACGAGCGGTGTCAGCACTTCGTAGCCGGGGCGCCCCTGGTAGCTGCGGTTCTCGAGCAGGAACTGGTGCGCCCCGTCGAGCTCGCCGCTGACGCTCACCCGCTGGAACAGCGGCAGCTCGGTGAGCGGGGTCGAGCCGGGAGTGAGCGTGCGCTCGGCGCCGCGCGCGAAGCGCGCCACTTCCGCCTCGCGCAGCACGCCCTTGTGCCACTGCCACACGCCGAGCCGCACGCACACCGCGGCGGCGAGCAGCGCCAGCACGGTGAAGCCCCACGTGGGCGCAAAGCGGCGCTTACCCGGACTCAGCGGCGGCATGGGCGATTGCTCCACGGCCCGCAGCCGCTACACTCACAAGCGGATATGGAACATCTCCTGTGGCTCGCGGTGCTGGTGTGTCTCATCGTGATCGTCGCGAGCCTCGGCTCGGCGCTGTACCACCTGTCGCGCAACACGCCCGAGGATTCGCGCAAGCTCGCGCGTGCGCTCACGGTGCGCATCGCTCTGTCACTGCTGCTGTTTGCGCTATTGATGCTGGCCTGGTACTTCGGGCTGATCGCGCCGCACCCGTTGCTGGCGGCGCCCGCACCGCACTAGAGCGGCGCTGCGCGCCCGCCGGCGGCGCGCGTCCGCAGGCTCGCTAGGCGCAGCCTGGCAGCGGCGTCCTCACAGCCAGTACACAAAGATGAACAGGCCGAGCCACACCACGTCGACGAAGTGCCAGTACCAGGCCACCGCCTCGAAGGCGAAGTGCCGTCCCGGAGTGAAGTGTCCCCGCAGCACGCGCAGCCAGATGACCGTGAGCATGATCGCGCCGATGGTGACGTGCAGCCCGTGGAAGCCGGTCAGCATGAAGAACGTCGAGCCGTAGATGCCGGTGGACAGACGCAGGCCCATCTCGCGATAGGCTTCGCCGTATTCGTGGGCCTGCAGGCCGACGAAGGTGAAGCCCAGCAGGAAGGTGAGCGCCAGGAACAGCGTCAGGCGGCCGCGCCGGCCGGCGAGCAGTGCGTGGTGCGCGATGGTCACGGTGAGGCCGCTGGTGAGCAGGATCGCGGTGTTGATCGCCGGAATCGGCACCGCCGGCATGGGGCTGAAGCTGCCGTCGGCGAGCCCGCCGACGTGTCCCGGGCCGTTGGTCGGCCAGACGGCCTCGAAATTCGGCCAGAGGACGAAGTTGCTGAACACCTTCACGCCCTCGCCGCCGAGCCACGGCACCGACAGCACCCGCGCATAGAACAGCGCGCCGAAGAAGGCGCCGAAGAACATGACCTCGGAGAAGATGAACCACATCATCCCCATGCGAAAGCTGCGGTCGACCTGCAGGTTGAAGATGCCGTGCTGGTTCTCGCCGATGACGGTGGAGAACCAGCCGAAGAACAAGTAGGCGAGCAGCACCGCGCCGGGCACGAACGACCACGCGCCGCTCCAGTCGTTCAGGTAGGCGATGGCCCCCAGCATCATGGCGAACAGCGCGATCGAGCCGCGGATCGGCCACGGGCTGCCGTGCGGGATGTAATAGGCGTTGCCGGGGGGCGCGTGGGCTTCGGTAGGCGATGCGTTGGCCATGTCGGTCTTTCCTGCTCGGGAGGCTTTAGCCCGCGGGGCGGCGCGGGCTGACGCGCGCGGACTCGTCGTAGAAGGTGTATGCCAGCGTAATCAGCTCGATATGCGCCGGCAGTGCCGGGTCGATGATGAAGCGCACCGGCATATCGCGCGCCTCGTCGAGGTTGAAATGCTGCGGCGAGAAGCAGAAGCACTCGGTCTTGTGGAAGTAGGCCGCGACCTCGGAGGGCGCGATGTTGGGCACCGCCTGCGCCACGGTGTCGCGGCCGGTCAGGTTGTGCGCGTAGAAGCGCGCCGTGAACAGCTGCCCGGGGTGCACCTCGACGGTGCGCACCACCGGGCGGAACTCGAAGGTGCCGGAGCTCGCCACGTCGGCGAGGAACTCCACGGTCACGGTGCGGCTGAGGTCGGGGTGCTCGATGGCCTGCACGCGCTGCAACAGCTTGCTCTGGTCGCCGTAGCCGGTCACCGAGCACAGCACGTTGTAGAGCGGCACCAGCGCGAAACCAAAGCCGAAGCTGCCGGCGGCGATCGCCAGCAGCTTCCAGGTCATGTTGCGATTCTCGCGCCTGAGGTCGCTCATCGGGAGCCGCGCACCAGAGTCAGAATGATGAAGCCGACGTAGAAGGCGATCGCCACCAGCGACCACAGCAGCGCGCTGCGCCGCACGCGCCGCCGGCGATCGCCGTCGTCACTGGCCACCGGCACGTTGGCCATCAGTGCTCCGCGCCGCGCGCGATCACCGCCTCCGAGGGCGGCGTGGTCCACGAGTGGAACGGTGGCGGCGAGGGCAGCTCCCACTCCAGGCCGTGCGCGCCTTCCCAGGCGCGGTTGCCGACCGGCTCACCGCCGCGCACGCACTTCCAGATGATGTACGGGAACAGCAGCTGCGACAGCCCGAAGCCGAAGCCGCCGATCGAGGACACCATGTTCCAGTCGGTGAACTGCACCGCGTAGTCGGGGATGCGGCGCGGCATGCCGGCCAACCCGAGGAAGTGCTGCGGGAAGAACAGCACGTTGACGAAGATGGTCGACAGCCAGAAGTGCCAGGTGGCGAGCTTCAGGTCGTACATGTGGCCGGTCCATTTCGGCAGCCAGTAGTACACGCCGGCTATGATGCCGAAGATGCTGCCCGGCACCAGCACGTAGTGGAAGTGCGCCACCACGAAGTAGGTGTCCTGGTACTGGTAGTCGGCGGGCACGATTGCCAGCATCAGTCCGGAGAAGCCGCCGATGGTGAACAGAAACAGGAACGCCAGCGCGAACAGCATCGGCGGCTCGAACGACAGCGAGCCCTTCCACATGGTGGCCGTCCAGTTGAACACCTTCACGCCGGTCGGCACCGCGATCAGCATGGTGGAGAGCATGAAGAACAGCTGCGCGGCGAGCGGCATGCCGACGGTGAACATGTGGTGCGCCCACACGATGAAGGACAGGAAGGCGATGGAGGCGATGGCGTACACCATCGCCTCGTAGCCGAACAGCGGCTTGCGCGAGAAGGTCGGGATCACTTCCGAGATGATGCCGAAGGCCGGCAGGATCAGGATGTAGACCTCCGGGTGGCCGAAGAACCAGAAGATGTGCTGGAACATCACCGGGTCGCCGCCGCCCGCAGCGGTGAAAAAGGTGGTGCCGAAGAAGTGATCAGTGAGCAGCATGGTCACCGCCCCGGCGAGCACCGGCATCACCGCGATCAACAGGTAGGCGGTGATCAGCCAGCTCCACACGAACAGCGGCATGCGCAGCAGCGTCATGGCCGGGGCGCGCATGTTCATGATGGTGACGATGACGTTGATGGCGCCGAGGATGGACGAGGCGCCCATCAGGTGGATGGAGAACACCAGCATCGGGAACGACGCCCCGGTCTGCAGCACCAGCGGCGGGTACATGGTCCAGCCGCCGGCCGGGGCGCCGCCGGGCACGAAGAACGACGACAACAGCAGCGTGAACGCGAACGGCAGGATCCAGAAGCTCAGGTTGTTGAGACGCGGCAGCGCCATGTCCGGGGCGCCCACCTGCATCGGGATCATCCAGTTCGCAAGTCCTACCCACGCCGGCATGATCGCGCCGAAGATCATGATGAGGGCGTGCATGGTGGTGAAGGAGTTGAACAGTTGCGGATCGAAGAACTGCAGCCCCGGCTGGAACAGCTCGAGCCGGATCAGCATCGCCAGGAAGCCGCCGATGAAGAACATGGTGCAGGCGAAGATCAGGTACATCGTGCCGATGTCCTTGTGATTGGTCGCGTACACCCAGCGCCGCCAGCCGTGCGGCTTGTGGTCGTGATCGTCGTGCGCTTCGGCGTGTTTCAGGGCTTCGGCCATGGTCGGTTCTCGGGTGGTTGAGCGGGTGGCAGGCGTCTAGGAGGCGCTGGTGTTGCCGGGCGGCGGCGGCGCCGCGGGCGGGGTGGCCGGTGCGCCGGCCGGAGGGGCCGCGGCCTGCTTCTGCTCGGCGGCCTTCGCCTTCAGCCACGCGGCGAAATCCGCCTTGGAGCGCGCATCCACCACGATCGGCATGAAGCCGTGGTCGCGACCGCAGAGCTCGGCGCATTGGCCGCGATAGAGGCCCGGCTTGTCGGCGTCCACCTTGAACCACGCCTCGTTGACGAAGCCGGGAATGGCGTCTTTCTTGACGCCGAAGGCCGGCACCCACCAGGAATGGATGACGTCCGCGCCGGTGATCAGCAGGCGCACCTTGGTGTCGACCGGCACCACGAACGGCTGGTCGACGTTCAGCAGGTAGTGAGGCACGGTGTTCGGATCGATCGGCGAGAGCAGCTCGCGCGCTGCGTTGCTGCGGCGGTCGAGGTGCGAGTAGTACATCACCCCGTCGTCGAGATAGTCGTATTGCCAGCCCCACTGGAAGCCGGTCACTTTGACGGTGAGCTCGGTCTTGCTGGTGTCCTCGATCTCCACCAGCGTGCGGGCGGCGGGCACCGCCATGGCGACGAGGATGAACACCGGCACGATGGTCCAGGCGAACTCCACCTTGGTGTTGTGCACCAGCGTGACGTCGGGCACCGCTCCCCTGGACTTGCGGTAGGCGATCAGCGACCAGATCATGACGCCAAAGACGACGACGCCGATCGCGACGCACACCCAGAAGATGGTCATGTGCAGGTCGTAGATCCTGCGGCTCATCTCGGTGACGCCGCGGGTCATGTTGAGCTGGCTCCAGCCCGATTCCTCCTCGGCGCGCGCGGCCAGGGGCGCGGCGGCGGCGGCGAGACTTGCGGCACGGGAAACGAGCTTTGCGCGAATCATCATGTGAACCTTACAGCGCCGCTCGCGAAACCTCGCTGCCGCGGGCAAACCCGTGGAAAGTAAACCGCCGCGCTGCCTCGCGCCCGCAAGGCTCACGGCCAGCTGGGCGACTCGTTGACGCGGCCGATGACCCGCTGCAAGCGCAGCGCCAGGCCGCGCCGCTCCTCCTCCGTAAGGAAGCTGCCCAGCTCGCACTGGCGGCCGTGTGACTCGATGGTGAGCCGGCTCGGGTGCAGGCGTGCAGCGGGGCGGCGCAGTTTAACCTGCGCCCAGTGCCGCGGGAACACGACGCGCTCGCAGCGGCGCCGCTCGCGCGATTCGATGCTGACCTCGCCTTCCGTGACGGTGATGGTCTGGCGGTGGAAGCGCCGCTCGAGCGAGGCGCTGAGCGCCCATGCGAGCAACCCCATCTCCAGTCCCGCGAACGGCAGCACCGGCCAGAAGCCCTTGTAAGCCAGCACGCCGGCGACGCCGAAGGGCACGACGCAGGCCGCGGCGAAGAACAGCCGCGCGCCGTGCTCGCTCAGCGAGCAGTTGGGACAGATCTCGATACGCAGCGGTTGGTCGTCCACGCGCGAGGGATGGTAGCGTGCAAGCGCGCTAATTCAAGCCGCTTCAGGAGCTTGTCGGCCGCTGCAGCAGCCGCGGCAGCGCCTCCCGGAGCACCAGCGAGCGCACCGCTGCCGGCGCGTGCGGCAGCACCGCGAGCGGCGGCTCGCCGAGGAGCCGCTCGAGCGTGGATAGATTCGCCGCCACGCGCAGCATCGCCGGGTCGACGCCACTCGCCACCCAGCCGGCGAAGCGCACGGCGCGCGCGGCGATGCTCCGGCGCGTCAACAGCGCGTGGTTCAGGCAGCCGAGCTTCAGGCCCACGACCAGGAGCGCAGGAAGCTCGAGCGCGGCGGCGATGTCCGCCATGCTCTCGCCGTCGCTGATCGGGGCGAGCCACCCCCCGGCCCCCTCGACGACCATCCAGTCGGCCTGGGCCGCGAGCTCCCGATAATGATGTGCGATCGTGTCGATATCGATCCTGATCTTGACGTCTTCCGCCGCGATATGCGGCGAAATTGGCGGTTCAAAGCAATAAGGATTGACATCCGCGTAGGACGCGGAGGCCCCCGAGGCGGCCAGGAGATCGAGCGCGTCCGCATTGCGAAGCCCCGCCGGGGTAGACATCGCGCCGGAGGCGATCGGCTTCATCACCCCCACCCGCACCCCGCGCTCGCGCAGTGCCCGGACCAGGCCGCAGGCGACCACGGTCTTGCCGACCTCGGTGTCCGTGCCGGTGACGAACAGACCCTGGGCGCTCATCGCCGGCTGCGCCCGATCGACCCGGGAGCGATGCGCGCGATGCCGCCGGATGCCGGCACGGCGTGACGTCCGGCGGCCCCCCAGCTCGCGCCGTAGATGACCTCCCAGGTGGCGGGCAGACCCGCCGGGCGGCGCTCGCGCTCGTACGCCGCCTGCATGCGCGCGAGGCGGGCACGGCCGGTGAGCGCGCGCGGGCGGCCGGCGGTGACGTTGTGCGCACCCACCGCCTTCAGATCGCGCATGAGCGACACGGTATCGGGGTAGGCGAGCTCGAGGCGGTCGACGTCCAGTACCGGCTCGGTGAGCCCGGCACGCACCAGGGCATCACCGACCTCCTGCACGTCGGCGAAGTGGTTCACGTGGTTGTAGCCGTCGGCCTGCGCCCAGGCGCTGCGCAGCTCGTGGAGCGTGGCCATCCCGAAGGTGCTGAAGCCGAAGAAGCCGCCGGGCTTGAGCACCCGGCGCACCTCGGCGAACGCCGCGTCGGGCGGCTGGCACCACTGCAACATCAGACTGCTGAACACCACATCGACGCTGCCGTCGGCGAGCGGCAGCCGCAGCGCATCGCCGCACACCCGGGCGAAGCGCCGCCACGGCCGCTGGTGGCGCCGCGCCTCGCGCAGCATCGCCGCCGCCAGGTCGAGCGCCACCACCAGCGCGCGGGGGTAGCGGCGTTTCAGCTCGCGCGTCACCCGCCCGGTGCCGGCGCCGAGGTCGAGCACGACGCGCGGGGCGAAGCGAAAGCCGGCCAGGCGCGCGAGCAGCTCGTCGGCTACCTGCACCTGCAGCCGCGCGGCGGCCTCGTAGCCGGCGCTGGCGCGCTCGAACGCGGCGCGCATGCGCGCGCGGTCGAGCTCGAAGGCGGTGTGCGGCGCGCTCACGCCAGGAAGCCCTGCAGATGGCGCAGGAACTGCACCGGGTGCGAGAGGAACGGCGCGTGCCCGGCGCCCGCGATCTCGACGTAGCGCGCCTGCGGCAGCGCCCGTGCGAGCTTGCGCGAGGCGACCGCGCGAATCACGCGATCGCGCTGCCCCGCCACGACCAGTGCCGGCACGTGCACCAGCGGCAGCGCCGGACGCAGATCCCCCTCGCGCAACCGCGCCAGCCCGGCGGCGAGCGCCTCCGGACGCGCCGCGCCGTGGGTGCGCAGCGCGGCGCGCAGTTTCGCCAGCACGCGCACCGCGGTGCCCGGGGCGCAGCCGCGCACCTGCAGCACCAGGAAATCCTGGACCGCGCGCTCGCCTTCGGCGTGCAGGCGGTGCACCAGCCGCGCGAGCAGCGGGCGCGGCGTGCCGCAGCGCCAGCTCGGTGAGGCCAGGAACTTCGGCGTCGTGGCGATGAGCGCCAGCCGCTCAATCGCCGCCGGGAGCGCCGCGGCCAGATCCAGCGCCACCTGCCCGCCGAGCGACCAGCCGAGCAGCGCATAGCGCTCGGTGAGCGGGGCGAGCGTCTCGTGCACGCGCCACGCCTGCGCCGCCGGGGTGCTGGCGCGCGCGTCCCAGCTGCTCGCGCCGTGACCGGGCAGATCGATCGCGATCACGCGAAAGTGCGGCTCCAGCGCCCGCACCAGTCCGTCCCAGACGCGCAGGTTGAGGCTCCAGCCGTGCAGCAGCACCAGGTCACGGCCGCGCTCCGCACCGTGCACCTCGTGGTAGAGCGCGCTCATGCGGCCGGTTCCGCGATGGCGCGCGCGCACGCTTCGCCGAGCCCGGCCACCAGTGCGTCGACCTGCGCTTCGGTGTGTGCGGCCGAGAGCGTCACGCGCAGCCGCGCACTGCCTGCCGGGACCGTGGGCGGGCGGATCGCGACCACCCACAGGCCTGCCGCCTGCAGTTGCTGCTGCGCGGCCAGGGCGGCCGCGGCGCTGCCGAGCATGACCGGCTGGATGGGGGTGTCGGACGGGGCGAGCGCTACGCCGGCGGCGCGCGCTCCGGCGCGGAAGCGCGCGGTGAGCGCGTGCACGCGCTCGCGCCTCCAGGGCTCATCCTGCATAAGTTGCAGCGCGGCGCGCGTGGCCGCCGCCACCGGCTGCGGCAGCGCCGTCGTGTAGATGTAAGGGCGCGCCTTCTGCACCAGGAACTCGACGAGCGCGGCATCCCCGGCGACGAATGCGCCGAAGGAGCCGAAGGCCTTGCCGAGCGTGCCGATGAGCACCGGCACCGCATCGACCCCCAGACCGAAGTGCTCGAGCACGCCGCGGCCGCTCGCGCCCAGCACGCCAAGTCCATGGGCGTCGTCGACCACCAGCCACGCGCGCGCGGACTGCGCGGCGTCGGCGAGCGCCGCGAGCGGCGCGAGGTCGCCGTCCATGCTGAACACCCCGTCGGTGGCGATGACGCTGCTGCGAGCGGGATCCTCCGCCAGCAGCCTGGCGGCGGAAGTCGCGTCGGCATGGCCGTAGCGCTTGAGCTCCGCCCCGCACAGGCGGGCGCCGTCGATGAGCGAGGCGTGGCACAGACGGTCGAGCAGCACGCGCTCGTTGCGGCCGGCGAGCGCGGCGAGCACCGCGAGGTTGGCCATGTAGCCAGTCGACAGCAGCAGGGCGCGCTCGCGGTGGGTCCAGGCGGCGAGCTCTTCCTCGAGGCGCGCGTGCTCGCTGCCGTGGCCGCTCACCAGGTGCGAAGCGCCGCTGCCGGCGCCGCAGCGCATGGCACAACCGCTCATGGCGGCGGCGAGCGCCGGGTGGCGCGCCAACCCGAGGTAGTCGTTGCTGCTGAAGTCGACGAGCTCGCGGCCGCCGGCGATCAGCGTGCCGTGCGCGGCGCGCGCCTCGACGGTCGTGCGTGTGCGCCGCAGGCTGAGCGCGGCGAGCTGCGCCAGCGCCGCCTCAAGCGCCGCGGCGTTCCGTTTCATGGCCCTCGGGCGTCAGCCCGAGCCGCGCGAGGAGTCCGCGGTCGCGCGCCACGTCGGGGTTGCCGGTGGTCAGGAGCTTGTCGCCGTAGAAGATGGAGTTGGCGCCGGCCAGGAAGCACAGCGCCTGCAGCTCATCGCTCATCGCCTCCCGGCCGGCCGACAGACGCACCTGGGCGCACGGCATCAGCACCCGTGCCACCGCAAGGGTGCGCACAAAGTCGAACGGGTCGACCTCGGGGGCATCTGCGAGCGGCGTGCCCGGGACGCGCACCAGGCGGTTGATCGGCACGCTCTCCGGATGCGCCGGCAGGTTGGCGAGCGTGCGCAGCAGCTCGGCGCGGTCGGCGACCGACTCGCCCATGCCGACGATGCCGCCGCAGCAGACTTTCAACCCCGCTGCGCGCACCGCCGCCAGCGTGTCGAGCCGGTCCTGGTAGGTGTGCGTGCTGATGATCTCGCCGTAGAACTCGGGCGAGGTGTCGAGGTTGTGGTTGTAGTAATCGAGGCCGGCGTCCTTGAGCTGCGCGGCCTGCGGCGCCGTCAGCATGCCGAGCGTCGCACAGCTCTCGAGCCCGAGGGCGCGCACCTCGCGCACCATCTGCGCGATCACCTGCAGATCCTTCGCCTTGGGTGCGCGATAGGCCGCGCCCATGCAGAAGCGCGTCGCGCCGGCCGCGCGGGCGCGCGCCGCGCACGCGCGCACCGCTGCCACCTCCATGAGCGCCTCGCGGTCGAGGCCGGTGTCGTAACGCACGCTCTGCGGGCAGTAGGCGCAGTCCTCGGGGCACGCCCCGGTCTTGATCGACAGCAGCGTGCTCATTTGCACGGTGTTGGCGGCGTGGTGAGCGCGGTGCACGCGCTGTGCGCGCAGGATCAGGTCTATGAACGGCAGCGCGAACAGGGCGCGCACCTGCGCGGCCGTCCAGTCGTGGCGGATCGCTGCTGCGTCGTCGCTGTCGCCCTCGCTGTCGCTGCGCGCCATCGGCTCACTCATGCTTGGGATCCCTGATACACCGCGCCGCCGGCGACCATGCCCGAGGCTCGCCGCTCATGTCAACGCACTTCGAGCCGTGAAGTCGACAATTGGTCAATTCATGACCAGCTGCACGGCGAAGGCGGCGCCCACCCCGAGCGCGCCCAGCACCGCGATCAGCACTGCGGCGGCGGCGCAATCCTTGACGATGCGGATGCCGGCGCTGTCCTCGGGATGCAGCTCGTCGGCGAGCTGCTCGATCGCGGTATTGAACAGCTCGGCCGCCAGCACCGCGGCGCAGGCGAGCAGCACCACCGCCCACCACAGCGGGGCGGGCCGCAGCAGCAGCAGCGCGAGCAGCGCCGCCGCGCCGGTGACTGCCTGCACCTTGAGGCTCGCCTCGGTGGTGAGGGCGTGCGCGAGGCCGCGCAGCGCAAATCCGAGCCGCAGCCGCAACCGCCGGTTCTTGTAGGGGCTCACGCCGGCACGTCCGCCGTCATTCGACATACACGTACTGCAGCAGCAGGCCGACGAACACCCCCAGCCCCACGTACTGGTTGTTGAGAAAGGCGCGCAGGCAGCCGGCCGGGTCGCGCTTGCGGATCAGCCACTGCTGCCAGGCGAACAGCACGCCGGCGGCGATCACCCCGCCGCGGTACCACGGGCCGTAGTGCATGCTGCGGCCGACGAGCAGCAGCGCATACAGCATCATGAGCTGCATGACCCCGATCAGCAGGCGATCCATGTCGGCGAACAGGATGGCGCTCGACTTGACGCCGATCTTCAGGTCGTCCTCGCGGTCGACCATGGCGTAGATGGTGTCGTAGATCGCCGCCCAGATGACGGCGGCAATGTACAGCACCCAGGCGACACGCGGCAGCACGCCGGTCTGCGCCGCGAACGCCATCGGTACGCTCCAGCCGCCGAAGGAGATGCCCAGGTACAGTTGCGGCAGCGGGAAGAAGCGCTTGACGAACGGATAGGAGACGGTCAGCAGCGCCCCGAGGCAGGCGAGCTTTATGGTGAGAGCATCGAGACGCGTCACCAGGAAGAGCGCCATCGCGATCAGCACCGCGAACAGCGCCAGCGCCTCGCGCGGCGTCACGCGCCGCGCCGCGAGCGGCCGGTCGCGCGTTCGGCGCACGTACGGGTCGATGTCGCGGTCGACGAAGTCGTTGATGACGCAGCCTGCGGCGCGCATCACGATCACCCCGAGCACGAACACCGTCAGCACCCGCGGGTTCGGCCGGCCGGCGCCGGCGATCCACAGTGCCCACAGGGCCGGCCACAGCAGCAGCCAGGTGCCCACGGGGCGGTCGAGCCGCATGAGGCGGGCGTACTCGGCCGCGCGGCGCGACAGGCGCTGCGACAGCGGCGCCTCGGCGTACGGCGGTTCGAGTTCGGGAGAGACTGCGGCCATCGGCTGCGTATCATACCCGCGGCGCCAGCGACTCAGGCCGCACCGTGCCGACAGCGGCAGGCCAGCGCGGCTGCGGATCAGGGGCGGCGCAACAGCTGCAGCACCTCGTGGCAGGCCCCCATGGTGTGATAGTCGGTCTTGCCGGCCGGACTCTTTTCGTCGCTGTACTTGCGGTTGGCGGGGTCGAGGATGCGGTACCAGGCGCCGTAGCGGTGGTCGACGAAGTACTGCCACGCGTAGCTCCACAGCCGCTCGTACCAGCTCCAGTAGTGCGCGGCACCCGTGGCCACCGCGAGCCGTGCGGCGGCCGCGATCGATTCCGCCTGCACCCAGAAGTACTTGTCCGCATCGCACACCACCCCGTCGGGTGCGAAGCCGTAGTACAGCCCGCCGTGCTCTGCGTCCCAGCCACGGGCCACGGCCGCCTCGAACAGGGCCTGCGCCCGCGGCACGAGCCACTCGGCCGCCGCGGCGGGCGCAGCCGGCGTGCCCGGCGCTTGCGCAGCCGCTGACTGCAGCCGCTCCGCGAGCGTCAGCAGCAGCTTGCTCCACTCGGTCTGATGACCCACCTGGAAACCCCACGGCCGGAACAGGTGGCGCGGATCCTCGCGGTGATAGTCCCAGTCGACGTTCCAGTCGCGATCGTAGTGCTCCCACACCAGCCCGCCGGCCTTCGCCGCCTGGCGGCGCGTCATGTGGTCGGCGAGCGCCAGTGCGCGCTCGAGGTAGCACGCCTCAGCGCTCACCGCGTGCGCGGCGAGCAGCGCCTCGCACAGGTGCATGTTGGAGTTCTGCCCCCGATAACCGCTGAAGTGCCAGGCCGGGTCGGCTTCGTCGCGGTACAGCCCGGCGGCGCCGTCCCAGTAGCGCTCTTCGAGCAGCGCCCAGGTCTGCGCCATCCACGGCCGTGCTTCGTCGATCCCGGCGCGGCACGCGCTCGCATAGGCCAGCAGCACGAAGGCGGCGCCGTAGGCGTGCTGGGTGCGATCCTCGGGGACGCCATCGCGCAGCGTCCACGCGTAGCCGCCGCTCGGCGCATCGCGATGCCGCTCGCGCAGGTAGGCGAGCCCGTGACGCGTGCCGTCGCGGTACGCGCCCGCGAGCACCGCGTCGTCCGCGAACTCGCACGCCGCCAGGGCGTAGTCGAAGACGAAACGGCTGCTGCTCACCAGGTGCCGGTGGACCGTGTCGTACACCGTGCCGTCGTCGCGGAAGTAGTGGAAGAACCCGCCGCGAGGGTCGATCGCCCGCGGGTGATAGAAGGCCATGATGTCGGCGATGTGCGCACGCAGGAAGCGCTCGCTGCGGAAGTCAGGCAACGACGCATCGCCCGGGCCTGGTGGCGCGCCCTGCATCGGGCTCATACGCCTGCCTGCAGCAGCGCCTGCACTTCCGCGGCCGCCGGCATCGCCGCGAACGCCCCGTGGCGCGTGGTCGCCAGCGCCCCGCAGGCCGCCGCGTAGCGCAGCGCCTGCTCGAGCTCCCCGGGCCGTGCGAGCCACTCGCGCAGCGTGTCGCGGCGCACGCCGGCCGAAATCAGCGCATGCAGCCAGCCGCCGACGAAGGCATCCCCGGCAGCCGTGGTATCCACCGCGCTCACGGCGAAGGTGGGGAGCGTGCCACTGGTGGTGGCGCTTGCCGCGCCGGCGCGCGCCATCCAGCGAAACGGCGCGGCACCCGCGGTAACCACCACCACCTGCGCGTGTGCAGCGAGCAGCCGCGCGAGCACCGTTTGCGTGTCGCCCGCGGCGCGCGCCAGGAACGCAAGCTCCGCCTCGTCGAGCTTCACCAGGTCCGCTTGCAGCAGCGTCTCCCACACGCGCGGCGCCGGGTCGACCCCGGCGGGCCACAGCGAGGGGCGCAGGTTCACGTCCATGCTCACCAGCGCACCGGCAGCGCGCGCCGCGCGCACCCCGGCGAGCGTCGCCGCTGCGATGGGCGCTTCGGTGAGGCTGTTGGAGCAGACGTGAAACACCGCCGCGTCCGCCACGCTGCGCGCCTCGAAGTCCTCCGCGCGGAACATGAGGTCCGCGGCCGGCGGCCGGTAGAAGCTGAAGGCGCGCTCGCCGTGCGCATCGAGCGCCACGAAGGCGAGCGCGGTCTTCGCCTGCGAGGTGCGGCGGGTGCAGGAGATATCGACGCCGGCGCGCCGCAGCTCGCCGGCCAGCAGCTCGCCGAACAGATCCTCGCCCAGCATGCCGACGAAGCGCGCCGCGCCGCCGAGCCGCGCGCGGGCGACCGCCACGTTGGCCGGGGCGCCGCCGGCGAAGGCGGTGAAGGTGGGCGGCTCGGCGGGACTGGCACGCGGACGCGCCAGCAGGTCCACGAGCGCCTCGCCGAAGCACACCAGCGTGCTTCGCGTGGCCTCGCTCACGGCGCGGCGGCCACCGCCCGGGCGCGCGGCTCCACCGGCCGCGAGCCGCGCAGCGCGTACCAGGCGATGTACGCGTAGCACAGCACCGGCAGCATGAACGCCAGCTGCACGCCGATGTGGTCGGCGAGCAGCCCCTGCAGATACGGGATCAGCGCACCACCGACGATCGCCATCACCAGCAGGCTCGAGGCCTTGCTGGTCAGGCGGCCGAGTCCCTCGATGCCGAGCGTGAAGATGGTCGGGAACATGATGGAGTTGAACAGCCCGATGGCGATGATGCTCCACATGGCGACGTGGCCGGTGCTGGTGATGGTGGTCGCGAGCAGCACGACCACCGCCAGCGCGAACAGGCACAGCAGTCGCCGTGGATCGAACCGCCACAGGAGCAGCGAGCCGACGAAGCGGCCGACCATGGCGCCGCCCCAGTAGAGCGCAACGTAGCGCGTGGCATGGACGACGGGAATGTCGCCGATGCGCGGGTCGGAGATGTAGTTGATGAGGAAGCTGCCGATCGCCACCTCGCCGCCCACGTAGACGAAGATCGCGAGCGCACCGAGACGCACGTGGCGGTGCTGCAGCACTTCACGATAGGTGTGGCGCTGCGGGTCGCCCTGCTCGGTGGCTTCGCTGTGCGGCGGCAAGCGGAACACCCACACGAACGCCGCCAGCAGCAACAGCGCCGCCGCGATCCACAGGTAGGGCGTCTGCACCGAGTGAGCCTGGGCGATGCGGTAGGCCTCCTGCTGCGCGGGGGGCAGGCGCGCGAGCGCATCCGCGCCGAGCACCGCCACGGCCAGGATCACCGGCCCGACGAGCCACGGCGCCAGCGTGGTGCCGAGCGAGTTCAGCGCCTGCGCGAGGGTCAGGCGGCTCGAGGCCGAGCTCGGATCGCCGAGCAGGCTGATGTAGGGGTTCGCGGCGACCTGCAGCAGCGTGATGCCGCTCGCCAGCACGAACAGCGCCAGCAGGAACAGCGCGTACGAGGGCACCGCGGCCGCCGGATAGAAGAGGAGCGCACCGACCGCGGCCACCAGCAGACCGATGATGATGCCCAGCTTGTAGCCGGCGACGGCCACCACCCTTCCCGAGGGGATCGACATGACGAAGTAGGTGCCGAAGAAGGTGAACTGAATCAGCATCGTCTGGGCGTAGTTCATGGCGAACACGGCCTTCAGATGCGGAATCAGTACGTCGTTGAGGCAGGTGAGCGCGCCCCAGGTGAAGAAGATGATCGACAGCACGGCGATTGCCGCTGGGGTGGACAGGGTGCGCCGGCTCATGATGCGATGACTCCCCTTCAGCAGACGCGCGCGCTCGTACGCAGGTGCGCTCGCGCCATTGCGGCACAATAGCCGATCTACTGGCCGGGCGCCGCCGCGCAGCGGCCCTACTCGCCGTCGCGTCGCTAGCCGACGCTGCCGTAGATTCCGCCGGCGCGCACCCAGCGTGCGGCGAGCGCCGCGACCTGCTCCGGTGCGCGCAGCAACAGCCGCTCGGCGCACTGCTGCACGCGCGGCAGCAGGTCCGCATCGCGCATGAGATCCGCGACGCGCAGCTGCGCCAGTCCCGTCTGGCGGGTGCCGAGCAGCTCACCGGGGCCGCGCAGCTCCAGATCGCGGCGCGCGATCTCGAAGCCGTCGCTGGTCGCGCGGATCACCCGGAGACGCTCGCGCGCGAGCGGCGCGAGCGGCGCGCGGTACAAAAGCACGCAGGTGCTGGCGGCGGTGCCGCGGCCGACTCGCCCGCGCAGCTGGTGCAGCTGCGCGAGCCCCATGCGCTCGGCGTTCTCGATCACCATGAGCGTCGCGTTCGGCACGTCCACGCCGACCTCGATCACCGTGGTCGCGACCAGCAGCTGGATCCGGCCGGCCTTGAAGGCGAGCATCGCCTGGTCACGGGCGGCGGCGGGCATGCGGCCATGCACCAGCCCGACGCGCACGCCCGGCAGCGCCGCGCCGAGGCGCGCCGCGGTGTCTTCCGCCGCCTGCGCGCGCAGCTCGTCCGACTCGTCGATGAGCGGACAGACCCAGTAGGCCTGCCGCCCGGCGCGGCACGCCTCGACGATGCGCACCACGACCTCGCTGCGGCGCTCCTCGGGCACCACCACGGTCTTCACCGCGGTGCGACCCGGCGGCAGCTCGTCGATCACCGAAATGTCGAGATCGGCGTACGCGGTCATCGCCAGCGTGCGCGGGATGGGGGTGGCCGTCATGATGAGCTGGTGCGGCAGGCGGCCGGCGTGGCGGCCCTTCTCCGCGAGCTGCAGGCGCTGCTGCACGCCGAAGCGGTGCTGCTCATCCACGATGACGAGCGCCAGCGAAGCGAACTCGATCCCCTCCTGGAAGAGGGCCTGGGTGCCGACCACCACGCGCACCTCGCCCGCGGCGATCGCCGCCAGCGCGCTGCGCCGCGTGCGTGCCGGCACGCTGCCGGAGAGGAGCGCTACGGTCTCGCCGAGCGGCTGGAACCAGGCGTGGAAGTTGCGCCAGTGCTGCTCCGCCAGCAGCTCGGTGGGCGCCATCAGTGCGGCCTGCCGGCCGCTGCCGGCGGCCGCCGCCGCTGCGGCCGCTGCCACCACGGTCTTGCCGCAGCCGACGTCGCCCTGCAGCAGCCGGATCATGGGCACGCTGCCGGCGAGATCGCGCCGCGCTTCCCCGAGCGCCCGCCCCTGCGCACGCGTGAGTGTGAAGGGCAGCGCCTCGAGGAAACGCCGCACGAGGTCGGCCTCATCACCGAGCGGCGGCGCCGGATCGGTCTGCAGCGCGCGCCGGCGCAGCTTCAGGGCGAGGGTGTGCGCGATCAGCTCCTCGAAGGCCAGGCGCCGCTGCGCCGGATGCCGACCGCTCGCAAGCTCATCGAGCCGCGCCTCGCGCGGTGGTGCGTGCAGATACGCGAGCGCTTGCGGCAGCGACGGCAGCCCCGCGGGGAGTCCGACGGAAGGCGGCAGCAGGTCGGGCAGCTTGGCCGCGTCCACCTCGCGCAGCGCTGCGCGGATGAGCGCGCGCAGCCGCCCCTGCGGCACGCCCTCGGTGGAGGGGTAAACCGGCGTCAGCGTCTGTTCGAGCACGGCGTCCTCGCCGAGCAACCGCCGGTACTCCGGGTGCACCATCTCCAGGCCGAGCGGACCGCGCCGCACTTCGCCGAAGCAGCGCAGCCGCGTGCCGCGCGCGAGCTGCTGCTGCTGGCTGGCCGAGAAATAGAAGAAGCGCAGCGTCAGTACGCCGCTGCCGTCGGTGAGGCGCGTCAGCAGCTGGCGCCGCCCGCGGTAGGCGATCTCGGTGAGCTGGATCTCGCCTTCCACCGCCGCGCGGGTGCCGGCGAGCAGCGTGCCGATCCGCTGCAGCCGGGTGCGGTCCTCGTAGCGCAGCGGCAGCAGGAACAGCAGGTCCGCCACGTGGGTGACGCCGAGCCGTGCCAGCCGCGCGGCGAGCGCCGCGCCCACGCCGCGCAGCGCCGTCACCGGCCGTCCGGCCGCCCCGCCGGGAGCGTGCGCGGCGCAGGCGTCGGCGGCCGCGGTCCGCGCCAGGGCGCGCCGCGGGCTCTTCAGCCGAGATGCAGGATGCACTCGATCTCCACCTGGGCGCCGCGCGGCAGTTGCGCAACGCCGATCGTGGAGCGCGCCGGGTAGGGCTTGGCGCAGTAGAGCGCCATGATCTCGTTCACCTTGGCGAAGTGGGCGAGATCGGTGAGAAAGATGGTGACCTTCACCGCCTGCGCGAGCGAGCCGCCGGCGGCCTCGGCCACCGCCTGCAGGTTCTGGAATACGCGCCGCACCTGCGCCTCGAAGTCACCGCTCACCAGCTGCATGCTGGCCGGATCGAGCGGCACCTGGCCGGAGAGGTAGACGGTGTCGCCGGCGCGTACCGCTTGCGAGTAGGTGCCGATCGCCTGTGGCGCGCGCTCGGTATGAATGATCTGTCGGCTCATGCCTCGCGTCCTCCTGAAAGTCGTCAGCCGTCGCCTTCGCCCTGGTCGCCGTCGCCGTCGCCGTCGCTGCCGCCATCGCCATCGCCCTCGCTCTGCGGCGCATGCGCATCGCGCGCATGCGCGGCGATGGTGCGGGTTACGCGCGTCACGTCCGCCATACGGCGGATGATACGCACCAGATGCGCCAGGTGCCGCCGGTCACGCACCCGCAGCTCGAAGGTGAGCACCGCGGTGTCGCTGTCCTGCTCGTCGATGGAGACGTGGTCGATGTTGGTTTCGGCGCTGGCGATCGCCGCCGCGACCGCCGCCAGCACCCCGGTGCGGTTGACCACGTACACGCGGATCTCCGCGGCGAACAGCCGGTCGGGCGCGGTCTGCCAGCTCACCGGCAGCCAGTTCTCCGGGTGCTTGCGGTAGTCCTCGACGTTGACGCAGTTCTCGCGGTGGATCACCACGCCGCGGCCAGCGGACAGGAACGCGAAGATCGGATCGTAGGGGATGGGGAAACAGCAGCGCGCGTAGGTGACCAGCAGCCCCTCGGTGCCGGCGATCGCCAGCGGCGCAAGTCCCGCAGGTCCGCTGGCGGTGGGCGCGGCGGGCAGCAGCCGCCGGGCGACCAGCGGCGCGAGGCGCTCGCCGAGCCCGAGCTTCTCGTACAGCTCGTCGAGATCCTTCATGCCGAGTTCCCCGAGGGCGGCGCGGCGCACCTCGTCGGACACATCCTCGAGCGACAGCGAGAATTCCCCGAGTGCCTGCGCGAGCAGCTTCGAGCCGAGCGCCATCGCCTCGGTGCGCCGCAGGCTCTTCAGGTAGTGACGGATGGCGCTGCGTGCCTTGGCGCTGACCACGAAGTTGACCCACGACGGGTTCGGGGTCGCGCCCTTGGCGGTGATGATCTCCACCGTCTGGCCGTTGCGCAGCACGGTGCGCAGCGGCGTCAGGCGCCGGTCGACCTTGGCCGCGACGCAGCGATTGCCGACGTCGGTGTGCACCGCGTAGGCGAAGTCCACCACCGTGGCACCGGAGGGCAGGCGCAGGATCTGCCCCTTGGGGGTGAACACGTAGACCTTGTCCGGGAACAGGTCGACCTTGACGCTTTCCAGGAACTCCTCGGAGCTACCCGCCTCCTGCAGCGACACCAGGCCCGACAGCCACTCGCGCGTGCGCTCCTGCTGGCGGGAGTCGGTCGCCGCGCCGGTCTTGTACTTCCAGTGCGCGGCGATGCCGGCCTCGGCGACCCGGTGCATATCGGTGGTGCGGATCTGCACCTCGATCGGCACGCCGTTCGGACCGAAGAGCGTGGTGTGCAGCGACTGGTAGCCGTTGACGCGCGGGATGGCGATGTAGTCCTTGAAGCGCCCGGGCATGGGCTTGAACACCGAGTGCACCGCGCCGAGCGCGCGATAGGAGGTGTCGGGGCTGTCGACCACAATGCGGATGCCATAGACGTCGACGATCTCGTTGAGCAGGGAGCGCTTGCGGCGCATCTTGCGGTAGACGCTGTAGAGGTGCTTCTCACGCGTCTGGACGTGCGCGGGAATGCCGCTCTTGAGCAGTGCCGCGTTCAGCTGCTGCTCGATCTTCTTGAGGAATTCCTTCTGGTTGCCGCGCGCCCGGCGCAGGGCGCGCTCCAGCACATGATAGCGGCGCGGGTACAGTGCCTTGAAGCCGAGGTCTTCGAGCTCGAGCTTCATGTTGTACAGCCCGAGCCGCTCGGCGATCGGCGCGTAGATCTCCAGCGTCTCGCGCGCGATCGCGCGCCGCCGCGCCGGCGACATCGCCTCGATGGTGCGCATGTTGTGCGTGCGGTCGGCGAGCTTCACCAGGATCACGCGCAGGTCGCGCACCATGGCGAGCAGCATCTTGCGGAAGGACTCCGCCTGCGCCTCCTCGCGACTCTTGAACTTGATCTGGTCGAGCTTGGTGACGCCGTCGACGATCTCAGCCACGTCCGCGCCGAAGCGCGCGGCGAGCTGGTCCTTCGGCGTCGGGGTGTCCTCGATGACGTCGTGCAGGATCGCCGCCACGATGGTGTCGGCGTCGAGGTGCAGGTCGGCGAGGATGGCGGCGGCGGCGACCGGGTGGGCGATGAACGGCTCGCCGGAGAGGCGCTTCTGCCCCTTGTGGACCGAGGTGCCGAACTCGGCCGCTTCCTTGATGCGGCCCACCTGCTCCGGCGGCAGGTACTCGCCGACCGCGCCGAGCAGCTCCTTCAGCCCCGGAGTGCGTCTTCCGCCCGGCAGCAGTCCCAGGAGCGAAGACGCATAGTCCATGGCCGATGCGCTAAGCCGTCAGTCTCCGAGACCGAACTGCGGTGCGCGGAAGCTCGACTGGTTATCGGCATCCGGAACCAGCGGCTCCGGCGCGGGCTCGGGCTCGCGCAGCATCTCTGCCGTCACGTTGCCGGCGGCGATCTCGCGCAGCGCCAGCACGGTGGGCTTGTCGTTCTCGAGCGGCAGGGTCGCCTCGGCGCCGTTCGCCAGCCGGCGCGCGCGCTGTGCGGCGAGCAGCACCAGCTGAAACAGGTTGTCGACGTTCTGCAGACAGTCTTCTACGGTGATTCGGGCCATGGGTCGCTTAGCTTGATGGGAGCGCAACCGCAGCGGGTGCGCATGACCATCAACTATAAAGGAAAACCGCCGGTCCGGCACGTCGCGCGGCGCTGGCCGGTTCCGGGACCCCGGTGCGGGGGCGGCGGCGATGACCCTCCCGGGTGAGGGCGCAACGCAGCCCGCCGTCGGATTTCAGGCACCCCGCCGCGCCTCGAGCTCAGCCGGAGGCTCCACTCTCGGTCGACGGTGCGGCGAGCAGCTCCTTGAGCAGCGGGGCGAGCTGCGGCCGGTCGCTGCGCAGCTCCTCGCCGTGCCCGGCGATGATGCGCTCGAGCTCCGCCACCGCGCGCTCGAAGTCATCGTTCACCACCACGTAATCGAACTCGCCGTAGTGCGACATGTCGGCGGCGGCATCCGCCAGGCGCCGGGCGATGACCTCCGGGGAATCGGTGGCGCGGCGCGCCAGGCGCTGGGCGAGCTCAAGCCGTGCGGGCGGCAGCACGAATACGCTCACGCACTGCGGCAACGCCGCCCGCACCTGCCGCGCGCCCTGCCAGTCGATCTCCAGCAGCACGTCGTGACCTTCGCTCAGCTGCGCCTCCACGAAGGCGCGCGACGTGCCGTAGAAGTTGTCGAACACGCGCGCATGCTCGAGGAACTGGCCCTGGGCGATCAGCCGCTCGAACTCCGGCACGGCGACGAAGTGGTACTCGCGGCCGTCCGCCTCGGTGGGACGGCGCTTGCGGGTGGTGTGCGACACCGACAGCCGCAGGCGCGGCTCCCGGGCGAGCAGCGCCTTGACCAGCGAGGTCTTGCCCGCGCCCGAGGGCGCGGAGATGACGATCAGCCTGCCACGCTTCATGAGGCGCGAATATAGCCCGAGCTACCGAGCATCGCGACGAGCGCGCGCAGGGCCTGGCCGCGGTGGCTCACGGCATTCTTCGCTTCGGCCGACAGCTGCGCTGCGGTGCACTCGGCGCCTTCCGGCACGAACAGCGGATCGTAGCCAAAGCCGCCGTGCCCGCGCGGCGCTGCAGCGATGTCGCCGCGCCAGCTGCCGCAGGCGATGAGCGGTGACGGGTCGGCGGCATCGCGCACCAGGACGATGACACACTGGTAACAGGCCTGGCGCGCGCCGGGCGGCACCGCGCGCAGCTCGGCGAGCAGCTGCCGCCGATTCTGCGCATCGCTCGCGCCCTCGCCCGCAAAGCGCGCCGAGCGCACCCCCGGGCGGCCGCCGAGCGCCGCGACTTCGAGGCCGGAGTCATCGGCAAGCGCCGGCAGCTGCGCGCGCCCGGCCGCGTAGCGCGCCTTGAGCAGCGCATTCTCCAGGAAGGTGGCGCCGGTCTCGGGCGGTGTCTCGATGCCGAGCTCGCCTTGCGGCACGAGTTGCAGCGACAGCGGCGCGAGCAGCGCCGTCAGCTCACGCAGCTTGCCCGGATTGGCGCTGGCGAGTACCGCGCGCTTCACGGCGCCGCGAGCGTCTGCGCCTGCAGCGCAAACAGCTCACCGATGCCGGCCGCGGCGAGGTTCAGCAGCGCGTCGAGCTCGTGGCGGCGGAACGCGTGCCCTTCCGCGGTGCCCTGCAGCTCGACGAAACCGCCGCCGTTGTTCATCACCACGTTCATGTCGGTCTCGGCCTGCGAGTCCTCGGCGTAGTCGAGATCGAGCACCGCCGCGCCGCCGACGATGCCCACCGAGATGGCCGCCACCTGGCCGTGCAGCGGGCTGGCAGGGATCAGGCGCCGCCGCACCAGCTGCTCGCACGCCTGCGACAGCGCCACGAAACCGCCGGTGATGGCGGCGGTGCGCGTGCCGCCGTCGGCCTGCAGCACGTCACAGTCGAGCGTGATGGTGCGCTCACCGAGGGCCTTGAGATCGGCGACCGCGCGCAGCGAGCGGCCGATAAGGCGCTGGATCTCGAGCGTGCGGCCGCTTTGGCGGCCGCGCGCGGCCTCGCGCGCGGAGCGCGTGTGCGTGGCGCGCGGCAGCATGCCGTACTCGGCGGTGATCCAGCCCTGACCCTTGCCGCGCAGGAACTGCGGCACGCCGTCCTCGACGCTCGCGGTACACAGCACCTGGGTGTCACCGCAGGCGATGAGCACTGCGCCTTCGGCGTGCTTGGCGTGGCGCTGCTCGAAGCTCACGCGCCGCATCTGCCCGGGCGCGCGTCCGGAGGGTCTGCCCACGCTACTCGCCCAACCAGCGCAGCGCCGCCGCCGAGGTATTGTCGCTGCCGGCACCGCCACGCTCCACGGATCGCTCGCCGAGGGCGAGCAGCTTGGCGCGCAGCGCGCCCGGGGTGCCGAGCTCGGCGGCGATCTCCGCATCCTTGAGCCCGCCCCACAAGCCGTCGGTGCACACCAGCAGCACGTCGCTGGGCCTGAGCGCCCGGCGCCGCGTGAGCGACATGTCCGGCAGGATCGGGTCGCCGCCGAGGCAGCATTCGACGAAGTTGCGCATCGGGTGATTGTGCGCCTGCTCGGCGCTGATCAGGCCTTCGCGCACCAGCAGCTCGACGTGGCTGTGGTCGCGGCTGCGGGTCAGCAGCTGTCCGCCACGCACCTGGTACAGGCGGCTGTCGCCGACGTGCGCCCACCAGCTGGCGCCCTGCTGGATCAGGCACACCGCGCAGGTGGCCCGCGGCCGCTGCTCGAGGGGCAGCTGCGCGCCGAGCTTCACCACTTCCTCGTGCGCGCGACCGAGGGTGAGGTGCAGGAACCCGAGAGGATCGAACAACGGCTGCGGCGAGTGCCAGAACGCCTCCACGATCACCTGCTGCGTCACCTGTGCGGCGCGCGCGCCGTGGGCGTGGCCGCCCATGCCGTCGACCGCCACCAGCAGCGCCGCGTGCTCGGCGACTGCCGCGGTGACGCGATCCTGGTTCTCCTCGCGCCCGCCGAGCAGGCTGATGTCCGCGTATTCCACCCGCAAGGAGCGCACCCGGCCTCTGTTAGACTGATCGCTGGCTTTATATCACCTGTGACGAGCGCCAGCATGATCGCGAGCATGACCGGCTTCGCGCGCCGCGAGAGCAGCGGCTCGTGGGGCACGCTGGTGTGCGAGCTGCGCAGCGTGAACCATCGTTTCCTGGAAGCGGGCTTTCGCCTGCCCGACGAGCTGCGAGCCGCGGAAGGCGAGCTGCGGGCGCGCCTCGCGCGGCAACTGCGCCGCGGTAAGGTCGACTGCACCATCAGCTACCGCCGCCCGCAGGGCGCGGGGGGCGCGCTGGAGATCGACGCCGAGGCGCTCGAGCGGCTGCGGGCCGCGGTGCAGGTGGTGACGCGCGCATTGCGCGACGCCAGCCTCGATGCGCTCGACGTGCTGCGCTGGCCCGGGGTGCTGCGCGAGGACGGCGTGGCCGGCGAGCAGTTGCAGGCGGTGGCGTACGCCGTCTTTGGTGCGACGCTCGAGGACCTGGTGGCGGCCCGGGCGCGCGAGGGCGCGCGGCTGCGCGAGCTGCTCGAGCAGCGCTGCGCGGCGCTCGAAGCGCTCACTGCAGATGTGCGGGCGCGACTGCCCGAAGTGCAGGTGCGCGTGCGCGCGCGGCTCGATGAGCGCCTCGCGGAGCTCAAAGCCCAGGTCGACCAGGAGCGGCTCGCCCAGGAGGTGGCGCTGCTGCTGCAGCGGCTGGACGTGGACGAGGAGCTCGAGCGTCTCGCGGGCCATATCGCCGAGGTGCGCCGCGTCATCGCCGCCACCGGCGAGCCGGCCGGGCGGCGGCTCGACTTTCTGATGCAGGAGCTCAACCGCGAAGCCAACACGCTGTCGTCCAAGTCACAGGACCTCGAGACCACGCGCGCCGCGGTGGACATGAAGGTCCTCATCGAGCAGATGCGCGAGCAGGTGCAGAACGCCGAGTAGTGGCGCGCGCTACGAAACGCCGTTCAGCGCGTGCAGTCTCAACGCCCGCGTCGCCGCCTACATCTACTCGCTGGTGCGGTAGTTTCTGCTGCCTTTCGTCACCTGGCTGCTGGTACATACGCTCTACCGGCTCTATGAGCGGCGGCGCTGGGTGTGCATCTTTTCGGAGAGGCAGGCCAGCGACGGCTCCGCAGCGGCGATGGACAAGGTATAGTCGCGCACCGTAAGGGTAGAGACCTGCTGGTGTGCGATGCCGGAATCGACCCCCATCAAGACCGCACTCGTGGCGCTCGCGCAGCATTTGGCCGTACGCCGGGCGGCAATCCTCGCCAGCTGGCAGCACTCGGTCGCGCTCGACCCCGAGCTTACTACCTCGGGTAGCCTGTCGCGGGCGCAGTTCAACGACCACATTCCACAGGTGCTCGATGCCTTCGAATGGCGCCTGCAGGCGGTGCACCCGCTCGAGAAGCAGATCGCGTTCGAGCAGCAGAAGCAGGGGGCCGAGGAGCACGGCCTGCATCGCTGGCAGCAGGGATACCACCAGCGCGAGACCATCCGCGAGTGGGGTCATCTGCACCACAGCGTGCTCTGCGAGCTGGACGACTATGCCCAGGCGCACCCCGAGCTCGACGGCGAAGTGATGCTGGTCGCGCGCCGCGCGCTGGTGCGGCTGTGCGCCGAAGGGGTGTGCGCCAGCGCCGCTAGCTACGAGCGGTTGCAGCAGACCGAAGCCGCAAGCCGAGTGCGTGAGTTGGAAAGCGCGATGGGGCAGCTGCAGACGCTCGAGCGGCAGCGCGCCGAAACGTGGCGCGAGGCAGCGCACGATCTGCGCGGCACGGTCGGGCTGATCAGTAACGCCGCCACCCTGCTCGCGACCGGCGGCGGCGATGACAGCCGCAGCAGCACCTCGCAGATGCTGCAGCGCTCGGTGGATTCGCTGCGCGCGTTGTTGAGCGATCTCATCGACCTGGGAAGGCTCGAGGCGGGACAGGAGGAGCGGCGCGTGGCGCCGTTCGATGCCGCTGCCCTGCTGCGCGACTACACCGAGACCCTGCGACCTCTCGCGGCCCAGCGCAATCTGTTTCTCAAGGCCGAAGGGCCGCAGACCCTCGCCGTCGAGGGGGATGCGATCAAGGTGCAGCGCATCGCGCAGAACCTGGTGTTGAATGCCTTCAGCGTCACCGAGCGCGGCGGCCTGCGCGTGCAGTGGGGAGAGCGCACCGTGTCGGGCGTGCGCCAGTGGCTGCTGTGCGTGCTGGACACCGGGCCGGGCTTTCAGAGCGACTCACCGGCAGCGCCGCTCGAGCGCGCGTTGCAGCGGGCGACCGAGGAATCGCACCACGCGGAGGCTGGGGTGAGCACGCCGGCCGGCCCGCCGCCCGCGGCGATGCTCAGGTCGCAGTCCACCGCGGGGGCAAGCCGCGGCGGTGGCGAGGGCATTGGCTTGTCGATTGTGAAGCGCCTCTGCGAGCTGCTCGATGCGAGTCTCGAACTCGAGACCGCACCGGGCGCCGGCACCACCTTCCGCGTGGTGTTCCCCTGTGCCTACGCGACGGCCCCACCACAACGAGATCCTTGAGGGCGTCGGCTACTGCGGCTCCAGCGCCGTCAGGGCGGCGACTCGGCCCTCGGCTCGTCGAAAATTGACCAGGTCGCCCGGTCCCTAAGACTCAACGACACTATAGGCGTCGAGGTGCTCCTCGTATCCGTACACAGTAGTAACCGTGAATAGACACCCAGAGCATGAATGCATCTCTCAGATCTCCTATCCAGTGAGTACACCAGTTAGTTCACCCGTTCGCTCACCAGCCCGAAACCATTCGGTCACCAATAGTTCTGGGATGCCGGGCGGCCGAGAGCACGGCGTCAGGCAGCGCCGCTCGCGCGCTCACGCGGGGTAGGGGCTGATGCGCTGGCCGCCACGCGCGGCGCTGGGCTCTCGCGATCGCGCTCGCCGGGAGGCAGACTATCGACTCGGGAGCCGTCCCCGCGGCCTCACCGCTGCCCGACGGCGGTATCTGCGCTGGCAGCTAACATGGGATCGCGTTCATGAGTTCCCTTCTGGAT
>Ga0210394_10001418_pt1 | contig 38636 bp, 28 predicted proteins | sample IncBWC12MmetaG_FD_160121 | JGI IMG/M metagenome (GOLD analysis project Ga0210394, IMG submission 160121) | Forest soil microbial communities from Barre Woods Harvard Forest LTER site, Petersham, Massachusetts, United States - Inc-BW-C-12-M | ecosystem: Environmental > Terrestrial > Soil >... | reverse complement strand
CGCAACCTCAGTTTAATGTTGACACTACAGACGACCGGGGATAGGCTACCCGCGATTTCGGCCCCCGGTGGGTGCTTGGGCCGAGCGTCGATCAGAAAATTCGCTGTAGTTTTTCTGCGGCTTTATCTTGCGCCGGCAAGCCGCGCCTCGTTTGCAAACGGGCGTGCCGGAAGTGCTCAACGTTCCCGTGAATCGAAAACAGCTGATGTTCGTGAGCGCGATTCTTGCCGCGGCTGCGATGCTGTGCAGCGTTACTGCGCAGGCTTCGCCTCGAAGCGAGGCGCGCAAGGTAATCATCGACACTGATCCCGGCACGGACGACGCAATTGCGATTCTTCTGGCGCTGAATTCACCGGAACTGGATGTTCGGGCGCTGACGGTGGTCCCAGGGAACGTGACGGCGCAGCAAGGGCTTGAGAACGCGTTGAAGCTGGTGTCGCTGGCGAAGCGCTGTGATGTTCCGGTGGCGGCAGGGGCGCAGCATCCGCTGTTTCAAAAGCTGATCACGGCGGAATTCTGGCACGGGAAAAATGGGCTGGCGAATGTCGAGCTGCCGGCGAGCCAATGCAAGGCGGACGCGCGATTCGGGCCGGACCTGATCATTCAAATGGTCCACGCGGCGCCGCACGAAATAACGCTGGTGCCGATTGGTCCCGAGACGAATATCGCGATGGCGGTGCTGAAGGATCCGTCGATCGTGCCGCTGGTGAAAGAAGTGATTGTGATGGGCGGGTCGATTTCCGGCGGAAACGTAAATGCGGCAGCCGAAGCGAATATCTACGGCGACCCAGAAGCAGCGCAGATTGTTTTTCAAGCGGGCTGGCCGCTGACGATGGTGGGACTTGACGTAGGCAATGTGACGGTGTTCACGCGACGGCACGTGGAGCAGTTGGCGAAGAGCCATGGGCCCGAAAACGATTTTCTGGTGTCGGTGCTGAGTTTTTTAGTGACGCTGTCGGAGAAATATGGATACTCGGGAGCGCCGATGTATGATCCGCTCGCCGTGGGGGCAACAATCGATCCGACGATAGTGAAAGCGCAGGCGATGCACGTGGACGTGGAGACGCGCGGAGAGTTCTCGCGCGGTGAGACGGTGGCCAACCGCGCGAATGAAGTCGAGCGAAACGTGCTGCGAGGGGATCGTTACGTAATTGAAGGTATCGACAAGGTGCAGCCGAACGTTCAAGTGTGTACGGGCGTCGACGCCGAAAGATTCGTGCAATCGCTGATAAGCAGAATCCAGGGAAAGTAAGGCAGCACATCTGAGGGAATGCAAGGGACGCATTGGAGGGAGTCACAATGAAGATTTGGAAGAGTGTACTTCTGGCCTTGATGCTTGCGGGTTTGCTTTTCACAGCATCTCCCACGCCGGCGCAGACACTGGAGCGCGGCGAGATCCGCGGCTTTGTGTACGACTCCTCGCACTCGATCGTGCCTAGCGCCAGGGTGACGATCTCCAATCCCTCGACCGGCTACAAGCATGAGCTGACAACGGATGCAAGCGGCTTCTTCGACTTTGCGTCGCTATTGCCCGGCGTGTACCAGATGAAGGCGGAGGCCAGCGGGTTCGCGCTGATTAACATCACCGACATCCACGTGGAGATTGGCGCGAGCCTGGCATTGGACGTCACGCTGCCTGTCAAAGGACAGACGCAGACGGTGACTGTAACGGCGGAGGAGACGGGCGCGGTGGATACGTCCACGGCGGGAATCAACCAGGTGATTAACGAGAAGGACATCAACGACCTGCCCCTTTCGGGCCGCGACTACCGCGACCTCGCAGGGCTGAGCTCCTCAGCGCAGGTGGTACCAGGCTTGCGCGGCGGCATTCGGTTGGGCGGACAGCAAAGCGATTTCACTGGGCTGGTGATAGACGGGCAGGACAGCTTCAACAACTTCTTCGGCGAGTTCGTCGGATCCCTCGAGACGAAGAACTTCACGATTCCGCTCGACTCGGTGCAGGAATTCCAAGTGGTCACAGACGGATTCGCGCCTGAATTTGGCCGCGCCACGGGTGGCCTGATCAATGTGATTACCAAGTCCGGTTCGAATGAAATTCACGGTGAAGCGCACGAATTCTACCGCGGCAGTTCGCTCACAGCGAACGATGGCGTTGGCAACCCGCCTAACATCAACAATCAAAACCAATTCGGTGGTTCCATCGGCTTTCCGATCCACAAGGACCGGCAGTTCCTATTCATCGCGGCGGACGTCCAGCGTCAGGACGGCCCGCTCGTGACACAGTTGTGTCCGCCGAGTGGTATTGCCGGTGCGCAAGCTCAGTGCCTAGCGGTCCTGCCTACAATAACGGGGCCAGCCTTCGCAAACTGCGCGCCGGGAACATGCGCTGCAGGTACAATCCCGCTGCCGTCCAATCTCGCCGGAACCGGGGCCACGCTGCCGCCGAGTTGTGGCACGCCGGCGGCGGGAGATCTCGCCCTGCAGGATTGCTACGGAGTCAGCTCACTAGCTGGTTTTCAGGGTGCGGGCACTCAATTTCAGAGATTGTTTACGATCCTCGGGCACTACGACTATCAGTTCAGTCCCGCCAATCATTTCACGATCCGAAGCTACTTTACCCGCAACCACACCGATGGATTCAGCGGGGGCGTGGGCCAGAACGAAATCCCGATGCCATTCGACGGCACGGAAAACTTCATCAACAAGGGCGCCGCAGCCACGTTCTCCCTCAACACGGTGCTAGGCAAGAAGGTGAACGAAATCCGATTCAGCATTCAAGACGAGGTGCGGGAGCGGCATCCCAACAGCGCATCGCCCGCACTTACGCTCGCGGATGGGACAGTGCCCGATCTAACCCTTGGACATGGGTTCGCCTTTGGCGCCGGCAACCGCTTCTTCCTGCCCATTAACAACCAGGACGGCAAGCTACAGGCCGCGGACAACTTCTCCTATTCCTTCGGAAAGCACGACATCAAATTCGGCGGCGACATTGATGTTTTTCAAGACCGCAAAGACAGTTTCGTGGGCTGGAGCGCCGGCCAATACGATTACTTCAGTATCGCCGACTTCAACAGCGGAACCGCGTCGTGCGCCTGTGCCTTGAGCCAGGGCGTGGCGCTGAATGGATTACCCCTCTCGTTTCTCGGCCCCGCTACTACAGAGTTCCCCAACTATCAGAGCAACATCGGCCTGTACTGGCAGGATAAGTGGGCGATCACCCCGAACGTCACGATCACCTATGGCCTGCGCTGGGATGGCACCTGGAACCCCCAGCCGCAAACGCCGTTGGTGGGAAGCACGGTGCTCGTCGGCGTGGGACCTCTGGGGGCAGGAACGCGGGAAAGCGCAGTGCCGCAGCGGTGGCCAGCCGACTTTAATCAGTTGGGTCCGCGCATCGGGGTTGCTTGGAGCGCAAGGAGGGGAGATCATCCGACCGTCGTCCGGGCAGCCTGGGGCTACTATTATGCCCCGGCCATCACGGGAGTTTTCACGCCGACGGCGGGGTCTGGGAATTTGACCCACTGCATTGGCGGTTGCGCATTTCCGGACGACGGGTTGGTTGGCTTTCCTTACCTCAATCCGAACTCAACAACTCTTGGCGCCAATCAGCTTTGCGGGACGCAGTTCGGATGCCCTGCGCCTTCGTCTCAAGGCGATTTCATCGACCCGCATTTTCAGAACCCGCGCGTCTCGAGCGTTACTTGTGGCGTGGAACAGACGCTTGCGCGCAGTCTCACGATGACGGTCACGTACGCATTCGTCCATTCCACTCACTTGCGAACAGGCGGATACCCCTCGGAAGAGGCCTGGTCGCGTAATTTCGTCCAGTGCCCGGGGGCCTTTGCGACCGACGCATTCGGACGCGCCATACTGTGCGGACCTCTCGACACTACGCTCTCGTCAGCAGGCGACACGGGCAGCTTCAGCCGCGGCAATTACCACTCGTTGGTGGTGAACATCACGAAGCGCTTTTCCAACCATTTCCAAGTGTTCACCAACTACATCTGGTCGCAAAACAAAGACAACGGATCGTCCGAACGGGATACGGACACGTACTTTGGAACGCAGGACCCATTCAACATCAACATTGATTACGGCCGGAACAGCCTCGACATTAAGCACCAGTTCAAGGCGGCCGGGGTCTACGAGTTGCCGTGGGGCTTCGCGGTCAGTTCAAGTCTTATCGCTCATACGGGCGTGCCGTATCCTATTTACATCAACGTCGACGTCAATGGTGACGGGGTTTCCAACAATGGCCACAACAACGACCACCCCACTGTGTTGCTCGGCAACGGCAAGCAAGTTCTTTTGAACCGTTATCCGTTCAACCAGCCCGGCTTTGTAGAACTGGATGCGCGAGTGCAAAAGGACGTGCGTCTCGGAGAGCGATACCGCCTGCAGTTCTCGGCGGACTTCTTCAATCTAACCAACCGCGCCAACCTTTACTCGAATCCGGATACGAGCGCCACGATTGACTACGCGACGCTGGGAGGTTGCGTATCGAATAGCTCGCTCCCTGGAGCTCCGGCAGGAATAATCGGGTCGAGTTGCGGGCCGCTTACGGCGCCACTCACGAAAGCGAATTTTGCTACCGGCGGGCCTTATGCCGGATATCGGTCAATCAACCAGGTAGCGCCCGGCAGCACGGCGTTCGCGTTCCAGGGCGGAGTGAAGTTCATCTTCTGATCGCGGCGAACTGACGATTAGGGAGATGGTGCGCGGTTATCGAGCGCAGCGAGCGCGCGGCGATAGTCGGGATCGTCGGGTGACAGCGCGACGGCTTTTTTGTAAGCGGCGAGAGCGCGGGCGCGATCGCTGCGTTGTTCGTAGATGACTCCCATTTCGAAATAGGCATCGGACTCGTTCGGATTGACGAGCGTGGTGCGCTCGAAGGCTGCGAGCGCTTCGTCGAACTTGCCTTGCTTCTCGAGAATCTTCCCTTCCACGTACAAGAAATCCGGTTGATACGGAGCGAGTTCGAGCGCGTGCGAAATGGACTGGCTCGCATTGTCGATATCGCCGGCGGAGTAGTGGAGCTTCGCGAGCTGCGAGTAGGCGGCCCCATAGGCCGGGTCTTTTTCGAGCGCCTGCTGCAATAGATCGACTGCGCCGGGAAAATCGTTCAGGCGCGCGCGTTCGTTTGCCTGCTGAACCAGATGCTTCGCCTGCGACTGGTTTTCCTTTGTGGTGCGCTCGAGCTGCGAGACGGCCTCGAACGCCGCGAGAACGCGCGCGGCTTCTTCTGTATTACCGGCGCAACGGTGGGCACGCGCGAGGAGGAAAAGGATCTCGGAGTCATCGGGCCGAGTGTCGACGAGAGGCTGCAGAGCGGCGACGGCATGCGAACACCGGACGATGGCTTCCGAGGCCGCGGAGTTTTCGGGAGCACGCAAGAGGATTTTTGCGAGCAGGACGCGTCCGCGGGGATTCTGGGGTTGAAGGTCGAGCACTTTTTGCGCGTCGGGGAGGGCGCGGGCGTCGTCGTTGCGGTCGGAGAGAATCTGCGCGCGCAGGAAATATGCAAGGGCGTTTTTGGGATCGCGCGCGATCACTTTTGAGAGCTGCAAGAGTGCGTGTGGGCCGTCTCCCGCGGATTTGTAGGCGGAGGCGAGGCGGTTGCGCGTTTCGGTGGAGGCAGGATCAAGCGATAGCGCGGCGCTTAAATGTTGGATTGCCGCGTCGTAGGATTGCATCTCGAGATCGAGATCGCCGAGCAGCGAAAGCGGCGCCGCGGATTTGGGATGCTCGCGTACGGCGCGCTCCAGGATAAGGCGCATCTCGTCGTAATTGTGGACGCTTCGGTAATTCCGCGCGAGGCCGAGTTCGGCGGCCAGGTTTCGCGGAGAAATTCGCAACGCTTCCTCATAACTTGCGATCGCGTCGGCGTATCGCTCGCTCCCAGTGAAGGCGGCACCCAAACCGATTCGCAGGTTCGGATCGCGCGGGGCGAGTTCGATTGCCTGCTGGTAGAGGGAGGCTGACGCGGGCCAGTCGCCGCGACGGGCCGCTTCCTGCGCGCGCTGCGCGAGGCTTTGGGCGTCGTTCGATCGGTGACGTGAAGGATCCTGAGGTGGTACCGCGGAGATGGCGAAGAATATCGCGGGAAGAAGCGCGCACGCGTGAAGCGTGGAAGAGCGGCGCGCGTGAATTCCGTTAAGCACGCGCGGATTATAGCACCGAGCGCCGCATCGACTTTTGCATCACGATCGGAGCGCCGGGCTCGGATATGGCTTTTCACTTGACTCGAATGCGCGGGAGAATTATAAGCAGCGCCTGTCCGAAATGATTTCGATTCCCACCGAGCCAAATCGCGAGAGATTTGAGAAGATGTCTATCGAATTGATGGTATGTGCGGCACCCGGCGCGCATCTTTCTAGCGAATAGGACCGAGGAATTCCATGACCCAGGCGGTGAATGTAGTTGGAATCGGAAGTTGCACGGTGGATTATTTTGCGATCGTTCCGCGACTATTGGGACCGGAAGAAAAGATCAACGCCGAGCGGATGGAAATCCACGCCGGCGGAGTAACGGCCAACAATCTGACGCAAGTGGCACGGCTGGGCGCGCCGACGGGATGGCTTGGACTGATCGGCGATGATGAGAACGGGCGGATCATCCAGAAAGCGTTCAAGGATGATGGAATGGATCTCTCCGGAATTGAAGTTACAAAGGGCGAGCATTCGTCGCTCACATGGATTCCCGTGGATGCAGCGGGAGAACGTTGCATCTACATGTTTCCGAATGTGACCGGGAAGATCTCTGTGTTTCAGGTGCGCAACCGATTCGCGGCACATATCAAAAGTGCGAAGCATTTTCATACAGAGGCGTCGCAACTTCATATCGCGCCAGTCAAGGAAGGCTTACACGTCGCGAAAGACGCGGGTGTGCGCACTTTCTTCGATCTCGATGTGTCGCCGAATTTTTTCGCGCAGTCGAACCTGGGCACGCAGGAGGAGCTGGCCGATACGCTGAAGTTTGTCGACGTGCTGAAACCGTGCAAAGGAGCCGCGCGCGAGCTGACGGGCGATGCCGACTACGAAAAAATCGCAACCAAACTGCTGAAGCTGGGCCCCAAACTTGTAGCGATCACGATGGGACATGATGGCTGCCTGATCGCGAGCGACAAAGAGAAGGTTCAAGTGCCGGCGTTCAAAGTGGACGTGGTGGATACCACGGGAGCGGGAGACGCGTTCATGGGCGGATTGTCGTACGCGCTGCTTCAGGGTTGGGATCTCAAGAAGGTGGGAACTTTTGCGAATGCGTGCGCCGCGCTGTGTTGCACGAAGGTGGGCGCGCGGGCGATGTCGAGGCGCGACGAGGTGATCGCGTTTATCAAAGCGAAAGCTCCGGCGGGTGCGCCTGCGTTCTGAACCCACGGCATGATTCGATACGCCGAGGAGAGGATTTGCATGTTTACTCCGCAAAGCTCAAGCGTGGCGCTGGTGATGATGGTGATCACGGCGGTCTGCTGGGGCTCTTGGGCGAACACCTACAAGGGCGTGAAGAACTACCGCTTTGAGCTTTTTTACTGGGACTACGCGATCGGGATTTTTGTGATGTCGCTGATTCTTGCGCTTACGATGGGCAGTAGCGGGCATGATTCGTCGAGTTTTCTTGCAAACGTCCGCGCCGCCGATAATTCTAACATCGGCTGGGCGTTGCTGGCAGGCGCGATCTTCAACCTCGCAAACCTTTTGCTCGTCGCAGGAATTGATATGGTAGGACTTTCGGTCGCCTTTCCGCTAGCGATTGGCATCGCGTTAGTCGTAGGGACCGTGCTGAGTTACGTCCAGCAGCCGAAGGGAAATTTCGCAATGCTCGCAGCTGGGGTGTTGTGCGCGCTTGCCGCGGTGATTTTCGACGGAAAAGCGTACGGTGAGATGAGCGTAATCGGCAGGAAGGTTTCGCGCAAGAGCATCGTGACCTGCATCGTTTCGGGAGTGCTAATGGGTCTGTGGGCGCCGTTTTCGACGCGCGCGTTGACTCACGGAAATCCTCTCGGGCCGTACAGCGTTTGCGTTTTTCTCACATTGGGCGCGCTGCTTTCTTGTTTCCTGTGGAATACCTATTTCATGAAGCATCCACTCGTGGGCGAGCCGGTCGATTTTGGCGGATTTTTCAGGGGCCCGGGAACCGGCCACCTGCTAGGACTGTTGGGGGGATGCATCTGGGGAGTTGGCACAGTGTTCAATCTTGTTGCGGCAAACTTCACGGGAGTGGCAATTTCGTACTCGATTGGGCAGTCGGCGCCGATGGTGGCGGCGCTGTGGGGAGTTCTGGTTTGGAAAGAGTTTGACGGCGCGACAAGGAAGGCGAAGGCATACCTCGCACTGATGTTCATGTTTTACCTGCTGGCAATTTTGTTGATCGCGCGCGCCAGTGGATGACCGTGGCAATCCATGAAGAAAACTGCGAAAGTCACCTACGATGTGATCCGCCGCATGGCGATTCAGCTACCGAATGTCGAGGAAGGCACTTCCTACGGCACGCCAGCGCTTAAAGTGAAAAAAAAGTTGTTCGTCCGGCTTCGAGAAGAAGGCGACGCGATCGTCCTGAAGATGCCGTTTGATCAGCGCGAAGAATTAATTGCGTCGGAACCGGAGACTTATTACATCACGGACCACTACCGCGAATATCCGTGGGTGCTGGTGCGGTTGGCAACCGTGAAATCAGAAGTGTTGCCTGATTTGCTGCGAACCGCTTATCGCGCCGCATCGCCGCCGAGTCGCCGCTCCACTGCAGTGCTCAGGTGACTGTCGCGGCAGCATCACTACTGCGTAGAACCGGGACAAACTCGAACTCGACGAGATCCTGCCACTGCTTCGCCCATTCTTGCAGCACCTGCGCGTCGTCGCATTCGATAAGTTGAAAGCAGCGATTGAAATTCGGCCCGACCCAACTGTCAATGTACGTGAGACCTTCACCATGAAGAGCATCTGTTTGATCTCCGATTGGCTGCATCGTCACATTGGCGGACGGCGAAAGCCGCCGCAGGAATCTTCGATCTTTGCGGCTACAGCGAGAATTTCTTCTTCTTGCCATGGACGGCCCACGATCTGCACACCTATCGGTAGGCCCTCAGGTGATTTGCCCACCGGAACTACTGCAGCGGGATTTCCTAAGAGATTGAACCATTGCGAATAACTCATCGCCTTGAGGTATTCGACTTTGCGGCCTTGGATGGTCCACTCGCGCTCGCCATGACGGAAGGCGGGAACAGCGCATGCCGGACAAATCAGAATCGGAAATTCTTCCATTTTGGCGAGGATGGCGATGCGAATCACATCGCGTTCGAGGAGCGTGTTGAGCAATTCCCCCGCTGTCAGCGGAGGCTCAACAGCAACTCGTGCGCGAAAATCTCGCAGAACCGGGCTCAGCTCGTCCTCGCGTCCAGCGACCGTTTGTTCGAACGCCATTTGCCCCGCAAGGCCGAACAAGTTCCACCAAAGCCGCCAGATGCGTTCGAGACCCGGTGGCATCCAGTGCTCAACTTGAAATCCCTGCTGGCGTAAAGCTTCGGCTGCGGCGCGCACCGCCGCGGCTGTCTCCGGCGTTACTGGCGTGACGCCGTCGTCTTCAAAATATGCTACGCGGAGTTTGCGAATGTCGGCTTCGCTCGGGCGCCGCAGCGGAACCGGCGCAGCGCACGGATCGCCGGAATCGGGTCCGGCCACGACTTCGAAAAGGAGTTCAACGTCGCGAATAGTGCGCGCCATCGGTCCGACGACGCCCAGTTGCGCGAACGGGCCTGCCGAGCCGGGATAATGGCCCGTGCACGGAATACGACCGGGCGTAGGCTTGAGGCCGCAAATTCCGCTGTAATGCGCGGGGATGCGGACGGAACCACCGCCGTCACTGCCGATACCGCCTGCCGAGCAGCCCGCCGCAATCGCAGCCGCTTCGCCGCCACTCGAGCCTCCGGGCGTGCGTTCGAGATCCCAAGGGCTATTGGTGCGGCCGTAGAGCAGATTATCCGTTTCGTAGGCCATGAGGAATTCGGGGACGTTTGTGTTGCCGAGAACGATGGCGCCTGCCCCGCGCAATCGCGCGACGAGTGGCGCGTCTTCGTGCGCGACGATTCCTTTTCGCAAGCGACTGCCGCATTCGGTTCGCAGTCCGGCGACGTCGATGGAGCTCTTGATAGATATGGGAACGCCGTGGAGGGGTCCAGGCGAAGCCGTGCCGGAGTTTCGAGTAAGCGCCTCGTCCGTTGCTTTAGCATGCGCGCGTGCACGATCGGAGTCTATCTCGACAAAAGCATTCAGGTTCGGATTCAGCTCCTCGATGCGGGAAAGATGCGCTTCGACGAGTTCGACCGAAGAGATCTTTCGCACGCGCATCTGTGCCGCCATTTCGACGATAGAACTGAAGACGACGTCGCTCAATTCGCACTACTCCGCGCTGACGAAAACAACGAGTCTACCATGGAGGCAGAAGGCCAGTTTCAGCCAGTCAGAAGCGCGTTGACTTGCCTCTGCGCAGGGTAGAAAATTCGGCCTTCATAAAATGACAAAACCGTTCCATGCCGCGAGTCTTCCGGCAATCGCGCCTCCGCAGGATCATGAATGAGGCGGCTCAGTTCCCTACTGCTGGCGACGCTGTTTTTGACTGCCGCGTACTTGTTCGCGTGGCCTTCAGCGAACATCGCCTATTTCGTTGGGGTCGTACTGCATCTCGTCGCAGGGATCCTATTTTTGACCACGCTGGCGTTCGCGGCACGATCGATCCTGCGAGGCGCGACGTTGAGTGCCCGCGCCGGGTGGATTTTGGTCGCGGTCGGCGGTTTGCTCGGTGCCTTGCTTATCTATACCGGCACGCGGCGCGGCGATTTGCCTCTGCTCTATGTTCACATCGGCGCATGCCTGACCGGCGGGACACTACTTGTCTCGGCTTGGGCCGCCAAGCGCGGGCTTCTTGCGGGTGGAAGCGGCAAGGCGGCGTTGCGAAATTTTGCGTTTCTTATCGTTGTGGCGTTCATCGCGTCTGGGGCGTGGTGGGTGAGGACGGTGCCCTGGCAGCGCGCCTATCGCATCGAGAACCCTCCGATGGCTCCAGCGAGCATGGACGGCGAAGGCGACGGTCCAGGCGGGCATTTTTTCCCAAGTTCCGCGCAGACATCCTCCGGCGATACCGTGCCAGAAGATTACTTTATGGATTCGGTGGTGTGCCAGCGGTGCCACGCGGACATCTATCAGCAATGGCAAAGCTCGATGCACCATTTTTCTTCGTTCAACAATCAGTGGTACCGAAAAAGCATTGAATACATGCAGGAGGTTGATGGAGTACAGGCGTCGAAATGGTGCGCTGGTTGCCACGACGCCGCGCTATTTTTCCCCGGCAATTTCAATACGCCCATCAAGGACCGCATCTTCACACCGCCCGCCCAGGCGGGCATGGGTTGCATGGTGTGCCATTCGATTCGTAAAGTAAAAAGTACGATGGGCCAAGGCGATTTCGTGCTCGAATATCCGGCCATGCACAAACTTGTTGCCAGCACGAACCCAATCGTGCGCCGTACGATCGACTTCCTGATTGAGGAAAATCCGGAGCCGCATCGACGGACATTCTTGAAGCCGTTCATGCGCGCGCAGACGGCGGAGTTTTGCTCGTCGTGCCACAAAGTGCACCTCGACATTCCGGTGAACAATTATCGCTGGATTCGCGGATTCAACGATTACGACAACTGGCAGGCGAGCGGCGTTTCGGGAATGGGCGCGCGGTCGTTCTACTATCCGCCGAAGCCGCAGGAGTGCGCCGATTGCCATATGACGCGGGTTGCGTCGCACGATGCGGGAAATGTAGGTGGCTACGTCCATTCGCATCGATTCCTTGCCGCGAATACGGCGGTGCCGTTTGCGAATCAAGATGCAACGCAACTCTCTCAAACCCAAATTTTCCTGGCCGACGGCGAGCTGCGCGTTGACATCTTCGCGATCTCATCCGAGGAAAGCATTCCGGCGGGCCAGCGGAGCGCCGGCACGGAACCTCCTCAACCTGAAATCCAGACCACGTTTGCGGTGGGCGAGGAAGCGGAAACCCAAGCGCAGACGACTGTCGCGCCTGCGATGCAGGCGCCACCGATGACCGCGCCGCTGAACCGCGTGCAGGCAGCGGTGCGGGCGGGTGACACAGTGCGCGTGGACGTGGTGGTTCGCTCGCTGAAGATGGGCCACTTTTTCCCGGGCGGCACGGTGGACGCATTCGATTGCTGGCTCGAACTAAAGGCCACCGATGATAGCGGCCACGCGATTTTCTGGAGCGGCATGGTGGAAGACAATGGGCACGGGCCCGTCGAACCGGGCGCACATTTCTATCGTTCGCTTCTAGTGGACGCGCATGGCAATGCCATCAACAAGCGTAACGCATGGGCCGCCCGCGCGACCGTGTACGCGCACCTGATTCCGCCGGGGGCCGCCGATACAGCGCACTTCCGGCTGCAAGTGCCAAGGGACCTGAGCGGCCACATTCACCTCGCGGCCAAGCTCAACTATCGGAAGTTTGCGTGGTGGAATACGCAGTTTTCGTTCGCGGGGGTTTCCGAAGCTGCGGGAGCAGGAAACGTCTCGAAGGATTACGACGACCGGCGCGTGGCGTTCACGGGCGATCTCGCGCAAGTTTCCGCAAGCGCTCACGCGATTCCTGACGTGCCGATCGTGGTTGTCGCGCAGGATGCCGTGGATCTGGAAGTACTGCCGGCAGGATCGGCAGCGCCGATACCGAAGACAGCGTTCGACAAAAACGAATGGCAGCGCTGGAACGATTACGGCATTGGGCTACTTCTGCAAGGAAATCTAAAGGCGGCAGACGCTGCGTTTGCGAAAATCACGGAAATGGACCCGTCGAATCCGGACGGCTGGGTGAACGTTGGGCGCGTGCGTCTGCAGGAAGGAAATCTTACGGCTGCGAAAGAAGTGCTTGAGCGCGCGATCGCGCTCAACCCACACCTCGCACGGGCGAAATATTTCTATGCGCGAGCACTCCGTAACGAAGGGCGTTACGAAGATGCCATCTCGAATCTGCGCGAAGTGATCGCTCAATATCCGCGCGATCGAGTGGTTCGCGACGATCTCGGGCGCATCTTTTTCCTGCAGCGACGTTATTCGGACGCGGTCGCGGAATTCGAAGCTTCGCTCACGGTCGATCCGGAAGACCTCGAGGCGAACTACAATTTGATGTTGTGCTACACGGGCATGAATCAACCGGAGCGCGCCGCCGATTTTCAGAAGCGCTACCTCCGCTTCAAGGCGGATGAATCCTCGCAAACGTTGACTGGCCCGTATCGTCGCAGTCATCCCGGCGACAATCTCGAGCGGCAGCCCATCCACGAACATGATTCCGCAGTCGCGACGACCAGCAGGCAAAAGGCCACCGCAAAGAAATATGTCACTAACACAAGCGTGCTGAAGGAGTCAGATTGATGCGGGCGCACTGGCAAGTCGGGTGGCTGACTGCCGTGTGCGTCGGTGCAACCACACTTGGAATCGCGTTCGGAACCTTAAACAGCGCCGCACACGGCAAGCCGTCACCGGCAACGGCTGTGGCGGGCGTACACTTTGAAGACGTCACGCGCGCGGCCGGAATTCATTTCGTCCACAACAATGGCGCGTTCGGAAAGAAATGGCTGCCGGAAACGATGGGGTCCGGCGTGGCATTCCTCGACTACGACAACGACGGCTGGCAGGACATTCTTTTCGTAAACGGAGCGGATTGGCCGGGACATGGCCAGCGCCGTTCAACACTCGCGCTCTATCACAACGATCACGACGGGACGTTTACGGATGTGACGCAGAAGGCCGGCCTCGCCGTGGAAATGGAAGGCATGGGCGTAGCCATCGGCGATTTCGACAACGACGGTTACGACGACATCTTCATCACAGCTTACGGACAGAATCATCTCTACCACAACGACGGTCATGGAACTTTCACGGACGTAACTAAACAAGCTGGACTTTGGGGCCCAAGCGAATTCAGCACCAGCGCTGCGTGGGTGGACTACGACCGCGACGGGCACCTCGATCTATTAGTCGCAAACTACGTGCAGTGGACGCCCGAAACAGACCTTTACTGCACCATCGACGGCAAAACAAAATCGTATTGCACGCCGGAGTCGTACAAGGGAACATCGCTGCGCTTGTGGCACAATCGCGGCGACGGCACGTTTGAAGATGCGACGCAGAAGGCGGGGCTCTGCGATCCTACCTCGAAAAATCTGGGCGTCGCGATTCTCGACGCGAATCAGGACGGCTGGCCCGACATCCTTGTGAGCAACGATACGCAGCCGAACAAACTCTACATCAACAATGGCAACGGCACGTTCACCGAAAAGGGAGCGCCTTCGGGGGTTGCGTACAGCGAGGACGGCGTGGCGCGCGCCGGAATGGGCGTAGACGCAGCGGATTACGACCGCTCCGGTTATCCCAGCGTGCTGATCACAAATTTCGCCAACCAGATGCTCGGGCTATACCACAACGAGCGGAGTGGACTGTTTATCGATGAAGCGCCCAATTCGTCGATCGGCCGCGCGTCGCTGCTCACGCTCGGCTTCGGCTGCTTTTTTTTCGACTACGATCTCGATGGATGGCTCGACGTGTACGTCGCAAACGGGCACATCGACGACGCCATTGAGCGCGTCCAGCGGCGCGTGAAATATGCGGAACCCCCGCACCTGTTCCGCAATTTGGGCAATGGGAAATTCGACGAGGTGACGGCCGGGTCCGGCCGCGCATTCGGAACGCCACGCGTGGCGCGGGGGGCCGCTTACGGCGACATTAACAATGACGGTGCACTCGACATCGCGGTAACGACGAACGGCGGTGCGGCTGTTCTCTTTCGCAATACGGGCGCGAAGAATCACAGCCTCCGCGTCAAACTCGTTGGCACGAAATCGAATCGCGACGGCATTGGCGCGGTGGTGAAGGTCTCTGCCGGAAGCGACGTGCAATCGGAAATGCTTCGCAGCGGCTCGAGCTATCTTTCTTCAAGCGAGCTTGTCCTTACATTCGGCCTTGCCGGCCACACACATGCGGACGCAGTTGAAGTAGGTTGGCCCAGCGGGCAGGTGGACCGCGCGTCAAACGTGACTACAGACCAGATCATTACTGTGAAAGAAGGCTCGGGAATTTTTGCCGCGAAGCCGCTCGCGAAACGTTAAGGGGTTGTTGAAACTGAGATGAAGCGAATTGCGCGATTTGCAGCTGCCGTTCTGGTGTTTTCTTCTGCACTTATTGGCGTGGGCCAGCAACGAACGCATCCGCATCCCACGAAACCCGTGGACACGGCAAACATTGCGCCGAATCCGCGAGCAGAACTCGTTCGAGAAAACAACTTTGGCGTGGCGCTGATGAATCGCCAGGATTTCGAGAAGGCGCTGGGAAAATTTCAGCGCGCCTGCATTCTCGATCCGCAAACTGACATCGGGTGCCTGAACATGGGAATCGCGCTGCTGAATATGCAGCGGTTTGACGATTCCCGAAAAGTACTAGCCAAGTCCGCCGAGCGCGCGCCGGACAATCCGCGTGCGCGGTTCAACTTGGGGCTGCTAGAAAAAGCGGAAGGCCACCCCGATACGGCGATCGAGGCCTTCGAGAAAGTTGCGGCGCTCGATGCCAACGATGCCGACAGCCGTTATTTCTTAGGCCTGCTCTATTCGCAGCAACAGCAATACGATAAAGCAATCGCCGCGTATTCAATTGCCATCAAGCTCAATCCGTTTCACGCGTCGGCTGAATTCGGCCTCGCGCAAGCGATGCTCCGAGCTGGCGACACGGTTCACGCGAAGGAACACCTCGATCGCTTTCAGCACATCACCGCTGACAAATTGGGAAAGCCCATCAGCTTCATTTACGGCGAACAAGGAAAATACTCGCTCGCGCAATCCATGGCGCGTGCGCCTGAACCTGTTCCCCCGGCAAGTCCGGTGCATTTCGAAAATGTTTCATCTTCTTCGGGACTGCTCGGTTCAGGTTCGTCGGCACCCGCGACGCGCCTCCATCCACCCGGGATGAAACGCGCTCCTGTGGTCGTAAGGGGCGAAGGAACAGCGACAGTCGGCTCGGCGCCGGAATCCGACAAGCAGTCGGGCTCGCTATGGAACTTTCTTGGAAGCGGTGCGTGCGTGTTCGATTACGACGGCGACGGCAAACCCGACATTTTCCTCCTGAACGCCGATGGCAAAGGTAACGCGGCACTCTATCGAAACCTGGGCGGCGGCAAATTCACGAATGTGACGAAGGCGGCGGGCTTGGATTTCAGCGGCGCAGGAATGGGCTGCGCCGTAGGTGACTATGACAACGACGGCCGCCCGGATCTAGCCGTCAGCTCGAACGGACGGGTGGCGCTGTATCACAACGAAGGTAACGGTACTCTCAAAGACGTCACCGCCGAGGCAGGGATTCATACAGACGGTTTATCGCTCGGAATGACGTTTATCGACTACGACCACGATGGCGACCTCGATCTTTACATCACTCGCTTCCGTGACTTTCCACTCGAAAATCCGGCGCGGCCCTTTTCATTCCCCGCGGGAGCGCAGACGCCGGGAAACGTCCTATGGCGCAACAACGGCAACGGCACATTCACGGATTGGACGAAAGAAGCCGGGCTTGCTGGCAGCGCTCCGAGCGTTGGCGCAATCGGCAGCGACCTAAACAACGACCGCGCGATTGATCTTGTCGTTACAGGACAGGATCGTCCCGAAATATTTCTGAACCAGCGCGAAGGAGCGTTCAAACCGGCCAATCCCTGGGCCATCCACATGCCCACGCCAACGGCTGGAGCCGTGACTCTCGATTTCAATAAAGACGGCTGGATGGACCTCGCTTTCACGCACTGGAATACTCCGGGACTCACGCTGTGGCGCAACGTAGAAGGCAAATCGTTCGAACGCGTCGTGCTTCCCTACACCGGCTGGATGCGCGGGTGGGGTGTCGCAGCCCTTGATTACGACAATGACGGTTGGGTGGACATCGTCGCCGTCGGCGAAAATTTCTCCGGCGAAGGCCGCATCGTGCTGCTGCGCAACGAGGGGCCTGCGGGCTTTCGCGACGTCACCAAGGAGACGGGCCTTGATAAAATCGTGCTTCGCAATCCGCGCGCCGTGATCGCGTTCGATTCCTCAGGCGATGGTTCAGCGGACCTCCTAATCACCCAAAATAACCTGCCTCCTGTGCTGTTGAAAAATATCGGCGGAAATCGAAATAACTGGCTACGCCTCGCGTTCAAAGGCGAGCACGACAACAAGACGGGAATCGGCACGAAAGTGGAACTGTCGGCCGGAGCGCTTCAACAGAAATGGGAAGTGGCAGGCGCGTCCGGCTATCTCGGACAGGGCCCGTCCGACATTGTTGCAGGACTCGGATCCGAACGCTCGGCGGACGTTGTGCGATTGCTCTGGCCCACCGGCGTTCTACAAGATGAGATTCAAGTCCCAGCCGATAAACTCGATGCTGTGGCGGAAATTGACCGGCGCGGAAGCTCGTGTCCGATCGTTTTTGTGTGGAACGGCGAGCACTTCGAATTTCTCGCCGACATGGTTGGCCCTGGAATCGTAGGCCACTGGATCGGCCCGAACCAGCGCGACACGCCTGACCCCGACGAGTATTTCAAGGTTTCCGGCTCGCAAGTACAAGTGCGGAACGGCCGCATCAGCTTTCGAATGCTCGAGCCCATGGAAGAGCTCGACTATCTCGATCAGGCGCGCCTGCTCGCAGTGGACCACCCCGCGGACGTCGAGGTATATCCGAACGAATACTTCGCCAGCAATCCGCCATTCCCGAAATTCAAAGTGATTGCGAGCCGCGACGCGCATGCTCCCGCCGGAGCGTGGGACGATCAGGATCGCGACATTCTGCCGCTGCTTCTCGAACGCGACCGCAAATACGTAAGCGACTTTCCCGATGCGCCATATCAGGGTTTTGCCGGCATGCACGCGATCAAGTTGGATTTGGGTCCGTGGGATTCCGCGCGGCCGGTGCGGCTCTTGATGGACGGCTTCACCGACTATTTTTCCGCGAATTCGATGTACGCGGCGTGGCAGGCGGGAATTCAGCCCATTCCGCCGTTCGTCGAAGCGCAGGACGATTCCGGCAAATGGGTCCGCGTCATGGACGATATGGGCTTCCCCGCAGGCCTCGCCCGCACCATGATCGCCGACCTGACCGGGAAACTACCGCCGGGCACCCGTTTCATCCGCATCACCACGAATCTGAAAATTTACTGGGACCGCATTCGAGTGGACAATTCGCCGCCCGACCTCGCATTCAAAACCACGGAAATCCCTCTGGCGGAAGCGAAATTGCGATTCCGCGGATATCCGCGCGTGGTGGAGCACAACCCGCGCAACGATCTAACCTACATCTACGAGGATGTGAGTCTCACCGGTCCGTACACGCGGCAAATTGGAAATTACACGCGATACGGCGACGTAACGGACCTTGTGCGTTCGTCAGACGATGAATACGTAATTTACGGCTCGGGCGACGAAGTTGCGGTCGATTTCGACGCTGCGCATCTTCCGCCCTTGCCCGATGGGTGGACGCGCGATTATTTCTTTTACGCCGACGGCTTCGCCAAAGACATGGACTTCTATGCGGCCCACGGCGACACTGTCTCGCCGCTGCCGTTCCACACGCTCGTGCCGTATCCCTATCCCGATGGTGTCGCGTATCCGAATGACGATCGTCACCTCAAGTACATGCTCGAATACAACACTCGCGGCGTAGCAGGTCCCGCCGGCCCGAGTTTCCGGTTCGAATATCCGGACTCGGAGCATTGATACGATTCAAACGGATTCCTGGACATAGCGTGTCTCGTCGAACTCACGTCGGCCTGGACAATTATTGCAAGTCGCGCATTTACAACCCGAAATGGTTGGGTAGCATTTTGCATCCGATATTATTGGTACGCGGTGGCCTCGATCCACAAAAGGCTCGCTAAATCGAGAGACGCATGAAAACGATTCTGCACTTTGCACTACTGTTCTTAATCCTCGGTGCGGTCACGACTGACGGGGCGCAGGTGACCTCGATCAGGCAAATCGATTTCAGGAACTTCACATATGCTTGGGACAATCCATCGAATGGTGTCCCCGAGAGCGTGCGTTGGATCACTTCTTCGCCGAAATCGCATATCGAGACCTCCGATGGAATTCATCACTTTTATTCAGAAGCTGAGGTCGACTTCGAACGGCGATTCGCTCCCTTGGTTAGCGTGGATTCGATCGTCTATGGTGATTTGATCGGTGACGGAGATGAAGAAGCAGTCGTGTCCTTGAACTACAGCACCGGCGGAACGGCGAACTGGGACTATCTCTACGTTTACACGCTCAAAAGTGGCGCGCCCGCGCTGCTGGGCCGTATGGAGACTGGTTCCCGTGGTTACGGTGGTCTCATAAAGGCAGCTGTCGAGAATGGATTGCTGGTTATTGACATAGCGGACAAAGACAGACGCGTGGGCGATTGTTGCTCAGAAGGATATATTCGCCTGCGGTATCGCTGGCAGCGGGGCGGGTTCGTAGAGACGGGAACCAGAGAGCGTGGCGAGGTGGAATTGCGTAGTGCTTCTCCGACTCGGCCTCAAACCTTTCATGTTTGCGGAACGATCAAAGACCCGCTCGCGGGCGTGATCCCCGGAGTCAAAGTCACTTTCCAGAGTGAACTGCTGACCACAACGGCGACCACTAATAACGTAGGCGTCTACGAAGCCGATCTGCCGCTCGGCGACTACACGATGACCGCACAGGGTCCTCGAGGCTTCAGCCTTTACCGCCGACCGCTGTTTCGCGTCGCTTCGCAGTCCACCGTCGTCCTGAACGCCACGCTGCTTGTGGCCGCAACAGAAGCTTGCGGATGCGAGGAGCTCATTCCGATTCCGTCTGGAGACGGATTGCCATTCAAACTTTCCGTTCGTTATGGAAGTCGCACGACAGTCGGCAGCACCTACTCTTACATTGGCGAGAAGACCCGCGAGTATGAGGCTCCCGTATTCGTGCTGTACAACCTGTTTTCGCTGCAAGCGGATAAGGTCACTTATGATGTGGAGAAACGAACAATCGAGGCGAGTGGAAATGTCGTCGCGGTGAACGAATTGGGCACATCCCAACGTGCCGACTCTTTGGTTTTCAAGATCGAAAACGGCCAGGTCGTGCCGCTTCGATAGCGCAAAAAAGTCGACCACTCCTTGTATCGTGCTAGCCGCGCAGACTCAAACCATCGCCGACCTCGGAAGATGTTAATAGTAACTTCCAACGAGCTGACGGTTCTCCTGGCAGAAAAGTGAGGGTCTAAAGTCCGGAATGGGCCCAGCGGTAATCGGAAACCGACTTAGCACAGAATCTCGCGTCGCTTGCTTGCGTGTGGAGAGCGTGCTAGTTTTTATTGCTTAGACGTTTGTTTCTGTTCGTCCAACCATGGCGTCATCGAAATCGACCAACTCAACTTCGGCCGCCTCGCAGCGCGAGCTTAACTTTGTCCCGAGCTCGCAGGCGCGCGAACCTGTCTTCTGGAGGGTCGAAGGCAGTTTGCTGAACCTTACCGCCGTCCGCCCTGTCGCATTCTTCACCTGGAATGCGCAAAGCTTTCTCGAACGCTGGGCGCGCCGCGGAGCGATGGGCGTGCTCGCGGTTGCGCGACCTGTTCTCTACGCCTCGAATCGCGTGTTCGCGACACGCCTTCTGCATACCGTGCTTCGCGGCGTAAGCCGCGATCGCCTGGACCTTTTAGGCGAGGAGTTCTTCGAGTATTTCCTGAAGCCGCGTCTAAAGCCGCCTGGAATCGCGCAATTGAAAGAAGCCATGGCAACGGGCGAGGTTGTTCTCGTCAGTCAGGGTCTCGACCACATCATGCGCCCGCTCGCGAATCATCTGGGCGTCGATCGCATTATTTCAAATCGCCTCGATTTCCGCGGCGGCCTCGCCACAGGAAGATTGCTCGATCCCGTGATTCGCCCTCGCGGCGGTCTTGCAAAACTCACCGGGCGCCAGGCCAACGGACGCGTATCGCGAGCACAACTGATAAGAAATCTGGGATTCGAAGAGAATCCAAAAATTCTCGACGAGGCAATTCAGCGGGCCACGAAGGCGGCGCCGAAAGTAACGCTGCCAGTGGTCCACTTCGACTCCGCCGCCAACAGGCCGCCTCTTTCCGTTCGTGACGCGCTGCGCGGAAAACACATTCTTCTAATTGGCGGCACCGGCTTCATCGGCAAAGTGTGGCTCGCGAACCTGCTCACCGACCTTCCTGACATCGGCCGAATTTATCTGCTGGTTCGGCGAAACCGCTCCACCACGGCTCTCGAGCGATTCCAGCGCGTCATTGAGGAATCGCCTGTATTCGAGGCCCTCGCCGCGCAGCACGGCGAGGGTTTCGCGCAGTTCCTGCGCGAACGCGTGGAAGTAGTCGAGGGAGACGGCAGCAAGCCGCATCTGGGCCTCGCCCCCGAAGTTCGTCAGCGCCTGGGCCGCTCGCTCGATCTCATCGTCAATAGTTCGGGCCTCACGGACTTCAATCCCGACCTGCGCGACGCGCTCGCGTCGAATGTCCAAGCCACAGCGCACGTCCTCGACTTTGTGGGCGAGTGCAGCCATGCCGCGCTACTGCACCTTTCCACCTGCTACGTGATCGGCTACCGCGACGGGCGCGTGCTCGAAGAGCTGCCAAAAAATTTTACGCCCGCAGGAGCCGCCAATTTTGATGCGGAGAAGGAATGGCAATCGCTGAAGAGGTTGATTCACGAAACGGAAGCGCGTGCTGAATCACCCGAAATTCTCGAAGAGCTTCGCGGCTACGCGATGAAAAAAGAGCACGCCGCCAAAGACCTGCACGGCGCGTCACTCGAAAACCAGATTCGCAAGAACCGTGTCCGCTGGCTTCGCCAAAAGCTGACCGACGCCGGCACGCGCCGCGCGAATGAACTCGGCTGGCCGAACACCTATACGCTCACAAAGGGCCTCAGCGAATCGCTGATTCGCAATTTTCTCGACCGCTCGCCCGATGCCGCAATCGCCGTAGTTAGGCCCTCAATTGTGGAAACTTCGATCGGACAACCCTTCCTCGGTTGGAACGAGGGCATCAACACTTCGGCCTCGCTTTCCTATCTTCTCGGCACTTTTTTTCGCCAGCTGCCTACCACGGAGAGGAAGTGTCTTGACCTCATCCCGGTGGACCTGGTGTGCCGCGGGATGACGCTGATAGCCGCGGCTCTGGTAACTCGCCGCCACGCCCGCGTCTATCAATTGGCCACCTCGGTGACGAATCCGTGCGACATGCGCCGCTCCATCGAGCTGACGGGACTGGGCCACCGGAAATTTTACCGCGCGCAGAACGGCTTCCATCACAGATTGCGTTCGAAATTCGATGCGATTCCAGTTTCCAAGGCGCGTTACGACGCTATTTCCGCGCCCGCACAGAAGGCCATCGTGCAAGCGATCAACCGCAGCGTGGAGCCGATCTTCGATCGCTCCCCATTCGCGCGGCAGGAACGCGAGCTTGAGAAAGTCACGAAGCTGGTCGCACTCTTCGAGCCATTCATCCTTCACAACGACCACGTCTTCGAAGCGGCGAACGTCGAGCGGCTGAGCGCCGCTTTGCCGCCCGAGGAACGCACCGAATTCGGTTACGACGCGCGGGCTATCGATTGGTGGGACTACTGGATCAACGTCCACATTCCAGCGCTGCGAAAGTGGTGCTATCCTCTCATCGAAGGCCGTCCAACCGAGGCTCGTCCCCGTCGCAGTGTGCCTCTCGCGGCTCGTTCGGAAGCGAGCGCCGCTGGAGTGGCGGGAACGGGGCCGGCTGCGACGCCCTGAGATCCAATCAACGTGGCAATCCTTCTCACCGGATCAACCGGCTACATTGGTGCTCATATCGCGTCGAACCTGCTGGCGGATCACTCTGAACCGCTGAATCTATTGGTGCGTGCGCGCGATTTGCGGGAAGCTCGGGGCCGCCTGTGGCGCTCGTTTCAGCTGCACATGGATTCCCCGCAGTTTGAATCCTTCGCGAACTCGCGCATCCATATTTTCCTCGGCGATCTGACGGACACTCGCTTCGGACTCGCGAACGATGAATACGCCAGGCTCGTTCACACCACGGATTCGATAATTCACTGCGCAGCGTCGCTCAACCGCAAATCCGAGAAGAGCTGCCTCAACGTAAATCTGCGCGGCACGCTGGAAGTTGTGCAACTCGCGATGCGCGCTCGCGACCACCACGGCCTTCGCCGCTTCAGCCACGTCAGCACCGTCGCCGTCGCCGGGCACCGCGCAAATGAAGTGGTGCAGGAAGACACCGCGATCGACTGGAACCGCTCCGATTACGACCCCTATGCGCGCACGAAAAAATTCTGCGAGCACATGGTCCATGAACTGCTCCACGACGTTCCGCGCGCGATTTTTCGCCCGAGCATCGTCCTCGGCGACAGCCGCCGCCCTGAAACCAATCAGTTCGAGATGGTTCGCGCCTTTGTTTTTCTCGCGGGCCTGCCTGTGCTTCCCTTCCGCCCAAACGATCGAATCGACATCGTCCCAGTGGACTTCGTCGCCGACTCAGTGGCCACGCTGCATCAGAAAGAAAAGCCGGATCATGTTATTTATCACCTCTCATCGGGCCGTGAGTCTGAAACCTTCACGGTTCTAACTGAAGCGCTTTCGCAAGCGCAGGGAAAACGCGCGCCGATGTTCGTTCCGGAACTCGAAGGCCCTTCGTCGAAAGTGCTGAACGCACTGGCAGGCACCGCAGGAAAAGTAGGAGGGACCGCAACGCTACTGAAGGTTTTCTTCCCGTATCTTGTTTGGAACACGGTATTCGACAACGCGCGCGTGGTCGCGGAAATGGGCCGGCGCCCCGCGCCCTTTTCCCAGTATTGTTATCCCCTGCTGCGCTTCAGCCGTGAAAATAATTTCGCATATCAGTACCGCGATTGGCCCGACGCTTCGGCAACCTCCGCTGCCGCTGCGGAAACTCAAAACAGCGCCCAGGATTCCCGTCGATGATGGACTACGTGCTCGAGGCCTGGGTCAGCGCCCTCATCGAGCTCAACAAATTCGAATGGACGCTCGGCGCGGGCGAAGCCTGGAAGCCGGGCACGAAACTGAAGCTTCTCTTCGCAGGTTACAACGGCACGCGCAACACAGGCTCCGACGTGCGAGTGGAGGAAATGCTTCGCCAGGTACGCCGCATCCTGGGCCCGGAAAATCTTTCGCTCAGTGTAATGACCCAGAATTTCGACTACACACGCGGATATTTCGGCGATGCTCGCCAAGTTCACTTGCCCGACGTCTACCCGATGTTCCTGCATTCCGAAGTGCGCAAAAACGATGGCGTGGTCGCCTGCGAAGGTTCCATGTTCAAGAGCAAATTCGCCAATGCGCTCACGACGATGATGATCGGCGCGCTCGGCATCGCCACGGCGCAGAACAAACTGAGCATCGCGTACGGTGCTGAAGCGGGCTACATGGACTCAATCCTGCAAAAAATGTGCCGCCGCTACTGCAGCGATTCGCTCGTCATCACGCGTAACATCGAATCGCAAGCCACTCTCGGCAAACTAGGCGTGCAAACCGAACTCGGCACCGACACCGCGTGGACCTTCGAACCGCACGGCCCCGAGTACGGCCGTAAAGCTCTTCACGATGCCGGCTGGGACGGCAAGATGCCGGTGCTCGCGCTTTGTCCCATCAATCCTTTCTGGTGGCCGGTCAGAGCTTCGCTAGGAAAATGGATCGCTCACTCCGCCGCAGGCGCCTACAAAAAAAGCCACTACCGCACAATCTACTTTCATCGTTCCGGCCGCGATGTGAATGCCGCCTACGAAAAGTATCTCGCTGCGTTTGCGCGTGGCGTCGAGAAGTACAAACAATCGCACCAGGTTTTCCCGGTGCTAGTAGGAATGGAAAAATTGGACCTCGATGCGTGCACTCAGGTAGCGGAAAAACTCGGCGGCGCGCCCGTGTTCGCTTCCGACCGCCACGACATGTACGAACTCGTGAGCATTTTGCGCGCCTCCGATCGCATGCTGTCGTCGCGCTATCACGCGATCGTCACTTCGATGCCAGCGGGCGTCCCGTCCGCGGGCGTCACGATGGACGAACGCATCCGCAACCTGATGCGCGAGCGCGGACACGAACACCTTCTGATGAATGTGGACGACGCGGAATTGGACGACAAAATCGTGGCGGCCCTGCGCTCGCTCGACGCCCACTTCGATGAAATTCGCGACGCCATGCAACGCACCGTCGCCCAGAATCTCAAGCTCATGGCGCGTATGGGAGTTTATTTCGAAGAACAGGTCGCTCGGCGCTACCCTAAATTTCCGATTCGGAGCGGCGTGCTAGGTTGGGAAGAATATTTGCCGCCGCTTGGTCCCACGTTGCGCGCGCTTCTCGAAGACCACAGCGGAGTCCTCGTTTCATGACCTTCCTTGAAACAATATTCGAGAGGCTTCAACAAGCCGCAAGCGCGCCCGTGATTCGAGAGGTCCGTGGCGGCAAAGTTATTTCCGTCACAGGCGATGAACTTCTCGTCCTCGTGCGGCAGGCGCGAACCTTCTTCGTCGCGCGCGGCCTCAAGAAAGGCGACCGCTGCGCCCTCCTCGCACCGAACAGCATCCGCTGGGCCGCGCTCGATCTTGCCATGATGGCCGAAGGGATCATCGTAGTTCCGCTTTACGCGCGACAAGCGCCTGCCGAACTAGTCGCCATGATGAAAGACTCGACGCCCGCGCGCGTCTGCTGCGCCGATGCCGTGATCGCCGCGGAAATTCAAAAGCTCTGGCCCGGCGGCCCGAAGGTCTCCCTGCTCGAAAGTGTATTTATCGGCGACGCCGTCTCGCCTACTCCTCCCAATCGACACGCCGATTCCGACGCCGTCACGATCATCTACACCTCCGGCACCTCCGGTGAGCCAAAGGGCGTTGTGCTGAATTCCGCAAACGTAACTTACATGCTCGGGTGCACCAACGCCCGGCTCGATCAGCTGATGGCGCAGTTCAATCGCGGCGGCGCCGCCCCCGACCATGCCTTTCATTACCTTCCTTTCTCTTTCGCGGCCTCGTGGCTGCTGCTACTAACTGCTCTTTCCCGAAACAGCGTGCTTACGCTTTCGCACGATCTCTCCAAGCTCGCCGACGAGCTGAAAATCGCGACGCCAGATTATTTCCTGAACGTTCCAACGCTCCTCGAACGAGTGCGCCGCCGAATCGAAGAAACGCTCCAGCAGCGCGGCGGCTTCGCCGCAAAAGTTTTCTCGCGCGCCCAGCAGGCGTATCTGCGCCGCCAAAAGAACGAAAGCCGCTTCCCCGATGGACTCTGGCTCTGGATCGCCAATCGCATGATGTTTCCCGCAATTCGAAGTAGTGTCGGCGTCAATTTGAAAGCGTTAATTTGCGGCTCAGCGCCGCTCGCGCTTGAAACCCAGCTTTTTTACATGATGATCGGCATTCCCGTCCTTCAGGCCTATGGACTCACCGAAACAACCGGAATCTGCACGCTCGACGATCCGCAACATGTCGAGCCCGGCCGCGTAGGCACAGCAATTCCCGGAATTGAAATGACGCTCGCAGAAGACGGCGAGATTCTCGTTCGCGGACCCAATATTTTCCCCGGCTATTGGCAGCGCCCCGCGGACACAGCGAAAGCCCTCGCAGGCGGCTGGTTTCACACCGGAGATCAAGGCGAAGTCGACGCCTCCGGAAATTGGCGAATAACCGGGCGCGTGAAAAATCTAATCATTCTTAACTCGGGACACAAAGTTGCTCCCGAGCCCCTCGAACACGAACTCGCAAAACTTCTGCCGGAAGCGCAGCAGGTAGTCCTTCAAGGAAATCAACGCGGATTTCTTTCGGCTCTAATCGCTCCAAATTCCGGAAACGGCCTCACCGACTCGCGCATTCAAGCCGCTGTCGACGCCCTGAACTCAGACGCGCCGCACTACAAACAAATTCACGGCTTTCACATCGTGGCCGAGCCCTTCAGCATCGAAAATGGCCTGCTCGCGGCGAATGGTAAGCTAAGGCGCACCGCGATTGCGGAGCGTTTTGCCGCCGAAATCGAACAAATCTACCAAAAGAAAAGCGCATGAAACCCTTTCAAGGCAAAACGCTCTCGTGGCAGTTGCTGGACGGCGCGATCGAGCTGCTCCTTGATCGTGCGCCATGCAACGAAATCGGTTCCGCCACGCTCGGCGAACTGGAACAGTTCGTAATGGCGTTATCCGGGTCGCAAACCGACGCGCACGCGCTCATCATCTCCAGCGCGCGCACGGAGGGATTCTGCGCGGGCGCCGATTTGCGCGAACTCTACCGCGAGTCCCAGAAACTGCCTGCCAACTTACGTGCGTCCCAACTGCGCTCTTTCATCGAGCGAACCCATCGCGTCATGAATTTTCTCGATGCTGCGCCGCTCACCACAATTGCAGCCGTTCACGGCGTAACGTTCGGTGGAGGCTTCGAACTGGCTCTAACCTGCGATTTAATGATCGCCGACAAGATGGCGCGTTTCTGCTTTCCGGAGTTGCGCCTCGGCCTCATTCCCGGCTTCGGCGGAATTCCGCGCCTCAAGCGCGACCTCGGCAACGCCGTCGTCCGCGATTTGCTCCTTACGGGACGCAGCATCAACGCCACGAAAGCTCAAGCAATCGGCCTCGTAAGCCAAATCGTTGCCGAGGGCGACGCGCTGCACGTCGCGCGCTCCACCGCGGCACAGCTGAAAAAATTCGATCGCAAGACAGCGATTGCCGCCAAGAAATTCATCAAGCCCATCCCCAGCGACGAGCTTCGCCATGAAATTGAGATTTTCTGCGAGCTTTTTGCGCGCCCAGCCGTCGAGGCAGGCCTGCGCAAGTTCGTTGAAAGTAAGGACGCTCTGCCCTACCTTCCGTAATCACCCGCAGCATCACTTAGACCGGATGGCTCAGGCGTCCCGGCCCAAATTGTGGCAAGATAATCGACTATGCGTACGCTGGAAAACACAACCTCCGAAGTTCTCGAGCTCGCGGCCTCGCACTTTAATGTCCCTCGCGAGCAACTGCGTCCCGACGACGATTTCTTCAAAAAGCTCGGCATCAACAGTCTGCAAGCTCTCGATCTCCTAACACACCTCGAGAATCATTTCCACATCGAGCTCCCCGACTACGAACTCCAAGGCGTAAGCGATTTTCGTACCCTCGCGGAGCGAATCCAGTCCCGCCTCTGATGTTGGACCTCCGCAAATACAATTCCCTTGGAGAAGCGCTCCGCGCGGCACTCGATCGCTGGCCGAACGAAACCTGTCTGATCGAAGTCGATCGCGAACGCGAGAACGCGCGCCTGACGTATCGACAATTCAAGGAAGCTGCGCTGCCGCTTGCTCACGCGCTTCAAGACGCCGGATTCCAAAGCGGCATGCGCGCGGCGATTATCATGACGAATCAGTCGAAGTGGCTGATTTCCGCCTACGCGATTTTCTTCTGCGGCGGCTTGCTCGTGCCGCTCGACTACAAACTCACTCCCGCCGAACAATTGAAGCTGCTCGCGCATTCGAAGGCCGAGTTCCTTGTCGTCGAATACCACCTCTGGCGTGCGATCGCGCAAGCCGAGGGGTTCAAGACGCTCGCGACGCGCGCAGTGCTCGTCACCGAAGCGACCGCGGGAGCTGACCTCGCCGGGGCCAAGCGGTGGGAAGAATTTCGCAGTGCTGGCGAGCCCGCATTCGTTCCCCGCAATCGACAGGACCCGGCCTGTATTGTTTATTCCTCCGGCACCGGCGGACGCCCAAAGGGCTGTGTTCTTACGCACGAAAACTATCTCGAGCAGTGCATGGCCGTGACGCCGATCTTCCCTTTCTGGCCCGGCGCGCGCTACCTGAGCATCATCCCCACGAACCACGCGATCGACTTCATGGCTGGTTTCATCATGGCCTTCACTGGCGGCGGCGCCGTCGTGCATCTTCGCGCTTTGCGTCCTGAATTCATCCGGGATGCCTTTACGCGATACAAAATCACCTATATGGCCGTTGTTCCGCTGATCTTGAAGAACCTCCAGCGCGGGCTGCGCCAACGCTTCGACGCACTCCCGCCCGGCCGGCGCAAGATGTTAGAGGCGCTCATCTCCTTGAACCGCACTTTGACGCGCTCAGCTCCGAACCCAACAATTAGCCGGATGCTTTTGCGCCAGGTTCACGACGCGTTTGGCGGCGAGCTCCGTGCCCTGCTTGTCGGCGGCGCGTTCACCGAGCCCGCGACGATTGAGTTTTTCCATGACCTTGGCATTCCCATCTACAACGGCTACGGCTGCACGGAGGCGTGCACTGCCATCACCTTAAACGATTCCAAGCCCTTTCGGCCCGAAACCGTGGGTAGGCCCGTTCCTGGAATGGAAATCCGTATCCTGAATCCGGATGGCGAAGGCATCGGCGAGGTCTCAGTACGCAGCAAGACGGTGATGTCGCACTACCTGGACGATCCCGAAATGACCTCCGAGACCGTCGTCGCCGGCTGGCTCATGACAGGCGATTTCGGCCGCATCGATGAAAGCGGCCATTTGCAACTCTTCGGCCGCAAAAAAAACATGATTGTCACCGAAGAGGGCAAAAATATCTATCCCGAAGACGTCGAAAACGCTTTCGACGGTCTAGGGGTCAAGGAATATTGCGTTTTCGCGGCAAATTATTTGTGGCCAGCCCGCACCATGGTCGGAGAACAGCTGGTGATCGTGATCCATCTCGAACCAGGCCAGACCGTTTCGCCCGATCTGACCGCGAATATCGCTGAGCGCAACCGTCGCCTGTTAAATTACAAGCGCATCAGCGGCTATCTCCTATGGGAATGCGACTTCCCTCTTACAGCGTCGCTCAAAATCAAGCGCGGCGAACTCGCGGAACAAATCCGCGGAACGCTCGGCCGCGACAGTGTGCTGCCACTGTGAGTCTGCCGCGATCTTCGCTAGAGAAGGCTTCGCCGCAGTGAGCGAATACTTCCTCGCCATCGTAAACCCTGCCGCCGGAGGGGGACGCTGCGGCCAGCTTGCCGATGCAGCGCTCAAGCGCCTGCGCCATGACGCCGGGGTCGAACTCGAAGTCGCGCGAACCACTCGCGCCGGAGAAGCAATCGGCATCGTCCGCAAGGCGTACGGCGCTGGAGTGAGAAATTTTCTCTCAGTCGGAGGCGACGGCACCGCGTACGAAATTGTGAATGGTCTTTTTCCCGAAGCCCTGCAAGGCGCGCGCGTCGCGCTTGGTTTTCTTCCCCTTGGAACCGGCAATTCCTTTCTTAAGGATTTCACGACGCGCGGCGTGGAACACACCATCGAGGCGCTTCGAAACCGAACCCGATGTGCCGTTGATGTGATACGGCTGCGCCACGCGAACGGGGATTTATATTTCATTAATCTGCTCAGCCTTGGATTTCCTGCTGATGTCGGCGCCCTCGCAAATCGCCGCTTCAAGCGCTTTGGCCAGCTGGGATATATCTTCGGAGTTTTCACGAAGCTGGTTGGCCTGAAGCACTCCGCTTTTCCGCATCGCGTGAACGCCTCCGGCGAATGGGACCGCCGCGCGTGCCTTTTTCTCACGTTCAGCAACAGCAAATTTACCGGCGGAAACATGATGATCGCGCCAAAAGCAGATGCTGCCGACGGCCAAATCGAATACGTGCGCTGGAGCCCGGTGGGGCGTGCCCGCTTACTGTGGACCCTGCCGCGTCTGTTCACCGGCACTCATATCGACCATCCGCTCGCCTCACGCGCGGCAGCCACGAAAATCGACTTCGAACTCGAAGGGCCTGTCGACGTGATGATCGATGGAGAAATTCTCCGTCTCGATTGCCGTTCGCTCGAAATTCTCCCGAGCGCGCTGGATGTGATCGCGTGAAGCAAGCGTATCTCACCGTCCGTTCGCTGCTCCTATGGGCGATCAGCGGGATTCACTTCGCCGTGATCTGCACGTTCCTCGTGCTGCTTGGAATTTTCATCGACCCGCGCAAGAACGATTGGCCTCAGCGCGCGTTCTTTCGCAACATCATTCGCCTGGCCGGTGCGCGGTTTGAAGTGAAACGCTCGCCGGGCTTCGATCCCAACCGAACCAGTATTTTCATCTGCAACCATGTGAATCTTTTTGATCCGTTCGTGATTTATTCCGCCATTCCCCAATTCGTGCGCGGCTTCGAACTCGAATCGCATTTCCGCCTTCCCATCTACGGCTGGATGATGGGACGCTTCGGGAACGTTCCGGTGCCGGACGTTCCGAGTCGCGAGGGCCTTGAGGTCATGACCAATCGCGCGAAGGCCGCTCTTGATTCGGGCATCAGCCTCATCGCATTTCCGGAAGCCGGGCGAACCCGCGACGGCCACGTTCATCCGTTCAAGAAAGGTATTTTCAATATCGCTCAAAAATTTGGCGTGCCTATCGTGCCGATGAGCATCGTCGGCTCCTACGGCTGGTTCCAGACGGGAAACTGGATGCTCTATCCCGGAAAGATTACGGTTTACTTGCACGATACGATCGACACGGCAAGCGTCGGCCGAACCGAAATCGAAGCGCTGCGTGAGCGGGTGCAGAAAATCGTGGCGACACCGGTGGAAGAACGCTTGCGAAAAAATACGGTCGAAGAAAACTAGAAGGCGCCGGCTTCGGGAAGTGTGCGTCCCGCGCGCAGTTCCTGCCAAGTGTAGACGACTCGATGAACCACCGTAAGCGTCGAAATCGTTGCGATCACCCACAGCACCGGCGCCATGCGCGTGAAGGCTCCGCCGAGAATCAGCAGTACGAGCCGCTCCGGCCTCTCCATGAATCCCACTTTGCAGGAAGGGATCAAGGATTCCGCACGAGCGCGCGAGTAGCTGACCATGAACGAACTCGCCATCGCGACGGCGGCCAGCGTCATGTAGAACGGGCGGCCGATGAGTGTGTAGTGAACAACGAGGCCCATGTACAGCGCGAGGTCCGAATAGCGATCGAGCGTGGAATCAAGGAACGCGCCGAACGCCGTCACGCGTCCCACGCGCCGCGCCACTTGGCCATCCGCCATGTCAAGAAAGCCTGCGAGAAAAAGTATCGCGGCAGCCTGATGAAATCTCCCCATCGCGAACATCGCCGCCGCCCAGGAATTTACTCCGAGCGCCAGAAACGTAAACATGTTCGGAGTCAGCCCGGTTGCCGCCAGTCCGCTAACGACGTGGCGCAGAAGCCAGCCACCCCCCTCGCCAATCCAGTAGGTGATTGGTTTCTTTCGTTCGATTTGCTCGTTGGCCATTCGTTAGAATCATACAATGGAATCCTGCAAGCACATACGATGCGAACGGCCATACGAATGGCCAATTAGGTAACGATGGCGAAATCGAGTTTGAATGCCGCGTACACGCGGCCCGCGATGCGGCGCCGCTACGAAGTCTGGTTCACGCGCCTCGCGCTTGCTGACGGCAGCGGCGCGTGGTGGTTCCGCTATCTACTGATGAACTTGGGGCGCGGCGGATGTCCCGATAACCCGCGCGGGTTGCCCGTGCAGGTTTGGGCTACGTGGTTTCCGCGCAGCGGTGCGCCCCAAAGTTTCGTCCGCGGATTCCGAGCCCAGGAGCTTTCAATCAGCGCACGCGGCGCGGGATCGTTTCGATTCGCTCATGGCGAGAATCGCGTCGGCGAAGATTCCTGCTCGGGACAATTGAGTGTTGACGGCCACTACCTTCGATGGGACCTCCGCTACCGTTCGACTTTCGCCCTGGCGCTTGGCGATCGCGGCTGGCTGGGATTTTCGCGCACACCGCATTCGGATGCGATTTTCTCGGGCGAGATTGTCTTCGACGGGCGCGTCTTTCACGGCGAGCCGCTCGGATACGGCCTTCAAGGACACAATTCCGGGCGTCGCCACCGGCGAATGTGGACCTGGGCCCACACGATTTTCCCCGACGCGAATGGCGCGGGACTTCCCAGCTTCGAAGCCGGCGAGTACGAAATGCCGCTCGGCAGGCGCTCCAGAAATGCAGTTTTGTGGACGGCGGGAGAACAATTCGCGTTCACAGAATTTGAAAACGTGCAGCGCGATCTGGAAAACTTGCGCTGGAGCTTCGATTGCGCGAACCGGAAGAACGGGACGCGAATCGTAGTTTCCATTGACGGCAGCGGTGGTTCCTGCCTCCGCATCCCATACCTGAAGACGGATTGCTCCGGCACATTCGAAGTAGCGAATAACAGCCTGGCGCACACGAAGTTGACGTTCTCTCGCCCGGGGCGAGCGGATGTGGACCTAGAAACCGATTACGGCGCGGTTCTCGAAATGGCCGGCAGCTAGCGCGCCGAAGCCCGTTGTCCTTCGCGATTGGTTAGACATTTGTGGGCGCCATTTCGGGAACAGTCCCAGTAAAATGCAGCTTCGCTTCCGTGAATGCCTGCACTTCTTCGGGCGTGAATCCCGGCGCTACTTCGCGAAGGATGAGGCCTGCGGGTGCAACATCGATCACGGCCAGGTCCGTAATAATCGTGCTGACGCACTCCAGTGCGGTGAGAGGATACGTGCAAGCCTTCACAATTTTTGGCGATCCGCCTTTCGCGCAGTGCTCCATCGTGACGATTAAGCGTCGCGCGCCGATGGCGATGTCCATCGCGCCGCCGATATTACCGGCGCCTTTCGCACTGGGAACCCTCCAGTTGGCAAGATCGCCTTTCTCAGAAACTTGCAAGCCGCCGAGAATGCAAATATCGAGATGGCCGCCGCGCGTCATCACGTGCGCATCTACTTGCGAGAAAAACGCAGCGCCCGGAGTGAGAGTGACCGGGACCTTCATCGCGTCCACGAGATCGAAGTCTTCTTCGCCGGCGTTCGCGCGCGGACCCATTCCGAGAATTCCATTCTCGCTGTGAAAAATTACGTTTACGCCGCGCGGCAGATATGCCGCAATCAAGTTGGGAACGCCCCAGCCGAGATTGACGTAGGCGCCATCGGGCAATTCCAGCGCCGCACGCGCGGCAATTTGTTCGCGAGTGAGCCGTGGCTTAGACATGGCGGATACCTTTGGCCTGAACGATGCGGTCCACAAAAATTGAGGGCGTGACGATCGTTTCGGGATCGAGGCTGCCGACCGGCACGATTTCTTCTACTTCCGCGATTGTGGTGGCTGCCGCGGTGGCCATGATGGGATTGAAATTTCGCGCCGCCTTCCGATAGACCAGGTTTCCCATCGCGTCCGCTCGATGCGCCTTGATGAATGCGAAGTCCGCGCCGAGCGCCTGCTCGAGAATGTAACGTTTACCGCGAATCACCCGTTCCTCTTTGCCTCGAGCAACTTCCGTGCCCACGCCAACTGGCGAATAGAACGCCGGAATTCCCGCGCCGTAGGCGCGCATGCGCTCACAGAGAATCCCCTGCGGCACCAGTTCAAGCTCCAACTCGCCCGCGTCGAACTGCTCGTGAAAGTGGCGCGCGCCGGGTCCCGGAAATGCAGCGACGACGCGGCGAATCTGCCGGTTCTTGAAGAGAATTCCGAGTTCGCCTTCGCCCGTCCCGCAGTTGTTGCTGATGACGCAAAGATTTCGCGAGCCACGGCGCGCCACGCCCTGAATTAAATTGTTCGGGAAACCGGCGCCGCCGAAGCCGCCAAACATGATCGTCGCGCCATCGGCAACATCCGCCACGGCATCGTCCACGCTGGAATAGATTTTTCGCATGAATACAGGCTCCCGCGGGCGACGCTCCGCCTCAGAAATTGAGCGCGGGTTCGTGGGCGTGCAAAAACCAGCGGTCCAGGACGACGTGGCGTGAAAACCACCGCGTCGTGAGGAGCATTCGGGCGAGTGAATGCATCCATCGCGGCGGAAGGCGGCGGCCGATTCGCGTGGACCAGTCCTGCGATTCTCCGAATCGTGAGGCAACCATCCCCCGATAACTCTCGAGCAGGTTGCGCGCGTACTTTCCATCGGCTGCGATTATGGCTTTCGCCGCCAGCAATCCGGATTCAATTGCCGGCCGGATTCCCTCACCGCTTTGCGAGTACGCGAGTCCCGCGGCGTCTCCGATCAACAGGATTCCATCGCTGGCAATGTTGCGTTTCGTTTCGCGAAAAATGAGGTAGGCATGGCCCAGCATCGAAGAGGGCAGGTCGAAAACGACCTTGCCTGTTTTTTTCAAAAAGCGCACGAAATCGGAGACGTGGGCCGGCAGCGAATGCTGGTCGAGCCTGCCCAGGCCTATGTTGAGAAAATCTCCCTTGCGAAAGCACCAGCCATACCCTTTCATGTCCGCGCAGAAGTTGAGTTCCGGAATCGGCCCGCGGATCGAACACGAATCGCGTTGCCGGGGATTCATTTCAAACTCCACTTCCTGCGCAGCGACAGCAACTTCCTGGCGAGCGTCGGCGCCCAGGAATCGCGCGACTGGGCAGAAATGCCCGCCGGCGCCAACGATGAGCCGCGCCTGAATCTCGCCATTCACGATCCAGGCGCCGCCCGAACGCTCGAGAGTTTTCAGCGGCGTTCCCGAGATCAGGCGCGCACCGCAGCGCTGGAGCAAATAATCGTCAAATTCAAACCGGCGGATTCCGTAGCTGATTGTGCGACCGTAGTCCGTTTCGATCTCAGCGTCGCCCATGCGGCTTGTCCGGAACCCCGTGATGGATTGCAGAACGCGCCCGCGCGCGTAGTCAACTGGATCGATCTCCAGTCCCTGGATCACCGCGGGCGTGATCCAGCCGCCGCACACTTTGTCGCGCGGGAACGTGCGCTTGTCGAGGATGATTGTGTCGAGGCCCGCCCGATGCAATCTTCGCGCGCAGGAAGAACCTGCCGGTCCGGCCCCTACAATCAGGACGCTGCACGAGTCCATCGACATTCCTTCTCTACACGCTCTTCTCCGGCATAAAGGTGAGCACGTGTCCACGGAATTTGCTGGCAGGCAGAACCCGCAAAAACGATCTGGAAAAGTTGCAGCAGCCCGGTACGAAAGCTTGCGATCGATCCGGCTAGATAGAGTCGCCAGGCCCGAACGAATTCGGGCCCGAACAACGCGGACACGCGCTCAACTGACCGCTCGTAGCGGGCCAGCCAGTGCTCAAGCGTCTTCGCATAATGAAGCCTCAGGTTCTCCACATCGAGCACGGCGTACTCGTGCGGCTCAAAAATGTCCATCGCTTCCCGGAGCGCCGGACAATAAGCGCCCGGGAAGATGCGTTTGCGGATCCAGGCGCTGAAAGGTTCCGGCCGATTGCGTCCGATAAAATGGATTAGTCCGCGGCCGGAATCACCGATCGCGCGGTGTATGATTTTTCCCAATTCGCTGTAATGTTCGCGGCCGACGTGCTCCAGCATACCGACGGATACAAACGCGTCAAATCGCCCGGAAATGTTCCGATAGTCGTCCTCGATGAATTCCACCTGGCCAGCCAACCCTTCTCTTGCCGCCTGCCTGCGCGCGTACTGAATTTGCTCGCGCGAAATATTGAAAGCCTTCACGGAAACGCCGTAATGTCTAGCCATGTGCAGCGCAAGGGCGCCCCAGCCGCAGCCTGCGTCCACAACTTTTTCTCCGGGCTGGAGTCGAACTTTACGGCAGACGTGTTCCATCTTTGCGAGTTGCGACTCTTCGAGCGTCGCGGAGGGAGTCGGGAAGTAGGCGCAGGTGTAAACCAGCCGCGAATCGAGCCACAGCTTATAGAACTCCTCATTCAAGTCGTAATGGCTGTGGATGTTCGAGGCCGATCCGTCCAGGGTATTGGCTTGAACGCGCTGCAGCCAGCCTGAAAATAGGCGGTAATACCAGCTGCGCTTCCCGACCTTGTGCATGGCGCGGAACACCACCTCCAACGTGTGCACAAGATCCCCCTTTACCTCGATACGCCCTTGTGCGTACGCGTCCCCGAAGCCGAGCTCAGGATCGAGCACCATCCTCGCGAGAGCCCGAAGGTCGTGAATGACGACGCTTTCCGTGCCGGCACAATCCGAGGGGAGGAATTCTCCTCCGCTGAACCCCAAACGAATTGGCGCTTGGCCAATCGACCGATGGATTTTTTGCAATAGCAATTTTTCAAACGGGCTTGCGGCGAGACCGGCCTGCATGGCTGGCTCCTTTTGGTCAGGCCCAGAGAGGCCTTCATCTTAGAGCGACGGGCAGATTCCTCGGGGCTTGCAGCGCCCACAACGGAAGCTATACATTTTCTGGAGCTCGATGTAAAGCGCGCCGATGCGCGTCCTAACTGATGCAAATTCAATCGGTAAGAAAAGTGCCCGGGGTGGGGGTCGAACCCACACGTCCCGTTAAGGACAGAGGATTTTAAGTCCTCCGCGTATGCCATTCCGCCACCCGGGCGCGGTGCGTGCAAAGCTATCTTATCAAGCGATGCACTGCAAGACTCGCACGCGAGCGCAGTCTGGTTTGCAAGCACCGGAACCGAGCTATCGAAGGAAAAATCTTGAGTGCGAAAATCAGAATGGCGAATTCGCGATTCAGCGACGATTAGAAATTTCGATTGTACTGATTTTGCAGAAGTTAAGTCGATTTCTAATCGGCATGCTCGGTCGATTAGAAATGCATCCTCAAGCGGCACTTGAAGTCTATTTTGCGTGGAAGAATAAATGGCCGATTTCCGCCGATTAGAAACGTGCGCTGTTGTTTGTTTGCATGAAGTTACGGCGAATTTTAATCGGCAGCGGAGCCGATTAGAATTTAGGCGAACGGATACCTCATCCCGCCGACAGTACTCGCCGGCGAACTGGGAGGTCCTGTAATGGACTCCTTCGTCGCGCATTCTAACTTCGCCTTTCTTTTCTTCGTTTTTGCTGCGGGGTGCGAGTCACTCGCAGGAAAAAACCGCGCCGGCACTGAGAAGCGTGCCAGGATCAGATTAGCGCTAAGCGGGGAAATAAAAACTGTCCTTGGTGCCGAAGAAAGTACAGCTGTACTTGCGTACCCCATCGGCTTCGGGTTCGTGGCGTGAATCCGAGCGGGGCGGAAACGGAAGAAAAACCGCACCCTTGCAAGAACCGCAAGGACACGGGTCTTTCTTGCGCTTCGGCGCCGCATGACCATGGGGCAATTCGAAAAGAAATGGGAAGCAGGTCCCTCACCGCCATCCGCAAACTGCGCGGATGGGTTCGGGACGACGGCCGGAAAAGCGAAGAGAGGTCCCTCGGCTTCGCTCGGGATGACAAGAAATGGAGCAACGGCGAAAAGAAAAGGCGGGGAGGGTACCTCGGCTGCGCCCGGGATGACAGCCTTTGGAAAGTGTAGAATGCGGGCCGCAGGCATGCGCTTCATGAAGAGCTACGCCGTTTACATCCTTGCCGCGAAATCGGGCGTTCTTTACACCGGCGTCACCAACAATTTGCAACGCCGGGTGATCGAGCACAAGCAAATGCTGATCGCGGGATTTACGTCCGATTACAATGTGAACCGGCTCGTGCATTTTGAGATTTTCGATGACATCCGCGCGGCAATCGCACGGGAAAAGCAAATCAAGAACTGGCGGCGCGCGAAGAAGGTGAAGCTAATTGAGTCGAAAAATGCGAAGTGGGCGGATTTGAGCGAAGAGTGGAGTTTGTAAACAGAGGAGAAAGCAGGAGAGGCCCCTCGACTCCGCTCGGGATGACAAGGTGCTGAAGCCACTGCAAGTGCTGACAACGAAGGAGAAAGGAAAAAGCAGGAAAAAGAAAGAAAAGGCGGGAGAGGTCCCTCGGCTTCGCTCGGGATGACAAGGCGCTGAAGCCACTGCAAGTGCTGACAAAGAAGGAG
>Ga0210394_10001417_pt1 | contig 38655 bp, 32 predicted proteins | sample IncBWC12MmetaG_FD_160121 | JGI IMG/M metagenome (GOLD analysis project Ga0210394, IMG submission 160121) | Forest soil microbial communities from Barre Woods Harvard Forest LTER site, Petersham, Massachusetts, United States - Inc-BW-C-12-M | ecosystem: Environmental > Terrestrial > Soil >... | reverse complement strand
AACGACAGCAGCGTATTTTCACCGAGCTTCAAATCGTACAGCAGCGCCAGCTCCATGAAAAAATCATGCGGATGCTGCCCATCCACGATCGGATTTCCGTAAGCCGTTTCGCCTACTTGGAGGAGTTCCGGATAGCGTCGATTAGTAATCGTCGCGGGATCGAGGCTCAGCATCACGCGACCCGTGAATGTGCCCGGGCCGAGCGAGCGCTGCACCATTGGCATGAACCAGCTCGTCCCAAAAACTTTGTCGCCGCCGCGCGGACCCGTCTGCTGCTGCGAATTCACAAAAGCCACGCCATGAAACATAAGCATCCACGTGCCCAAATGCTTCATGAGCATGTCGTGCGGCGTCGAGATTGGCTCGACGCTCGTACCGGAGCTGGCGTGCATGAGAATCGTGTCGATGAACGATTCCGGGTGGCTCATATCCATGCCGGCCATTGAATGCGCAGTGCCGTGCTGCATGGTCTGAGCGTTGAGCGACGCGCTGTCGGTGGCGAATGGCAAATATTCGAACGATACGCACCTGCAGCAATCAGCAGGTTCGCAAACCCGCTCCGCAACCTCGCCGGCGAGAATTGGCGAACAGAAAAGAAGCGCCGCGATCAAGACCGAAGATCTGCGTGGAGAAATGGCTATTCCTTTAGCGCTCACGACGTCCTCTTAGACTCATCGGCAGGCTGAATCGTTGCTGCGATTTCAGTCACCCTTAAAGATTCGGCTGGATCGGCGCGTCCTGCACTGTTGCGGCGCGATCCTCTGCGGTAGCGCGAAGCACGCCTGATTCATCCGTGTAGTAACTCCGGAAACCAAAATTTCCCGGCCGCGCTATAAGAGTGTAGCTCGTCACGCGGCCTTCCGGGTCAGGTTTCCCGGGTGAGTATTGCAGGTTGTAGTGGCCGAGTTGCGCTTTCTGCGCTGCGATCCGCGCCGTGTCTCCTAGCGCTTCGAGCGAAGAAGGATAAGCTGCCTCGGCCGATTCGTAAGTCGCGAGTGCAGCCTGAACGGTCGCAATCGCATCGCGGGCGCGCGCTTCCGATTCTGATTTCGATCCTGACATGTGCCACGGCACCGCGAACCAGCCCACAGCCCCGAGCGTTACTAGCAGAATGCCGCACGCGATAAGGATTCGTTTTGCGGTTGGCTTCTTCGCGACGGGTGCGGGCTCGCCAAAAACATCCGCAGCCGGCGAAGTAAGATCCGCGCCGCAATACGGGCACACCTCGCTACTCGAATTAATCGCCGCATCGCATTCCCGGCAGGTGTACATCGAAACACAATCTTAGCAGGAATGACTCCGTATCTCTTTCAAGCAACCAAAGCAATGATTGTCATTCTGAGCGAAGCGAAGAATTCCATCTGCCAATCCTCGGCTCCACGGTGCCAAAGCGTCGCCCTCGTCCGCGCACGATGCTCACTTGAATTCGTTCTTGTAAACCACGCCTTCCTTCATCACAAACTTCACATTCAGCAATTCATCGATATTCGTAAGCGGGTCGCCGGAGACCGCGACCATATCCGCAAGCTTACCGGGCTCAATCGTTCCGGAGCGGTCGCTCCACCCAAGCATCTCCGCAGCAACAGTCGTCGCCGAGCGAATCGCCTGCATCGGCGTCATCCCGTAATCCACGTAATAATGAAATTCGCGAACCTCATTCAAATCCGGATCGGTCCACGGAAAACCGCCCGCATCCGTTCCCATCACAATCTTCACGCCTTTCTTCACGCCCAGCCCGAACGCCTTCTTCTCGAGTGCAACCATCGGCTCCCAGTTTCCGCCGCGCCCCGGCGCCACGTATGCTCCTACCATCACCGTCGGACACCAGTACGCGCCTTGCTTCACGGCCTGATCGAGCAGCGCCTCCGTGAATCCGTCTCCATGCTCGATCGAATCGACGCCCGCGCGCAACGACGCCGCGATCCCATCCGACCCAATCGAATGCGCCGCCACTTTGTGCCCCAGCCGGTGCGTCTCCTCGACAATCGCGCGTGCTTCCTCGTCCGTGAAATTCACGTGACTGTGCAACACGCCATCGGGCCCAAAATAATATGCCCGATCCGAGTAATACTTGATCCAATCCGCTCCGTGTGAAATCTGCTCGCGCACCGCCAGCCGCGCATTGTCCACGCCGTCCACGAACTGCACTCCGTGCGGCACTTCGATTTCCCAGGAGTAGCCGAGTAGCGGGTACATTCCCGTCGGCGTCATCGCCCGCGTCGAAACGAACATGTGCGGCCCCGGCACTTCTCCGCGATTGATCGCCTTCTTCACATCCACGTCCGCATACATCGCGCCTTCCGTTTCCAGGTCGCGTAATGTCGTGAAGCCGTGATCCAGCGCAATCTTCGCATTGCGCGCCGCGAGAATCGCGCGATAGGGAATTGATTGCTTCAGCAGTTGCTCGTCGTAATCCGCAGCGGTCACGTCACCCTGCAGCAGTACGTGCGTGTGCGCATCGGTGAGGCCCGAAAGCACCGTCGCGTGCGAAAGATTGATCACCTCAACGCCCGCGGGTGCGCTCCCACCCGGCGTAACGGACACGATCTTGCCGTCTTCGACCACAATCATCGCGTTCGCAATGGGCTGCTCGCTCTTGCCATCAATCAATCTCCCGGCGCGCACAGCAATCCTTTTCTTGGGCGCCTCTTTCGGCGCTTGCGCATTTAGCGAAACGCAAAACAACAGCAATCCGATCATTACAGCAAGGCGACGCTTCATCCAATTCCTCCAGGCGACATTTTCTCGGTAGTTTCGAATGCGACTATAGGCGAACTCGCCGTTACATTACAAGAAGTCGCCCGGCACAAAATCGTTTACGTGGCTGGGTCGGCGTACGCCTTAAGTCGCACAGGCACTCCTGCCTGTGCGCCTTTGCACCTCTCCGATTGCTCGCCCTCCACGACAGACCAATCGCTCCCGTGCAAATGAAACCCCCGATTCTAGTATCATTCCTCCCCAGAGGCGGCCCAGCGCAGATGCCATCCGACAAACCGCATCGCTTTCCTCCCGCGCTCAACTCCATCGTTGCGCGCTGCTGGCAAACCGCTGCCGTCCCTCCGGGCTGGAGCCTCACGCGCGATCAATTCCAGCGTGCACTCGAACGCAGCGCCGCTCGCCGCTTCCCGGATTCTCTTCCAGACGACCGCATCGTCACCGGATATCTCGAAAGCCTGCACCTAAGCGACCTTGCCCTCGCGTGCGCCTGCAGCGCCGGCGACAGCGCTGCCTGGGAGTATTTCATCGAGCACTATCGCCCGGAACTCCACCGCGCCGCCCGCATGATTCTCTCGAAATCAGGCGGCAACGATTCGAAAGCGCGCGAGATGGCCGACTCGCTTTACGCGGATCTTTACGGGCTGCGCGAGTCATCCGACGGCTCGCGCCGTTCGCTTTTCGACTATTTCCACGGCCGCAGCAAACTCTCCACGTGGCTGCACGCCATTCTCGCGCAACGTCACATCGACGAGATCCGGCGTACGCAAAAAATGGATTCGCTCGACGACGCTGGCAACGGTGACTCAGACGCGCGCGAATTGCCCGAGATGAAAACCGCGCCACCGGACCCGGAACGCGATGCCTACCTCGCGATCATGCAAGCCTGTGTCACCGCAGCGCTTCACGATCTCGCCCCGCGCGATCGCCTCCGTCTCGCTTACTACTACGTGGACGATCTGACGCTCGCTCAAATCGGCAAGCTGCTCGGCGAACACGAGGCCACCGTCTCCCGCAAGCTCGAGCGGACGCGCACGGACTTAAAGCGTTGCGTCGAGGTCTCACTCCGCGAGGAAAAGAAACTAACGGAAGCGCAATTGAAGCTGTGCTTCGAATATGCGCGCCAGCAATGGCCATTCGATTTGACGCGCGCGTTGTCGGCACGTGATTGACCATGGCCGCAGCCACGCGAATCGTGCTGTATTTTTGCAAGAATTTCGGCCCGGCCCGTTCTAAAGAAGGAGAATAGCGTCATGCCTTCGCAGGACAACGAAAACGCAATGGATGGCCTGCTCCGGCGAAGTCTTGCGCGCGATTCCGCGGCTGTCGGCGATTGCCCCGACGCCGAGCTTCTTGCCGCGTATTTCGACCAAGCGCTCGGCGCTGACGAAGCCGCCAGATACGAGCTTCATTTTTCCACCTGCACGCCCTGCCGCGAACAACTCGCCGCAATGGTGCGCGCAAATGCAGGCCAGCAGCTTCACCCAGCCGATCTTGCGCTCGAACCAGCGCTCGCGGGTGCACGGCCAGTCCCAGCAATTGCCTTGGGCGCGGCATGTATTCCTGCGCAAGCGAAACCCACTGCATCCGGCGCGCGTTCTGAGACAAAGTTCCCCGAGCGCAAACGTGACGCCCGTTGGCTGGATCTTCGCTGGCTCATTCCAGTAGCGGCCATGCTCGTTCTCGGCACCTTTGTTTTCATCCGCTTCGCTTCTCACCAATCGTCTGCCGGCCTCGATAGTCAGGTCGCGATGTCAAAATCAGCTCCGCCGCCGCAAGATCAGACCGCACCCGAACCCGAAAAGAAAGCCAGCAACGCCGCGACACAAGAGAAAGCTGCGCCTAATAACCAGCCATTGGCAGCGACTACACCTACTCGCTCGCGATCTTCCATGCCCTCCGTCGCAGGGGCCGCGCCAAATGCCCAATCGGCATCAGCGCAAAGAAACCAAGGCGCGTCGGCCGGCGGCACGTCCTCGACGAGCGTTGGCGTTACAGGATCAAAACGTCCTGCCAAAAGCGAAAAAGCTCCGGTTTATGTTTTCCATTCGCCAGAATGGCGCACCACCAAAGCTCCAACTGATAGAAACCCGAAGAAGGAGAAATTTCCAACTGGGCCCGCACCGGCTGCGCCTGCCCCAGAGTTGAACGCGTCAATGCCGTCGATCGTGGTCGCGACGAGCTCCGCCGACGCCGTGAAATCCCCCGCGCCCACACCGCCTCCGACTGCGGAACAAAAATCGCAAGCCTTCGGACTCGCAGGCCGAAGTAACCTCCATACCTCAACCGCAGCGAAATCTCTCGCAAAAACAAAGCCACCCGAAGAGGGTTATACCGAAACCGTAATCTCGACGCCCGATTCCGACGTGTTCTATCGCATCGCCGGCGGCGGCTTCGTCGAAATTTCCGAGGACGGCGGCGCCAGCTGGCAGCGACAGCTCTTGAATCCCTCCGCCGAATTCACCGCGGGATCCGCTCCCGAGCCACGAATCTGCTGGCTCGTCGGCCGCTCGGGCATCGTCTTCCTCACCGAAGACGGCAAAAGCTGGCGAAAACTTCCGTCACCCACGGCAGAAGATTTGGTTGTTGTGGTAGCAAAAAGCGCTTCCAATGCCACGGTCACCACGAATGACAATCAAAGATGGTCAACCGACGATGCCGGCAATACCTGGCACCCCGTGAAATAACTCGCAAGACTTTCGAGCTCCGGCCGTTCTAACTAGAGGAGTAGTTTCGTCACAAGGAGACAGCCCATGCATCCGTTTTCCAACAAAAACATTCGCGCCGGCATCGCCCTCATGTTTCTAGCCTTTCTGCCGCTCGTCGGAAATCTCACACAGGCCGCAGGTCCGCAAGCGCAGAAAGAAGACGCCGCGCACAAGCAGCCCGCCATTACCACCGAAAAAGACCAGGTCGATCTCGCCGTCACCGTCTACAACTCCAATATCGCCCTCGTTCGCGACGTCCGCCAGATCCACCTCCCCTCCGGCATCTTTCCGCTTCATTTCGAAGACGTTGCCGCCTCCATCAATCCCGCCACGGTTCATTTTCGTTCGCTTCTCGATCCCGCCAAGCTCAACGTCATCGAGCAAAATTACGAATTCGATCTCCTCGATCCCCAAAAGCTCCTCCAGAAGTATGTCGGCAAGGAAGTCACGCTGGTGCGCGCAGAGAAAGATGCCGGTTCCACGCGATGGGTCGAAACGAAGGCCGTGCTCCTGGCCAATAACAACGGCCCGGTCTGGAAAATCGGCAACGAAATCGTCACGGGCATGTCCGCCGATTCCTATCGCTTTCCAGACCTCCCCGAAAATCTCTACAGCCGGCCAACTCTCGTGTGGATGCTCGAAAATCGCGGCGCCGAATCGCAGCGCGTTGAAGCCTCCTACCTCACAAGCAACATGAATTGGAACGCCGACTACGTTCTCACCGTCGGGCGCGATGAAAAAAGCGCTGACCTCGACGGCTGGGTCACGCTCGTCAACAACAGCGGCGTCGCCTACTCCAACGCCAAACTTCAGCTCGTCGCCGGCCAACTAAATCGCGTCGAGCCACCGATGCCGAGCAGAGCCTTAAACGGGATCGCCATGGAGGCAAAAGCGGCTGCGCCTCAATTCGGCCAGGAAGCGTTCTCCGAATATCACCTCTACACGCTCGGCCGCCGCACCTCGATTCAGAATAACGAATCGAAGCAGATCAGCCTGCTCTCCGGCAGCGGTGTGCCCGTCGAAAAATATCTCCTCGTCGAAGGCCAGCAATACTGGTTTCGCAATTCGCAGGGAATCGGCAATCCGCTTTCGCAACCAGTAAAAGTTCTCTATCGCTTCAAGAATGACGAAAAGAGCAGCCTCGGAATGCCTCTGCCGGCTGGAACCGTCCGCGTCTATCAGGCCGATTCGAAAGGCGGCATCCAATTCGTCGGCGAAGACCACATCGACCATACGCCCAAGGACGAAACCCTTAAGATTCATGTTGGTAATGCCTTTGACGTTGTCTGCGAGCGCAAAGAGACCGACTACAAAAAAATCTCCAGCAACACCATCGAACTCGAATATCAAATCACGTTGCGCAATCACAAAGACAGCGCCGTTACCGTCGAAGTCCGCGAACCAATCGGCGGAGATTGGGAAGTGCAGAACTCGAATTTCAAATGGACGAAGCTTGATGCCACCACGCTAGGGTTTTCAATTCCGGTCGAGAAGGACGGAACCGCAACGCTCGATTATCGCGTGCGAGTGAAATGGTAATCAGCAGGAGAGGGCGTTCAGGTGAAAGGCGGTCAGCGCTTGCAGCACGATTCTTTCTGATCCACCAGCACCAGTTCGTGCGCAAAGATCCGATTCGATGGGAATTGTGCGGAGAGCTCGCTTAAAAGTAAGCGCGCTTTCTCGGGCTGGTGCTCGCGCTCATAGGCCAGCGCCAGCATGATCTTTGCAAACGGGCTCAAATAACGCCCGTGCTCGGCAGCCGTCGACATCAATTCCATTCCTTTTACTTTGTCGCCGTGAACCCCGCCGAACCACAAAAAAGCGCGCTTGTAGCTAGGCAACGATCCGATCACATAGTTGGCCATTCCCAGCGCCACGTACGCATCCTGCGAAGAAGGATCAATCGAAAGCACCGCGTTTGCTTCCGCCTCGCCCTGCTTCATAAAACTCAGTGCGGCCATCTGCTTCTTCTGGATGAACGCGTCGTAATTCGATTCCATCCCGTCGGCGATCGTCAGAACTAGCAGGCCTTGAACGTCGTGCGAGTTCGCCTTCACGCGTTTCTTGGCCATCTCGCGCGATTCATGCACTGCCGATTCAAAAGGTTCATTGCGATTCTGTGAGGGGGTCCCTTCCGCGCCGCCCAGGAACCGCTGGTCGTTTAGAAAAAACTCCGAGGACAGAATGCCCTTCGTATCAAATTGCTGATACAGGTAGCTTGCAGCTTCGGCGGCTTTCCCCATGGGGTCGTCCGGGCGAATTTTTTGATACTGCTTAAAATCCACACGCGCCCCATCGAAATCGAGCTCGTAAAGTTTCTTGAAGCCCGTATCGAGAAGCTGCGACGACGTGTCGGCTTCGAGTACCGGCTCGTGCTTGGCAGTCGGCCCCTGCTGAGCCCTAGCTTGCGCCGCAGGCCACAGCCCCATCGCCAGACACATCGCCACGCATTGGTTGACCAGCAATTTCGACCGGATGCTCATTTTCTCCGAACCCGCTCGGCGGCAGCTGCTACCGAACCGGTGTTACCCGCGAGTATATTGGAATATCTCCACTCGCGGCAGGTTGTATGCATTTGTGTTTCCGAATCTATCATCGTCTAAAGATTCTTCAGAAAAAATTCGGTAATCCGCTCAAAAAGCTGAATCCGCGCCGGCGCGTCGCCGATCGGATGCCCGCGTCCCGGGAAAATCATCAGCGCCGCAGGATAGCGATTGTTGTCGATCATCTGGTTCAGCACTTCCGCCGTGTTCGCAAAATGCACGTTGTCGTCGCCCGTCCCGTGCGCCAGCATCAACTGCCCCTTCAACTTCGCCGAGTCATTTCCCGGTGACGCCTGCCTGTACCCTTCTTCGTTATCCTGCGGCCGTCCCATGTAGCGTTCTGTATAAATCGTGTCGTACAGGCGCCAATCGCTTACAGGCGCCACCGCGACGCCGGTTTTGAAAACATCCGCGGCATTGAACATCGCGTCCAGCGTCATGAACCCGCCGTAACTCCAGCCCCAGATCCCGATCCGCGAGCCGTCCACATAGGGCAGCGACTTCAGGTAATTCACGCCCGTCACCTGATCTTCCAGTTCCACTTTGCCGAGGCGGTGATACACCGGCGTCTCAAACGCATGCCCGCGATTGTAGGAGCCACGATTATCGAGCGCGAAAATAATAAAACCTTTCTGCGCCATCAAATCCAGCCAGAGCCCCTCCACGTCGCCCCACAGGTTGCGCACCGTCTGCGCTTGCGGCCCGCCATACACATACACGACAACCGGATATTTGTGCGACGGTTCAAAATTCGCCGGCTTCATCATCATCGCGTAAAGCTTCGTGCCGTCGTTTGCAGCCACATTCAGAAACTCGACCGGCGAAAAATGGTATTCAGCAATCTCGGCCACATTATTTTCTTCGATCGCGACAATCCGTTTGCCATCAATCCGCACCAGATCCTGGCGCGGCGGCGTCATCACCGTTGAAAATACGTCGACGAACGCAGAGCTGTCCGAAGCAAACATCGGCTGATGCGTGCCCGCCTCGCGCGTAATCCGCGTCACGCTCTTGTCTCGCAGTGATACCCGGTACACCTGCGTCTCGACCACATCATCTTTATTGGAAATGAAGAAGACACAGTTGTGCGCTTCGTCCACCTGCGGATGGCTAGCCGTTCCAGGCCCAAAAGCGCCGGTGCCGTTGATGCCCCAATCGCCGTTCGTCAACTGTTCCAATTGCTTACCAGCCAGATCGTAAATGTAGTAGTGACGAAACCCAGTGCGCTCGCTCGACCACAAAAACCGTTTGCCGTCGGAGAAAAAATAAAGGTCGTCGCTCAGGTTGACCCAGTATTTGTCGGACTCTGTGAGAATCGCCCGTGATGCTCCCGTTCCCGCATCCGCAAAAAGCAGCTCGAACTTGTCCTGCGGCCGATTCAATCGCTGAATCGCAATTCGCCGCCCGTCGGGCAGCCAGTTCACTCGCGCAAGATACACATCCGTGTTCGAGCCGGTATCCATCCATTTCGTTTCGCCGCCCATCACCGGCACCACGCCCACTCGCACGACTGGATTCGCCTCACCCGCCTGCGGAAACCGTGTGTACTGCATCGCGCCCGTCACCGAGCTCATGTCCATAATCGGATAGCGCGTCACCAGCCGCTCGTCCATCTCGTAATAAGCGATCTTCGTCGAGTCGGGCGACCACCAGTACGCAGTCGAAGCGCTCAGTTCTTCGGGATACACCCAGTCGAGCTTCCCCTTCAGAATTTCTTCGCTTCCGCCGCTGGTCAGCGCTCTTGTCTCGCCGCTCGAGATATTCGCCGCCCACAGATTCGAATCGCGCACAAAGCTGATCCACTTTCCATCGGGCGAAAATTTTGGATCTTCCACATCCTGTTCGCCGCTCACAATCGTCTGCGGTTTCATCGTCGCCAGATCGAGTAATACGAGCCGGCTGCTACCCGCGAACAGAATCGCTTTGCCGTCCGGAGCCCACATATAACTTTCCGCGCTCACCCGCCCCAGCCCCGTCGACTGAATCGTCTGCTGCTTTTCAGGCTGCGTCACAGCTTTCAGCGTATCCGCTCCAACGAGCAGCTTGCGCTCGCCGCTTGCGCCATCCATCGTCCAAAGTTCCACCGGAGCATCCGGGCCCGACCGTTGGCGCACGATGTACGAGATCCGCTTGCTGTCCGGCGTCCACTCAATCCCATCCGTAAGGTGTCCGCTCAAGCTCGGCGCACTGTAAATTCGCTCGACGGTAAGTTCCTTCCCCGCCGCAGCGGACGACTGCGCGCGCGCTGGCTCTGCAACAACCCAAACGGTGCTAAGCGCAACAACCAGCGCGCAGCGAATCTTAACGTGAAGAAACTGTGTCATTCCGTCTCCTGGAGAAAGCGCAAAAGTTTATCATCCCCGAGCCAGGAAACGAGCGGACTGAGTACATGCGCTAACCAAAAGAGCGAATCTAGGGCGTCACTGGGGTACAGGGAAGATACGGCGCGCCGCGCGCCACCTCGCTGGAACTCCGACCTGCTTAAGCAGTTGTGGGGGCCACGAATTCGGTCTTAGGCTCGCCTTCGCGGTCCCAGGCGGCCACGAGCACAACTTTGTGGCCGAAGGGATACCGAAGTATGTAGTAGACATTGGCCGCGCCGTTGATTTCAAAGAAACCAGTGCGGCGAGCGTCTGCCCGGTCCAGCCCCGCGTTGAGCAAAATGCGCAGTTCGGCGAGTTGCTCCGCCTTGTGCGGTCGCAGGTCTTCAATCACTCGCGATGGGTTTATCTGTTCATTCTCCTTGATTGATTCTGTCAACGTAAGGGACCACCGGGAACTCTTTCCTGTTCGATCGCCTCAGCCGCAATGAGCTTTCGATCCAAGTGTGGTTCTGTGCGCGAGTTGCCTGAACGCCACAAACAACGCTCCCCTGGAGGGACACCGCACGCGGGACAAGCAACCGAGGTCAGCTGCCCTGGAGCTAAATCTCTCATTCTCATTCCGCAATAGTGCAGCTAGAGCCCACTTGAAAACTGTTCAATCGGAGACAGTTTCAGAATCGCTACCGACCAATCACACCTCGAATCGAACTATGGGCGAAAACTCTTGATGTTCTTCTGCCGTGCGATATCCAGGTCGTCGACTTCCTTTATCTGGCGGGCGATTTCCTTTTGTGGTGCCTGTTCCTTCGCCAGCCTCGCGGATTCGACGATTGCAGCCTCCGCCTGTGCGTTCACCCGCTTGGAGAACACGGCGAGGCCGAAGGATTCCAGACCGGTCGAATGGAAAAAAGTCACCGAGTTTTCCGCGTCATCCCATCGGGCGATCACTTTCTCCGGTGTCGAGTACACATCGTGATTTGGGAAGTCGATTTCCGGATAAAGCCTTACGCCGTTGCCGTATCGCGCGGAGATGGCCTTCACCATATCCTCTTCGGTGAGACCCTCCACTGCCTTCTCATCGTAAACCACTACAATGCGGTACAGCGCTCCATTGTAGAAGTCTAATGTAATGTGCGAGACGGGTTCCCTTCGGCCCGAGCTGTCGAAAGTGTCGGCCTGCCAATACGTCATTTCCTGGATAAGCGCAGGAGTCTCGGAAATTAGAGTTGCCTGGCTCTCGTCCTTACCCACCTGCTTCGAAATTGCAGCCAGACTTGTCCCGAGGACAAATTTCCGATACCTGGAAAGGTCCTGGCCGGACATCACGGGCGTTGCAAGCAGAACCAGACCAAGCGAAATTATAGACTTGCGAATCATATTCATCCGAGCATCTCCTTCACACGATTACCTCGCTGGTACACAAAGCTAAGTAATTCGTATTTCAATTGCTATTTCCTCGCGGATTCTTTTCTCGATTCGTTTCTCGGCGAATTCTTGTCGAGTACCGCAATCAGATGGCGGCCGGATTCCGGAACTCTTACTTTTCCACCCATGACGATCTCTCTGGCGGTGAGTTTGCGGCCATACACATCTTGGGTCGCGTCATCGTCGGGCCGAAGCGTGGAACCCTCGAGCGAAACACCGGCAAAAAGGCCGCGTGTGCGCGAATAGCTCAGGATTTCCGAGCGCATATAGGCGTCCGTATCCGCGGAAGCGTCGCGCCCCACAGGGCCCGCTGCCACCGAGGCATCGCCGCCCAATTTCACTTTGCTGCTGAGAATCGAATCCGCACCCCTCTCATTCATTACGAGTAGCACGAGGTCGGTGGCTTGTCCGCCGATCTGGAATCCAACGCTGCCCCCTTCGAGAGCAAACATCGCTGGAGCGCCCCAACGTCCCCTGAAATGCTCGCCGGTGCGGCAAACCATAGCGCCGCGGCCATAGCTTGCTCCGACCACAAACGCCGCCTTCAAAACGGACGGAAATACAATTACGCACTCGGCTTTCTCCATCACTTCTTGAGGGATATTGTCGGGAACATTCATGATCTCCTGCATCACGACGCCACAATTTTCCAGCCGCTCCTGTTCCTTGTTCGCGGCGTGGAGCGCTGCCGCTAGAAGCATGAAGCACACCGTCAAAGTAATCTTACGAATCATCGCTGACCTCCATGATCAGAATTGCGTCTCAAAACTTTCCCCTCGCCGGCAACTTCCCTTACGTTCCCCGCTTGCTGCCGGTCACCAGTAGAACGATCCCTCCCACCAGCGCCAGACCGCCGAGTATCGGAGGAATGGGAACAGTCTCCTGCGTGTCTTTCGTGGCGTGGATCGGCCCCACATCGAGAACCTTTTCTCGGTGCGTATACGTGAATCCTTGATACGCGAGCGCTAGCGCTCCCAAAACCACGAGCACGATCCCAGCAAGTGAAAGAGGTTTCATATCGTTGGCTCCGAAATCATCAACCGAGGCCCGGCCACGGTCGGTCCTGTTGAAGGCAACCGAATGATAGATGGGCTTCACGGGGTTTTCTGTTCATTTGTGCACACAATGCAACTGCGAGGAAGGCGGTCACTTCGCGCCGGTGGCTGCAACTGCCGGCGCCGGAGCGATCAATTTCAACTGATCCAGCGACACGAGCACGCCTTGCCACTGGGCCGAATCTTTTTTTGTCGTGATCGAAGCCGAAAGGTCGCCGTAGAAATGGAGGATATTGTCGCGAAGGGCGAGGGCCGTAAGATCAAACTTCCGCGCGCTCAATTGCTTAAGCAACTTCGCATAAGTATCGTCGGTCAGCGAGTACTCGGCGGCCCTGGTCTCCTTGCCGCTATCGAGATCGCTGTTGGAAAGATCCAGAGTACCGGTGCGAACCTGCTCGAGGTAGATGCGGTAGTGGTCCACGGTCGTGTTGATGCTCTTGAAATAGAGGTCTTCCGTCTGCGCTGTGGGATTGTTGAATGCCAGCGATTTCAATGGGCCGATCTTCGGCATGTACCGCAACAACCCCGATAACACTCGAACGCGAAACCCCGGTTTCGCGTAATCCTTTCCCCACTGTTTCTCGTAATCGGAGCGCGAAAGACGATAGAGAAACTTTTGCTTCGAAAAATCTGGAGTCTCCCGCATCAAATCCTTTTTATGGGTCCTCAGGGCCACCTGAGTCATTTCCGGGATCATTCGGCTGACTGCAAATCGATACGAACCCACCGCCAGATCCTCATGTGCCAGCACGTCTTTCAACTCCACACCGTATACGACCGGGAAAACCCTCTCTAGTAGCGGCTTCGAGACCTGAAATCCTATGAAGTCGTGATACTGCTGCGAGGCGTAACGATTCTTGGCTACCTGCACCATGTCGAATCCGAATTCCGTTTTCAAATGCGCGGTGCGATCCTGTGCATATCGAACCGAGCTCCCGTATTTCGCGCGCAGCTTCGGATACTGAATAGCCACGGCTTGATTCACAGCTGGGTGCCCGTCGATATCGGAGACGTAGTGGGCGAGCGCGCCGAGTGCAAAAGCGTATTCATCGGCATCCTGGGCCTCGATCAGTAACTCGCGGACAAAATCTCCGCTGCGAACGTAATGCACAAGGTCGCTGAATTCCGTGCTTCCGAACGGATAGTAGCCAAGGTCCTGGATGACGGCGCCGCCATACGCGTAGGCGTGTGCTTCCGTCAGCTGCTCCTCTGTCACTTGCGGGAATCGCTTCAGCAGGAGCGGGAGGATCTCATCGGTCCACAAAAGATCGACGATTTCCTCGTGCGTGAGTACGGAATATGCGAAGGAGATACTGCCCGACATCAGCAGCATCAGAAGAAGTGCCAAAATGCGGATACACACACGCCGCCAGCATCCAGCGAACAGGGCCCGAGAGTGTTCCATGTTAGCTCGGTTTTCTGAGTTCATTTACCAGCTTCCGAGCCTCTCTCATTCTTTCTTTGTAGTACGTAGAACTGATCACCACCTTCTTGTCTCCCACCTGTACGCGTTCTTTGATTCCTTCTTTCGACAAGAACAGCGCCAGCGCTATGTATGTCTTGATTTCCTTTTCGAGAAACTGAACTGCCAGTCGTTTGGACTCGTCCATTTTTCACCTCGAGTTGTCGCCCATGAAAATGCGTGAAAGTCGAAGGGAAACCCGGCCACCGGCCGGGCCCCTTTTGTTCCGAGCGCTCGTGCCTGCGCGATGACGCTGATGATCGCCATTCAATCATCCACATCACCCAACTCAACCGCCCTAGATGCGACCCATGATCAGTAGGACCAGGACGATCACCAGCACCAGCCCTACCCCTCCCGATGGCGCGTAGCCCCACTCTCGGCTGTGAGACCACCTGGGCAAAACACCGAGAAGCGCCATCACCAGAATTACGATCAAGATTGTTCCCAGCATCGTTCGCTCCTTTTCCCGGCATTCCCGCCGGGCTTTCTAAGATCCGCTAGTTCACGTACACGGAGATTGCAATTCGATCCTGCGGATAGCGGCGGTTGTACAGGTAATACCCGTCGTCGGCGTAGGTGATATAAACGTCATCGTTGTCGTACCAGTTTGCCGACCAGTATTCCGGCCACGGATCCACCGCACTGAACCAGAAACCGCCATACTGAAATCGCGGATCCCCGCCGACAATCACCACTGGATAGGTGTAAATGCGAAACGCGTGTTCCGCACCGAAATAGCCGCGATAACGATCCTCGGGAATTCGGTAACCGTTGTAGCCGCCCCGTTCATGCCAGTCGCGGTGCTCGGACTTCCAGTTATGCGCGCGGTGGTCCGTCCACGCTGCGCGCTGTTCGCCTTCCTGTCTGTGCTGCTCTTGCTCTGATTGACGGGCGGCGTGCTGTTCGTTCTGACCCTGATGTTTCTGTTGTTGTTCTTGCTGACCCCTCACCTGCTGCTCGTGCTGCTGCTCCTGCCTCGAGGACTTGGCCTGTTCTTGCTGCTTCTGTTGTTGCTCCTGCTGACCCTTCGCCTGCTGCTCGTGCTGCTGCTCCTGTCTCGAGGCCTTGGCCTGCTCTTGCTGTTTCTGTTGTTGCTCCTGCTGACCCTTCGCCTGCTGCTCGTGCTGCTGCTCCTGTCTCGAGGACTTGGCCTGCTCTTGCTGTTTCTGTTGTTGCTCCTGCTGACCCTTCGCCTGCTGCTCGTGCTGCTGCTCCTGTCTCGAGGACTTGGCCTGTTCTTGCTGCTTCTGTTGTTGCTCCTGCTGACCCTCCGCCTGCTTCTGCTGCTCCTGCCTCGAGGACTTGGCCTGTTCTTGCTGCTTCTGTTGTTGCTCCTGCTGACCCCTCGCCTGTTGCTGTTCCTGCTTTGCAGGCTTGGCTTGTTCCTGCTTTGCAGGCTTGGCTTGTTCCTGCTTTGCAGGCTTGGCCTGTTCCTGCTGCTTTTCAGGCTTAGCCGCTTCCTGGTGATGGTCCTCCTGCGCGAACGCAGGAAGGGTCGCCCCGAGAAATAAAAATAGTGCCGTAGTGCTGATCACTTGAAATGCTTTCATGACTTGTTGCCTCCATGTACTGAATCCGTGCGCCCGAGTATCTTCATCCGGCCCGGCCTGTCGTTTGCGTTCAATGGCACACTGCTCGTCCCTGCTATTTCGATCTGCTCAAGCCCCAATTCGAATGTGCGAGAGAGAATGAAACAGCCCAAAAATGTTCAGAAGCCACAACACCACGGCGATCACCACGACCCCGTTCAAGATCGACTTGATCTGTCCTTGCATCGGAATAAAGCTATTCACCAGCCAAAGCAGAACCCCGACCACCACCAAAACCATCAGTATTTGAAGTAAAGGCATCTCGATATCTCCAGTCTCTTTGCAGGCAAACACTCCGGCCGCCGAAGGCATTTCACCCTGTTTCGGTCTGAAGCCACGAACTGCGAATGGCGGGCAGAGTGGGAAGGAACCTGCGATTGCTCTTGCTCTTTAACGGGCAGAAGCGATTGGACCTGCTTGCGCCTGGTCCCAATGCTTCAACCGCAAACCAATCCTAGAGGATCCCGCGGCAGGTATCTGTTCACTTATGCACACATTTCCGTTCTCTTGCGAATTTGTCGTTGCGTGTTACCATGCCAATTAAGAAACCGTGGTTCCGAACCGTCCAAAGCGCGCAAAAGTGGCCTCTAAGGTGCTGTTCAATACCCAGCAATTTCTTGATTCGGCGGGTGTAGCCCGCAAGGTCGCGGAATTCAAGAAAAAGGAAACCATCTTTTCGCAGGGCGATGCGTGCAGAAGTGTCTTCTACATTCAGAAAGGTGGAGTAAGGCTCTCCGTTGTCAATGAGTCCGGCAAAGAGGCGGTAGTGGCCGTCTTGGGCCCGGGGGATTTCGTTGGCGAAGGATGCCTCGCCGGTCAGCCCATTCGGATCGGTACGGCCACCGCCGTAGCGCCAACCACCGCCCTCGTGATCGAAAAATCCGAGATGGTTCGCGTCCTCCACGCCGAACATGAGTTTTCCGACCGCTTTATCACCTTCATGCTGGCTAGGAACATCCGAATTGAGGAGGACCTGGTCGATCAACTCTTCAATTCCAGCGAGAAGCGCCTGGCGCGCACGCTGTTGCTTCTCGCCCGCTATGGCAAGGAAGACAAACTCCAGCGGGTTCTTCCCAGAGTCTCCCAAGAAATGCTCGCGGAAATGGTCGGCACCACCCGCTCCCGCGTAAATTTCTTCATGAACAAATTCCGCAAGCTAGGTTTCATCAAGTACAACGGCGGCTTACAAATCGACAATTCGCTCCTCAGCGTCGTTCTGCACGAATAGTGTAATTATTCAAACGACTGGACTCTTAGGCCCACGAATTTATGCGCCCTTTGCTCGCGCCATCTCTGGCTCTCGAACCAGTTCCTCAAACAGTGTTCGGTAGTGAATCATAGCCTGACGCAAATCTTCTGTGCTGGCCTTGCCCTGCGTTTGAAGGAGTGCGCTTTTGTGGCCTGCACGGTAGTTTTCGAGAACGAGCGGATGATCCACCGAGATATCTGCGGCCCGCTGTTCGAAGTCTCCTACCGGATAACCTCGCGTGGACATCACGTCGCCCAGTAGTTGGTCGGCATCCGTTACGGCGCCGCCGGGGCTGTCCACGAATCGCGCCTGTACTTTCGCCCAAGAGTCGACAAATCGCGTACGATCGCCCTGAGCCAACTCTCGGATGTGCAAGTTCTCCACCCGGTCGGCTCGCTCGTCGAGGATCGCTTCCGCCTGCCGCCGACTCCCGCCTTCTTTTACCGCCCGGGTGTACTCAGCGCTGCCAAATTGAGTGCGAAGTCTTTCGGTTCGACGTTTACGACTGAAGAACCAAGTAAGAACGCCGACGACCACTATAACCGCCACAGCAACGACGATCGAGATTTGTGTTGTGCTTGCACCTGTTAGGTTCATCACCAGCCTCCCCTTTTCGATTGAATGCTTCGCTCCGATTTCTGTGAAACGATTGGAATTCCAGGCGCTCGGCGGCCGCTGAACTTATCTTTCACTCAAGCTGCAACCACGCAGCGCTTGTCTCGGCGAGCCATCGCTAGTCTTGTCGAGTACTTCCAGACCCGCTTCGCGCCCTCATACAAACCCATCGCCGCGGCCACGCATATGGAGAGAGTTCCAAAAAGAGCGGCGTACCCAACAACAAAGATCACGAAAGCGGCGATCATTTGTACCCCGGCATTAAACGCAAGAAGAACTGACACTGGCGGCCTCTCCGTTTGTCTACTGCGTTGCATTGAAATGGGCACGCTCGCGTGTCTACTCCGGCTTAGCGTGCCAAGCTGCGTGCTCCCACATCGTGAGCGGTTCGCACAGTGGCTCGGAAACTGGTCAAAGGACCTTACGGGCGTTCTATACGCTGGCAGTACTGCCCCTCATGAAATGCACCACGAGTAAAACTACGCCCAAGACCAGGGCCGCGTGAATGAAGGCGCCGGTTACATGAAATGCGAAAAATCCGAGCAACCACAGAACAATCAGGACTGCCGCGATGATCCCAAGCATGTTTTCATCTCCCTGTTTCTAAATGCAAAAACGGCTGTGATCTCGTCTGCTGCACTGTGCGGTGCCCGTTCGCTCATTCGCAACACTCATCGAAAGCAGTCTACTCACTGAGAAAAGGTACTTCTGTCCTGTTGTGCACACTTTGGCTGTTGATCTCACATTTTCTCTATACGCCTGAAGCAGTTCAATTGAAGCGGCAAGATCCCCCAAGAAGAACTTTGCAACTGTGCAAAAGTGAACAGTTTCAGCCGTAGACGAACGCCTACAAGACGCTCTTGACCAAGGCTGCCGACGCATTCAAACAAGCCAAGAAAGCTGGGGCGTAGCGAGGGAAATCGCACAGCGGTCAGTTAACCTGTGACTGGGTTGTACTGAGCGGTTCTCCTTGCGGCGCTTTGAATTCTGCGGTTTCTCTCCTGAGAAAACTCAAAGCCCTCAGCGCGTCTTCGATCGCCTGCTCCTCCGCGCGCCTTTTAGAGCTGCTTTGAATTTCCTTTAAGCGCAAAAAGATCGTCCTTTCAGCAAGGTCAACGCGCCCGACAAGCTTCCGCTGGTCGGTCTCCATCAGAGCTTCGAGGTAAGGTTCTTGCCATCCTGGGAATTCTAGGTTGCTCATCGTCAATCCCCCACTGCTAGCTGCCTCGCCCTGCTTTTACGGTTGATGCACGCATTGTAGAAGAAGCCGTAGCGCGCATCTGTTCGCTTTTGCACACTCTCTTCAATCCACATTCTCGGTTTATTGGTCGATGCCGAAGAGAAGACTTGACGCGTGGGAGCCGGCACCTTCCCAACCTTCCAAGAATTATTCGGAATGTGTACCGGATTGAACATTCATAGCCACGTCAGACGGTGCAAACTGGCTCATCAAGAATTCTAAATCCGAGGATGTTGCTCACGGTGTGGAGGCTACAATGTTTGGTTACGGACTGATCGGAACCATAGTTCTTGTCTGTGTGATCGTTTGGGTCCTGCGCAGCTTATAAGAGCGGAATCGCATTCCCACAAGAATCCGACCGATGCAAGGCAAGTCGTCATCTCTTCAGCACGATGGAATGCCTCATCCTTCGCTTTTGCACCTTCTGTCCCGAGGCAAGGTAAAAAGAATGATAGTCGAAGCGAAACAGCAATATCGCGGAGTTCTCTGTCTTCATTGTCGTCAACCAATCCCGCTTTCATCCTTTGCGGCAAGCAAAGAATGCGATTTCAAGCAACATGAAGCGAGCCATCGCGATGATTCTGCCGTGCGCTCGTTTAGCGTATCCTCTTTTACTCTGCGCTGCCGCGTGTGTGAAGGCGAAGGACTCTACACTGCTTTGGATGTGATCGACTGCAATGGAACTCCGAGGATGCGGAGTTCGCAGGCCCGCAAACCCCTCCCGATTCTGCCGATTTGACAACGATAGAGGCCATCGGTTCCTTCTGCACGAATAAAAAGCCTGTGTGAGAACTCGTCTCACACAGGCTTTTTTTTACTTGGAGCAGGTTACACTGTCTCTTCCGTTCTAGTGGCCGTTCCCGCCACCGTTCCCGCCGCTGTCTCCGCCGCCTCCGTCACCATCATGGCCATGTCCGAACTGGAAAAGATCGAACAGATCGCTGATCGCCGGGCTGTTCAGCGGCACGTAAGGGTTAAACGGCAGCGAAATCGGATTCGGGAAATTGTCCCGGCTCCGCGCCGTCAATGGTTGCAGGCGCCAATTGCGCTCGATGAACTTCAGAATCGACACGTGATCGGCGTAATTGTGGCTGATATGTCCGCCCTTCGTGAACGGGGAAACGATGATCAGCGGGATCCGCGGGCCGTCTCCAAAGAAATCGAGCGGTTGAATGTAGCCGGAATCGTAAAATCCGCCGCCTTCGTCCACCGTGATAATTAGCGCGGTGCTGGCGAATAGCTCCGGGTTCGCATTCAGTGCGTCGATGGTCTTTTTCACCATGCCTTCGAAGAGGTCGAACTTCGAAGAAGCCGGATGTCCGTCGAGCAGTCCGTCGGGCTTCACGAACGACACGGCAGGCAGCGTGCTGTTGCCGATCGCCGCGAAGAAGTCCGTCGCATCCTTGATATGAGCCGTGCGTTGCGCCGCATTGCCCATGATCGCATTCGTGTACGATTCGAAGTTGCAGATGTTGCAATACGCTCGTCCCACCTGCACTGCCGGATTCGTGCTCGTGGGATCCTGCTCGAGTGCCACAGCGGCGTTGTATGCTCCGCCGTAGTATGCCCACGAGATGCCTTTTGCATTCAAAGCTTCGCCGATGCTCCGTACGTTCGTCGGAGGCACCGAACCCCCCTTCGCGATCCCCGCCGTGTCCACCGTGCCATCCGGCAGGAAGCCCGGATTGTCGTTGTTCACCATGTAATAGGTATTCGGCTGGCAGTTCGGCTTGGGATGATAGAACAGCGTGGCCAGATAACTCGTAACGGCCGCGACGCCGGGTTGCGACGGATTCCCGCACTCCGTGAAGTTCCCATCAAAACCGATGTCCACCGTGTACTGGTTGTTCGAGCCTGGCAATGGATCCGGGTTGGCAATGTGAGACGGTGGTACCGTCGGATTGCCCTTGCCGTCGCTCCAGAAAATGGCGTCGCCTGTCCCCATCATCACGTGATTGGCGCCAGTGCCGCCCATCACCGCCTGATGGTAGTTGTCGCTCATCGAGTACTGGTCAGCGAGGCTCTTCAGGACCGGCACGTCTCCCGCCTGCATGTTGTAGAACGCCATCGAATTCCCGCCGCCGTTGTCATCCACTTCATTCGCAATCGGAAAGCTGAAAGGATCCGGCTCGCTGGTGTAGCTCGTAATCACGAAAGGATAAAGATCATTCAAGCAACCCGACGGATTCTGGAAGGTTGCGTTGCGGATACTGCAATCCGACTGCTGCCACATCTCGTACAGCCGGTGCGTGGTGTCTCCGGTGTAGGAGTCGTACGGAAGATTAGCGCCCTTCAGCGGAAATGGCCCGTTCGGCAGCTTGCTGAAGTTCTGTATCCGCGAATCGAAATCAGGAAGTTCGGCCGTTTGCGCCGCACCGGACGCGCCAGTGGTTAGCAGACCGAGATCGCCGACCTCCAGCGATGGCTCGATCTCTGCAAGGAAAGCCGTCGGAGTTCCAGCAGGAAACGGAGGAGGCTCGCCCGTCGCAGGGCTGGGCGAAAAGTTTAGAGTCGGCTCGGGAAGAATACTGTAGGGAGCCTTGTCGTCGCTGTCGAGGCTGATGTAATACTTCGTTTTGAACGGCGCGATTGCCTGAAATTGCGCCGCTTTCCCGAAGTTTCTTCCGGGCGTGCCGTCCGCTTTAATGATCCCTTCTGATAGAAGGTTCTTCACCGAATCTCTGCTCTGTGGAACGTAGGTGGCGAACAAATGATCGAAGGTGCGATTCTCCCCGATGAGGACGATCACGTGCTTGATGGGCGTTTCGGTATGCTGATGATCATTTTTGCCGTCGTTCTTCCCGGGCTCTTGAGCGGAAACCGGACCGGCTGCGAACGGCGTAAGCGTGACAAAGAGCATGCCTGCAACTGCGCGCTCTCGCCACGTCCTTCGTACGGACACACGTGCCATGTATTTCCTCCAATGTTTTAGTGAATGGGCAGGGCTGCTGCTAAACGCTGCGCGAGAGACTGACGGAAGGTTGTTACATTTCAATTACAGAACGATGGAGATATGATTTTTTTTGACGAGCCGCATCACAAAATTCCGGTGAGTCTGGCTCCGGTCCCAAAGTCTCCGAAATATTGTAACCAACGGCACTTCTCGCCACACCCGTGCAACCTGAAACACCTTCCCGCAGTCAAACCTTGCTGGATGAGAGACCAAAGGCGATAAAATCGGAATGGTGACCACGACGAACTCTGCTTTGCGCGCAAATTCCTCCTCTCGCCGCTGCGGCCGACCCTTGCCGGCCTGCTGCCTGCTGGCATCTTTCTGCATCTGGCTCGGTTTCGTTCCTTCGATCGCGTTTGCTCAATCTCAGCCGCCCGCCGTTCATCAATCGCGGGACGGAAGCAGCGCCGATACGGCCGTGGCGCCTGGCACGATCAGCGGACAGATCGCGGATAAAAGCGGTGCTGCCATCGTGGGCGCCCACATAAAGCTTTCGCTCGATGGCCAGTCTCCGACGCAAGCCGTCGTCGAGGCCGTCGCAGACACCGACGGCCAGTTCACTTTCACGAACATTCCTCCCGGCCCGTTTCAGCTCACAATTTCGTCGACGGGTTTCGCAACACAAACTATTTCTGGTACCTTGCACGCAGGCGAAGTGGACGTCGTCCCGATGATCCAGCTGCCGCTCGCCACCGCCGTCACCGAAGTGCGCGTGGCAGCCCCGACGGAAGAATTAGCCGAAGCGCAGATTCAAGAGCAGGAAAAGCAGCGCGTCCTCGGCGTCTTTCCGAATTTTTACGTCAGCTACGATCCCAACGCCGTCGCGCTGCGCCCCAAGCAAAAATTTGAGCTGGCCTGGAAGACCACGATCGATCCCGTCACGTTTGTATTGATCGGGGCGGTGGCCGGCATTCAGCAATCGCAAAACACATTCGGCGGATACGGCCAGGGCGCGCAGGGCTATGCAAAGCGCTACGGCGCCGGCTATGCGGACACCGTCACCAGCACCTTCATCGGCGGCGCCATTCTGCCATCGCTCTTGAAACAGGATCCGCGCTACTTCTATAAAGGCAGCGGCAGCAAAACCTCCCGCGCCCTCTACGCCATCTCCATGGCCGTCGTCTGCAAGGGCGACAACGGCCACTGGCAGCCCGCCTATTCCGCCATCCTCGGCAGCCTCATCGCCGCCGGCATTTCCAACTCCTATTATCCGTCGCACGACCGAGGTGCTGCTCTCACCTTCGAAAACACCGCTATCGGCATCGGCACCACCGCCGCCGCTAATCTTTTCCAAGAATTCATCGTCAAGAAAATCACCCCGAATCTCCCCAAGCACGATCCCGCCAACCAGAACTCCGCCACGCCCTAGCCGGATTTTCAATGTAGCTCGCCTCTTCAGAGGCGAGGATTTTCCTTTGGCTTGGTCCCGAAAGCCGGACTCAAAGAAGTGATGGGTTAGTGCAGAACTTATGAGGGCGAATTGGCCGCGCATCTCGGCGTGCCCGGCTCTGCAGCGAAAAGCGGGACGCCAGTCGCGCCCCGCTTATTCTTTGCGCAGACCGCGCTCAGCCTGCCGCTTTGCTCGCTGCGCCTTTCAGGTAAGCGAGCAGGTCGGCGTTAATCGTATCGGCGTGCGTTGTGGGCATGCCGTGCGGAAAGTCCTTGTAGGATTTGAATGTGCTATTCCTCAGCAACTTTGCCGATAGCGGCCCCGCATCCGCGTAGGGCACGATCTGGTCGTCCTCGCTGTGCATCACCAGCACCGGCACCGTGATTGTCTTCAGGTCTTCGGTGAAGTCCGTCTGCGAAAAAGCGACGACGCCATCCGAGTGCGCTTTCACGCTTCCCATCATCCCCTGGCGCCACCAATTCCAGATAATGCCCTGAGAAGGTTTCGCGCCAGGCCGGTTGTAGCCGTAGAACGGCCCAGCGGCCACATCGTAATAGAATTGCGCCCGGTTGTAGGATGTCTGCTGTTGATAATTATCAAACACCTCTTTGGGCGTCCCGCCGGGATTGGCGGGAGTCTTCACCATCAACGGCGGCACCGCGCTGATGATCGCAGCTTTCGCAACCCGGCTTTCACCGTGACGCGCAATGTAGTGCACCACTTCGCCGCCGCCCGTCGAATGGCCGACGTGTATTGCATCCTTCAGGTCGAGATGCGCGGTGAGCGCCGCCAGGTCGTCGGCGTAGTGATCCATGTCGTGGCCGTCGGCGGTCTGTGACGAGCGGCCATGCCCGCGGCGGTCGTGAGCGATCACGCGATAGCCCTGCTTGAGGAAGAACATCATCTGGTTGTCCCAATCATCGGCCGAGAGCGGCCAGCCGTGGCTGAAAACGATGGGCTGACCTTTGCCCCAGTCCTTATAATAAATTTCGATTCCGTCTTTCGTGGTAATCGTGGCCATATGACCTCCTTGAGTGGCTGGAAATCCGTGGGCCGCCATTATGCACGAATCGCCCGAATTTTTTGTGAACGGGCGATGACTAGCGCGGGCGATCCGTCCAGTGCACGATGGTGGCGTTGGGGCCCACGGCCCAGGCGGCGCCGTCGAGGACGGCGATGGCGTTGAGGTTGATGTCGTCGGTGCGCGTCCAGTGCGCGCCCTGGTCGGTGCTGATATCTTCGCCGCCGGTGCCGGCGGTGAGAAGCGTATCGCGATTCAGGAACGCGACTGCTGAGCGGAATCCTGCCGGCGGGCGTGCGGCGAGAGTCCAGGTGACGCCGCCGTCGAGCGAGTAGGCCGCCGTGCGTTTTGAGTCCGCTTCATCCTTGAAATCCCCACCGACTACAACGAGAAGGCTCCCCTGGCGCGCGATGGAGAACGCGCCCCAAGACGCCTGGCCTTTGATGAGGGGCGTGTCCGTCACCGTCCACGTGCGGCCGAGATCAGGAGAATGAAACACGCGCGCGGCGCCGCCGCCGGTGACGAAATAGATTTCACGCTTGTCGTAGATGGCGAGGCAGGAATTGCTCGCGGCGAAGGCGCCTTCGCCGGGAAGAGCTGCGGGCATCGAGTCGCGCGGCAGTTCTTTCCAGTTTTGGCCATCGGTGGTGCTGATCAGGACGAATTTCCCGTCGACGGGATCGCTGAGGGCAAAGCACTCCGTTTCGGAGATGCAGGCGAGCGCGTCGAGAAAAAACTGCTGCCCCGAGCCGGAAAATTCGAGCTTCCAGGTTTCGCCGCCGTTGTGCGTTTTGTAGATGCGCGACATGTTTCCCGGGCCGCTCGCCATCACGTAGGCCAGTTTTTCATTGAAGGCCTGGATTCCGCGCAGGTCGAGCGAATGCGGCTGGGGCGCATTGACGAGGCCGCGCGTGTAGTGCTGGCCACCGTCAGTGGATCGAAGCGTGCGGCCATTCGAGCCCGAAGCCCAGATTACCGGCGCCGGATGCCGCTGCGGATTGCTCGAGTGAATGGCGGTGACGGCACGCAGATTTGAATCCCAGCCGGTGGTCTCGACGGTCCAGGACTGAGCCGCGGCGGGTGAAACAAAAAGAATCGTAAGCAGAAGGGTTCGCACGGGCGCGCATTCTACCAGCAATTCTGAAAGTTCGAGCGCAAAGAGTCTGGTTGACTTACCCCGGGTTTGCCTCCTATTAGAAATTCGCATGTCACTGAAACGGTATGGGTTGGCGGGAGTTTTAATCGCGGAACCGTGTATTAGAAATGAGCACCCTTCGACTCTCTGCGTTCGCTCAGGACGACGATCCTGGTCGGATCGTCGCCTATTAGAAATTTGCATGTGACTGAAACGGTATAGGTTGGCAAAAGTTTTAATCGCGGAACCGTGCATTAGAACTGAACACCCTTCGACTCTCTTCGTTCGCTCAGGACGACGATCCTGGTCGGATCGTCGAAGAATCGCCGTTCGCCATGGCGAATGAAAAACCCGCGAATATTTGCGATTAGGAATTTTTAGTGGGCTGGTTTTTCTATGAGTTGAGTGGAGTTTTAATTCCAGATTTGCGATTAGGAGTTGACCTGGGTGCGAGGTCACGCGGTGCGCCACCCGTTGAGTGGTGGGCTCGATGAAAGCGCACAGGCCCTTCGTACCTCTGGGTGAACAGGAGTGCCTGTGCCACTGGATTCGTCCGGCGAACGCGTGGCTGGTGGCTGCGCACCTCTGCATGAGCATGGGGAGTTTTTCTCCCCGTCGAGTGCTTCTGGCCGCCGATAGTGACGCTTGGGTCATCATATAAAAACAGGCAATGGTAGCACGGTTTGGGGCGGCTGGATAGCCGTATAACTACGCAGAGCCGAGCAAACTCGGAGACCGGTGGCGAGTGATGAGTGACAAGTGACGAGCGGCAAACGGCTTGCGCGAGAAATTCAGCGCCCTTCGTGCTCAGGACAAGCAAACGGTGTCGGACTACGTCGCGAGTCATTTTCTTAACTGTAAGGCCGAAAGCTTGCGCGGGTGAAACAGCGCAAGTGGTAGTGATTTGGTTTTGGAGGCATTTGAATTACCCCTTAGAGCTTGCGCGGGTGAAACAGCGCAAGCGGTAGTGATTTGGTTTTGGAGGCATTTGAATTGCCCTTTAGAGCTTGCGCGGGTGAAACAGCGCAAGTGGTAGTGATTTAGTTTCGCAAAAACATTTGATTACCCCTGAAAGCTTGCGCGGGTAATGCAGCGCCCTTCGTGCCTCACGACAAGCAAAAGGAATGTGGTTTCGATAAGCGGCGACGATTCGTGAGTTCGAAAAGAAAAAATGCTAAAGCATCCCACCCTTCACAAACCCAGTGAAGGGCGGGGCACCCGAAAAATCTAGGGCGACTTCGGAATTCAATCGGTGGCACGCGGCGGTCGGATTTAATCTGTGGGTGGCGTGGCGCTGGCTAGGGCGAGGATTACGCCGGCGAAGAGGAGGGTGTCGAAGAAGTAGTTGATTCCTTCGATTTTGACTTCGGTGCTTGGGTTGGACAGGGCGGAGATCAGGATTGGGCCGTAGATGACTACGACCAGTAGGACAATCCAGGCGCCGAGATAGGTTGCGGCGAGGCGCGTCTTTTTGGCCAGCAGGATGGCTGCGCCGGAAACGACGAGGATTGCGCCTGTGAGGTAGTTGATGAGCAGGTGTGCGGGAATCCAATCGGGCATCATTTTCTGGAGCGGGAGTGCGGGAACTCCCTGTGGGTGCAGGAAAAATTCGACGCCGTAAAATATGGCGGTGATCCCGACCACCACGCGGCCTATGGTTAGAAACGTGGTTTTGACTTGAGGGGTGGCGGCGTTGGTCGTTGAGTTGGTCATCGCACCCGCCGCGAGAAGCCAGGCGCCGGCGCCGAAGGCCAATTCGCGGATGGCCAGGATCCATCCAAACCTGTCTCCGGGGGTTTGGAGCGCGCCCGGGATGTCCATCATGGCCACAAAACAAAACATCGCGATCCCGAACAGCAGGCCGGACCAGCGCACCAGAATTTTTGTGGCGATGCTTAGCGAGGCGGCCAGCAGCGCGAAGCCGAAGAAATAGGCCCAAAACAACGGCCACGGCATGTACGAGGGCACCATGGTCGCGAGGGCTTTCGCGGCCGCGAGATGCAGTGCGCCGAAGACCGCCAAGGGGGCGGCGAAACACAGGTTGCTCAAGGCTACGACTTTGTCGAGGCCGCGGGCTTGCGCGATATCGTCCCTGGCAGCCCATAGGGCGACAAAGAAAATCAGAATGCCGGCGCCGCACATCGCAAGCACCGTGGGAGAGGTTTCAAAAAATGTGGCTAGAATGGTTAGCTGCATGTGGACGGCAAGTATAACTTGGCGTGCTCCTGGGACACGTATCCCCGGTCAATGCAGCTTCAGACTATACAACGAAGATTAGGTGAGCATATTTTCGTAGGGGCCGCGAGGGACGGACATCCGCCGCTCTGCCTCCGGCTTAGCTCGATTTTCGAGTGAGCAGTCGCGTCACCGCACTCTTCAGTTGAGCTTCCTCTTTAAGTGCGGTAGATATGCGTTCGGCAAGGTCCGTCAAAACCACGCGTATGCTTGTCGCCAGTTCCAAACATTGTTCATCGGTATGTGCGTGAAGACCTTCACTCAAGGCGGCGTGAAGCAAAGTCAGCGGATTGTGACCGTCTATTCTCAGAGCCTCTGGGATGGCACTCTTAATCATGTCGATCGCTGAACTGAATTGTGTCTCAGTCTGAGCCTTTGAGAACAATTCTAGGGTTTCCTTAGGCGCTCCTAGCCGCTGTGCAACCTTTCCGATTTCTCCGATGATTCTCCCTTTTTGTTCTTCGACGACACGCCGGTAATACGCAAACGCTCCGATACCGAGGCCACGCAATTCGGCTCTTCGACCCTTCAAGAATAGTTCTCGATCTTTCCCGACAAGACTAATGACACGCGAAGGAGTAGGCGGGCCAAATGGTGGGATCTCCCCCAGTTTACTCGCACGACCAGAAGTATCTTTTCCATTCCTAATCAGGGCAAGCGCAAAAATCTTGAGGGTCTTCCCACAATTCTTACATACATATTTCACAAATTCGTAGTCCCAGCCTTCCGAAACATGGTTGGTTCCTTCTGGCCGAAATTGGCGGACACCCTCGCAGATTTCATTGCTGCAATGCAAACTAATCTCCGTTGTATTAAGAACTGCGAGGTTGTTAAGGCCCGCTGGATACTTAAAGAGGTTGGAGATGTCACGAAAGATGTCCGAGGGGGATGTTTCCAAAAATTCGGACAGAGACAAAGGCGTGGGAGTCTCCTGCGTGGTAGAGGACGGCTCGGATTGGATTTTGTCTTTGGGGCTGTCCATGGCTTCCGGCGCGAGTAAGTGTAACATCAATGATTAGTTGACTTTTTCCAAAGTCAAATGGGGTACACCTGCGGCACGAAAACTGAAACACCGGGGCACCCGGCAACGGGCAGATCAAAATTGAGGAGATAGGAATAAGGAAGGAACGTGAGAGTCAGGTTTGAGTTCAATTTGATAGATGATCGTTTAGTTTTATGACTCATGTTAGACTGATGACAACGTATGAACCAAAGCGAATTGATTTACGCCCTCTCCACCCTCACAGCGTTGAAGGAACACGTGCCCGACACGGTGTATGTCGCAGAAAAATATATCGAGGAATTCCACAATGTCCTCGATGCTTTAGTATGCGCGACGGGTTCTAATTTAGATCGATATAGAATTCCGGAAGACGAGATACATCCAATTGTGACTAGCTTTTCACCGAAAAGAATAAGAGCAGGTCACCTTGTCGGGGGAACCAAATTCACTAAGGGCAAGTTCGGCGAGCGCGCATTCCTAATGATGCGGATAGACGCGGTTTTAAAATCGTTTCAGCTTTCCATGTCGTCAGGCGAACGCTCTATTGGCTTCTCTGCCTAAAGGGATCAGGACGACTTCGGAGCAGTGTGGCCTAGCAGGAAGAAACGTAACATTGAATGTCTCAATCACTTCTCGATAGTATCTCGCTTCTAATTAGATACCAGCGTGTGTCCCCGGCAGTCACGAAGCGTTTTCGCTCCTGGAAGCATAACGCCGATATTGTTCCCAAACTGCAGACACAACTAGAGATGCTGCTTGACGCGTACGGTAAGTTTGATACCCCAGTTTACGACACTCAGTGTATTCGAGACGACGGAACTGATATCGCTCTTAGATTAAGAGATAGCGAATCGGGGCCACAACTCATATGCTTTCAGGCAAAGTCCTTCGACGATCTTTCGAAAAACACCTATCTTCAGGACTTAAAAGCGCAAAGAGACGATTCGTTTCGCAAAGTGGTGGGCCTTCAGAAATATTTCATAGTGCTCTGCACGGACATGACCGTTCACCAGGGCCGGGTGCGAAGCATAATGGCCGAATTTCGAAGTGCCCAGATGACAGAGGTTATTGAGCCTGCGTTTGCGTTCACTTTCCTAAATCAGCCAAAGACGCGGGTCGACGCACTTGTAACCCGCGCCATGGATAAAGGAGACTTTGTGTTTCGCCGGGCAGTCGAATCTATCGAACTCTCCAGCCCTTCGGCTCGCGCGCTGATCATATTCATGACAGTGAGGGCAGTTCTGACTAATGTGCGTCGCTTCGATATTGAAGAACTGCTCGGCGAAGCCGCGCTTCGCTCGGTTTACAATGATATGCGGGATCAACAAGAAGCCCTTCTCAGCGTAGACAGTACCGAAGAGGTTGAAAGCGAAGAAATGACTGAAAAGGTTGATGGTGACGAGTCAGATGAGTACTACGACGATCAGTTTGTTATAAAAGACTTTCAGTCGCAGGTCGATGAAGACTTAGACCTTCTTGACACCGACGCTGTTGAGATCGATTCCGTATCTCAAACCGTTGTCCTTCGGTTGAACCGATTGCATCCACTGAGTGCACTGATAACTGACGCACTGGCGCGCTATGAATACACAAGCGAAAATGCTCTACTGGCCTACATGTTTTCGTTAATGGACGTGCAGGCTTAGAAGATGACGTTTCCCCCGCCGCTAAAGGTTGGCAATCCCCCAAGATGAAGGTGGACCGCGCTGTTCTGCAGCCACGTTTCGATAATGTTTGTTCTTTCCGGAAGATGGTATGTTATCGCGCGTGACGCGTGAGTGTTGGTGCTGGTTCTACCGGTCGACCCTAAGAGGATGCCGATGAACTTTTCGAGACGGATTTTCAGTTTTGGGTTTGCTGTGATTGCCTTTGCCGTGATTGCGCTTGCTGCTGCGACTGGAACAGCACGAGCGCAGTCGAGCGGGCAGGGAGAGAAGCGAGCGGAGTCGAGCGCAAAAGATAACGAAGCGCGGGTGAACGATATGGCGGCGCAGTGGAAGGCGCCGCAGACGGGGTTCGACTATGTGAAGCGCGTGGAGATGATTCCGATGCGCGATGGAGTGAAGCTTTACACGGTGATCGTGGTGCCGAATGGGGCGAAGAATGCGTCGATGATTTTGACGCGGACCCGGCGGAGAGGCGCGGGACGGTGTGCTGATCAGTGGGTCTTCAGCGATGCCGGCCAATTGGTTATAAGTGTCAGCGGTGAGGAGCGGTCGGCGGGCAGGGAGTTGATGAGGAAGTTTCCATCCGGGGCGACCGCGTATTGAAATAAATCGAAGGCCGGGGCAACGATTCGAGTTTGAAAGAGTAGACGCGGAGTTCCGGCGGCGCCCGTCTGGGGATCAAAATTCGCTGCCATCAGCTTGCGCTCCAACGTCACGAAGAAGATTTGCCGACCATCGTGACTCCATCGCGGCTGGCAACCGTCGTTTGAGACAGGAATGCGAGCGCCAGGGCCTGGGAAAGGCTGGACGAAGATGCCGCAGAAGGCCACCCATTTACCGTTGGGCGAAATCTGAGCTTCGGCACTCCAAGTCGAGGTGATATCGAAAGTACGACCATCAGTGAGGGAATATGCTTTCAGAGTCGGCAAACCCTTTGCGAAGTCCATAAGCGCGAGAAAGCCGCCTCTGGACCAGTCATTGACGATCCATCGGCCTCCCCGCAAGAGTTCACGAGGAGCGCTGGAACCTTCCGCTGAGACCTGATAAATCACGGTGTCAGTGCCGCGCTTTCCAAACGTGTAGGCAATCCACTTCCCGTCGGGCGACCAGATGGGCATTTCACCAACTCCACCGTCGGTCAGACGCGTGCTGATGCCACGGAGGAGGTCGTAAACGCGAATCACATATTTTCCGTTGTGCTCGTCGTCGGAAGCAACGGCCAGGAAACGGCCGTCAGGTGAGAGACCAGGGTCCTTGTAGCCGGCTTCTGCGATCCGACCTAATTCCTTGCCGCTCGGGCTAAACCACACCAAGCGCGACGAGGAGTCAAATGTGGATTGAAACGCCAGCAATCCCGTGTCAGAAGCTGAAAACCCAGCTTTGAAGAACGTCCCGTCTTTCTCAATTTCCTGGCTCGCAATCGGCACGGCTGTGCCTGTGGTTCGAAGGCGGCCTGGATCAAAGGGTTGAGCCAGTAAATTCCGATCGTATACGTAAAGCAAGTGTCCTGAGGCGTACGACACGTTTCCAGCGACGTCAGGCAAAATCAGCTTAGAGCTGTCTGAATCGAGAGACGCCGCATAGATTCCGCTTTGTTGCGATTCGCTTGGACTCAGCAAAGCGCGGTAATAAAGGAAGTGATTTCCGTCGGGAAGAAAGACGGGCCAAAAGTGAGCCTGTTGCCAACTCTCTCCCGGGATCTTCGTCGCCGGGACGGGCGTCCCGCCCGTATCGGGGACTCGCATCAAGGGGCCGAATATATTCGGAGCGAACACGACTGTACCATTCGTGCTCCAGGCTCCTCCACGGCCAGCGATGGCCGGACAGAGAACGCGCACCGCGCCGCCGGCAATGTCCACTGTCTTCACATAGCCAACTGCTCCGGCTGTGCTGGCAGTGCTGGCAAAGAATCCGATTCGGTGGCTGTCAGGAGACCAGAAGGGGTATTTGGCACCCTCGGTGCCGTTTAATTGCTGGGCGTTGGCTGATGAAAGGCTGCGCACCCATAACGTATCCGTGCCGTCTGAACCAAGCGCCACAAAGGCCAAGCGTTGGCCGTCGGGCGAAACGGCGAAGTTGTAGGGCTCAAAGGCCACGCCCGCAGGCGGCATCAGTGAGGAGCGAATTGCGGGCTCTGGTCGCGATGGCCTCAAATAGAGAATCGCGGCTAGTGCGATTGCCAGAAGCAAGGAAAGCGCGGCGATGCTCCATGCGGTGACAGGAGAGGCTCTTCGAAGTGGAGGCGTCGAAGTGACTATCGCAGAGGACTGCGAGCTCGCTTCCGCCACCCAGGCAAGTTGCAAAGAGATGTCATGGGCGCTCTGGAAGCGCTCGTCGGCATCTTTGGCGAGGCAGGTTCTGACGATGCGGTCAAGCGCCGCGGGCATCAGCGGATTAAGGCTTGAAATCAGAGGAGGCTGGTGCTCCATTACAGCCGCGACAATGCTCGCCGTAGTCGTCCCTTCGAAAGCTTTCTTCCCCGTCGCCGATTCGTAGAGAACTGCTCCAAATGCAAAGATGTCGGAACGAGCGTCGGTTTCCTTACCTTCCACCTGCTCTGGAGACATGTACTGGACTGTTCCGACGATCGTTCCTTGCGTTGTCAACGGCGCGGACTGAGTGGCAAGCAAGCCCTGTGCGGGGTCCGAGACAACAGCGCACTTGGCCAGACCGAAATCCAGAAGTTTAGCGCCTGACTTAGTCAGGAATATGTTGGCCGGTTTCAAGTCCCGGTGAATCACACCTTGCCGATGCGCCTTGTCGAGAGCGTCGGCGACCTGGCAGGCGAGCTTCAGCAGTTGCTCGAGCGGGAGGGGACCCTTTTGGAGGCGCGCCGCCAGCGTCTCTCCTTCCAAGTACTCCATAACCAGGAAGTCGGTCGCGTCTTGCCGGCCCACATCGTAGAGCGTGCAGATGTTGGGATGGTTCAGCGCGGAAATGGCTTTGGCTTCGCGCTCAAAACGCAGGCGCTTGGCTGGGTCAGAGGCGAAATGAGAGGGCAAGACTTTGATGGCGACGGAACGGTCAAGCCGCGTGTCGGTGGCAAGATAGACTTCACCCATTCCCCCCGCGCCTATCGATGCGAGGATCTCATAGGGTCCCAGCGTAGAGCCTGACGTCAAGGCCATTCGATTTGGGCATTATATGGGAGTTAAACTCCAAGTGTACTGGATTCGTCGACGCCAAACTTCCTTACCAAATTCAAGGACAAGAAAATAAAAGCCCCTGCGTGCTAGATAGGGCCGGGAGCTAGTCCATCTTCACCCCGCATGACTTCTCCATGATTTGCCCAATTCTCCAGGCGGGTGCCCGACGTTTTCCGATGTTAATTCGCATTTTTTCCGATCAACCGCTCCGACTTGGTAGACCAGGCATCTGGAAAGTTGCCGCCGGGCGTCGATTAGCGTTGATAAATCCTGTGCCTGTTGAAAAACTCGCTCTCCGCAAATTCGCAGAAATTACTTCGCGTGAGGAAGCTCTACAAACGATTTTTCCACCTCCCCTAGACATTTTCTATCACCCAAATTTTGGCTTTCTTCAGAAAAGGCGAGTTTTTCAACAGCCACTCCTCTTGTCACCACTAATCTCGAGGGTGAACAAGCGTGGGCTGCGGCCCGACAAAGAGTTGGCCAAAAGTGATATCGTATCGGGCCGGTGGCCGTCAAATGTGGCTGCTGGCGGCGAGACGCAAGAAGCTTCGTTTCTTCTTGCTCTGGCAAAGGAGCCGGCAAGATGCCCTTCGATGCTCAGGGCAAGCCGGCGCTACAAGGGAAACACCCGCCGGGACGCGACTGGCGGCAGCGGAGCCAAGCATCGCGTTCGGGCACGTCCCCGTAGAGCCCATCGGATCTGCGACATGCCGTGCCCCTACTGAGGAAGTCTATTTGTGAAAGGATGACGATGAACTTTTCTAGACGCATTTTCAGTTTTGGCTTTGCTGTGATTGCTTTCGCCGTGATTGTGCTTGCTGCTGCGATTGGAACAGCGCGAGCGCAGTCGAGCGGGCAGGGAGAGAAGCGAGCGGAGTCGAGCGCAAAGGATAACGAAGCGCGGGTGAACGATATGGCGGCGCAGTGGAAGGCGCCGCAGACGGGCTTTGATTATGTGAAGCGCGTTGAGATGATTCCGATGCGCGACGGGGTAAAGCTTTACACGGTGATTGTGGTGCCGAATGGGGCGAAGAATGCGCCGATGATTTTGACGCGGACGCCGTATAACGCGGCGGGGCGGGCGCAGCGGCCGAAAAATGCGGATTCGCCGTACATGATTGACGAACTGCCGCAGGGCGACGAAGTGTTCGTGAAGGCGGGGTACATTCGCGTGTTTCAGGATGTGCGCGGGAAGTATGGGTCGGAGGGAAATTACATGATGGTGCCGCCGCCGCTGGGTCCGTTGAATACGACGGGGACGGACGACACGACGGATGCGTACGACACGATTGACTGGCTGGTGAAGAATGTGCCGGAGTCGAATGGCAGGGTGGGGATGCTGGGCTCGTCGTATGAAGGATTCACGGTGGTGATGGCGCTGATTCACCCGAATGCGGCGTTGAAGGTGGCGGCGCCGGAAAGTCCAATGGTGGACGGATGGATGGGGGATGACTGGTTTCACTACGGCGCGTTTCGGCAGAACAATCTCGATTACTTGACGCTGCAAACGACGAAGCGCGGAGAAGGCATGTCGATTCCGCGCATGAGCTACGACGATTACACGAATTATCTGGCGATCGGGTCGGCGGGAGATTTCGCGCGATATGGAGGGTGCGATCAGCTGGGGTTCTGGAAGTTGATGGAGGAGCATCCGGCGTACGACGCGTTCTGGCAGGGACAGGCGCTGGACAAAATCATGGCGAAGACGCCGCTGACGGTGCCGGTGATGTGGGAGCAGGGACTCTGGGACCAGGAAGACATGTGGGGCGGGATTCACGCGTGGGCGGCGATGGAGCCGAAGGACACGTCGAACGACAGAAATTTTCTGGTGATGGGGCCGTGGAGGCATAGCGGGGCGAATTACAACGGGTCGTCGCTGGGGCCGCTGATGTTTGATGGGGATACGGGGCTGCAATGGCGTCGCGACGTGCTGCTGCCATTTTTCAATCAGTATTTGGTGGAGGGCGCGCCGAAGGCCGATACGCCGCCCGTGTGGATTTACAACACGGGGGAAAATCATTGGGACAGATTTAAGTCGTGGCCGCCTGCGTGTGCGGAGGGCTGCGCGAATAAATCGAAGCCGCTGTATTTGGGGGCGAATGGCGCGCTTTCGTTTGACGCGCCGGGTGGCGGGACGCAGGGGCCGGCTGTCGCCAAGCATGAATATGACGAATACGTTTCCGATCCGGCGAATCCGGTGCCTTATCGGACGCGTCCGGTGACGGAGGATGGCGACGGGTGGCGGCACTGGCTGGTGGACGACCAGCGATTCGTGGATGGGCGCACGGATGTGCTGACGTATGTGAGCGCGCCGCTGACGAAACCGTTGCGGGTGAGCGGAGTGCCGGAGGTGAATCTGTACGCGTCGACGAGCGGGACGGATAGCGACTGGGCGGTGAAGTTGATTGACGTGTATCCGGGGACGGTGGAATCGCAGCCGGGGATGGGCGGATATGAGCTGTCGATTTCGCTCGACATTTTTCGCGGGCGATATCGGAAAAGCTTCGAGCATCCGGAGGCGATCGCGGCGGATCAGCCGCTGCTGTATCGCTTCGGCTTGCCGACGGTGAACCATGTGTTTTTGCCGGGGCATCGCGTGATGGTGCAGGTGCAGTCGACGCTGTTTCCGCTGTACGACCGGAACCCGCAGAGTTTCGTGCCGAATATTTTCGATGCGAAGCCGGGGGATTATCAGAAGGCGACGCAGCGGGTGTGGCGGGCGCCGGGCACGGCAAGTTTTATCAACTTGCCGGTGGTGCCTTGAGGCGCGGGTAGCGCTGGGCAGTGATACGAGGCGCGGGTAGCGCTTGAAGTGATGATGACGAGGTGCGGGTAGCGCGTAGAGGTGGGTATGGCGCACGCGGAGGCGGGATCGTCAGGCGGCGCGCACAGTGGCGCGAATCGCGGAGCGAATTGGCCGACTGCGATTGCTTCGCTCTGCGTGGGCGCGGGATTTCTGGCGCTATGGTTCTGGCTGCTGCCGGGGTGGCTTGGCTTTCGCGGTTATGCGAGTGGCGCGGCGGGCTGGCGATTGATTTTTGCGATTCCGGCGGCGCTGGGATTTGCGGTGGCGATCAAATGCATGTGGGATTTCGGGTGGGCGGGGCACGGAACGCCGGCGATCATGGCGCCGCCGCAACGGCTCGTGGCGGTGGGGTTCTATCGCTACGTGCGGAATCCGATGTACGTGGGATTTTTTGTGGGTTGGTTCAGTTTGTGGGCGCTGTATGGCGAGGCGAATCGCGGATCGCTGATTGTGGCGCTTGTTGCGCTGGCGATTGCGGAATTGTTTGTGCGGCTGTATGAAGAGCCGACGCTGCGAGCGAAATTCGGCGCGGATTATGAGGAGTATTACCGCAATGTTCCGCGCTGGATTCCACGGTTGCGCGCGTGGAATCCAGCGGTGCGCTGAGCGCGAGCGCTGTTAGCGACGGCGGCCTCCGCCGCCACCGCCTGATGCTCCGGCGCCGCCGCGACCGCCACCGAATCTTCCTCCGCCACCGCTGCTGCCGGCACTGCGATTTTGTTGATCAAGTTGATCGCCGCGAGCGCGGGAATTCGCGTCGTTGTTGAGTTGATTGCCGAGATTGGAATTGCCCGAATTGCCGGGCGCGGTTTGACTGGGCTGGCTCTGGCGATTGCGCGCTTCGGGCGTTTGCTGTGTTTGGTTCAGGTTGCCGTTGCCGGCTCCGTTGTTGGCGTTGCTGCCGCGAGAATTGGCGCTCGGTTGCTGGGTCCCGCTCGAGCCGGACTGGTTCTTGTTCGTTGCGCCGCTTAGATTATTGTTGCTGTTGTTGCCGTTCTTGTTGGTGGCGCCGCTTAGATTCTGGTTGCTGTTGTTCTTTGCGTTCTTCGTTTGCTGGGCGCCGGTGGAGGGATCGACCGGTTGCCAGCCGCCATCGCTCCACTTGCTCCAGTCGCCATTGGAATCTTTTTTGTAGACGTTACCGTCGGCGCCCGCGTAGACGTTGTTGTTGTTCGCATCTTTCGCGACGAAGCCGCTATTGCCGTTCTTGGTGTTGAAGCCGGCGCCTTCGCTGCCCTTCGAGGTTTGGAATCCCGCGACGGTGCCGTTGGCGTTTGAGTAGTGGCCTGCTTGCGCCCAGTTGTCGCCGTTGGTGACGACGCTGCTGCCCCACTGCGAATAGGCGTTGTGACCTTGCGACGTTTGGGCGTACGTTCCCGTCCAGGGATTGTAGGCTTGGGCGTAGGTGTGGCCGCCGTAGGCGTTTTGATAGGTGACTGCGCGGCCGTACGTTCCGGTGGTTGGGTTGTACCAAGCGGCCGTGCCTGCGGAAGCGTACGGACCGTAGACGGCGTGCGCGACGCCGTAGGTGCCGGTGTACGGATTGTAGAAGCTCGCGACACCGTAGGTATATGGATACGGATAGTAAATCGGATAGCGCGGGCCGTAATAAATGTAGGGCGGGTAATAGTAGCCGGTGCCGTAGACGACGCAGGCGCCAACCGCCATGCCGAGAACGAAAACGCCGAGGTAGCCGCTGGTGTAACTGGTCTGCACGGTTGTCGGAGTGGGATTCGAAACGACGACGTAGGTGACGTTGTAAACCGGTGAGCTTGGCGGAATTGTGTAGATCACGGCGGGGACTGTGTCGGCGGTCTTCCATGGACCGCTGGCGCTCACGGAGATAAACCAGATTCCCTGGTAGCAGAGATAGTAGGCGCTGCCGACGCGAATCACTCTGTTTTGCGTATTCACCGCGTAATACATCGTAGTGCCTTCGATCACGACGAATTGCGGCTCGCCTGCGTAGATGACTTTGACGCTGGCTTCGGCTGCGGCCCGATTTACGACGGCGGTGGTGGGAACTTGCGCGAGGAGCACGGCGTCGCTGGCTTCCTGCGTTCCGGGGACGGAGACGAGAACATTGGAGTAGGGCTTGCCGACAGAAATTTTCGCAAAGTCGGCTGGGAGATCATTGCCCGCGTAGAGCCAGGGCGCGTTGATATTTCCGGCGCGGAACCACCGTCCTGAGAGCAGCGCGTAGACCTGATTATCCGGCTTGTGAAGGAAGATGCTGTCCTCGGTGTTCGTCGCATAGGAAAGGCTGGTGCCGGCGATGGGCGCATAGACTGGCGCGCCGCGGAACACGATCAATTCTGCGGGGTGCTCGGTGAAGAAAACTTTCGGTGCGGGCGGTGCACCGGCGGGT
>Ga0210394_10001416_pt1 | contig 38661 bp, 25 predicted proteins | sample IncBWC12MmetaG_FD_160121 | JGI IMG/M metagenome (GOLD analysis project Ga0210394, IMG submission 160121) | Forest soil microbial communities from Barre Woods Harvard Forest LTER site, Petersham, Massachusetts, United States - Inc-BW-C-12-M | ecosystem: Environmental > Terrestrial > Soil >... | reverse complement strand
GATGGGTTTCTGGAGGCCATGGAATGGGTTCCGCGAGGCCATTAATGGGATCCGGGAGGCCATTCATGGGTTCCGGGAGGCCATTCATGGGTTCCGCGAGGCCATGGAATGGGTTCCGCGAGGCCATTCATGGGATCTGGGAGGCCATTAATGGGTTCCGCGAGGCCATTCATGGGCTCCAGGAGGCCACTCATGGGCTCCAGGAGGCCATTCATGGACTCCAGGAGTCAATTCATGGACTCCGGGTCGTCTAAAGATCAATCTACTTCCCGCCACCCGCCTCCCTCTTCACACCCACCCATGCGGCCAACGCCACATCCGCGGCAGGTTTCAGTTTCGCCCAGCTTGCGCGGGCGTCCGGGGTTGGTGCGCCGTCGGCGCTGTCGATGGCGTTAGCGAGCTTCCCAAGGGCCAGGTTGATGAAACGGATTGACGACTCCGAGGGCGGCGGGGCGGTGAAATCATCGCCGGAGATGGTGCCGGAGACTTCGACTGCCTTGAGACGCAACGCCTCGGAGATGTCCTTCCGCTTCACCAGCGCGGCCGCTTCCGTGAGCGCGGCGGCGAGCGTCGCCCGCGTCTGCTCGACCTCGCGTGCGAAGGCGAACTGCTCCGCGTAGGCACTGGCCGGCAGTTTGACGCGCGGATCGGGAACGATCGTCAGCGGCTGCGTGAACTTCTGCCCGTTCACCGTCAGCACCACTTTGTAATTGCCGGGCGGTGCCCAGACACCGTCCGCAAACGCGCCGCTGCCGCCGCCCGAGCGGCGACCGGAAACACCCGCCGGCGCTGGATAGCGGATCGGCCAGACGAAGCGATGCATGCCCGGAGCCGCCGAGACGGTCGACGGCGTCGTGAACCACTCCGGAGCCGTGCCCAGCCTCTTCAGGTCCATCGGCGCGGGAACATCGGCGCTGCTGTAGCGGCGCACGAGCACGTCGCTCGCATCGAGAATCTCCAGGGTCACCGGCTGCGCGGCGGCGGCACGGAGCGCATAATCAATGTAGGCGCCGAACGGCGGATTCGGAGCCATCGGCTCGTCCTTCGGCATCGGCGATCCGGTGAAGCCGGCAGGCCGTTCCCGCACCGCCACGGCCGGTTTGAAGAGGAAGTCGCCGGCAGGCACGTCCTGCCGAAGCGGCGTCACGTTGTCGATGACCCAGAAGGCCCGGCCGTGCGTGGCGATGACGACATCGTCGCTGTGAACGTCGATGTCGCGCACCGAGGTCACCGGCAGGTTCTGTTGGAGCGTCTGCCAGTGATCGCCGTCGTCGAACGAGACGTAGATGCCTCGCTCGGTGCCGGCGTAGAGCATGCCGCGCCGCACCGGATCTTCGCGGACGACGTTGACCGTCTCGCCGAGACCGGACACGACGAGCTGCCACGACTTGCCGCCGTCGTGCGTCCGGTAGATGTAGGGCTTGGAGTCGTCGAGACGATGGCGATCGATCGCGGCGTACGCGGTCTCGCCGTCGAAGTGCGACGCGTCGATGATGCCCACCTTCGACCATGCCGTGAGCGCGGACGGCGTCACGTTCACCCAGTGCGCGCCTTCGTCGTGCGTCCGCCAGATCTGGCCGTCGTCGGTTCCCGCCCACAGCTCATGATCGGCAGTGCGCGACGGCGCGATGGCGTAGATGACTCCCTGCCGCGGCCCCGGCTGGGCCTTGTCCGCCGCTGTGATCGGATCGAGATTCGGCGGCGTGGCCGGATTCTCGCGCGTCAGGTCGGGGCTGATGACGGTCCAATGCTGCCCGCCGTCTTCCGTGCGGAAGAGGCGCTGATTCGCGAAGTAGAGGACGCGCGGATCCCGGGGCGAGAAAACGAGCGGCAGAGTCCACGTGCGGCGATCGGTTCCGGGATAGGCGAGCGTCGGATCGACCGATTGCGTCTGATGCGTGCGCAGGTCGAGTTTCTCGACGCGGCTGCCGTAGAGGATGTCGGGGTCCTTCGGATCGGGCGCGAGGTTGTCGCTCTCACCACCGGCGGTGCTCTCACGGAACTCCATCATGGAGATACCGTCGATCGTGCTCGTACGGCTGGGAACCCCCGCTGCGCCGGAGTCCTGCTGCGCCCCGTAGACCCAGTAGGGGAAACGGCTGTCGGTGACGACGTGGTAGAACTGGCCGGTCGGCTGGTTGAACCAACTGCTCCACGTGCGGCCGCCGTTCACGGAGACTACGGTCCCCTGATCGACGCCCAGGATGCGGCGCTCGGGATGGTCGGCATCGATCCAGAGCTGGTGATAGTCGTCGCCGCCCGGCGCGCCCTTGGCCGGCACGAACGTCTGCCCGCCGTCAACCGAGCGATAGACATTGACGTTGATCGAATAGACGGTATCTGCGTCCTTCGGCTCGACGGTCACGCCGCCGAAATACCAGCCGCGCGACCAGACACGCGAGTCGCTGCTGGCCCGTACCCAATTCGCTCCCCCATCATCGCTCCGGTACATGCCCCCCTCGGGAGCGTCGACGACGGCGTAGACGCGCTGCGGCTTCGACGGCGCGACGGCGATCCCGATGCGGCCCGGCTTCGCCGGAAAACCGTGCCCGGTGATCTCGGTCCAGTGATCACCGCCGTCGGCCGACTTGAACAGGCCGCTGCCCGGTCCGTTCGACGGCGGATAGACGCTCCAGGGCGTGCGGCGGGTCTGCCATAGCGCGGCATAGAGAACGTTCGGATTGCCCGGCTCGAAGGCCAGGTCGATCGCACCGGTGTCGTTGTCCCAGATCGTTCCGAGCCATCCGCCGCTGAACATGCCGTCAGCACGACCGAGAACCTTTTGCCAGGTTATCCCGCCATCCTTCGACCGATACACGCCGCGTTCATTGTTGGGACCGTATGGATGCCCGAGCGCGGCGACATAGACGACGTCGGGATTGGACGGATGGACGACGATGCGGCCGATCTGCTGCGAGTCGGTGAGACCGATGTGGGTCCACGACTTGCCGCCGTCGGCCGACTTGTACATGCCGTTGCCCTGGGAGATGTCGGAGCGCATGTCCGCCTCGCCGCTGCCGACGTAGAGCACGCGCGGATTCGACGGCGCCACAGCAATCGCACCGATCGAGCCGATCGGCTGACCGTCGAAGATCGGCTGCCACGTCCGCCCGGCGTCGTGCGTTTCCCACACGCCGCCGTTGACGCTTCCGAAGTAGAAGTGATCCGGCTCACCCGGCACGCCGGTAACCGCCAGAGAGCGCCCGGCGCGGAACGGGCCGAGGAGCCGCCAATGAAGGTCCTGGAAGAGTGAAGGATCGACCGCGGCGAAGGAGCTCGCGGCGATGAGTGAGAGGACGAAGCAGCGGAGGAACAGTCGCATGGCGGCGGATGATATCGCGGGGTCTCGGCGGGGTCTCGCGGTGGTTGCTGGGTTGCTGAGTTGCTAGGTTGCTTGGTTGCAAGCTGCTGTGCCTCTAGCAACCCAGCAACTCAGGAACCCAGCAACCAAGGCACGGTTACCGACCTGCAACAATTCGAGATGAACAGCACTCAGCAACCATGCAACCCAGCAACTCAGCAACCCACCGCGCGACCCGCAACCGCGCGACCTCGCAACCGCGTGTATAACGTGCGCATGAAATTGCGCTACGCCACCGCCGCTCTCCTCCTGCTCCTGCCGCTTGTCGCTTTTGCCGACGATCCACCCGCCGCCAATCCATTCTTCGAGAAGAGTCCGCTGCCCTTCCAGGCGCCGCCGTTCGATCGGATCAAAGACAGCGATTTCCAGCCGGCCATCGAGGAGGGCATGAAGCGCGAGCTGGCCGAAGTGCAGGCCATCGCCAACAACCCCGAGGCTCCCACGTTCGCGAACACGATAGAAGCCATGGAGCGCTCCGGGGAGATGCTCCGGCGCGTGCAGCGCGTCTTCGGCGGCCTCACGCAGTCGAACACGAATCCGGGATTGCAGAAAACGCAATCGGCGATGGCACCGAAGCTGGCCGCGCATCGCGACTCCATCGTGCTCGACGCCAAGCTCTTCGCGCGCATCAAGTCGCTCTACGACCGGCGCGCCACGCTCGGCCTGGACGCGGAGTCCAGGTTCCTCGTCGAGCGCTACTACAAGAACTTCATCCGCGCCGGCGCGCAGCTCAACGAGGCCGACAAGACCGCGCTGCGGGCGCTGAATCAGGAACAGTCGAAGCTGACCACGCAGTTCCGCGATCGCGTTCTCGCCGACACGAACGCCTCGGCGATCATCGTCGATGACAAGTCGCTCCTCGACGGCCTCCCTGACTCCGACATCGCCGCGGCCGCCGAGCGGGCCAAGGCGCGCGGCCTGGACGGGAAGTGGCTCCTCACGCTGCAGAACACCACGCAGCAGCCGCAGCAGACCTATCTGAAGAACCGCGACCTCCGTAAGCGCCTCTTTGACGCGTCGGTGGCCCGCGGCAATCACGGGGGCGACAACGACACGAAGGCCATCATCGCCCGGCTGGCTCAGCTCCGCGCCCAGCGCGCGAAGCTCCTCGGCGCCGTGAGCTTCGCCGCCTACAACCTCGACGACGAGATGTCGAAGACGCCGGAGAACGCCATCAAGCTGATGACCGACATGGTCCCCGCGGTAAACGCGAAAGCGCATGGCGAGGCCGCCCGGATGCAGAAACTGATCGACGAACAGAAGGGCGGCTTCACGCTCGAACCGTACGACTGGCAGTTCTACGCCGAGCAGGTGCGCAAGAACGAGTTCGATCTCGACGAGGGGCAGGTGCGACCGTACTTCGAGCTCGACAACGTGCTCCAGAACGGCGTCTTCTTCGCCGCCACGAAGCTCTATGGCATCACGTTCAAGGAGCGGCACGACATCCCCGTCTACCAGCCCGACGTCCGGGTCTTCGATGTGTTCGACGCCGACGGCAAGCCGCTGGCGCTCTTCTACGCCGACTTCTACTCCCGTCCGAACAAGGCCGGCGGCGCCTGGACGAGCAGCTTCGTCGGCCAGAGCAAACTGCTCGGGACAAAACCGGTCGTCACGAATACGGAGAATATCACCAAGCCGGTAGCCGGCCAGCCCGCGCTCCTGACGTTCACCGAGGTGACGACGATGTTCCACGAGTTCGGCCATGCCCTCCACGGCATGTTCTCGGACGTGAAGTACCCATCCGTGTCCGGCTCTTCGGTACCGCGCGACTTCGTCGAGTTCCCATCCCAGTTCAACGAGCATTGGGCGATGGAGCCGGCGGTGTTCGCGAACTACGCCAAGCACTACCAGACCGGCGCGCCAATGCCGAAGGAGCTGATCGAGAAGCTGAAGAAGGCGCGCACGTTCAATCAGGGCTTCGCCACTCTGGAGTACCTCGGCGCGGCGCTGCTCGACGTGGCCTGGCACACCATCCCCGCCGACGCGCCGCTTCAGGACGTGAATGCCTTCGAGCCGGAGTCGCTGAAGCAGTACAACGTCTACATGCCTCAGGTCCCGCCGCGCTACCACTCAACCTACTTCTCCCACATCTGGGGCGGCGGCTACGCGGCCGGCTACTACGCCTACCTCTGGAGCGAAGTGCTCGACGACGACGCCTTTTACTGGTTCAAGGAAAACGGCGGCATGACCCGCGCCAACGGCGACCGCTTCCGCAAGATGATCCTCTCGCGCGGCGGCACGGAAGATCCGGCCGTGATGTATCGGGCATTCCGAGGCCGCGATCCGAAGGTCGAGCCGTTGCTCGAGGAAAGAGGGTTGACGGGAAAATAAAGGTTGATCGGACGTGGCACAGACAAGAGTGTCTGTCTGTGCCACATTGGACTCCGCATAGGCGCCAGTCTCTATCAAGTAACCAAGGCAATGAGGCGCAGTCACTCTTGTCTGCGCTCCAGGCACCTGAGGCGCCACTCCGATAGAATCGCCCGATGCGCATTGTCACATCCATCGCTCTACTCACATTGACCTTGACCGCCTACACGCAACCCGCCACCCCGCCGGCAGGCCAGAACCCGCTGTTCACGGCCAGCCCTCTGCAATATCAGGCGCCGCCGTTCGACCGCATCAAAGACACCGACTACCAGCCCGCCATCCAGGAAGGGATGAAGCGTCAGCTCGTCGAGATCGACGCCATTGCCAATGATCCCGCCTCGCCCACCTTCGCAAACACGATCGAAGCGATGGAGCGCTCCGGCGAGCTGCTGACGCGCGCGGCAAAGATCTTCTTCGCCCTGACGCAGTCGAATACGAACGACGCCTTCCAGAAGATCGAAGCCGAGGAGTCGCCGAAGCTGGCCGCCCACCAGGACGCGATCTACATGAACCCGAAGCTCTACGCCCGCGTCAAAGCGCTCTACGACAAACGCGCCACGAGCGGGCTCGACGCCGAGTCGCAGTATCTGATCGAGCGCTACTACAAGAACTTCGTCCGCGCCGGCGCGCAGCTCAACGACGCCGACCAGGCCACGTTGCGCGCTCTCAATCAGGAAGAGTCGACGCTGACGACGAAGTTCCGTGAGAAGGTCCTGGCCGACACGGACGCCTCGGCGATCGTGGTCGACACGAAGGCCGAGCTGGCGGGCCTGCCCGATTCCGACATCGCCGCCGCGGCCGACCGCGCCAAGGAGCGCAAGCTCGAAGGCAAGTACGTCCTGACGCTCCAGAACACAACCCAGCAGCCCGCCCTCACCTATCTGCAGAACCGCGCCGTGCGCGAGCGGTTGTTCAACGCATCCGTTCAGCGCGGCAATCACGGCGGCCCCAACGACACCAAGGCCATCGTCACCCGCCTGGCCCAGCTTCGCGCGACCAAGGCCAAGCTCCTCGGCTTCTCGACCTACGCCGCCTACTCGCTCGACGATCAGATGGCCAAGACTCCGGAGATCGCCATCAAGCTGATGAGCGGCATGGTGCCGGCGTCGACGGCCAAGGCCCGCGGCGAAGCCGCGAAGATGCAGAAAGTGATCGACGCCGAGAAAGGCGGCTTCCAGCTCGGCCCGCAGGATTGGGAGCTCTACGCGGAGAAGGTCCGCAAGGCCGAGTACGACCTCGATGAGTCTCAGGTCCGGCCGTACTTCGAGCTGAACAACGTCCTGCAGAACGGCGTCTTCTACGCCGCCAACCAGCTCTACGGCCTGACGTTCAAGGAACGTCACGACATCCCGGTCTACCAGCCGGATGTCCGCGTCTTCGAAGTTTTCGACGCCGACGGCAAGTCGATGGCCTTCTACTACGGCGACTACTTCGCGCGCTCGAACAAGAGCGGCGGCGCGTGGATGGACAGCTTCGTCGACCAGTCGGGCTTCATCGGCACCCGGCCGGTCGTCTTCAACGTCACCAACTTCACGAAGCCCGCCCCCGGCCAACCGGCTCTGTTGACGTTCGACAACGTCACAGCGATCTTCCATGAGTTCGGCCATGCCCTGCACGGCATGCTCTCGAACGTGAAATACCCGACGCTGGCCGGCACCAACGTGCCCCGCGACTTCGTCGAGTTCCCGTCGCAGTTCAACGAGCATTGGGCGCTCGAGCCGAAGGTCTTCGCGAACTATGCGAAGCACTACCAGACCGGCAAACCGATGCCGCAGGAGCTCGTGGACCGCATCAAGAAATCACGCACGTTCAACCAGGGCTACGCCACGGTCGAGTACCTGGCCGCCGCGTTGCTCGACATGGCCTGGCACACGCAGGCGCCGGGCGCCGAGCAGGTGGATGTGAACGTCTTCGAGCCCGAGGCGCTCAAGCGCTTCAACATCGCCATGACCGAGGTCCCGCCGCGCTACCACACCACCTATTTCTCGCACATCTGGGGCGGCGGCTACTCGGCCGGCTACTACGCTTACCTCTGGTCGGAGCTGATCGACGACGACGCCTACTACTGGTTCAAAGAGCACGGCGGCATGACGCGTGAAAACGGCCAGCACTTCCGCGAGATGATCCTCTCCCAGGGCGGCAGACAGGACGAGGCAGCGATGTACCGCGCCTTCCGCGGCCGCGACCCGATCGTCGAACCGCTACTGATCGAGAGAGGGTTGAAAGAGGAGCCGGCGAAGAAGTAATCGGTTGTCGCGAGTTGTCGGTTGTCGGGTTGTGGGTTGTCGGGTTGTCGGGTTGTCGGTTGTCGGTTGTCGGTAGCAAGGTCGTCATTGCTCCGACACGCGACTCCCGACTCCCGACAACCGATAACCGACAACCGACTCCCGACAACCGACAACCGACAACCGACAACCGACAACCCCAACCATCATAGAATCCGCCCCCATGCGCAACATCGTCCTCACCTTCCTGGCACTCGCCCTCACCACCGCCCTGTGCGCGCAGGAGCTCCCTGCCGACATGCGGGCCAGCATCGACAAGGCCGCCACTGACATCCTCGCCAAGACCGGCGCGCCGAGCGCCTCGGTGGCCGTCGTCCGTGACGGCAAGATCGTCTACACGCACGCGTACGGGCTTGCCAATCTCGAGACGAAGCTGCCTGCGTCATCGGAGATGCGCTACTCGATCGGGTCGATCAGCAAACAGTTCACCGCCACGGCGCTGCTCCTGCTCGCCGAAGAAGGGAAGCTCTCGCTCGACGACAAAGTCATCCGCTGGCTGCCCGAGCTCACGCGGGCGGGCGACGTCACCATCCGCCAGATCCTCTCGATGACATCGGGCTACCAGGACTTCTGGCCGCAGGACTACGTCATGCCGATGATGCTCCAGCCGGTCACAGCGCCAGAGATCGCGGCCGGATGGGCCAAGAAACCTCTCGACTTCGAGCCGGGGGCGAAGTGGCAGTACAGCAACACGAACTTCGTCATCGCCGGGATGATCGCCGAGAAGGTGGCCGGCGTGCCGCTGCTCGACTTTCTGCAAAAGCGCGTCTTCGTGCCGCTGCATATGACCACCGTCTCCAACACGGACGCCGCACCGCTCGGCCCCGAGGATCCGATGCGCTATCTGCGCTACGCGCTCGGGCCGCTTCGTCCCGCTCCGAAAGAAGGACGCGGCTGGATGTTCGCCGCCGGAGAGCTGGCCATGACCGCCCACGACCTGGCGCTGTGGGACATCTCGGTGATCGATCAGACCGTCCTGCAGCCGTCGTCGTACCGCGCGCTCGAGACGGAAGTGGAGCTGAACAACGGCGTCGGCTCCCACTACGCTCTCGGCATCGGCGTGGGGACGGCGGACGGGCGCCGCATCCTCTCGCACGGCGGCGAGGTATCCGGATTCACCGCCCGCAACGAGGTCTATCCCGACGACCGCGTGGCCATCGTCGTGCTGACGAATCTCGACGCCACCGGCGCCTCGGAACAGATCGCCGGCAGCATCTCCAAGGCGCTTTTCGCCTCAACCGATCCCGCCACGCCGAAGACGACCGAGCAGATGCGCAAGATCTTCGACGAGATCCAGAAGGGCCGCATCGACCGCGCGCAATTCACCTCCAACGCCAACGCCTACTTCGACGATCAGGCCGTCAAGGACTTCGCCTCGAGCCTCGGCCCGCTCGGCACGCCGCAGGAGTTCGCCCAGGCCGGCCAGGCCCTCCGCGGCGGCATGACCCTCCGCCGCTACCGCATCAAGTTCGCCTCGAAAACGCTGCGTCTGACCACCTTCATCATGCCGGACGGGAAGATCGAGCAATACCAGATCGCGGCAGCGGAGTAACGCGGTTGCGGCGGGGTCGCGCGGTTACGGGGTCGCGCGGCGTGAAGGCCGGATCTGTCATCCTGAGGCTGCCGCAGCCGCGGTACGAATTGTTGGTGTTTACCGCAATCTGATTCCGGCGGCGGAGGACGCCGAAAGCCTGCCCTGAGCGCAGCCGAAGGGGACCCCCCGCGAGCTTGCCGGGTCGGGTGGCGGTCGTTCATCGATGCTCGCACCGGCTTCACGCCACGGTATTCGTCAAAGCTCACCCTTTCCGGCAAGCTCGCGGGGGGTCCTTCGGCGTCCTCCGCCGCGAATTCTCATCTGCGCACGCACCACAATTCGAGGCGCGGCTGCGGCAGCCTCAGGATGACAGGGTTACTCGCCGCGAGACCGCGCAACCGCGAGACCTCGCGACGCCAGCGCTCCGGCCTGTGATGTGCAAGCGAGCACGCATGCCCACCGCCGACAACGCCTGTCTCGATCTCATCTTCCGCGACGCCCGCACCTACTCCGCCTGGCTCGACAAGCCAGTCTCCTATGAACTGTTGCATCAGGTCTACGACACGATGAAGTGGGGCCCAACGAGCGCCAATTCCAGTCCCGCGCGCTTCGTCTTCCTCCGCAGTAAAGCGGCAAAGGAGCGCCTTCGTCCGATCCTTGCGCCGGGCAACGTCCAGAAGACGATGGCCGCGCCCGTGACCGTCGTCGTCGCCTACGACCTGAAGTTCTACGAGAAGCTGCCGCGGCTCTTCCCGCACAGCCCGTCCATGCGCGAGTTGTTCGCCTCGAATCCACAGCTCGTCGAGACGACCGCGCGCCGCAACTCCTCCCTCCAGGGTGCCTACCTGATCATCGCCGCCCGCTCCCTGGGCCTCGACTGCGGCCCGATGTCCGGCTTCGACAACGCCGCGCTGGACCGGGAGCTCTTCGACGCCGGCCGCGAGTGCGAGCACTGCGATCAGGAGTTCTTCCCCGAGGGCCATGTGAAGTCGAATTTCCTCATCAACCTCGGCTACGGCGATCACGCCAAGGTGCCGCCACGCCATCCGCGGCTGGCATTCGAAGAGGCGTGTACGTTGCTTTAGCCTGCACATTCACACGACGAGTGGAATTGCCCGCGGGACCGTCATGGCCTGGCACATTGCTCCGAATACCCTTGCTACAGGCGGAGATGAGCCAATAAGGAGACCGATGTGGCACAGACACTCTTGTCTGTGCTGGGTCTCGCCACGACTAGAGATTGCAAGCTCTCAGGGCCACGCGGCTTCGGCCGGAGCACAGACAAGAGTGTCTGTGCCACATCGGTCCCCTGGCTTGCCGCGTCAGGCACGGAGGTTCAAGCAGTTCGTGTCAACCGCGATCATGCAACTCCTCTCGGCTGGGAAGCGGTCCCTCCGAGAAGAAACGCATGCTGGCGATCCCTGCCTTCAGGCACGGCATTGGCCGGATCGCGGGCCAACTGCGTGCCGATGCTGTACGCCTGCGCCGCGATCAGGGCGATGATCAACCGAAAAAATCTGATGCGCCATAGAGAGCGGGCGTCCGCGCCCTGCTTTCCGCGGTGCAGCCACCCGACTCACCGAGGGAGCCGCCGGCTCACAGCGCACGCCCGATGACTCACCGCGTACGCCCGATGACTTTCCGTGCACGCTCGACGACTTTCCGCGCACGCCCGATGACTTTCCGCGGACGCCCGATGACTTTCCGTGCACGCCCGATGACTTTCCGTGTACGCCCGATGACTCTCCGTGTGCGCCCGACTACTTTCCGTGCACGCCCGATGACTTTTCGCGCACGCCCGATGACTCTTCGTGCACGCCAGCCGCGTCACCGCCCGAGCTGGAAGAGTCACCGCGCAGCCTGGGAGAGTTACTGCTTAGCCTGGCAGCGTCACCGTGTAGCCTGGCAGCGTCACCGTGTAGCCTGGGAGAGTTACCGCGCAACCTGGCAGCGTCACGGCACAACCTGGCAGCGTCACCGCGCAGCATGCCAGCGTCACGGCACAACCTGGCAGCGTCACCGCTTAGCCTGGCAGCGTCACCGTCCGGCATGGGAGAGTCGCCGCCCGGCATCGAAGAGTCACCGCCCGGACTGGACGATTCCCCCCCCGCGCTACGCGTTGATCACGTTGCCGCGTTCCGGCCCCGCGATCACTTCCGCCTGCTCCACCACCGGCAGCGTCACCGTAAACCGCGCGCCTTTGCCCAGCCCGTCCGACTCCGCATGGATGTCGCCGTGGTGAAGGTCGATGATGTGGCGGGCGATGGCCAGGCCGAGGCCGAGGCCGCTGCGTTTCGCGGAGGCGTCGGCCTGGCGGAGGCGTTCGAAGACGAAGGGGAGGAAGGACGGCTCGATCCCTTCCCCTTCGTCGACCACGCTGATCCGCAGTTGGTGATCGACGCGGTCCAGGCGCAGTTCGACCTGGTTGCCCGGCGGTGTGAACTTGATGGCGTTCGCGAGAATGTTGCCGATGACCTGCTGCAGCCGCGAGGCGTCGGCTTCGACGAGGTCGTCGGGCGGGCGGATGAGGTCGGACGTCAGGCGGACGCCGCGCGCGGCCGCGCCGGGACGCGCGTTCGCGACGGCCGCTTCGACGATCTCCGACAGATGCGTCGGCCGCAGGTCCACCTGGAACTTGCCGAGGATGATGCGCGAGACGTCGAGCATGTCGTCGATGAGGCGCTTCTGCAACTGCGCGCTGTTCTCGATCATGTGCAGCGCCTCGCGCAGCTCTTCCGGCGAGTAGTCGCCGGTGCGCAGGAACTGCACCCAGCCCAGGATCGACGTCATCGGCGTGCGCAGCTCGTGCGAGAGCGTGGCCAGGAAGTTGTCTTTGGCGCGATTCTGCGCCTCGGCCTCGCGGTAGCGGCGCTCGTTCTCGGCCGCCAGCGCCGCCGCGCGTTTCTGCGTCACGTCGCTGAAGGTGATGACCGAGCCGACGGTGTGGCCGTCCTCATCGAGCATCGGCGAGGCGCAGAACTCGACCGGGAAGCTGGTCCCGTCGTCGTGGAAGAACGTGTCCTCGGCCTCTTCGTGCAGATGGCCGCCGTGCAACGCGGCATGCAGCACGCACCGCTCGATCCCGCACGTGGCCAGGCCGGGAAACGAGGGATGGAGCAGCGGATGGACCTTGTGTCCGATGACGTCTCCGGCGGCGCGCCCGATCATCCGCGCGGCGGACGGATTGACGAAGGTGGCGATGCCTTCGAGGTTGACCCCGAACACTCCCTCGGCGGCAGCATTGAGGATCAGCTCGTTCTGACGGCTGAGCCGTGCCAGCTCGCGGGCCTGCCGCGTGATGGCCTGGGTCTTCCGGAACAGCTCGACGAAGACGTTGACCTTGTAGCGCAGGATCTCCGGCTGGTACGGCTTGAAGATGTAGTCGACCGCGCCGAGCTCGTAGCCGCGGGAGACATGCGGCTCACTGAAGCTCAGCGCCGTGAGGAAGATGATGGGCGTGCCGCGCGACTTGTCGCGTTCGCGGATGAGGCCGGCCGTCTCGAAGCCGTCGAGGTTGGGCATCTGCACGTCGAGCAGGATCACCGCGAATTCGCGGGCCAGCAGCGCTCTCAGCGCATCCCGCCCTGATTCGGCGCGGACGAGGTTCAGCCCCATGTCCGCGAGGATCGACTCGAGGGCCAGAAGGTTGCTCGTCTGGTCGTCGACCAGAAGGACGTTCACCTCGTCATCAGGGATCAGGGGCATGAATGGGCTCAAGCGGTCTGGCAGGCCTCTGCCAGGAATGGGGCAATCTGTTCCAAACGCAAGATTCGATCCACCTGCACGGCGTCGATCGTGCCGCGCGGCATGGCCGCCGCTTCGGCCGTGGCCGGATCCTGCACGACGACGATGCCTCCGTGCGCCTTGATCCTCGCCGCGCCCCGCGCGCCGTCGTCGTTGGCGCCGGTCAGGACGATGCCGATCAGCCTGTCGCCATAGGCTTCGGCGGCCGACTCGAAGAGGACGTCGATCGACGGCCGCGAATGACGCACCGCCTCGTCGACGGAGAGGCTCAGCTCTCCCCGCGTGCCATTGCGCTCGACGAAGAGGTGGTAGTCGGCGGGGGCGAGATAGACGCAGCCGGGCTCGATCCACTGTTTGTCTTCGGCATCGACGACCCGGAGATCGGTCTGCCGCCGCAAGAAGGCAGGCAACTGCTCGTTCGACCTCCTGTGGCGATGCTGCGCCACGACGATCGGCACGCAAAAGTCGCGCGTCAGACTGGTCAGGATGACCTTCAACGCATTCATCCCGCCGAGGGAACAGCCGATGGCGATGAGTTGGGGTTTGCGGTTGCGCGGTCTCGCGGTTGCGGGGTCGCGCCGTTCGATGACCGGAGACCAAGTGTGGCTGCGCGCGATCACGTGAGGCCCCCAACCGCGTTGTCGGTTGTCGGTTGGTTGCGGCTTCGCCGCGCGGGCGTTTGGACCTCCAAGGTGCGTATCTGGAATTTGACGTTTCCGCTGGCAAAGCCAGCACGAAGCACGCCGGAGGCGTTCGGTAGATCAGCCGGTGGCAAGCGCCGAAGGACGCGCCGCCACCGGATAGGAATCGCTGCAGTACAACCGACCCCGAAAGGGGTCGCGTACAGCGCACGCGTCACCAGAGGAAACGCTTCTCGAACTCGATGTCGGTTTCGGCATGCGCAGACCCTTCGGTACCCCTGCCGGGGTACGACATTTGCGTGGATCGGTAACCGGTGGCGGCGCGCCTTGCGGCGCTTGCCACCGGCTAATCTACCGAACGCCTCCGGCGTGCTTAAGCCAGCTTCGCTGGCATCGGGGCTTCGCCGCGTCGAAACGTCTGACAAGGTGCCGCGCAGCGGCATAGCCAACCGACAACAGACAACGCGCACAGGGCAGTTCATCGAACCCTCCTGTACAGCCGCTCCTCGGCGTCGAGCTCCTCGTAGTTGCCGGCGACCGCCGTATAGCGAATCGTCTCCTTCTTGCCCAGCCCGAGGACGCCGAACATCTCCATGCTGTTGAGGAAGAGCTCCTGCACGCGGTCCTGCAGTTGATTGTTGAAGTAGATGAGGACGTTGCGGCAGAAGATGACGTTGAAGTGATTGAACGACGCGTCGGTCACGAGGTTGTGCTGCGCGAAGACGACGTTCTCGCGCAGCGACGGCCGGAACAGCGCGTAGTCGTAACGGGCCGTGTAGTACTCGGAGAACGTCCCCTTGCCGCCCGCGGCGATGTAGTTGGCCGTGTTCTCCTGCATCGTGTTCAGCGGGAAGATGCCGTCCTTGGCCCGCTGCAGGACCGCTTCGTTGATGTCCGTCGCGTAGATCCGGCTGCGCTCGTACAGCCCTTCTTCCTGTAGGAGGATGGCCATCGAGTAGACCTCCTCTCCCGTCGAACAGCCGGCGTGCCAGATGCGAACGAATGGGTAGGTGCGCAGCAGCGGGACAATCTTCTGCCGGAAGGCCAGGTAGAACGACGGGTCGCGGAACATGGCCGTCGTGTTGATCGAGAGATCGAGGAGCAGCCGCTCCATGCACGACGGGTCGTGCAGCACTTTGTCCTGGAGCGCCGAGATCGTGGCCAGCCCCTCCGCATAGACACGCTTCCACAGCCGGCGGCGCAGCGACGGGAGCGAGTAGTCGCGGAAGTCGAAGCCGTAGTGCTGGTAGATGCCCCGCGTGAGGAGGTCTACCTCGATCCCCTCGAGATCGACCTTCTCGTGCTGCTCGGCTGCCGGAAAGGAGCGGGTAGTCACTGACCGTCTGAGAGCAAACCTCGTGCTCAGGCAAACAAAATGCGTCCGCCAGGGTAGGGTTTTCCCAAATCAGTTACTCTCCTCTGTATACGGCCCACACACCATGAGCAAGCGAACACGCGTTCTCATCTGCGGTACCGGGGCCGGCGCGCACGTCCTGGCGGGGGTGATCTCGCGCCAGCCGGACGTCGAGTTGCGCGTCATCTCGCAAAGCGCCGAAAAGGCGCGGCGCTGGCAGGAATCGATTGACCGGGACGGCTTCGCCGTCCGAATCGACGGCGACAACGGCCATCGCACCATCCTGAAGGCCGGTCCGTTCACGATCACGGCCGAACGGGAGGCGGCGCGCGGATGCGACATCGTCATCCTCACCGTTCCGGCGTTCGTCCATCTGACCTACCTCAAGTGTCTGGCGCCGTATCTCGACGACGGCTGCATCATCGTCGGCCTGCCGGGCCAGAACGGGTTCGAATACGACGTGCGGGAGGCGCTGGGCTCGCGGCTGAAGCGCTGCGCGATGCTGAATTTCGAGTCGCTGCCGTGGGTGTGCCGGGCCGGCAAGTTCGGACGCTACGCGAACATCGCCGGCCACAAGGAGAAGCTCCTCGGCGCGGCTAACGGCGATCTCGGCAGAGCGAACATCTCCGATCCGCTGGCATGCCTGCAGCGCCTCTTCGGCGCGCCGCCGAAGCTGACCATTTCCGGCCACCCGCTGGGCATCACCCTGCGCGCCCCGAACGCCTACTGCCATCCGCCGATGATGTTCGGCCGCTGGAAGGATTGGGATGGCACCGGGCTCGACGAGGCGCCGTTCTTCTACAGCGGAGTGGATGAAGAGACCGTGACCCTGCTTGAAGACGTGAGCGAAGAGGTGGTCAACACCAGCCGGCGCATCATGGCCGACTACCCCGGCGTCGACCTCTCCCAGGTCATTCCGCTCTACGACTGGGACGTTGGCTGCTACGGCAACGTCATCGAAGACAAGACCACCCTGCTGACGGCGATGCGGACGAACGGGGCCTACGCCGGAATCCGGCATCCGATGGTGGAGACCGAGGACGGAAAGCTCGTCCCCGATTTCACGCATCGCTTCCTCACCGAGGATGTGCCGTTTGGTCTCGTCGTCATCCGCGGCATCGCCGAGATCGCCGGTGTGCCGACGCCGAAACTGGACACGGTGCTCTGCTGGAGCCAGCAAAAACTGGGCAAGGAGTATCTTGTCGGTCCACGTCTGTCGGGAAAGGACATCAGCGCAACCCGCTGCCCGCAGCGATACGGATACTCCACGATGGAAGACGTTCTCGGAGCCTGATTGCACTCGGTCGCGATCGTCGGTCTCGGCCCGAAAGGCCTCTACTGTCTGGAGCGGCTCTGCGCTGAATACGCCGCCCGGCCGCTGCGCGATCCGCTGCACATCCACGTCTTCAACCGTTCCGCGCAGTTCGGCACGAGCCCGATCTACGACCCCGCGGAGCCGGATTACATCCTCGTCAACGTCAGCGTGGCCGAGATCGATCTCTGGAACGCGGACGATCCGCCGATTGCCTGCGGGCGGGGACCCAGCTTCGTCGACTGGTACAACCAGACGTTTGCGCCGGCCACGCCGCTGACCGGCGACGAATACCTGGCGCGCGCCGTCGTGGGGCGATACCTCATCGAGGGATTCCGGCGCATCGTCGATCACCTGCCGCCGGGCGTCACGGTGTCATGCCATGTCGGCGAGGTCGTCGACATCCGCCCCGCGACACGCGGCTATCTTCTCGATTTCGACGGCGAGGAAATCCGTGCCGACAAGGTGCTGCTGGCCACCGGCCACTCGCGCGTATTGCCGGGAGCGCGTGAGACGCTCTACGCGTCGTTCGCGGCGCGGCATCCGGCCGCGGCGTTCATCCCGTTCGTCTATCCGGTGGCCGCGTCGCTGGCGCGCGTTCAGGCAGGCGCGCGCGTGGCCATGCTGGGAGCCGGGCTCACGTTCATCGACGCCGTGCTGGAACTGACGGAAGGCCGCGGGGGCCGGTTCGTGCGCCACGACGGCGGCGCGCTCGCATACATTGCCAGCGGAAACGAACCGCGCGCGATCTTCCCCTTCTGCCGCAGCGGCTTGCCGATGACGCCGAAGGCGCAGGACCACCCTCCCGACGAACGGCCGCTGACGTTCTTCACGACCACAGCGCTGGCGGAGATGCAGCGCCGCAACGGAAAGCTCGATCTCGATCGCGACCTGCTGCCGCTCATCGAGCTGGAGATGCACCTTCACTATTGCCGCATCGTCATGACTGCCGAGGACCGGCAGCGCCTCGAGGCGTGCGGCAACGACGCCGTCGCCGCGCGGCGGGTGATGGCGGACTATCCCTTCGATTTCCGTCAGATTCTCGACCCTATCGGCGACCGCCGCCTCGCCTCGGGCGGGGAGTTCGCGTCATTCGTCGAGCACTACCTGGAAGAGGAGATCGCCCGTGCGCGCCTTGGCCAGGCCGGCAGCGGCATCAAGTCGGCCATCGCAATCTGGTACGAGGTGCGCTGCACCCTCGGACAGTTTCTGCCGTTCGGCGGCCTCACCCCGGAATCGCATCGGAAGCTGGTCGATCACTACTACCCCCGCTTCAAGCGCGTCGTCTTCGGCCCTCCAATCATCAATATCGAGAAGCTCCTCGCGCTCGTCCGCGCCGGGCTGCTCGACTGGTCCGTGGCGCGCAGTCCCCAGGTGACGACCGACGATGATCGCGGCTGCTTCGAGCTGCGCTGCGACGACATCGCCGCCGTCGCGCGCGCCGAGGTACTCATCGACGCCCGCTATCCGTCGAACGACCTCCCGCGCGATGCCACACCGCTGTACCGCAATCTGCAACGGCGCGGCATCGTCCGGCCGTACGAGAACCGGTCGACGGACGGCGGCTACAACACCGGAGCGATCGACATGACGGAAGGGTCGCGCTTCGTCGTCGGACGCAAGGGAGTGGTGAACCGCGACATCGCGGTCATCGGCATCCCCACCGAAGGGAACCTCGTCGGCAACCTCACCATCGCCCGCGACAGCTTCTCTGGCATATGGGCGGCCGAGGTCATGCGGCAGCTCCGCGCCCGGCGCCTCCCGCGCCCGATGCAACCCGCCGAGGTCGTGTAGGTGTCAGGCTGAAGGACGCTTCAGCGTCCGCATGTCGACATCCTGGAGATGTTGCGCGAACTTCCAGCGATGCCCCTCGGGATCGATGCACTCGTAGACGCGGTCGCCGTAGAACTGGTCGGCCACTTCGCGGAAAATCGTCGCTCCCGCATCGCGCGCGCGGTCGCAGTGAGCATCGACGTCGTCGACGTAGATGTACAGCCGCGAGGTGATCTTGCCGTTCAGCGTGCGCGGACTCTCCCAGGCATCGTTCTCTTCGGCCAGACCGAGCATGACCAGACCGTCGTCATCGATCTCCAGCTCGCCGTGCACGACGTTCCCGTTGTCGTCGGTCATCCGCAGCCGGATGCCGAATCCGAAGGCTTTCACCAGCCAGTCGATGGCCGCCCCGACGTCGTCGTAGAAGATATGCGGCGTGGCGCGCGGCGTGTCGGGAGGGAGGTTAGCGGTCATGCGTGCGGATATAGCGGAGTCATTCCGGATTGTCCAGCGAGGATCTGCGGGTAGGGAAATAAGGTTGCAATGACTCTCCTATCCTGCGAGAGTATCCATATCTCGGACAACGGATCACCGGCGGTCACCACGATTTCCCGGGTCAGGGCAGCGTCTCGCGGTGCCGGCCATGGCAAAACATAAGGAGGCAGCTCATGCCCGACTGGTCGATCAAGATCACCCCCGTTTCCCCGTCGAATCCCACCGGCCCAGCGCAGTTCGACCCCGCCACCCAGCAGTGCCTCGGTTCGGACAACATCAGTTGGAACAACCAGACCGGCAGCACGCATCAGCCGTGGCCCCTCGGGGCGGACGGTAAGACACCGGCAGCGACCGGCTGGGGAGTCGACCCCGTTCCGGCCGGCGAGTCGTCGAACCCCGCGTACTCGGTGGACACCCCGACCGCGAACACGACCGTGAAGTACTGCTGCAAGATCCATCCGGACGTGCCATCCGAGGTCGGCACGCTCGACGTCCTCCTCGCACCGCCAACCTTCAGTTGAACGAACGACAACAGAGAGGGAGAGTCTCATGTCTTCAAAGAGTCTCGTACTCGCCACGGCCGCGGCCGTAGCGTTGCTCATCCACCCCGCTCACGCCCAGGCGCAGAGCTTCGTGAAGTGCCCGCCGTACGGCGATACGCTCCTTCGCGTCCCGGAGCTCACGCGCGATCCGGCAACGAAAACGCTCAAAGCCGTCATGCAGGTCAGCGATCAGCAGCGGATGGTCTGGTTTCCGCCGGCCACTTCCGCCGGTACCAACGGCACCATCTTCTGCGCCGCCCAGCACCTGCGCTACTTCGAGGGCTACAGCCTCACGAACCCGAACGAGAAATGGCCGGTTTCGAACGGGCTGGCCGAGCCGCTGCCGGGGCCGACGCTCCGGGCCCGCGTCGGCGACATCATCGAGATCAGCTTCTTCAATGAAGTGAACGTGACCAACTTCCCGAACAGCCTGTACTTCGACCGGGCCGACAGGGGTCAGGGCACGGGCTGCGATGAGACTGCCGGCATCTATCCGAGCAACGCATCGACCGGCGGCGCGATCAACGACACCTACCCGAACTGCTTCCACGGATCGAGCACCGCGAACATCCACTTCCACGGCACACACACCAATCCCGGTTCGACCGGCGACAACGTGCTGCTCGAGATCCGGCCCACACCGCGGAAGAACGGAGCTCCCGTCGTCACCGAGCAGACGTACAAAGACGCTTTCAAGACCTTCTTCGACCAGTGCGAAGCGGAGCTGCAGCACGTCCCCAGCGGCTGGCCGAAGCTCTGGGGTCAGCTCCCCGAGTTCTACCGGACCAGTCAGAAACAGTTGCTGACGGACTACGACACGACTGTGACCGAGCCGCACAAATTGTGGCCGCCCAACCAGGAGGCGATCGACGAAAACGAGTGGCCGGAGTTCTACATCGGCGCCTATCCGACCTGCTACCAGCTCCCCGAATACAAACAGAAGCCGACCTCGCCGGCCGGGCTCCAGATGGGGCAGTCGCCGGGGACGCAGTGGTACCACATGCACAAGCACGGCTCGACTACGCTGAACATCGCCAACTCGCTCATCGGCGCGTTCATCATCGAAGGGCCGTACGACGATCAGCTCAAGGACTTCTACAAGAGCACCCCCGATCACAAGAATTGGGGCCTGGCCGACCAGGTACTGGTCATCCAGCAGGTCGGCGTCACGCCGAACCTGGAGCGCGGCCCAAACCAGCAGAGCGCCGAGGAGCTCTCCATCAACGGCCGCAGGCAGCCGGTCGTGACCATGAAGCCCGGGCAGGTGCAGCTCTGGCGCATCGTGAACGGCGCGCACCGCAGCGGCGTCTTCTTCGTGGCGCCGAACCCGAGCCAGATTCAGTGGGCGCAGATCGCCCAGGACGGCGTCCAGCTCAACGTGGCGAACTATGCGGCGCCCGTCGCCGGCGGCGCGAGCAACGGGTTCCTGATGTCCGCCGGAAACCGTGTCGATCTTCTCGTCCGCATTCCTGCCGGGACCCCGGCAGGCAAGTACAACATCCAGGCGTTGGACGTGGTCAAGGCCACCGAGATGCCCGGGGGCACGGCGCAGAAAACACCGTTCACCCTGATCACGATCAATGTTTCGGCCGCCGGCAGCAGTGACCCCTCGCCAGCGATGCCATTCATTACCCCCGACAAGTTCCCGACGTTCCCGGAGTTCCTGGCTGACATCCCGCAGCCGAAGATCCACCGTGACCTGGTCTTCATGAGCACCGGCCACGCGGCCGGCGCCAACCACACCATCAACGGCGAGAAGTTCGGCGACACGGTGGACCAGTCGATGATCCTCAACACGATCGAGGAGTGGAAAATCATCAACGAAACGTCGGACGCCGCCTCGCCCGGGCCGATCATGCATCCCTTCCACATCCACATCAACCCGTTCCAGATCGTCGAAGTGTTCAACCCGTGGGATTCGACGTACGTCTTCACCAAGGCCAGCTACGTCCCCGGAAAGAACTGCTTCGTCGATCCGACGGACCCAACCACGTGGCACCCATGCGCCCTGACGGCCATCAAGCCGCCGTATGTCTGGTGGGACGTCTTCGGCATGCCCGGCGCGAGGGAAGATCCGACCGGCGCAACGACGAACGTCATCAAGGGATACTTCGTCTTCCGCAGCCGCTTCAGCGACTACACCGGCAAGTACGTCCTGCATTGCCATATCCTCGCGCACGAGGACCGCGGCATGATGGAGCTGGTCGAGGTGGTCCCGAACACGACGGTGCTCAAGCACCACTAGCCAGTCTCGCCACGCCATCCGCAGCCCGCGCCCACCAAAGGGCGCGGGCTGTTTTGTTTGCAATCCGCGAGGACCCGGCAACCTACAAATACAGCCAAACCCGCAGCAACGAGATCAACTGCTGCGCGTCGATCGGCTTGGTGATGTAGTCGCTGGCTCCGGCCTCCATGCATTTCTCGCGGTCGCCCTTCATCGCCTTCGCCGTGAGGGCGATCATCGGGAGGTTCCGGTATTCGTCCATGGCCCGGATTCGGCGCATGGCTTCGTAGCCGTCCATCTCCGGCATCATCACGTCCATCAGCACTACATCGATGTCGGGATTGCTGCGGAGCTGCTCGATGCCGTCGGCGCCGCTCTCGGCGTAGACCACATCCATCTTGTGCCGCTCCAGAAGGCTGGTCAGGGCGTAGATGTTGCGCATGTCATCGTCAACGATGAGCGCCTTCTTGCCGGCCAGGACGGGATCGGACTCGTGAAGTTGCTCGAGGATCTGCCGCTTCTGCTCAGGCAGGTTCGCTTCGACGCGATGGAGGAAGAGCGCCGTTTCATCGAGCAGCCGCTCCGGCGAGCGTGCATCCTTCACGATGATGGCCTCGGCCATCCGCTTGAGCTCCAACTCCTCCTTTTTCGTCAGCTCGCGGCCGGTGTAGACGACGATGGGGATGTCATCGACGCCCAGCTCGTTCCTCATTCGGTTGATGAACTCGAAGCCGTTCATGTCGGGCAAGCCGAGGTCGAGGACCATGCAGTCGAAGTGGCGCTCGCGCAGGATCTGCAGGGCCTCCCCTCCGCTCGCCGCCGAGGCGATATCGACGTCGCCATCGCCGCCGATCAGCTCAGCAATCGCCGAGCGCTGCTCGGGGTTGTCTTCGACGATCAGGAGCGACTTGTTCGGCCGCTCCACGAAACCTTTGATCTTCGCGAAGGCCTCGTCGAGCGCTTCCTTCGTCACAGGCTTCTGCACTTGCGCCAACGCGCCGAGTTTCAATCCGCGCGCGCTCTCCTCGTCGCCCGAGATGATATGTACCGGGATGTGGCGCGTCGTCTTGTCGTGCTTCAGGCGATCGAGCACCGTCCACCCTTCCATGTCCGGCAGAGCGATATCGAGCGTGATGGCGTCGGGACGATAGCGTCTGGCAAGCTGCAAACCGCTTTCGCCGCGCGTGGCCACGATGCCTTTGAATCCTTTGTCGTGCGCCATCTCCAGAAGGATGCCGGCAAAGGTGACGTCGTCTTCGACGATCAGCACGACGCGGTCGTCCTCGGTGATCACGCCGCGGTCGTCAGTCACCTGTTCTTCGACGATGAGCTGCGTTTCTCCAGAAGGACCTCCGTCGTCGCGGCGCGTGCGGCGCGTCTCGAGAGACGGCCGATCGCCGGCGTGGCGCAAGGAGACATCCGGCGTCAGAGCGGCCTCGATCGTCGAGCCGTTGCGCTCTTCCTCGCGTCGCCGCGTCGGAACGACGTAGCTCTGCGGCAGATAGAGGGTGAATGCAGAGCCGACGCCTTCATCGCTGGTCACGCGGATCTCGCCGCCCAGGAGCCGGGCGATCTCACGGCTGATCGATAGTCCCAGCCCTGTGCCGCCGAACCTGCGCGTGGTCGATGCATCGGCCTGCTGGAATGCCTCGAAGATGATCTGCTGCTTCTCGTCAGCGATGCCGATGCCGGTGTCGGACACGGTGAAAGCGATGACGGCCGGAGCCCTGTCGAGAGTCTCGTGTCCGGGACTCCAGCCCGCCGAGGCCGTCGCCGCTTTGAGCGTTACGCCCCCTTTCTCCGTGAACTTGAAGGCGTTGCCGAGCAGGTTCTTCAGCACCTGCTGCAGTCGCGTGGCATCGGTGTGAATCGCGCGCGGCAGGCTGGGATCGAGCTCGATGTTGAAGTCGAGTCGTTTGTCATCGGACATCTGCCGGAAGGTCTTGTCCATCGAGTCGGCCAGCTCGGTAAACGGCAGGTCGCCGAGCGAGATGGTCATCATTCCCGACTCGATCTTCGAAAGATCGAGGATGTCGTTGATGAGCGTGAGCAGGTCGACACCCGACGAGTGGATCGTCGACGCGAACTCGACCTGCTTGCCGGTCAGGTTGTTCTCCGGGTTATCCGCCAGCAGCCTGGCCAGGATCAGCAGCGAGTTCAACGGCGTGCGCAACTCGTGTGACATGTTCGCCAGGAACTCGCTCTTGTACTTCGACGTCAGTGCGAGCTGGCGGGCCTTTTCTTCGAGCTGACGCTTGGCATTCTCGACCTCGCGGTTCTTCCGCTCGACCTCTTCATTCTGCGTCTGCAGTAGCCGTGCTTTCTCTTCCAGCTCCTCGTTCGTCTGCTGCAGTTCTTCCTGCTGCGTCTTGAGAAGCTCCTCGGATGCCTGCAGCGACTTGGCTTGCTGTTCGAGGCGCTTGTTGGTCTCCGTCAGTTCTTCCTGCTGCGCCTGCAGCTCCTCGGCCAGCGACTGCGATTGAGCCAGCAGCTCTTCCGTCCGCATGTTCGCCTGGATCGTGTTCAGCACCACGCCGATCGATTCGGTGAGCTGATCCAGCAGCGAGATGTAGGTGTCGTTGAAGGGCATGAACGACGCCAGCTCCATCACCGCCAGCACCTGCCCCTCGAACACGATCGGCAGCACGACGATCTGCATCGGCTTCGCCTCGCCGAGGCCCGAGTTGATCGTGATGTAGTCATCGGGAGCGTGCTGAAGAAGGATGCGCTGCTTCTCGAATGCGGCCTGGCCGACGATTCCTTCGCCGACACGGAACTGCTTGTTGAGGTACTTGCGCTCCTTATACGCGTAGGTCGAGGCGAGCTTGAGGACCGGCTCGCCGCCGCCGTTTGCATCCATCACATAGAAAACGCCGTGCTTGGCTCCCACCACCGGCGCCAGTTCGGAGAGGATGAGCTGCGAGACGGTCGTCAGATTCTTCTGGCCCTGCATCATGCGGGTAAACTTGGCGAGGTTCGTCTTCAGCCAGTCCTGCTCGGTGTTCCGCGAGGTCGTCTCGCGGAGGTTGCGGATCATCTCGTTGAGATTGCCTTTGAGCGCCGCCAGCTCACCCTCGGCCTGAACCGTAATGTTCCGGCTCAGATCACCCTTGGCCACGGCCGTAGCCACATCGGCAATGGCCCGCACCTGGGTGGTGAGGTTCGCAGCGAGCTGGTTGACGTTGTCGGTCAGATCACGCCACGTTCCCGATGCGCCCGGAACGTTGGCCTGCCCGCCGAGTTTTCCTTCCACACCCACTTCGCGCGCCACGGTCGTAACCTGATCGGCGAATGTGGCCAGGGTGTCGATCATGTCGTTGATCGTGTCCGCCAGCTCGCCGATCTCCCCTCGCGACTCGACGTTGAGCTTCTGCTTCAGAACGCCGCGTGCCACGGCCGTGACGACCTTGGCGATGCCGCGCACCTGGTTGGTCAGATTCGACGCCATCATGTTGACGTTGTCGGTGAGGTCCTTCCACGTACCGCCGACACCCTTGACCTGCGCCTGCCCGCCCAGCTTTCCTTCCGTGCCGACCTCGCGCGCCACGCGGGTAACCTCCGCGGCGAACGAGTTGAGCTGATCGACCATCGTGTTGACGGTGTCTTTCAGCTCCAGCATCTCGCCCTTCACGTCGACCGTGATCTTCTTCGACAGGTCACCGTTCGCCACCGCCGTGGTCACCTGGGCGATGTTGCGCACCTGGTTGGTCAGGTTCGAGGCCATGTAGTTGACCGAGTCCGTGAGGTCCTTCCATGTGCCCGAGACGCCCTTGACCTGCGCCTGCCCGCCCAGCCGCCCATCCGTGCCCACTTCGCGCGCCACGCGCGTGACCTCGCCGGCGAACGTGTTGAGCTGATCGACCATCGTGTTGATCGTGTTCTTCAGCTCGAGGATCTCGCCACGGGCATCCGCGGTGATCTTCTTCGAGAGGTCTCCGTTCGCGACCGCCGTGGTGACGTCGGCAATGTTGCGCACCTGGCCGGTCAGATTGCCAGCCATGGAGTTGACCGAATCGGTCAGATCCTTCCAGGTTCCCGCGACTCCCTTGACCTGGGCCTGGCCTCCCAGCTTCCCTTCCGTTCCGACTTCCGTGGCTACGCGCGTGACCTCGGCGGCGAAGGAGTTGAGCTGATCGACCATCGAGTTGATCGTGTTCTTCAGCTCGAGCATCTCCCCCTTGACGTCGACGTTGATCTTCTTCGACAGATCGCCGTTCGCGACCGCCGTGGTCACCTGGGCGATGTTTCGCACCTGGTTGGTCAGGTTCGAGGCCATCGAGTTGACGTTGTCCGTGAGGTCCTTCCACGTACCGGCAACTCCGCGCACCTGGGCCTGGCCTCCCAGCTTCCCTTCTGTACCGACTTCGCCCGCCACGCGTGTGACCTCGGCCGCAAACGAGTTGAGCTGATCGACCATCGAGTTGATGGTGTTCTTCAGTTCGAGAATCTCTCCCTGCGCCTCGGCCGTGATCTTCTTCGACAGATCGCCCAGCGCGACCGCGGTGGTCACCTCGGCAATGTTGCGCACCTGCCCGGTCAAGTTGCCGGCCATGGAGTTGACTGAGTCAGTCAGGTCCTTCCATGTGCCAGCCACACCTTTCACCTCGGCCTGGCCGCCCAGCTTCCCTTCCGTGCCGACCTCGCGCGCGACGCGCGTGACCTCGGCCGCAAAGGAGCGGAGTTGGTCAACCATCGTGTTAATGGTGACTTTCAGTTCGAGCAGTTCGCCGCGGACGTCGACCGTGATTTTCTTCGAGAGGTCGCCGAGCGCGACGGCAGTGGTAACCTCGGCGATGTTTCGCACCTGCCCGGTAAGGTTGCCGGCCATGGCGTTGACCGAGTCGGTCAGGTCTTTCCACGTGCCCGCAACTCCGGTCACCTCCGCCTGACCGCCGAGGCGACCTTCCGTACCGACCTCGCGGGCCACGCGCGTGACCTCGGCCGCGAAGCTGTTGAGCTGATCGACCATCGTGTTGATGGTGTTCTTCAGTTCAAGGATCTCGCCCTCCGCCTCCGCGGTGATTTTCTTCGAGAGATCGCCGAGGGCAACGGCGGTGGTCACCTCGGCGATGTTGCGGACCTGGCCTGTCAGGTTGCCGGCCATGGAGTTCACGGAATCGGTGAGGTCCTTCCAGGTGCCGGCGACCCCTTTGACGTCAGCCTGCCCGCCCAGTTTTCCCTCCGTGCCGACTTCGCGCGCCACTCGCGTGACCTCGGCTGCAAACGAGTTGAGCTGGTCGACCATCGTGTTGATGGTGTTCTTCAGCTCAAGCATCTCGCCGCGGACTTCGACCGTGATCTTCTTCGACAGATCACCGGTGGCAACGGCCGTCGTAACATCCGCGATGTTCCGCACCTGTCCCGTCAGGTTGGAAGCCATGGCGTTGACCGAGTCTGTCAGGTCCTTCCACGTCCCCGCCACGCCCGGTACTTCGGCCTGCCCGCCCAACCGCCCCTCGGTACCGACCTCGCGCGCCACGCGTGTGACTTCCGAGGCAAACGAACGGAGTTGATCGACCATCGTGTTGATGGTCTCTTTCAGCTCGAGGATCTCGCCGAGCGCTTCCGCGGTGATCTTCTTCGAAAGGTCGCCGTTCGCAACCGCGGTCGTGACCTCGGCGATGTTGCGAACCTGCGAGGTCAGGTTGGCAGCCATCGAGTTGACCGAGTCGGTCAGATCCTTCCATGTGCCGGAGACGCCTTTGACGTCGGCCTGTCCGCTGAGTTTTCCTTCGCTCCCCACCTCGCGTGCCACACGCGTGACTTCCGAGGCAAACGACCGCAACTGGTCGACCATCGTGTTGATCGTGTTCTTGAGCTCGAGGATCTCGCCGCGCGCCTCGGCGGTGATCTTCTTGGAGAGATCGCCGAGCGCAACCGCGGTGGTCACCTCGGCGATGTTGCGGACCTGACCGGTGAGGTTCGAAGCCATTGAGTTGACCGACTCCGTGAGGTCCTTCCACGTCCCGGCCACGCCCTTGACGTCGGCCTGTCCGCCGAGTTTTCCTTCCGTACCAACCTCGCGGGCCACACGTGTGACCTCCGAGGCGAACGAGGCGAGCTGCGCGACCATCGTGTTTACGGTCTTCGCCATGCGAAGGAACTCGCCTCTGAGAGGACGGCCGTCGAACTCGGTAGCCATCGTGCGCGACAGATCGCCTCGCGCCACGGCTCCGATGACGCGGGAGATCTCGTTCGTCGGTTGCACGAGATCGCTCACCAGCGAGTTCACTGAGTCGGCGATCACGGCCCACTGTCCGCCCCCCGCGGGGATCTGCGCGCGCTGGGTGAGCTTCCCTTCCTTGCCGACGACATTGGCGATACGCTCGACCTCGTTCGCCGAGCGCTCGCTCAGATCGAGGATCTCATTCAGCGTGTCGGCGATCTTCCCAGCGCCGCCAGTGAACTCCACCGGCATCCGCACCTTGAAGTCGCCCTTCTTCATGGCCGAGAGCGTCCGCAACAACAGCCGTTCGAAATCCCTCGGCGAAATCTCCGTCGCTTTTTCGATACCGATTCCCGTGCTCATGACGCGCTGGTCCTCCCGAAGCCGGCAGTTGTGCCGCCGGACGAAGTGCAGCTTTCAGACCATGGATGAGGGTGGCGTGGGGTGGAGCGGCTGCTGGGTTGCTGAGTTACAGGGTTACAGAGTTACAGGGTCGCCTCAACAACTCAGCAACCGCTACTCCGACCCCCGACTCCCGGCTCCCGACTCCCGCATCGGAAGCTTGAACCCGATGTACGTCCCCGAGCTGATGCCCATCAGTGCCAGCATCGTGGCGCTGAACTCGGGCATGGTCAGGTCCCACAGGACTGAGTAGAGGAAAACCGAGCCGAGGACGAATGTCCAGACCACGACCTGGACGCGGTCGAGAGCGACGATGCCGCGATCATCGGTGACGAGATCGCGCCACAAGCCGGCGCTGGCAACCGGCTGGCGGTTCGGCGTAACGGCGACCGCAGCCAGAGCCGTCGCGGCGCTGATCCCGACAAGGCCCAGCAGCGACGGCGCGATCGAGTCACGCTCCCCGGTAACCAGCCAAATGAAGACGTAGCCTGCGACGAGGAGGAAGGACCACCACGCCATCTGCACCCGCGCCAGACTATACGGCTGACGCACACCGTCGATTGCCGGCCCGTCGCGCAGCATGTCGCTGCGCCGCGCATATACGAGCACCGCGATGGCGACGACGAGAAGGAGTATCAGCCAAAGAGCGATCCATGGATCGATGTAGAGCTTTTTCAGCCGCAGCTCCATGTTCGCGCCATCAGCCCGAGGCAACGGCCGGTCACCACGAATGCCGACGCTGACATGCAACGTGCTGTACGGATCGAAGAGCGGCGCGTACAGAAACTGGCGCCAGATCTCCTTGTTCTTTTCATTCCGACCGAGCACGAAGGTCAGAGTACCGCTATCGAGATCTATCCCCGAGGGCTCGTTGCCGCTGTCGAGACCCTGGATGAAAAGCGTGATCGGCTGCTGCTGCGCCTCGGCATCGTGCAGGAGTGTATCGAGATGACAGACGGAGACCACGACCCAATCCTCGAGATACACCTGACGCGGGTCATCATTGACCCCCGCCGCTCCAGCCACCGCTGTCGCCGGCCCGCAAGGCGCAGGGTGAATTCGCTGCCGAGCCCTCCCAAGTTGATCCGCCTCCAGCCGATCGGAGAGGGTGGCAACGGTGCCGAGCGCGAGGAAGCAGGCGAGCAAGCGAAACCGCATGGGGCATATTGTAGGGCTCTGGTGGGCTGGGTAACCGAGTCTGGTGGGGCGACGCCTTCGACCTGCCCTTCACCCCAAATTCACAACCCCACCTACGATGGAGCCATGCGCCGCGTGCTCATCGTCGATGACGACCCCAAAGTCTGCGAGACGCTCGACCGTTATCTCTCGCATGCCGGCTACGCCACAGCCTCGGCGCAGGATGGCGCGAAGGCGCTGGAGATGGTGCAGACGTTCGCGCCCGATCTGGTCGTGCTCGATCTGATGCTGCCTCGCATCGGAGGGCTGGAGATCTGCCGGATGCTGCGCGAAAAATCGGCGATCCCGATCATCATGCTGACCGCGAAGACGACCGAGCACGACAAGCTGACGGGCCTCGCTCTGGGCGCGGACGACTACCTGACGAAGCCGTTCAGCCCGCGCGAGCTTGTGGCGCGCGTGGAGGCGGTGTTGCGGCGGGCCGGAACGACCGAGAAAACGCCGCGCATCATCGCCGGTGCGCTGATGATCGACCCGGAGCGATGCGAGGTGACGGTGGACGGCGATCCCATGGCTTTGACCGCAACCGAGCTGCGCCTGTTGCTGGCGATGGCCCGCTCACCCGGACGCGTCTTCCGCCGCGATGAATTGGCCCGCCTCGCTCTCGGCGATGACTTCGAAGGTCTCGAACGGACGATCGATGCGCACATCAAGAACCTGCGGCGCAAGGTGGGGGCGGAGATCATCGTCACCGTTTTCGGCATCGGCTACAAACTGGACGCCTGATGCCCTCTGCCACTTTGCGGAGCCGCCTCATCGCCATGGTCGCGGCGCTTGTCGCCGTGATGATTGGCAGCGTGGCCGTGATCTCCACGAGGGTCGCTCATTACGAGATCCGGAAGTTCGACGTCGAGGTCCGCGCGGGACGTCCGGGCGCGCCTGTCGCAATCGGCGATTACTACCGCGCGCACGGCTCATGGACCGGGGTCGGACCAGTCGTCGATCAGGCCGCTCGTGCGGCCGGATTGGACATCCTCCTCTTCGACGGGCAGCGACGGCTCGTGGCGACATCGAGTGCCGTGTGGCGCGACGCACACCTCGATCTGTCGCCCGACGGAACGCTGGCGATCGAACGTCTTACCGCCGCCGGTAATGCGCACCAATTGATTCGCGGTCCGCAGATGCTCGTGCGCGACAAAGCAGGCAACGTCGCTGGCTCGATTTTCATGCTGCCGCTGCAAAGCGACGCGCCCGAGCTGCCGGCAACGCGCTCACTCGACCGCTCGTTCTTCTGGACGTTCCTTGGGGCAACGCTGTTCGGTATTCTCATGGCAATCGCTATCGCGCGATGGATCAGCGTCCCGGTCGAGCGGCTGACCGCCGCGGCGCGGCGCATGGAATCGGGCGATCTCACCGTGCGTGTGGAGCCAGCAGGCGGCGCGGAGCTGGCTGAGCTGGCGCACGGCTTTAACGCCATGGCCGCCGCGCTCGACCGCAACGAAGAGCAGCGCAGGCGGATGGTGAGCGACGTCGCTCACGAGCTCCGCGCACCGCTGACCAACATCCGCTGCGAGCTGGAGTCGATGCAGGACGGCCTGACGACGCCGACCCAGGAACGGATCGCGTCGTTGCATGACGAGACGATGCAGCTCACCCGTCTCGTCGACGATCTGCAAGACCTCGCGCTGGCCGAGGCCGGCCGGCTCGAGATCAACGCGCAGCCGATGGCCGTGTCCGCGCTGGCACGACGGGCCGCCGCCGGCATGGAGACTCGGGCACGGGATCGCGGCGTGAACATTCAATGCGACGTCAGCGACGACCTCGTCGTCCTCGCCGACGCCCGCCGAGCCGTGCAGATTCTCACAAACCTGCTAGCGAATGCCGTCGCGCACATGGAAGCGCAGGGCGAGGTACGCATCACCTGGGAACGGAGCGGCGGCGACGCGGTCATCCGCGTCATCGACAGCGGCGTCGGCATTCCTGCCGATGAACTGCCGCGCATCTTCGAGCGCTTCTACCGCGTCGATGTCTCCCGCTCCCGCGCCACCGGAGGCGCCGGCCTCGGCCTTCCCATCGTCCGCCAGCTCGTGGCCGCCCACGGCGGGCGGGTGTGGGCGGAGAGTGAGGTGAGGAAGGGATCTGTGTTTTCGTTCACATTGCCGATATCGATCTAAAGAAGCACGAACAAGAGTGTCTGTGCCGTCTGTGCCACAAACGGCCGTGCACCTTCATCATTGCTTCACAACCCCCGGGTACTTTGACCACAGGAGGCCCCTCATGAAGATTCTCATTTCCACACTGGCGCTGCTGATGGCATCGACGCTCATCGCGGCGGAACCGATTGATAAAACAGTCGCTCAGATCACTGCCACGGTCGACAAAGCTGTCGCCGAGGATCGCTTTTCAGGAGTTGTTCTGCTGGCCAAGGACGGGACACCGCTGCTCTCGCGGGCCTGGGGCATGGCCGACCCAGCCAAAGGGATCGCCAACCGTCCGGATACGAAGTTCAACCTCGGATCGATCAACAAACTCTTCACGCACGTCGCCATCGGGCAGCTCGCCGCGGCCGGCAAGCTGTCGCTGAACCAGACCATCCGCAAGCTTCTGCCCGACTATCCGTCGCCGGTTGCCGACAAGATCACGATCGAGCAACTCCTCCAGCACAAGTCAGGACTCGGGGACTTCTTCGGTCCGAAGTTCATCACCATGCATGCAACGCTGCGAACGGTGGCCGACTACCTGCCGCTGTTTGCCGACAAGCCGCTCGAGTTCGAGCCCGGGACGTCGCAGCGCTACTCGAACGCCGGCTTCGTCGTCCTCGGGTTGATCATCGAAAAGGTCTCCGGGCAGACCTATTACGACTATGTCCGCGACCACATCACCAAGCCAGCCGGGATGACCGACACCGCCTCGTACGCCGTCGACGACGACGTCGCGAACCGCGCTGTCGGGCTGACTAAACGCGGTCCTGAGGGTCCGTTGCCGGCACGGCAGAGCAACACCGTCATGCAGCCGGCACGGGGCAGCTCGGCCGGCGGCGGCTACTCGACGGCCCCTGACCTGCTCCGCTTCTCGCAGGCTCTGCTCGCGAACAAATTGCTGCCGAAGCGGTGGACCGACTGGCTCTTCACCGGCAGTTTCGACGCGGCGACGCATCGCAACATCGGCGTCGCGGGCGGCTCGCCGGGCGTGAACGCCCTGCTCGAGATCGAACCGCCGTACACGCTCGTCGTGCTGTCGAACTACGACCCGCCGTCCGCCGAGGAGATCGGGCGCGAGGCGCGGAAAACGCTCGGAATCGGCGGAATGGAGCGCAAGCGGCGGGGCCCAGAGACACCGGGAGAGGTTCTGATCGGCGGACACGTGCGGATTCCGATGGATCTGACAAACCACATCCCGGTGATCGAGGCGAAGGTCAATGGCAAAGGACCATTCCGTTTCGCCGTCGACAGCGGCTTTGGCGGGATGATGCAGGTGACTCCCGCGCTCGCGCAGAAGCTGGCGCTGCCGGTCATCGGAGAGGCGATCGGCGGCGACCCGAGCGGCAAGAATCAGGCGACCGTGCGCATCCTCCATGCGGAGTCGGTTGACATCGGCGAGGCACACTTCGGCCAGGTCGAAGTCGGGGAGGAGAGCGGACGGCATCTCGACGGCGCCGACGGCATCATCGGACTGCAGCTCTTTAGCTCGCTCATCGTCACATTCGATTACCCAAACAGCCGCTTCGAAGTCGACGGCGGCGGGCTTCCGGCCGCCGACGGGGCAAAGATCCTCACCTACAGCGCGGAGCGTGGCATCCCCACGATTGAGGTCGACGTCGCAGGCGTGAAGGTGAAGACCGATATCGATAGCGGCAGCCCGGCGCTGCTTTCCGTTCCGCTGTCACTCGCCAAATCGCTGCCTCTCGCCGAGGAGCCGCGCGTTTTCGGACATGGACGGACGGTCGGCAACGATTTCGATATCTATGGCGCACCACTGAAAGGCGAGGCGCATGTCGGCGCGATCACCTTGACGAATCCGCAGCTCGACTTCGTCGAGATCTTCCCCGTCGGCAACCTCGGATTCCGCTTCCTGAAGGATCTCGTCGTGACATTCGATCCGGCGAATCATCGGGTGCGGTTTGTGAGATAGAGGGAGTGGGGTGTGGGGTGTGGGGAAGCACAGACTCTTGTCTGTGCTCCCCACTCCCGAGAGCTCCGAACACAGCGGCCCTTGCTGGGCTACCGCGCCGCGCTCGCCACCGTGCCGGCCACCTGCCTCAGGAACGCCGAGGTCGAGAGCCAGCTCTTGTCAGGGTAGTAGGCGAAGATCGGGCTACCTCCGCGAATGGTGTCGATGATCTTTTGGGAGACCTCTGCCGACACCGCCGGGCAGCCCCAGCTCCGGCCGAGGCGGCCAAGCGCTTTGACAGCCGCTTCGCTGACATACGACGCACCGTGCATGACGATGGCGCGATCCCACGCCATGTCGTTGACCCCTTCCTCGAGACCGCGAAGCCGGAGCGAGTAGCCGTTGCCGCCGGTGTAGGTATCGGCGGTGACGAAGAGGCCGAGGCTCGTAGCCAGGCTGCCGGGGCTGTTCGAAAAGACGTTGGCCAGGTTGCCGCCGCTCCCCTTCCCGTGCGCAACGAGCTCGCGGAAAAGGAGCTTGTGCGCGGTCAGATCAAAAATGAAGAGACGCGGCTGTGAAGACGGCAACGAGTAGTCGATAACGGTCAACAGGTTACGGCGCGGGACGAGTCCCTGATCTCCGGCGCGGTTGGCCGCCGCGAGGGCAAGCTTCAGAACGTCCGGGCGCAAGCCGGGCGCCTGCGTGACGAGCGAGGCGACGAGGGCGTCGGACGCGCTCGCCGCCCGCATCGGAGCAGCGAACACAAGGGCAACGGTGATCGAGAGGAGCAGTCGCTTCATAGATGGTTTCCGATCTTGGTTTGGACGACGTGATGATAACAAATAACCACGCGATCTATTGCATCCGCCGGTCGCACGACCAGTGGTCTAATCCCCCCATGTACGAAAACCGCAAGCGGCGCATGCTCACCCCCGCTCAGTTCGCGAGGCGGGTGCTCGGCCACATCGGCTTCGCCCTCGGCGTGATTGCAGCCGCCTTGTTCGTGGGGATGGCTGGCTATCACTATCTTGCCAAGCTGAACTGGATCGATTCCCTGCTGAACGCATCGATGATCCTTGGCGGGATGGGTCCGGTCGACCCGCTGAAAACCGACGGAGCGAAGGTCTTCGCGTCGTTCTACGCCCTCTTCTCCGGCCTCGTCTTCATCGGAATTCTCGGCTTGCTGCTGGCGCCATTCATCCATCGGCTCATGCACAAAGTCCACATGGATGAGGAGTAGGTCTACTCCAATGGCGCTCACGGCGACGATGTACCGATTCACCATTCAGCTCTCCGACGTCGATCGCGGCGTCTACGAAACGCTCGATCTGCACGTTGCCCGGCAACCCTCGGAGACGGCCGAGTACATGCTGACGCGCGTATTGGCCTGGTGCCTCGAATATACCGACGGAATTGCACTGACCGAGGGGGTCGCGTCAGGGGATGAGCCAGCGGTGCTGGTGCGCGACCTGACCGGACGCATCACTGCCTGGATCGAAGTCGGCGCGCCCGATGCCGCCCGCCTTCACCGCGGCAGCAAACTGGCCGGCCGCGTGGCCGTCTACACCCATCGCGATCCCGGAATGGTGCTCGATCAGCTCGCCGGAAAGAAGATCCACGGCGCTGCCGGGATCCCGATCTACACCTTCGGCCGCGGCTTCATCGAACGCGTCGCGGCGGTCATCCCGCGCCGGGCATCTCTTTCCTTGACAATCACCGAGCGTCAGCTCTATCTCGACGTCGATGACCAGTCGTTCTCGACCACGGTCGAGGAGAGGATGGTGGGATGAGCTATTGCGAGATCGCCCGCGGGCATCCGTTCCATGGTCCGTATCACGACAATGAGTACGGCTTTCCGATCATGAACGACGACCGGCTGTTCGAGCGCCTCGTGCTGGAGATCAATCAGGCCGGGCTGTCCTGGATGACCATCCTCAAGAAGCAGGAGGCCTTCCGGGCGGCGTTCCGCGGCTTCGAGATCGACCGCGTGGCCCGGTTCACAACCAGGCAGCGGGAGCGTTTGCTGCACGATGAGGGCATCATCCGCAACCGGCTGAAGATCGATGCCGCAATCGAGAACGCCCGCCGCATCATCAAACTGCGCAAGTCGCATGGTGGGTTCGCTGCCTGGCTCGACGCGCACCATCCGCGGAGCAAGGACGATTGGGTGAAGCTCTTTCGTCAAACCTTCCTCTTCACCGGCGGCGAGATCACCAGCTCGTTCCTGCTCAGCATCGGCTACCTTCCCGGCGCGCACGACGAGTCGTGCCCCGTCTTCGCCGAGATCGCCCGGCTCGGGCCACCATGGATGATCCGCAGATGACGCAGATGAGCGCAGAACGTGAACCCGCGTCGCACTCGATCTTCGCCCATCCGGGTAAGCTGCGGATCGGATATGCCTGAGTCATCGTGCTCCCGCCTCATGCGATGGAAGTTCAACCTCTTCCCCGCCTATCGCGGCACGGGCGCACGCGTCACCTACATCGCCGCCGACTTCCGGGAGGTGCGCATTCGCCTCCCGCTCTCGTGGCGCACCCGCAACGTCGTCGGCACGATCTTCGGCGGCAGCCTGTACGGCGCCGTCGACCCCATCTTCATGATCATGCTGATCCGACTCCTCGGCGCCGACTACGTCGTCTGGGACAAGGTCGCCACAATCCGCTTCCGCAGGCCAGGCCGGACAACGCTCCACTCGACCTTCACCATCGACGAGGTGGAGCTCGACGCCATCCGCGCCGCGACCGCCGGGGGGCGAGTCGGTCGACAGGACGTATCGCGTCGAGCTGGTGGACGACGCGGGCGTTGTTCACGCGGCCGTGGAGAAGGTGATCTACGTGAAGCGGCGGTGAATCGAAAGCCCGTCGCTCGGAGGCATGGCCTCTTCGGGCCGAACGTCCACGGCCTGGCCATCCGCTCGATGAAATGCCGATGAATCTGTCATTGATATCGAAAAGTGCGTCATCAATAACCAAAAGCGAGACCGTTCGACACGACGTCGACCGATGAGTCAGGCTTACGGTTACTTTCGATCGCGCGGATGCACGGTTCACCGCGCTCTTCGAGGTCCATCCTAACGGCCTACTTCATCGGCTCAATCTCGATCCCCTTGTAGTAGTGGGTGAGTATCTGCTGGGCCGTCCAGCCGCGGGTGGCCATGCCGTAGGCGCCGACCTGACAGAAACCGACGCCGTGGCCAAAGCCTTTACCGTAGAACGTGTATCGGTCCATGCCGTCAGTGTCCTGCGTCTTCTCATAGACGAAGAGATTGTCGGGCAGGTTGAGCGACCAGCGCACCGGCAGACCGCGCAGGACGAAGGTGCGGCCGTTCTCGGCCGTGACTTCCAGCTCGGCGATCCGTTGCGATGCGTCGATCGTAAGCGGACGGATGCCCTGAAGCTGCCGGATCGGATTGCGCTTGTTGATCGAAACGACCAGATCATCCGCCCGGAAGCTGCGCGTCCAGCTCGCGAAACTCGAGCTGCGATCGAACGATGCGCCGTCGAGATAGGCATTGATCACCAGCGCCACAGGGGTCTTGCCGGCGTCGGATGTGATGGTGGCTCGATCGCCGATCGTCACAGGCGCGCTGCGGTACTCCTGATAGCGGTCCCCGATCTTGCGAAAGACCCGGACATTTGCCGGCAGAGTGAAGCGCGTGAGCTTGCCGTCGATTTTCAGGGTCACACCGGATCCGGCCAGCGTCACAATCCTTCCGGTGGCATCGCTGCTCACCCCGTGTTTGCGCAGCCACGAGTAGAGGAGTCCGTACAACTCATCGCGGGGCATGGCCGCATTCATATCGAGGCGATCGATTCCCTCGGCCGGCAGGAATCCGAACTTGATGAGGAACGCGGCGGCGCGGTACGGCGTCGTTTCCTTCGCCGCCGTCCGCGGGAAGTAGTACGTGCGATCCTCCGGCATCGTCACCACCGCCGAGTAACGATCGAGATCCAACGTCGCGGCGAGATACGCCAGAACGTCACCTCGGCGCGAGGAAGCCGGGGCCACGGTGCTGCGCGGATCGAAGCGCAGCTTCTGCATCGCCGCGGTCACCGCCTGCTGCACCTCGCGCGCGCTCCATGACGTTCCGGCATCCGGCAACCCGGCGACGGCCGCGAAGAGGCGGGCATTGACCTGTTGCTCGGTGAGGATGCCGCTGTCCTCGTGGCCGATGATCGTCAGCACCTGGTCCTCGACACAACGGACGCGCTTCAGGTATGGCTCGCTGCGGCCGGGAAACATCGTGCCGACATCCGATGTCTCGCCGCCGCACGCAGCGGTGTAGAGCGCATCGATCGGCTGGCCGTTGTATGTGGCCACGAGTCCGGCTGTCTCGCGCACGGCACGATCGGTCAGCGCATCCTCGCCGGATGCGCCGTTGTACGCCTGGCAAGCCGGGCCGGCGCAGATGTCGTAGCCCTCGTACTTGTACTGCCCGAGGTTGCGGACCGCGTAGGTGCGGGCGGCGATGGCCTGCGCCTTCAGCGCCTCGATCTCATCGTAAATCCTAGGGCCCATCTCCGCGGGAACCACGCCGCGGAGATAGTCCTCGACATTCAGTTCGTTGATGACGTTGTACGTGCCTCGGCTGTTGATGAAAACACGGGCCGCGGTCCGGTACGGCTTGTCGGCGATCGTCAGCGTCTCGGCGCTGACCGGCATGATGAGCACCGATTCGCCGTGGATCGTGGAGTGCTCCCCCTCGTCGTCGACCAGCTCGTGTCTCTTGTTGAACGGCTGATCGCTCGGCCGTTTGACGATGGGCAGGTTCGTGCCGTAGCCACCCTCGGTGAGCTGATCGCGCAACGGCTGGGCATCGTTCGACGTCGGAAAATCACCGGCGATGACGCGATAGGCCGTTCCGGCCGTGTCGTACACGGAGTTGACACGCTGCCGCGTTTCGGCGCGCAGCTTTTCGGCGAGGGCATTGGCGCTGGCGATGTCGACGATCGTGCTGACCTGTACCGCGTAATGTGCCGGCGCGTCGCTGACAGGCGCGGTCAAGGTGAAGCCGCGACGGATCGTAGCCGAGCTCGTGTCGCTGACGATGTAGTAGCCGCCGGGCAGGCGCGGAAACGTGACGGTCGCCTGGTCGCTGACGATCCCCACGCGGATACGCGGTGCAGCAATCGTCTTCGCCACCGAGGCTACCGGCGTCATCGCATTCGCCGAGGGCGTGGGCGGAGGCGGCGGCGCGGGGGTGGGGGCAGG
>Ga0210394_10001415_pt1 | contig 38718 bp, 38 predicted proteins | sample IncBWC12MmetaG_FD_160121 | JGI IMG/M metagenome (GOLD analysis project Ga0210394, IMG submission 160121) | Forest soil microbial communities from Barre Woods Harvard Forest LTER site, Petersham, Massachusetts, United States - Inc-BW-C-12-M | ecosystem: Environmental > Terrestrial > Soil >... | reverse complement strand
GGGTTTGATCGCTCAGCTGACATCTGCGCGTGCCTACAGAGTCGCGCGGATGATCGGAACATACATGGGCTCACACGCGGTCGCTGTACCGGGTCTTCCCGATTATTTCTACTTGATGCGGATACAAAACATGATCGATTCCGGCGTCCTTGTGGTAACCAAAGAAGCCGACCTCCTAATACAGTGCGACGTGCGATTGGCATGAATTGCGACTGGCGTTCGTCGACAATAGGGCCCGCAACGGGCATCCCGCGGCTCAATCTAATAAGGATAAGCCATGGGAAACAGGAAGACGTCAGGTCTGACCAAACGCGGTCGGATCTGGCATTTAAATAAGCAATTCAGAGGTGTCCGAATCCGGGAGAGTGCTGGAACGACTAGCCTCACGGAAGCGGTGGAGCTATTGGCGAGCCGAATCGAAGGGGTTCGCCAGTCGCAACTCTACGGAGTTCGGCCGCTGTGGACTTTTCGCGAGGCGGGGCAGAAGTATCTGAAGGAGAACCAGCATAAGAGAAGTGTCAGCGACGATGAGAGGCACTTGGCAATGCTTGATCCTTTTATCGGCGATCTGTTGCTCTCGCGTGTGTATATGGAGACCTTGCGGCCGTTCATCGAGAAGCGGAACAAGGATGGCGTGAAGACGAAGACCATCAATCTATCACTTGAGACCGTGCGTCGAATCTTGAGACTGGCGGCCGACGAATGGCGAGACAAGCAAGGGGCGACATGGTTGGAAATGGCGCCGAAGATAAAGCTGTTTCGTATTACGGATGCGCGCAAACCTCATTCTCTCTCAGTCGAGGAGGAACAACTTCTGTTTCGGCAATTGCCGAGCCATCTGCTGCGTATGGCCCTATATAAGGCGAATACAGGAAGCCGCCAAGAAGAAGTATGTAGCTTGAGGTGGGAATGGGAAAAGAAAGTACCTGAATTCGACACTTCCGTTTTTGTAATCCCAGGCGAAAAAGTGAAGAACACCGAGGAGAGATTGGTTGTTCTCAATCGGATTGCCAGGTCGGTGATTGAGGAAGCACGAGGTATGCATCCGGTGTACGTTTTTGTTCGGCGGAGTAAGGACGGGATCACCGTGCCTGTTAAGAAGATGAACAACACCGGATGGAGAAGCGCGCGAGAACGCGCGGCGGATGCCTGGGAGCGGGTGCACGGAACGGTAGCGCCGCAGGGATTCAGGCGCGTGAGGGTTCACGATCTCAAGCACACGTTTGGTCGTCGCCTACGAGCGGCGGGCGTGTCGTTTGAGGATCGGCAAGATCTTTTGGGGCACAAAAGTCAGCGCATTACAACGCATTACTCGCACCCCGAGCTTTCAAATCTCATCGCGGCAGCGGAGAAAGCATGCGGCTAGAGGAGTTACACAAAACTCCCCCAACCTCCTGGTTATTTTCCAGGAAGCCGCGGGGATGCGGGCGGAAAGGCGATGATAACTATTTGATTTAGAAGGGAAAAAATTGGTAGCGGGGGTAGGATTTGAACCTACGACCTTCGGGTTATGAGCCCGACGAGCTGCCAGACTGCTCCACCCCGCACCGGAAGGGCCGCCCATTGTACCCGGCCATCGCGCTAAAGCAAGGGACCCTATCCCGCCCCGACCAAGGCCCTAGCGCTTATCGAGTTCCATCATCTTGCGATAGGCGGGGCGATCGGTCACTCGCGCGGCATACGCCTTCAATGTCGGCGTTTCCTTGACCAACTTCGCCATCAGCATGAAATGCAGGCCGCCGCCCAGCAGAATGTCCACCGCCGAAAACGCATCGCCTAGAAAGTATTTGCGCGACTCGAGGTGCTTGTTCAGCACCTCTTCCACCTCATCAGCTGGAGCCCATCCCATCGCGCCGTATACATGTTTGATATCGAAGCGGCGCGCGATGAGCGCAGGCTCCATGACGCCGGGCCGGTAGGCAAGCCAGGACAGATATTCGCACCGCTTGGGCTCGCCGACCCGCGGGCCCATCTTTTTCGCGGGGTATTTGTCGGTGAGAAACAGTGCGATTGCACAGCCTTCGAAAATCGTCTCCTCGCCGTCTTTGAGCGCGGGCACCTTGCCGTGCGGGTGGGGATTGGCAGGATCGCGCGAGCCGGTTCCGTCGGCGCGGCGAAAATCCACGATCTTGGTTTCGTACTGAACATCCAGCTCTTCGAGAAGCCACACGATGCTTGCGGAGCGGGACATGGGTGCGTGATACAGAGTGATCATCGATATCCCCTATGCGACCGGCGATGGCAGGCGGGCGTCGCGGCCCTATTGCAAGGCTTGCTGACAAATCTGTAGCAGGGTCCCAGGGATGATTCCGAGCCCGAGCACCAGCAGCGCGTTGGCGCTCAACACAGTGCGCATGAGCATGGATCCGCCGATAACCGTGGCATCGCTGGGTTCATCGAAATACATCAATTTGACGATCCGCAAATAGTAATACGCGCCCACGACCGAGAATAGAACGGCGACAACTGCGAGCCAGGTGAGCTGTACGCCGAGGACTGCCTGGATGACTCCGAGCTTGGCCCAGAATCCGATGAAGGGCGGCACTCCGGCCAAACTGAACATGAGGATCGCCATCATGCCGGCGAACCATGGACTTCGGGCATTCAAGCCCTTGAAGTCCTCGAGCTTGTCGGCCTCAAAACCCTGCCGCGCCAACAGCAAGATCATGCCGAAGGCGCCGGCTGCCACGATGACGTAGCTGATCATGTAGAACATGGCGGCCTGGTAGCCCTGCGCTGTACCGGAGAGTATTCCGAGCAGCACGTATCCGACGTGCGAAATCGTCGAATAAGCCAGCATGCGCTTGAGGTTCGCCTGCGCAATGGCAACGATGTTTCCGATCGCCATCGACAATACGGATAGCACCACCAGCATCTGACTCCAATCGGACTGAGAAGCGCCCAACGCTTCGGGCAACAGACGCATGGCCAGCGCGAATGCAGCAAGCTTCGAGGCCGTGCCGATGAATACCGTAACGCAGGTCGGCGAGCCTTCGTACACATCGGGTATCCACATGTGAAACGGCACGGCGCCGAACTTAAAGCCCACCCCCACGATCAGGAATGCAATGCCAAACACCAACCCTAAGTTCGCGCTGAAGCCTCCGCGTACCGCAGTTGCGATATCCGCAAGTTGCAAACTGCCGGTCATGCCGTAAATGATGGACATGCCGTACAACAGGGTGCCGGACGCCATGGAGCCGAGCACGAAATACTTGATGGCCGACTCTGCCGCGATGCCTGAGTCCCGATCGAACGCCACCATGGCATACAGGCACAGCGACATTAACTCCAAGCCCAAATACAGAGTAATCAGGCTGCCCGCCGAGATGAGCACCATGGCGCCGAGCGTGGCGAACAAGCCGAGCACGAAATACTCTCCCTTGAGAATCGCGCGGCGCTGCAGGTAGTCCGTGGAATAGACGAATACGACAGCGACGGTGAGCAGCGTGACGACTTTCAGCACCTGCGCCATTCGATCCAATTCGAACAGTCCGCCCAGCGCGATGACTTTCGTGGATATCGGCTGCGCTACCACGAGCACTGCGGTAATACCCAGACTGATCACCGCCAACACTCCGCTCCAGCGCCGCTGGGCTTCGGTGAGCAGCAGATCCAGCATCAAAAGCACGCAAGCGGCAATGGTGAGAAAAATCTCCGGGCGTGCATACACGAGACCCGCATTGAAGAAACTGGGATTAAACGACACGTTCATGCGTACCTCAAGGAACGACCTTGGAGAACAGCAGCTGCTCGGCCAAATGCTGCGTCGATGCGCGCATGACATCGAGCAGCGGTGCCGGCCAAACGCCAACCAGCAGTACCGCCGCGGCGAGTACTCCCAAGACCAGGAATTCGCGGCGGTTGAGATCTTTGAGCGCCGCGACCTTGGCGTTGGCAACCTCGCCGAAAATGACCCGCTTGATCAGCCACAGCGTGTACGCCGCGCCGAGCACCAGGGTCGTACCCGCCAGGAATGCGTACCAGACGTTGGCTTTGAAGGAAGCCAGTATCACCAAGAACTCCCCGACGAACCCCGAGGTCCCAGGCAATCCGGAATTCGCAAGGCCAAACAGCACCATGAAAGCGGCAAATTTCGGCATGGTGTTGACGACGCCGCCGTAGGCGGATATCTCCCGGCTATGGACTCGATCGTACATAACGCCCACGCAAAGGAACAGGGCGCCGGAGACCAGCCCATGCGACAACATCTGCACCACGGCGCCGTCCAAGCCCATTTCGATGCCGCTGGTTCTGCCCGTGTGCGCCACGATTTGAAAACCGATGAACATCCCCAAGGTGACGAAACCCATGTGCACAATCGAAGAATAGGCGATCAACTTCTTCATGTCAGTCTGCGCCAAGGCCACGAACCCGATATAAACCACGGCGATCAACGACAGCGCGATGATCAGCCAATCGAGTTCGCGGCTCGCATCCGGGGCGATGGGCAGCGAGAAACGCAGAAAGCCGTAGCCGCCCATCTTCAGCATGATGGCCGCCAGCACTACCGAGCCACCGGTAGGCGCCTCGACGTGCGCGTCGGGCAGCCACGTGTGCACCGGAAACATCGGCACTTTCACCGCGAACGCCGCGAAGAAAGCCAGGAAGATGAGGGTCTGTTCGGCAAGCGACAGCGGCATGTGCTGGAATACCGCCAGCTCGTAGCTGCCCGACTTCAGATACATGTAAATGAGCGCGACCAGCATCAGCAGCGAACCGATGAATGTATACAGAAAGAACTTGATGGTCGCGTAAACCCTGCGCGGTCCGCCCCAAATGCCGATGATGATGAACATCGGAATCAGCATCGCTTCCCAAAACACGTAGAACAGCGCGCCATCGAGCGCCGCAAAGACGCCGATCATCAGCCCTTCCAAGATGAGAAAGGCGGCGAAGTATTGCGCCACGCGCTTCTCAACGTTCTGCCAGCTGGCGATTAAGATCAGCACCGTGGTAAATGTGGTCAAGAGAATCAGCGGCATCGAAATGCCGTCAACGCCGATGTAGTACTCCGAATGTATGGTTGAAATCCAGGGGGTGCGCTCTACGAATTGCATTGCCGCCGTGCCGGTCTGGAACATATTCCACAGCGGCACGCTCAACAGCAGCGCAACTGCACTGCAGATCAACGAAAGCCACTTGGCAAGGGACGGCCGATCGCCCAAGGCCAGCGCTACCACACCGCCGATTACGGGCAGCCAGATCAACACCGACAAAAGATGGCCGCCGAGCATCACGTTCGCCATATCAGCCACATCAGCAGCGAGGCCAACCCCAGGATCATCGCGAATGCGTAGTGATATAAGTATCCTGACTGCGCGTAGCGCATGACGGAGCCCAGCCAGCCGACGGTGCGTGCGCTGCCGTTGACCAGTCCGTCATCGATGACGACCTGGTCGCCGAAGCGCCATAGCCCGCCGCCCAAGGATCGAGCAAAAGCCACGATCACATGTTCGTAGAACCAATCGAAGCCGTATTTATCGATAAGTACGGTGTACAGCCACTTGAAGGAGCGCTGCGCCGACACCGCCAGCGCCGGACGCCAGAAATAGAACACAAAGGCAACCAGCACGCCCATCCCGGCAAACAAAACCGGCAGCTTGAACAACCCCGACCACACAAAGGCGCCGGAGCCCTGGAATTCCTCGCCGATGCGCCCAAGCACGTTGTTCGCAGGTGCGACTTGAATCGCGCCTTGGAAGAAATGGCCGTACAGCACGGGTTGAACGGTGAACCAGCCGATGAGGGCCGAGGGGATCGCCAACAGAATCAAGGGCCCTGTCACCACCCAGGGACTCTCCTGTAGATGCTCCTCCGTATGATGATCCATGCGCGCCGAGCCCAGGAACGTCATGATGAACATGCGGAAGGTATAAAGCGCGGTGATGAAGACGCCGGTGAGCACGCAAAAATACGCGTAGCCGGCTCCCGCGCGATGCGAGGCCGCCACCGCCTCGATCAATGAATCCTTGGAAAAAAATCCAGAGCTGCCGGGAAAGCCGATCAACGCCAGGCAGCCCACCAAAAACGTCCAGTACGTGATGGGCATATGCTTTTTCAATCCGCCCATCTTGCGCATGTCCTGTTCATGATGCATGGCGATGATTACCGAGCCTGCCGCCAGAAACAGCAGGGCCTTGAAGAAGGCATGGGTCATGAGATGGAAAATTCCGGCGCCGTAGGCGGAGACCCCCAGCGCAACCGTCATATAGCCAAGCTGCGACAGGGTGGAATATGCGATCACGCGTTTGATGTCATTGCTCACGATGCCGATCAATCCCATGAAGAACGCGGTGGTCGCGCCGATGATCAACACGAATGACAGCGCGGTTTCCGACAGCTCGAACAGCGGCGACATGCGGGCCACCATGAATATTCCGGCCGTCACCATGGTGGCGGCGTGAATGAGCGCCGAAATAGGGGTCGGGCCTTCCATCGAATCCGGCAGCCACACGTGCAGGGGCACTTGGGCGGACTTGCCCATGGCGCCGATAAATAAGCATATGCAGGTGAAGGTGATCGCCGGCCATGCGACCGTGCCGGTGATGTGGATCTGCGCCGCCGCGATTTGGCCGGCGTGCGCAAACACGGTCGCATAGTCCAACGATCCCGTGAAGCGCAGCACCGCGGCTATGCCGAGCACAAAGCCGAAGTCCCCGACCCGGTTGAGCAGGAATGCCTTGAGACTGGCGAAGATGGCGCTGGGCCGCGTGTACCAAAAACCAATCAACAGATACGAGACGACGCCCACGGCCTCCCAACCGAAGAACAACTGCAGAAAATTGTTCGCCATCACCAGCATCAGCATCGAAAAGGTAAACAGCGAGATGTAACTGAAGAATCGCTGATAGCCATCGTCATCATGCATGTAGCCGATGGTGTAGATGTGCACCATCAGCGATACGAAGCTCACCACCGCCATCATCAGGGCGGAGAGGCGATCGATGAGAAATCCCACCTCCATGTGCAGGCCGTCGGAGAGCATCCAGGTGTAAACCGTGCCGTTGAAGGGGGCCATGCCCTCGAACAGCATTTTGTACAGCACTTCGAACGACAGGGCGCACGAGATCGCCACGCCCAATATGGTGATGCTGTGCGCGCCGATCCTGCCGATGACTTTCCCGAACAGACCGGCGACGATGCACGCCACCAGGGGTGCGAGCACAATCGTGAGATAAGTCGACTGCATTGCGGCCTCAGCCCTGCAGCGAGTCGAGATCTTCGACGTCGATGCTGCGGCGTTCGCGGAACAGCACCACCAGAATCGCCAGCCCGATCGCCGCCTCGGCGGCCGCGACCGTCAAAATGAAAAATACGAATATCTGACCGCTGATGTCGCCGCGATAGCGGGAGAACGCCACGAAATTGAAATTCACCGCGAGCAGCATGAGTTCGATGCACATCAGCAGAATGATGATGTTCTTGCGATTCAAGAACACGCCGGCGACCGCTATCGAGAATAGGATTCCGGACAATGCCAACACGTAGGTAAGCGTAATCATGGTTTTTTCTCGGCAGCCATTTTGACGATCCGAACCCGGTCCTTCGCCCTCACCGCAACCTGCTTGGCGATATTCTGCGGTTTGTGCCCGGTGCGTTGCCGCAGTGTCAACACGATGGCGGCAATGCTGGCCACCAGAAGAATCACCGCCGCCACTTGCGCCGGATAGGCGTAGCGCGTGAACAATTGAACGCCGAGAGACCGCGTGTTGGAATAGTCGGCGGCGAGCGGCGGCGCGGTCTGCAACTCGATGCCGCCCAAGTGCCGCACGACAATGACATTGATCATCGCGAACATGACGAAACCGGCGACCGCAACCGCCAGGGGCCAGTAGCCGACGAACTCCTTGCGCAGCTGTTCGATGTGGATGTCGAGCATCATGACCACGAACAGGAACAGGACCATGACGGCGCCGACATAGACCAGGACCAGGACTATCCCCAGGAACTCGGCATCCAGCATCACCCATATGACGGCGCTGTTGAAAAAGCACAGCACCAACAGCAGCGCCGAGTACACCGGGTTTCGCGATAGAATCACTCCCAGCGCCGCGCCGACCAGCACCGTGGCGAACAAGAAGAAAAGAATCGTCGGAAACATCAGCGGTACCGCGCGTCGGCGGCGCGATCCGCCGCAATCATGGCTTCATAGCGCTCGCCGATACCGAGCAGCTTGTCCTTGCTCATGATGTTCTCGCCGCGATTCTCCATATGGTATTCGTGCAGCCGGGTTTCCACGATCGCATCCACCGGGCATGCCTCTTCGCAAAAGCCGCAGTAAATGCACTTGAAAAGATCGATGTCGTAGCGAGTGGTGCGGCGCGTGCCGTCGCTCGCCACATCCGACTCGATGGTGATGGCAAGTGCCGGGCAGACCGCCTCGCACAGTTTGCAGGCAATGCAGCGCTCTTCACCATTCGGGTAGCGCCGCAAGGCATGCAGGCCGCGGAAGCGGTTGCTCTGCGGCGCTTTCTCCTCCGGATAATTGAGGGTGATTTTGGGCTTGAACATGGTCTTGAATGTCACCACGAGACCCAGCAACAACTCCCAGAGCAGAAAGGTTTTAAGGAAGCTGCGAATGTTTGCCATCACGCATGTCCCTTCCAGGGACCTACCTGGAAATAAACCATGAGACCCTCGACCAGCAACCATACCAGCGTGACCGGAATCAACGCCTTCCAGCCCAAGCGCATGATCTGATCGTAGCGGTAGCGCGGGAAAGTCGCTCTAAACCATAGAAACATGAACATCGGGCCCAGAGTTTTCAGTCCGAACCAGAAGAAGCTGGGAGCGGTCAGCCACGAATCGGCAGGCAACCAGCCGTCGAACGGCGACAGCCAGCCGCCGAAAAAGAAAATTACGGTGAGTGCCGAAATCAAGATCATGTTGCAGTATTCGGCGATATAGAAAAGCGCGAATGCCATGCCCGAATAATCCACATGAAAACCGGCGACGATTTCCGACTCGCCCTCGGCAACATCGAAGGGCGCGCGGTTGGTCTCGGCGACGCCCGAGATGAAGTACACCACCATCAGCGGGAACAGCCAGGTCCAGTTCCAGCCGAACAATCCCTGTTGCGCATGGATGATGTCGCCAATGTTGAGGCTGCCGGACGCCATCAGCACACCGACCATGGCGAAACCCATGGCGATCTCATAGGCGACGATCTGCGCCGCCGAGCGCATCGCACCCAAGAAACCATATTTCGAATTCGCCGCCCAGCCCGCAAGAATGACGCCGTACACTCCCGTGGACGTCAGCGCCAATATGTACAGCAGGCCCGCATCGACATTCGCGAAGGCGCGTTCCGGGCGGAACGGTATGACCGCCCAGAGGGCGAGCGCGGGAACCAAAGCCAGGAATGGCGCGAGACGAAACACAAACCCGTTCGCGTCCGCCGGGATCATGATTTCCTTGAAGATCAACTTGATGACATCCGCGAACGGCTGACCCAAGCCGGGTATCCAAAACAAGTTGACGCGGTTCGGTCCGCGGCGCGCCTGCATGTAACCGATCACCTTGCGCTCCGCCAGGGTGTAGACCGCCATGGTCAGAATGAGGCAGATCATGACGATCAACGCTTGTGCAGCGGTCAGCAATGGAGAAGCCCAATACGGCGTGATCCAGCCGGACAGCAAATCGCGTATTGGGGTCCAATCCCACATGATGTTAGAGCACGGAACGGGTCAGGCGCCCGTCCTTGGTTTTGGCCAGTGCGTCGGAGCCGCGCACCAGCACATCGCTTTGATAGGGCGGAATGTCCACCCACACGCCTTTGGGAATCTGCCCATTGGGTACCGGGCCGCGTAAGATCGCGCCGCGTTCGGGCTCGACGCGCTTTCCGCACAGGGTCCTGAGCGCGTCGCGAATTTCCTCGGAACTGTCGTAGTCAACGCCGGGCAGATTCAACAAATTGGCGAGCACGCGCAGCACTTTCCAGCCCGGACGGCTCTCGCCCGGCAACTTAGCCGCGCCGCTCCAGCTCTGCCAGCGGCCTTCGCTGTTCACGTAAGTGCCCGAGGTCTCGGCGAACGAGCCGATGGGCAGTACCACGCGCGCCACGGCGCGCAAAGATTCCGGTAAATGCGTGCTGATGGAGATTACCAATTCAGCCGTTTCGAGCGCCGTTGCGGCGGCGGCGAGATCGTTGGCAGGATCGATGCCGCCGAACAGCACATAGGCCTTGAGCGCCGATTCCAGCATGGCGCGGGACGACAATCCACCAGGCGCAGCCGGCGCGCCGCCCGGTTCCCGATGCGGTACCGCGCCCGCCAGATACGCTCCGGCGGAGTTGGCACCCTCGGTGATGACACCGACGCTGGCGCCGCAAAGTTCCGCGAGCGCAGTGCTGAGCGACTTGAGTTGTGAATACGCCGGATGCCGCTGCGCCAGGGTGCCGAGGATCACGGCGCGACGGGGCCCGTGGCACAGCGCGCCGATCAACGATCGGTGCGAGTCCGTGACGGCGGCGCTTGCCGCACCCGCAGGCGCGGGCTTGCCGGCGAGCCCGGCAGCCGCATGCACCAGCGCGGTCAACTCGCCCACCATATCGGTCTCGGCCACAACGTACCCCGCGACCGGGAACATGTACTCGAAGCGGCGCGGGTTCAAGAAACCCACCAGGCCGCCCTTCAGGGCGGCCTTACGGATGCGATGCGCCAGCATGGGCATTTCATGCCGCAGATTCGAGCCCACCATCAAAGCGCCGTCCAGCCGTTCGACATCGGCAATCGCCAACCCAAGATTGGGATATCCCGCCTCGTGCTCCTGGGCGCGAAAATCCAGCTGGCGCAAACGATGATCAATGTTGCCGCACTTCAAGCCGCGCGCAATTTGCGCCAGCAGATACAGCTCCTCGACGGTGGCCAGCGGCGAGCTCAAGAAACCCGCGGCGGCGCCGCCATGCGCCAGCACCGCCCTCTGCAACCCTTCCGCCGCTGCGGTCAGCGCCACTTCCCAATCCACAACCTTCAGTGCACCGTCGATGCGCAGCATGGGCTGCGCCACCCGGTCGGCCGAATACATGCCCTCGAAGCCGAAGCGGTCGCGATCGGCGATCCAGGTTTCGTTGATCGCCTCGTTCTCGCGCGGCACCATGCGCATCAACTTGCCGCGCAGCACGTGCGCATAGAGATTCGTGCCGAACGCATCGTGGGGCGATACCAATGCCGCCTGAGTCATTTCCCAAGCCCGCGCGTGATACCGGAACGGCTTGTTATTGAGCGCGCCGACCGGACACAGATCGATGATATTGGCCGACAGTTCATGATCGACGCTGTGTTCGATGTAGGTACCCACTTCCATGTGCTCGCCGCGGCCCGTCGTGCCCATTTGCGGGTAGCCTTGAATCTCCGCGCCGAAGCGCACGCAGCGGGTGCAATGTATGCAGCGCGTCATGTCGGTCGAAACCAAGGGCCCTAAATTTTTGTCCTTGACCACTCGTTTGCGTTCGCTGAAACGAGAAATATCGCGTCCGAAGCCCAACGCAAGATCCTGCAGTTCGCACTCCCCGCCCTGATCGCAAATCGGGCAGTCGAGGGGATGATTGATCAGCAGGAATTCCATGGTCGCGCGTTGTGCTGCAACGGCTTTGGGCGATTTTGTAAATACCTTCATGCCTTCAATCACCGGTGTCGCGCAGGCCGGCAGCGGCTTCGGCGCCTTCTCCACCTCGACCAAGCACATGCGGCAATTCGCGGCTACGGTGAGTTTGTCGTGGTAGCAAAAGCGCGGAATGTAAATCTCCGCCGGATCCGTCACCTGCATGATCATCTGACCCTTGCGGGCCTTTAAGGGGACGCCGTTGACTTCGATATTGACCGTATCGTCGCTCATGACCCTTATGCTGCCACGGCCGATTGGCCGTCCATGGAGGTCGCCTGCCCGATGATCGAGCGGCCCTTGTGTTCGATCATGTATTGAAATTCGTGGCGGAAGTGCTTGAGGAAGCTCTGCACCGGCCACGCGGCCGCATCTCCCAACGCGCAGATGGTGTGTCCCTCGATGCGATTGGCGACATCGAGCAGCAGTCCCAGATCTTCGCTGCGCCCGTCACCCGCAATGATTCGCTTCAGCATTCGATCCAGCCAGCCCGTGCCTTCCCGGCAGGGGGTGCACTGGCCGCAGGATTCCGACATGTAAAAGCGCGCCAGCCGCTCCAGCGCCCGCACCATGCAGGTGGTTTCGTCCATCACGATGACGGCGCCGGTGCCGATGGAGGAGCCGGCCTTTTTCACCGAGTCGTAATCCATATTGGTGCCCCACATCACATCGCCCGGCACCACCGGACAGGAAGAGCCGCCGGGAATTACCGCCTTGAGCTTGCGTCCTTTCCAGACGCCCCCCGCCAGCGCCATTAATTCCTTGAACGGCACACCCATGGGCAATTCAAAATTTCCGGGCTTCTCCACATGGCCGGAAACGGAAAAAATGATGGTGCCGCCGGAATTCACCGGACCCAAGCCCGCAAACCACGCAGCGCCCTTGCGCATGATGGTGGGCACCGAGGCGAAACTCTGGGTATTGTTGATGGTCGTCGGTTTGCCGAACAAGCCGAAACTTGCCGGAAACGGCGGTTTGAAGCGCGGCTTGCCCGGCTTGCCCTCGAGCGACTCCAGCAGCGCGGTTTCCTCCCCGCAGATATAGGCGCCCGCACCGATGAAGGTGTGTAAATCGAAGTCCACGCCGGAGCCTAGGATATTTTTTCCCAGCAGGCCGGCCGCATAGGCCTCCGCCAGGGCAGCCTCGAAGCGCGGGATGGGCTCCGCCAGGAACTCGCCGCGAATATAGTTGTAGCCCACGGTCGCCGTCATAGCATAGCCGCCGATGGCCATGCCCTCGATGACCGAATGTGGGTTGTAGCGCAGTATCTCGCGATCGTGGCAGGTGCCGGGTTCCGATTCGTCCGAATTGCACACCGCGTATTTTTGCAGCGGCGAGCTGCGCGGCATGAAACTCCACTTCACTCCCATCGGAAAGGCCGCGCCGCCGCGGCCGCGCAATCCGGACGCCTTCACTTCGTCGATGATTTTTTCGCGCGGCGTCTGCTCGCGCAGGATTTTCTCCCACGCCTGATAGCCGCCGAACTGACGGTACCCCTCGAGCGTCCAGGGGCGCTCATGCTTGAGCGCTTCGAATAACACCAGGTTCTGTTCGTAAGACATCAGCGGCCCTTGAGCTTAGGTCAACTCGTCCAAAATCTTGTCGATGATCTGCGGCGTCAAATTCTCGTGGTACACATGGTCCACCATCATCATGGGCGCGCCGCAGCAGGCGGCCAGGCATTCCTCTTCGCGCTTCAAGTAAATCCGCCCGTCCGGCGTGCTTTCGCCGGTCTTGATGCCGAGCTTCTTCTCGATGTGTTCGACCACTTCATGCGAGCCGCGCAGCATGCATGAAATATTGGTGCACACGGAAATGTGGTGCCGGCCGACGGGTTTCGTTTCGAACATGGAATAGAACGACGCCACCTCGTACACCAGGATGTTCGGCAATTCCAAATACGCGGCCACGGCATCCATGATATCCGTGGTCAAAAAGCCCTTGTTCTCATGTTGAGCGGCATGCAGCGCCGATAACACGGCTGAGCGCTTCCGATCGGGAGGAAATTTGGCCAGCCAATGATCGATTTCTGCGCGCACATGCGCGGACAGCTGCGCGCTCATCGGTCGATCTCGCCGAACACGATGTCCTGGGTTCCGATCACGGACACCACATCCGCCAACATATGCCCCCTGACCATTTCATCGAGCGCTGAAATATGTGCAAATCCCGGCGCGCGCACCTTCAATCGATAGGGCTTGTTGGCTCCATCGGAAACCAGGTACACGCCAAGCTCGCCCTTCGGCGCCTCGACCGCGGCGTACACCTCGCCCTCCGGCACGCAGTAGCCCTCGGTCATGAGTTTGAAATGATGAATGAGCGACTCCATGTCACCCTTCATCTCTTCGCGGCGCGGCGGTCGTACTTTGCGATCATCGATCATCACCGCTCCGGGATTGGCCTTCAGCCATGCCACGCATTGCTCGATGATGCGAGTCGACTGGCGCATCTCCTCGATGCGCACCAAGTAGCGGTCGTAGCAATCGCCGCTGACGCCCACTGGAATGTCGAAGTCCATCCGGTCGTATACTTCGTAGGGCTGCTTTTTGCGCAAATCCCACTCGACGCCGGAGCCGCGCAACATGGGCCCGGAGAAGCCCAATTGCATGGCGCGCTCCGGGCCGACCACGCCGATATTCACGGTGCGCTGTTTCCAGATGCGATTATCGGTGAGCAGCGTTTCGTATTGATCGACGCATGCCGGAAAACGTTTGGCGAAGTCGGCGATGAAATCGAGCAGGCCGCCCGAGCGCCTGCTGTTCAGGCGATCCACGTCTTTTTTGCTGCGCCACTCCGAATACTGATACTGCGGCATCAATTCCGGCAAGTCGCGATAAACGCCGCCAGGCCGATAATAGGTTGCATGCATGCGCGTGCCCGAGACGGCCTCATAGCAATCCATGAGATCCTCGCGCTCGCGGAAACAATATAGGAAAACCGTCATCGCGCCGATGTCTAAACCATGCGCGCCCAGCCACAGCAGATGATTCAAGATTCGCGTAATTTCATCGAACATCACGCGTATATATTGCGCACGCAACGGCGGCTCCAGGCCCAGCAGCTTTTCGATCGCCATGACGTAGGCATGCTCGTTGCACATCATCGAGACGTAGTCCAATCGATCCATGTAGCCGATCGACTGGTTGAACGGCTTGCTCTCGGCGAGCTTCTCGGTGCCCCGATGCAGGAGACCTACATGCGGGTCGGCCTTCTGAATGACTTCGCCGTCCATTTCAAGCACCAGACGCAGCACCCCATGCGCAGCCGGGTGCTGAGGCCCGAAATTCATGGTGTAGTTGCGGATCTCAGCCACGTTGCGCCTCATCCGTTTTCGCGATGCTGGTGGTATGCACAGGGGCGTTGGTCAGCTGCGGGTCATAGCGATTGTCGTGGCGAATTACCTTCGGCACCAGAACGCGAGGGTCGATGGTCACCGGCTGATACACCACGCGCGCCTTTTCCGGGTCGTAGCGGACTTCGACATTGCCCGACAGCGGGAAGTCTTTGCGAAACGGATGGCCGATGAAGCCGTAGTCGGTCAACAGGCGGCGCAGATCCGGATGTCCCTTGAACAGAATTCCAAACAGGTCGAAAGCCTCGCGCTCGAACCAATTGGCGCCGGCCCAGATCGCGGTCACCGAATCGACCATGGGCTGTTCATCGTCGGCGCAAAACACCCGTATGCGCAGCCGTTGATTGAGTGAAATGGATTGCAGATGGTAGACCACGGCGAAGCGCCGGCCTGGCGCAAGATCGCGCGCTTGCGGTGCACCGCGCGCTACGCCGCGGCTGAAGCCCGAGGAAGTCGCATTCTGCGTGTTCCATTCGTCGCGGCCATGGGAAAGGTAATCCACGCCGCAGACGTCCATGCACATTTCGAATTTCAGGTCGGCGGCATCGCGCAGCACCGCGGCGACCGGCAACAGCTGATCGGCTTGAACCTCGTACGTCAGTTCGCCGGTGTGATTGGCGACCTCGAGCAACTGGTTCGGCAACGCGCGCGCGACAGCCGCTCTCAAGGTCTCCAGGCGGGTCGGTATTGCAACCGCCGCGGAAGTTCCTGCATCCGCGCTCATCGGATAATCGCCTTGTTCCGCTTTATCTTGTTTTGCAGCTGAATGATGCCGTAGAGCAGCGCCTCCGCGGTGGGCGGGCAACCGGGAACGTACACATCCACCGGCACGATGCGGTCGCAGCCTCGAACTACCGCGTAGGAATAATGATAATAGCCACCGCCGTTCGCGCAGGAGCCCATGGAGATTACCCAGCGCGGCTCAGTCATTTGGTCGTACACTTTACGAAGCGCCGGCGCCATCTTGTTCACCAGAGTGCCCGCGACGATCATGACGTCGGATTGCCGAGGGCTGCCCCGAAATACAATGCCGAAGCGATCCTGGTCATAGCGCGCCGCCCCCGCATGCATCATTTCCACGGCACAACAGGCGAGACCAAAGGTCACCGGCCACAGCGATCCGGTGCGGGCCCAATTGATCAATTTATCGACGGTCGTCACTTCGAAGCCGCGCACGGTGCTGGAATCGGCGGACACGGCTGCTAGTCCCATTCCAGAGCCCCTTTCTTGTAGTCATACGCCAGCGCCACCACCAGCAGCAGCGCAAAAATCAGCATCGACAAGAGGCCAAAGGTACCAGTGAGCTTGAGCGAGACCGCCCACGGGAAAAAGAACGCGATTTCCAGGTCAAAGACGATGAAGATGATGGCAACTAAGTAGTAGCGCACGTCAAAGCGCATGCGCGAATCTTCGAACGCCTCGAAGCCGCATTCATAGGGAGAGAGTTTCTCGGCATCCGGACGATGCGGCCCCAATATCCAACCGACGGCGAACAGCACAAAGCCCAGAACCGCGGCCAATCCTAAGAAGATCAAAATCGGTAGATACTGTCGCAGCATCGAGCACAATTGTATCAGGCACCCGCCGTCCGCGTCGCGCGAACAACTTGAGTGTGACGAGAGAAGTTTGGTGCCGACGGCCGGACTCGAACCGGCACAGGTTGCCCCACTAGCCCCTCAAACTAGCGCGTCTACCAATTTCGCCACGTCGGCTTTTATCACTTGTTTACAGGTGCGGCGGGCGCCGGCGGCGCTTCGGGCGCTGGCTGCGGCGCTGCCGGCGCTGACTGCGTCGCGGCCGGCGCCGGCTGCGGCGCGCTGGTTGCCGCCTGAGCGGCGCGCTCCAACACCGAGGTCGGTGCGGCGCCGCCGCGCGTGCCAAGGTAAGCCAGACTTAAGCTGGTGGCAAAGAATAGCGCCGCGAACACAGCCGTCAATTTCGAAAACAAGGTGCTGGTACCGCGAGCACCGAACACCGTTCCCGAAGCACCGGAACCAAATCCCGCGCCCGCCTCTGCGCCCTTACCGCGCTGCAGAAGCACCAATCCGATGATCATCAGCGCAAGTAATACGTGCACTGCCAAGATGAAACCACGCAACATAAGAAATCTCTCAATGGCGAACGGCCGCGGCCGCGCAAATCTGTCGAAACTCATCGGCGCTCAACGACGCGCCGCCCACCAATCCACCATCCACATCAGGCATGGCAAAGAGCTCTGCCGCATTGCCCGCCTTTACGCTGCCGCCGTAAAGAATCCGCAGATGGCCGGCTATCTTAGCATCATGCGCGGAAATGCGGCTGCGCAGAAAGGCGTGTACAGCCTGCGCCTGTTCGGGCGAGGCGGTACGGCCCGTCCCAATGGCCCACACCGGCTCATAAGCGAGGACGGCGTCGGCAAATCCGCCGATTCCATGCATCGCAATCACGGCATCGACTTGCCGCCCGACCACCGATTCGGTGAGCCGCGCCTCGCGCTCCTCCAGAGTCTCCCCGACGCACAATATCGGCGTTAGGCCTCCCGCGAGTGCAGCGGCAAATTTACGCGCCACCAAGGCGTCGTCTTCGTGATACCAGCGACGCCGCTCCGAATGTCCCACGATACAAAAGCTGCAGCCGACGTCCTTGAGCATCGTCGCACCCACTTGACCGGTGAAGGCTCCCCCGGATTCGGCGCAAACGTCCTGCGCTCCCACCAGTATGCGTCCCCCGTCCAACACTCGGACTGCGTCCGCTATATAGACAAAGGGCGGAAATACCGCGATGTCGATCGGCCAGTCCGGATTGACATAGCTCTCCAATTCGGCGAGCAAGGCCCGATTGGCAGCCTGCGACCCGTGCATTTTCCAATTGCCCGCGACCATCGGACGACGCATAGCTAGATAGCCTCGGGCCGTTGCCCTGCCGGAAAGGCGGCGAAGATTAGCCGCGCTGCCTCGTAACTGCAAGCCCCGCTACGAATTCGCGGGGGCGGCGCTCGCTGATACGGCCGCGACGATCGCCGCGATCTCCCGGGCACCCTTCTTGACCAGGGCGGCATCGGACCCCTCCACCATGACCCGGATCACGGGTTCAGTGCCCGAGGCGCGCAACACGATTCGTCCGCGGCCGCCGAAACGACGCTCGACATCCGCGACCACTTGCAGCACTTGCGGTTCTTGCAAAGGATCGAAGCGCGCCGCCACCTGCACATTCAGCAGTACTTGCGGATACTTGCGCATGGCGGCGGCGAGTTCGGCGAGCCCGGCGCCGGTTTGCTTCATGACGGCGAGCACCTGAAGCGCACTGATCAAACCATCGCCGGTCGTGGTTTTATCCAGACACAGTATGTGGCCCGAAGTTTCTCCACCCAAGGTCCCGCCCGCCTCGTTCAGCATCGCGAGTACATTGCGGTCACCGACTTGCGCGCGCAGAAATTCGATGCCGCGCTCCGCCAACGCATGTTCCAGGCCGAGATTGCTCATCACGGTGCCGACCACCGGCCCACACAACTCGCCGGCTTGGCGTCGTGCCGTGGCAAGTATGTAGAGCATTTGGTCGCCGTCCACGCAGCGCCCAAGTTCGTCCACCATCATGACCCGGTCCCCGTCGCCGTCCAGCGCGAGCCCCAGCTGCGCGCGTACTCCGGGAACCGTCAGCTGCAGCAGTTCCGGTGCCGTCGACCCGCAGCCATCATTGATATTGCGGCCGTTCGGCGAGCAGCCGATGGGCACGATTTCGGCACCCAAATCCGCGAGCACCCGGGGCGCCACCTTGTAGCCCGCGCCATTGGCGCAATCAATGACGATTTTGAAGCCCTCGAGGCTCACGCCGGCCGGGATGGTGGACGCGCAAAATTCCTGATACTGCGTACGGCTGCGGTCGATGCGGATGGCCTTGCCCAAATGCTGTGATTCCTGGGTGATCACAGGCAGGTCGAGCAGAGACTCTATTTCATGTTCCACCCGGTCCGACAACTTGCTGCCGGTTGCGTCGAAGAACTTGATGCCGTTGTCCTGATACAGATTATGCGAAGCACTGATCACCACACCGAAGCTGCAGCCCAGGCGCTGCGTCATGTAGGCGATGCCGGGTGTGGGCAGGGGCCCGATCAGCATCACTTCCACGCCGGCGGCGACGAATCCAGCCTCCAGTGCGGACTCAAACATGTAGCCGGACACGCGTGTATCCTTGCCGATCAGCACACGCCCGCCGCCCGGCGCCAACACGCGCGCGGCGGCGCTCGCCAGCCGCAGGGCAAAGTCCACGGTCATCGGTGCGGCGCCGACGCGACCGCGTACGCCATCGGTGCCAAAATACTTGCTCAAGTCTCTATTCCCTGCAGAACCGCGCTGACGCTGCGTATGGCATCCCGAGTTGGACCCACATCGTGGGTACGAATGATGCGCGCCCCATTGATGACAGCCAGCGCCGCCAACCCCAAGCCGCCGTACAGCCGCTCATCGAGGGCACGACCCAGAATATCGCCGATCAGCTTTTTACGCGATACTCCCACCACCAGAGGCGCATCAAGCGCCGCAAATCGCGGCAATTGCCTCAACAGGGCCACGTTGTGCTCCAGGCTCTTGCCAAACCCAATCCCCGGATCGATTGCTATTGCATCGCAGGCCACACCGGCATCGACGCATGCCTGCCGTTCGCGCACCAGAAAGCCGATCACCTCGGCCACCACGTCATCGTAGTGCGGCCTCTCCTGCATCGTACGCGGCTCGCCTTGCATGTGCATCAGGCACACGCCGGCTTGTGTCCGGGCCGCGAGCTCGCGCGCCTCAGAAGCTCGTAAGGCATGGATGTCGTTGATGATGCAGGCGCCGGCGGCGAGCGCCGCGGCCATCACCGCGGGTTTGGCCGTATCGATCGAGATGGCGATGTTGCAAGCCGCGGCAATGCCCTCGATGACCGGCACCACGCGAGCGATCTCGAGAGACTCCTCGACGCCGAGCGCTCCGGGTCGGCTCGACTCCCCTCCTACGTCGATAATGGTCGCGCCTTCCGCAACCATCCGCTCGGCATGCAAAAACGCTGCGTCCACGGCGGCGTAGCGACCGCCATCGGAAAAGGAATCCGGCGTCACGTTCAGGATTCCCATGACGACGGGACGGGTCAGATCAATGATGCGATGTCGACAGCGCCACTGCATGGCGGGGAATGCTACCCCGAACGGGCCTGCCGATTAGTGTTGGCCTGCCGGGTTCACCAATGGCGCTGTCGGCTTCTCGGCGGTAGGACCTCGCGGCGTCGGCGTCGGAGTATCGTCCCAGTCGCGCGGCGGACGCGGAGTACGCCCTTCCATGATGTCCTTGATCATTTCCTCATCGATGGTCTCGTACTTGATCAAGGCTTCCGACATGGATTGCAGCTTGTCCATGTTGGTCTGCAGAATCTTGTAGGCGCGCTGATAGTTGCTATCGATCACGCGGCGGACTTCCTCGTCGATCACATGCGCAGTCACGTCGGATACTTGCTTGTGCTGCGTGACACTGCGGCCCAGAAACACCTCGCCCGACTCTTCGCTGTAGGTCTGCGGACCCAAGCGATCGGAGAGCCCCCAGCGCGTGACCATGTTGCGGGCAAGTTCGGTGGCGCGTTCGATGTCGTTGGATGCCCCGGTGGTGACGGCGTCGGCCCCGAACACCAATTCTTCGGCGATGCGCCCGCCGAACAGCGTCGCGATTCGGCTCTCGAGCTGCCGCTTGCTCGTGCTGTAGCGGTCGGCTTCGGGCAGGAACATGGTGACGCCCAGCGCGCGTCCGCGCGGGATGATGGTGACTTTGTACACCGGATCGTGCTCGGGCACGCTCAAGCCCACGATGGCGTGTCCCGACTCGTGGTATGCGGTATTGCGCTTCTCCTCCTCGGTCATGACCATGGAGCGGCGCTCGGCGCCCATCATGATCTTGTCCTTGGCGCGCTCGAATTCTTCCATCGTCACCGAACGCTTGTTGCCCCGCGCCGCGAACAGCGCCGCCTCGTTCACCAGGTTGGCAAGATCGGCGCCCGAAAATCCGGGGGTGCCGCGCGCAATCACGGAAGGCTTGACGTTGTCGCCGAGCGGCACTTTGCGCATATGCACCTTGAGGATCTGTTCGCGGCCGCGAACGTCGGGCAGCGGCACGACCACCTGCCGATCGAAGCGGCCGGGACGCAGCAGCGCCGGATCCAGGACGTCCGGTCGATTGGTGGCCGCGATGACGATGATGCCCTCATTGCCCTCGAAGCCATCCATCTCAACCAGCAATTGGTTCAAGGTCTGTTCGCGCTCGTCATGTCCCCCGCCCAAACCGGCACCGCGGTGCCGGCCCACGGCGTCGATTTCATCGATGAAGATGATGCAAGGCGCATGTTTCTTGGCCTGTTCGAACATATCGCGGACCCGGGATGCACCGACGCCCACGAACATTTCCACGAAATCCGATCCCGAAATGGTGAAAAACGGCACTTTTGCTTCGCCGGCAATGGCCCTGGCCAGCAGGGTCTTGCCGGTGCCGGGCGAGCCCACCATGAGCACACCTTTCGGTATCTTGCCGCCAAGTTTCTGGAACTTGCCGGGATCTTTCAAGAAATCGACGATTTCTACGACTTCTTGCTTAGCCTCTTCCACTCCGGCCACATCGGCGAAAGTAATGCTGACCTGATCCTCGCCCAAGAGCCTCGCGCGGCTCTTGCCGAACGACATAGCCCCCCTACCGCCTGACGCGCCCTGCATCTGGCGCATGAAGTACGCCCAGAAGCCAATGAGAATCAATATCGGGAAGGCCGAGATCAACAATTGAAGAAAGACCGACTGCTGTTTCGGCGGCTCGCCGCGAAATTTGACGCCCTGGGACTGCAAGGTGCCGATCAACGCGCTGTTGCTGGTCTCGGGGTTGTAGGTCACGAATTGATCGCCCGAGCGGCGCTTGCCTTCGATGATTTCTCCCTTGAGAGTCACCGAATCGACGTTGTTGCTCTTTACTTCCGAGAGAAACTGCGAGTAATCGATGGTAGCCGGCTGGCCCGTGCGCATGCCGAATTGGCTGAAAATCGCGAGCAGAATGACTGCCAGCGCGACCCACAATAGAATTTGCTTCGTCAGATCGTTCAAGTTTCACCTGCAGCCCATGTCACATTAAGACAAAGAATCCAATGGGGCGTTCCCGTCAGAAGGGGCACCCCTGAACTTACACCATCCCAAACTGCCGCGCCAACAGATAGATCTCAGGACTGCGGGTTCGCGACGCTTTCGGCTTTTTAGTCACCACGCGGCCGTACCGGCTGCGAGCATCCTTGATGATCTGTTCGAATCCAGCGCCTTGAAATAATTTCACCAGCAAATCGCCTCCTGGCGCCAATACGCGGTCCGCGAACTCCATGGCGAGCTCCGCCAAATGCATGCTGCGAGGCTGGTCCACCGCGTCTATGCCTGACATGTTGGGGGCCATATCAGACAATACAAGGTCGACTTTGTCGGTGCCCAGGCAATGTAAAACCTGCTCGAGAATGGCGGCTTCTCTGAAGTCCCCCTGCACGAATTCGACGCCTGGGATCGCCTCCATCGGCAATATGTCCGTCGCCACGATACGGCTTTTGCCGCCCGCGATGCGCGCCGCATACTGGCTCCAGCCGCCGGGCGCCGCGCCTAGATCGACGATGCGAATGCCCGGGCGCAGCAGGCGCTCGCTCTCCTGGATCTGCTTAAGCTTGAACACGGCGCGCGAGCGCCATCCTTGCTTGATCGCGCGTTGCACGAATTCGTCGTTGGCATGTTCCGCGAGCCAGCGGGCGCTGCTTTTTGAACGCTTGGGCATCAGGAGCCGACTATAATCGCACCGTGGCATTGTCCGAGAAACAGAAGAAGCATTTGCGCCGGCTGGCGCATCCCATGAGTCCCATCGTCATGCTGGGCAACGCCGGGCTCACCGACGGCGTCGTCAAGGAACTGGATCGGGCCCTGCAGGATCATGAGTTGGTCAAGGTCGCGGCCCGGGTCGGGGACCGCGCGTCGCGCGATACGGCGTTGGGCGATCTGGCACTACGCACCTCGAGCGAGATCGTGCAGCGCATTGGCCACGTCGGCCTCTTCTATCGCCGCCGCGCAGAGCTAGCGAAAATCCTCCTTCCAGACTAGCACCACCGCAGCGAGGCAGGCCGCCAGGTAAACGAGCGCAGCGACCCCGTGCCAGGCGCCGAAGCTCAAGTGCAGCGCTGTGCCGTGCGCTTGCGCCGCGCTCATGACCGGCTTCAGGATCCACTCGTTGACGAGCAGCAACGCGACCGCAATATAACCCCACCGGAAACGGCTCCTGCCCGGAAGCACGACTGCCAGCAACGCGACGCCGATTCCGACATAGCTCTCGATGCTGAAGAGCCGGGCGGCCAACAGGCCCGCCAGATGCCGGTCGCTTTGCAGATGGAACAGCGTGGGGGCGACCCAGGCGGCGAGCGACCAGAGACTGCCCGCCCACAGCACAACCGCTACGCGAAGGACGTTGCGCAATACCGGCATCGGTCACACGTAGCGCACGGAGACGATTTCGTAGGTCCGCGTGCCGCCCGGGGTAGTCACCGCGACCACATCGCCTTCGCACTTGCCGATGAGTGCGCGCGCGATCGGCGAGGAAAACGAGAGCAGTCCCTCTTTGATATTTGCCTCATCGTCGCCGACCAGCTGATAAATGACCTTGTTGGCACCGTCTTGGTCCTCGAGTTCCAGCGTCGAACCGAATACCACCCGGCCGATGGCGGTCAACTTCGTCACGTCGATGATTTCGGCATTGCCCAGCCGCTGCTCGATTTGGTTGATGCGCCCTTCGATGAAGCTTTGTTGTTCGCGCGCCGCGTGATATTCCGCGTTCTCGCTCAAATCGCCATGCGCACGCGCCTCCGCAATGGCCTTGATGATGTTCGGCCGGGCTTCGCTCTTCAGCGTCTTTAGCTCCGCCCGCAGCCGCTCGGCTCCGCGCAACGTCATGGGAGTTCGCGTCACGCCGGCAATTCCTTGTGCAAATCCTGCAGTCGATTCACTTCGATGTCGCCCAGGTGATCCAGCGCGTCGCAGGTCGCGCGCGCACCGGCCACGGTGGTGTAATAGGTTACTCGTCTTGCGACGGCCTCGCGGCGAATCGAGCGCGATTCGCGCACCGCTTGCTTGCCTTCGGTGGTGTTGACGATCAACGCCACCTCGTCGTTTTTTATCATATCGACGACGTGGGGGCGACCTTCGCGGACTTTATTGACTCGCCGGCAGCTTACGCCGGCCTCTTCCAGAACGATCGCCGTACCGCCGGTGGCGGCGATTTCAAAGCCGCGTGCAATCAGCATTTGCGCCAGCAGCGCGGCAGCCGGCTTGTCGCGGTCGCGCACGCTGATGAAGCATAAACCGCGCGTCGGCAATATCACCCCGGAGGCAGCCTGGGCTTTGGCGTACGCCTCGCCGAAGGTGTCCCCGGTCCCCATGACTTCGCCGGTGGATTTCATCTCCGGACCCAGGATCGGATCGGCCTCGGGGAATTTGATGAATGGGAACACCGCTTCCTTGACCGAAAAATACGGCGGTATGCGCTCGACCGTGCGCTCCTGCTTGGCGAGAGTCTTGCCGGTCATGACTCGTGCCGCCACCTTCGCGAGCGGAATCCCCGTGGCTTTCGAGACGAAGGGCACGGTGCGCGAGGCGCGTGGATTGACCTCGAGAATGTAGATCACGCCGCTTTGAATCGCGAACTGAATGTTCATCAAACCGATGACATTGAGCGCCTTGGCCAGTTTGCGGGTCTGCGCCCGCAGCTCATCTTGGGTCTCCTGCGACAGGCCGTTCGGCGGCAGCGAACAACCGGAGTCGCCGGAATGCACGCCGGCCTGTTCGATGTGCTCCATGATGCCGCCGATCAGCACGTCCTGGCCGTCGCTCACGGCGTCCACATCCACCTCGATCGCAAGATCCAGAAAGCGGTCGAGCAGCACTGGACTGTCATTCGACACCTTCATGGCATCGATCATGTACAGGCGCAGGTCATCCTCGTTGAATACCACTTCCATCGCGCGGCCGCCGAGCACGTAGCTGGGGCGCACCACCAATGGAAAGCCGACGTCGCGGGCCATCAAGATCGCTTGCTCTTCCGCACGCGCCGAGGCATTGGCGGGTTGTTTGAGTTTCAAACTGGCCACCAGCTTCTGGAAACGCTCTCGATCCTCGGCGACATCGATGCTGTCGGGCGTCGTACCGATGATCGGGGCCCCGGCTGCGGCCAGCGCTCTGGATAATTTCAACGGCGTCTGGCCGCCGAACTGCACGATGACGCCTTCGGGCTTTTCCTTCTCGATGATTTCCATCACGTCTTCAAAGGTCAGCGGTTCGAAATACAGTCGATCCGATGTGTCGTAATCCGTCGAGACGGTCTCCGGATTGCAGTTGACCATCAGCGTTTCGAAGCCGTCCTCGCGCAGCGCCATGGCGGCGTGCACGCAGCAATAATCGAATTCGATGCCCTGTCCGATGCGATTCGGCCCGCCGCCCAAAATCATGATCTTGCGCCGATTCGTGGGATTGGCTTCGCATTCCTCTTCATAGGTCGAATACAGGTAGGCGGTCGAGGTGGCGAACTCGGCAGCGCAGGTGTCGACGCGCTTGTACACCGGATGCAGCCCCAGCCGGCGGCGCTCCCTGCGGATGGCCGGCTCGTCGCGCCCCACCAATTTAGCGATTCGCGCATCCGAGAAGCCTTTGCGCTTCAAGGTCCTAAGACGCGCAAAATTGAGTCCTTCAAAGCCCTCTCCGATCAGCGCCGCCTCCTCGCGCAGCAGATCCTGGATCTGCGCCAGGAACCACGGGTCGATCTTGGTGGCGTCGAATACCTGTTGCACGGTCCAACCGGCGCGCAGCGCGTCCGCAACATACAGAATCCGATTGGCCCCCGGCCAGCGCAGTTCGTACGACAGCTTTTCGGCGGCCTCTTCGGTCAGGGGCAAGGTCAACTGCTCGTTGAACCCGTCGAGTCCCGTCTCCAAACTGCGCAGCGCCTTTTGCATCGACTCCTGAAATGTCCGGCCAATGGCCATCGCCTCGCCCACCGATTTCATTTGGGTAGTGAGCCGGGTGTTCGAGCCGGGAAATTTCTCGAACGTGAATCGCGGAACCTTCGTCACCACATAATCGATGGTCGGCTCGAACGAGGCCGGAGTCGCACCGCCGGTGATTTCGTTCCTGAGCTCGTTCAGCGTGTAGCCCACCGCCAATTTGGCGGCGATCTTCGCGATCGGAAATCCGGTGGCCTTGGACGCCAGCGCCGAGGATCGCGATACCCGCGGGTTCATTTCGATGACCAGCACCCGTCCGTCATCGGGATTGACTGCGAACTGCACATTCGAGCCGCCGGTGTCGACGCCGATCTTGCGCAGCACGGCAATCGAGGCATCCCGCAGCCGCTGGTATTCACGGTCGGTCAGGGTTTGCGCCGGCGCCACGGTGATCGAGTCGCCGGTGTGCACGCCCATGGGGTCCAAGTTTTCGATCGAGCACACGATGATGCAGTTGTCGTCGTGATCGCGGACCACCTCCATTTCGTACTCTTTCCAGCCGAGCACGGATTCCTCGAGCAGCACTTCGTTGGTGGGCGACGCGTCCAATCCGCGCGCGACCGTGGCTTCGAATTCCTCGCGGTTGTAGGCGATGCCCCCGCCGCTGCCGCCCAAGGTAAAGGAAGGCCGGATCACAGTGGGGAAGCCGATCTCCGACTGCACCGCCAGCGCCTCTTCCATGCTGTGCGCAATGCGCGCGCGGGCGGTCTCCAAGCCGATGTCCGCCATGGCGCGGCGAAACAATTCGCGGTCTTCGGCCATATCGATGGCCCGCTGCGATGCGCCGATCATCTCCACGTTGAACTTCTCGAGGATCCCCTCGCGCACCAGGTCGAGCGCGGTATTCAGCGCCGTCTGGCCGCCCATGGTCGGCAGCAGCGCGGTGGGACGTTCCTTTTCAATGATGCGCGCCACCGTGCGCCAATTGATCGGCTCTATATAAATGGCATCGGCGGTTTCCGGATCCGTCATGATCGTGGCCGGATTGGAGTTCACCAGGACGCACCGATAACCCTCTTCTTTCAGTGCCTTACACGCCTGAGCTCCAGAATAGTCGAACTCACAGGCCTGACCAATGATGATGGGGCCGGCGCCGATGATGAGAATGCTTTCGAGGTCGGTTCTCTTCGGCATCTAGCCTTCCGCCGATTTTTGCTTGATCGGAGTACGGCCGCGAGAGTTGGCCTGCACGCGCTTCACCATCAAGTACATGAAGTGCTCGAAAAGCAGTCGCAAATCGTGCGGCCCGGGACTCGCCTCGGGGTGCCCCTGGAAGCTGAAGGCCGGCCGATCGGTGCGCGAAAGCCCCTGCAACGAGCCGTCGAAGAGCGAGCGGTGGGTGGCTCGCAAGGTTTCCGGCAGCGTCGACTCGTCCACCGCAAAGCCATGGTTCTGAGTGGAAATCAGCACGCGGCCGCTATCGATTTCAAGCACTGGATGGTTGGCCCCATGGTGGCCGAATTTCATCTTCATGGTCTTCGCTCCGCTCGCCAGTCCCAGCAATTGATGGCCCAAGCAGATTCCAAATACCGGAATATCGGTCTCGAGAAATCGTGCGATTGCCCGGATGGCGTAGTCGCAAGGTTCCGGGTCTCCGGGACCGTTACTTAAGAAGATACCATCAGGATTCAACGCAAGTATTTGATCTGCCGGCGTTTGAGCGGGCACCACGGTCATGCGACAGCCATGCTCCGCAAGAATGCGCAGAATGCTGCGCTTGATGCCGTAGTCGTACGCGATTACATGCAAACGGCTCTGCGGACGCGGCGGCTTGGCTGCGGTTTTCCAAATCAGTCCGTCATTCCACTGATAGATCTTCTTGGTGGAGACCGCCTTGGCAAGGTCCATGCCCTTCAAGCCCGGGAATTTCTTGGCAGCGCGTACCGCCGCCGTCTCATCGATGCTGTCGCCGGTCATGATGCAACCTGCTTGGGCGCCCTTCTCGCGCAGCAGCCGGGTCAGCTTTCGAGTATCGATATCGGCGATCGCCACCACCTTGCAGCGAAGCAGAAAGCTCTGCAATGACTCGGTGGCGCGCCAGTTGGAGTACAGCGCGGGCAAATCGCGCACCACTAGACCCGCGGCGTAGACGGCGCCGGATTCCAGGTCTTCCGGGGTCGCGCCGGTGTTGCCAATATGCGGATAGGTTAGGGTAACGATCTGCCGGCAGTATGAAGGGTCGGTCAGGATCTCCTGATATCCCGTCATGGCCGTATTGAAAACTACTTCACCCGTCGTGTTGCCTTTTGCGCCTACTGAGACGCCTCGGAACACGGTGCCATCTTCTAGAGCTAGCACTGCAGGTGTCGACACTCCGGTTCCTCGCTTTGCCCTATGGCGTTCAGCGCAGATGCGCAAAGCGGGAGGCGCTCCTTAGAACGTCCTCCCGCTTTATAGACAAGCACGCGATCAGTTTCCGGGCGCGAATATTAACGATGCGGGCGATGACTGTCCATGCTTCTTCTAAATCTTAAGCACATCTTGCATGCCGTACAGGCCGGCAGGCCGGCCTACCAGCCACGCGGCCGCCTGCAACGCGCCGCGCGCAAAAATCATGCGATCCGAAGCCCTGTGGGTAATCTCCAGGCGCTCGCCGGCAGCCGCAAACGTCACGGTGTGCTCGCCGACGATGTCGCCCGCCCGAAGCACCGAAAAGCCGATGCCTGAAGGGTTACGGGGCGCGCCGGTGCCATGGCGGCCATAAAGGGCGACATCGCTCAATCGCTGGCCGCGCGCACCGGCAATGAGCTCCCCGAGGCTTAAGGCAGTACCCGAGGGTGCGTCGCGCTTCATACGGTGATGAGCCTCGGCAATCTCCACCTCGAAGGAGCACCCCAACGCCAAGGTGGCCGCGGCGACCAATTGGTGCAGTACCGCGACCCCAACACTGGTATTCGGGGCGATCAGCACCGCAATTTCTTGCGCCGCACTCTTGAGCTCAGCGTGGGTCGGCGCGTCAATGCCGGTGGCGCCGACCAGCATGGGCACGCCCGCCGTGGCGCAAGCATGGGCATGCGCCGCGACGGCCACGCTGGCGCTGAAATCGACGGCCACCGAAGCATCTTTAAGCGCCGCCGCGGCATCCGCGGTGATGCTGACGCCGCTTAACTCCCCTTCCGCGGCCGCATCCTGCCCCAATCGACTGCTCGTGCGGGAAGCGACCGCGCCGCTCAAACGAAACTGCGACCCCTCGCGAATCGCCCGGACCATGCATTGGCCCATGCGTCCGGTGATGCCGAAGACCGCCAGCGAAAGCGCCGCCACTAGTCAACCGTGCCGGTGAAGAATTTTTTGACGCCCTCGAAGAATGATCGCTCTCGCGGCTGATGGCTGCCGGTTTGCAAGGAGGCCTGAAACTTCCTCAGCAGTTCCTTTTGCTCGGCCCCAAGGCTCACCGGCGTCTCCACGACGACCCGGCAGAACAAATCTCCGGCCCCGCCGCCACGCACCGGGCGGACGCCTTTTTCCCGCACGCGAAATACCCTTCCCGACTGGGTTTCGCTGGGGATCTTGAGGATCACTTCGCCATCGAGCGTCGGCACCTCGACGGTGCCGCCCAGCGCCGCGGTGGTGAAGCTGATGGGTACCTCGCAGGATAAATGACTGCCGTCACGCTCGAAGATGGCGTGTTCGCGCACGCGAATTTCAACGTACAGGTCGCCGGCCGGGCCGCCATTTCGACCCGCCTCGCCCTCGCCGTTCAAGCGAATGCGATCGCCGGTATCGACTCCGGCGGGGACTTGCACGGCAAGCGTCTTCTCCTGGCGAACGCGGCCCTGTCCGTAGCAGGTGTCGCAAGGATTGGAAATGATTTTGCCGCGGCCTTTGCAGCGCGGGCAGGGCTGCTGGATGGTGAATATTGATTGTTGGACCCGAACCTGGCCCTGCCCGCCGCAGGTATCGCAGGTCTTCGGCGTTGAGCCTTTGGCGGCGCCGGAGCCTTTGCAAATCTTGCATTCCATGAGCGATGGAATCTGAATCTCGGTCTCGATGCCGAATACCGCCTTTTCGAGATCCAACTCGAGTTCGTAGCGCAAATCGGCGCCGCGAAATACCTGGGTTCGACCGCGCTGGCCGCCCGAGAAGATATCGCCGAACATCTCGCCGAAGATGTCGCCGAACGCCTCGCCGGCACTGAATCCGCCGCCCCGGCTGCCCTCCAGCCCCGCATGACCGAACTGATCGTAGACAGCGCGCTTTTTGGCGTCGCAGAGGACCTCGTAGGCCTCCTTGCACTCTTTGAACCGGTGTTCCGCTTCAGGGTCATCCGGATTTCGATCCGGATGGAATTTCATGGCGAAGCGGCGATACGACTTTTTGATGTCAGCTTCGGTCGCGTTGCGCGGCAACTCGAGAAGCTTGTAGTAATCCTGCTTCGCCATTACTCACCCAAAACTTCGGCCCATAAAAATGAACCGCCGGTACCTTAAATACCGGCGGTTCAGCTCAACATCCTATCCACTCCGCGACTTAAGCCTAGGCTTTCTTACGGTCGCTTTCCTTGACTTCTTCGAACTCGGCATCGAGCACATCGTCCTTGGGTGACTCGCTGCGGCCGGCCGCCCCGCCGCCCGTGTCGCTTCCGCCGCCGGCGCCGGCGCCGGCGCCCGCCGACTGCTGATACATTTTCTGCAATATCGCGCTCGAAGCCTGCTCCAGCGCAGTCGTCTTGCGCTCGATGTCATCGCGATCATCGCCGCTCATCGCCGCCTTGACCGCAGCCACCGCCTCGGTAGCCGCCTTCTTCTCGTCGTCGGAAATCTTATCGCCGAGATCCTTGAGCGCTTTCTCCACCGTATGTATGCTCGCATCCGCCTTGTTGCGGGCACCGACCAGTTCACGGAATTTCTTGTCTTCCTCGGCATGCGCTTCGGCATCCGACACCATGCGCTTGATTTCCGCCTCCGACAGTCCGCTCGACGCCTTGATGACGATGCGCTGTTCCTTGCCGGTTTTCACATCCTTGGCGGAGACGTTCAAAATTCCGTTGGCGTCAATGTCGAATGTCACCTCGATTTGAGGCATGCCGCGCGGGGCAGGCGGAATGTCGGTCAGGTCGAAACGTCCCAGGGACTTGTTGTCCGACGAACGGTCGCGCTCGCCCTGCAGCACATGAATGGTCACACCCGTCTGATTATCGTCCGCGGTCGAGAAAGTCTGCGCCGCCTTGGTGGGTATGGTGGTGTTCTTCTCGATCACCTTGGTCATGATGCCGCCCAGGGTTTCAATCCCTAACGACAGCGGGGTCACATCGAGAAGCAGCACGTCCTTGACGTCGCCGGAAAGAACGCCACCCTGAATGGCGGCGCCCACGGCCACCGCTTCATCGGGGTTCACATCTTTGCGCGGCTCTTTGCCGAACAAATCCTTCACGGCTTTTTGCACCATCGGCATGCGGGTTTGACCGCCGACCAAGATCACCTCGCCCACATCCTTCATCGAGAGTCCCGCATCCTTCAGCGCGATGCGGCACGGCTCCATGGTTTTCTGCACCAAGTCCTCGACCAGGGACTCGAGCTTGGCGCGGGTCAGCTTCATGTTCAGGTGCTTGGGTCCAGCCGCATCCGCGGTGATATACGGCAGATTGATCTCGGTCTGCTGACTCGAGGACAGCTCGATTTTGGCTTTTTCCGCGGTCTCTTTCAGGCGCTGCATCGCAAGCGGATCCTTGCGCACATCGATGCCGCTTTCCTTCTTGAATTCCTCGGCAAGATAATTGACGACGCGAAGATCGAAGTCCTCGCCGCCCAGGAAAGTATCGCCGTTGGTCGACAACACTTCGAATTGGCGCTCCCCGTCCACCTCGGCGATCTCGATCACGGAGATGTCGAATGTGCCGCCGCCCAAGTCATATACGGCGATCTTGCGATCACCGCCATCCTTGTCGAGGCCATAAGCCAGCGCCGCCGCGGTGGGCTCATTGATGATGCGCTTGACGTTCAAGCCGGCGATACGTCCGGCATCCTTGGTCGCCTGGCGCTGCGAATCGTTGAAGTATGCCGGCACCGTGATGACGGCCTCGGTGACGGTCTCGCCCAGATAATCCTCGGCGGTTTTCTTCATTTTCATGAGGACGCGTGCGGAGACCTCCGGAGGCGCCATCTTTTTGCCCTGTACTTCGACCCAGGCATCGCCGTTGTCGGCCTTGATGATCTTGTAGGAGACCATGCCCATGTCTTTCTTGACCACGTCGTCGCCGAATTTGCGGCCGATGAGGCGCTTGACCGCAGCGATGGTGTTCGCCGGGTTGGTGACGGCCTGGCGCTTGGCGGATTGTCCGACCAGCACCTCGCCATCCTTCGTAAAGGCAACGATCGACGGCGTGGTGCGGTCGCCCTCGCTGTTCTCGATGACCTTGGGCTTGCCGCCCTCCATGATCGCGACGCAGGAATTGGTCGTGCCAAGATCGATGCCGATGATTCTAGCCATTGTTAAAACCCTCTAAAGAATTCGATTGTTGAGCGCTACTTGGGGACATTTCATATATTTTTCAATTGGCGTCCCCGGCGGGCGCCTTGCTAACGATAACCCGCGCCGGGCGCAGCAAGCGGCCATTCAGGGAATAGCCTTTTTGGATCACCGACAATACGGTATTGGGAGGTTGATCGCGGCTTTCCTGCACCGCCATTGCCTCGTGCCACTCCGGATCAAAGGGCTGGCCGGCAGGATCGATGAGCTTGATGCCGGCCTTGTCGAAAGCACGGTGCAGCTGCTTCAAAGTCGCCTGCGCCCCCTCGAGCAGTGCCGGCCCCGGGTTCGTCGTCGCGGCATTGATCCCCGCCTCGAGCGAATCCCCGACACCGACCAATTCCTGGGCGAATCGCTCGATCGCGAACTTGCGCGCATTGTCCAATTCGCGCTCGGTGCGCTTGCGGAAGTTGTCGAATTCCGCCACGGCACGCAGGTAGCTGTTCCAGTTTTCAGCCGCCTTGGCTTCGGCCGCGGCTTGCGCCGTGGGCGCTTCGCCAGCCGTGCCTGGGTTCATATCCACAGCGGCCCCTACGGAGCTGTTGGTATCGTTCACGCCTTGACCCTCAAAGAATGGCGGCCTTAAAGGCGCCGCTCGAGCGGCATTATTGGGGGCTATTTACGGGCGTTCAAGGCCGAACCGAGCAGTTTTGCCGTGATGTCGACGATGGGAATCACACGCTCGTAAGCCATCCTGGTGGGACCGATGATGCCTAAAACTCCAACCACCTGGTTGTCCAGCATATAGGGTGCCGTCACCACGCTGATGTCGTCCAGGATCCGGTAACCGGACTCCTGCCCGATGAAGATTTGGATGCCATCCGCCCGAAGACAGCTATCCAAAAGCCGCAGGATGTCGTGCTTCTCGTTGAAGGCTTCAAATAGACGGCGCAACCGATCGACGTTTGATAGTTCGGCAAATCCCATCAGGTTGGTTTCGCCCGCGATCACATATTCCACACGCTCGTCGGGCTGCGTATCGAAGACCTTCTGCGCCATTTGGATGGCGTCCCGCATGAGCTGGTCCATGTGCTGGCGCGTCTCCTGCAGCTGTGCGAGCAGCTGCGCGCGGACATCGGGCAGCGACCGGCCGGCAAACGCCTCATTGAGATAATTGGCGGCGCGGCGCAGCTCCTCCGGCGCGTAGTAGCGATCCAGCTGCACCACCCGGTTTTGTACCTCGCGGTTGCTCATAACCATGATGGCGAGCGTTCGATTCTCCGAGAGGGCGATGAATTCGATTTGCGAGAGCGCGATGTAGTGGGGGTTCGGCAGGGTCACGAGGCCTGCCATGTGCGTTACGCTCGACAGCATCTGCGACACCGTCTGCACCAACGAGCGGCCGTCGGCGGCATCTCCGCTCAAGCGCCGCTCGATATCCTCGATTTCCTCGTGATGCAACGGCTTGAGCTTGAGCAGCGTGTCGACGAAGAACCGATAGCCCTTATCGGTGGGTATTCGCCCGGCGGAGGTGTGCGGCGAGGCGACAAAGCCCAGGTCCTCCAAATCCGCCATCACATTGCGTATCGTTGCCGACGACAGGCTCAGGCCCGAATCGCGCGACAAGGTTCGAGATCCGACCGGTTGGCCGTCGCGAATGTAATTCTCAATCAGGGCTTTGAGCAGCTGTTGGGCCCGCTCATTGAGTCCCTCGTCGGAACCATCTGTCATAGTACGGTCCATATAACATGTTTGAAGCTACCTAGCGCGCAAGGCCGAAGTCAAGTCCGGCGCCCCGGCCCAAATGCTCGATTTCAAAACGTGACCGCCCGATCGCGGTCATGCTACAAGGATTCGCTCATGTCCCACTCATTTCAGTCCATCGCGCTGGTCGGCAATGCCAAGGATCTACGGGTTGCCGAATGTATGCTGAGCCTGGCCGCACACTTCGATGCACGCGGTGTGCGCGCCTTGGTCGATCCCGGCATTGGCCTCAAGTTCAAGCCGGACAGCGTGGTGCCCTGCCCGGAGCAGGAATTTGTGACTCGCGCCAACCTGATCATCGCGATTGGCGGCGACGGCACCCTGCTGTACGCGGCGCGGCTGGTCGCCGGCCATTCAGTGCCCTTGCTCGGTATCAATCGCGGCCGCCTCGGATTCCTGACCGACGTAAGCCCAAAATCCATGCTGGATGACGTGGATACGGTATTGGCAGGACGCTACAGCGAGGATCGCCGCTCGCTATTGGCCGCCAGGCTGGAACGCCACGGCGGGGAAACCATGCGCGCCCTGGCGCTTAACGACGTGGTGGTCAATAAATGGGAAACCGGTCGCACCATGGACTTTGAAACCTCGATCAATGGCCGCTTTGTGAACACGCATAGCGGCGATGGCATGGTGATCGCCACCGCAACCGGTTCGACCGCCTACGCGCTGTCCTGCGGCGGACCGATCGTCGAGCCGGATCTGGAGGTGTGGGTGTTGGCCCCCATCTGCCCGCACACCTTGAGCGACCGGCCCATCGTGGTGCGCGCGGGCAGCAAAATACAGTTGCGCATGTCGGATCGCTTCGAATCCCGCGCCCAGGTGACCTGCGACGGCACCGGAATCGGCGACCTCGCGCAGGGCGACAATCTGTTTGTCGAGGGCGCCGATGTGCAAATTACCTTATTGCATCCCCCGGGCTTTGACTACTATCGGCTGCTGCGCTCCAAGCTGCATTGGGGCCGCGGCGCATACGACGGACAGTCCGACATCTAATCCATGCTGACGCATCTTCAGCTGCGCGATTTAGTGCTCGTCGATCAGGCGGAACTGGAGCTGAACCGCGGCCTCACCGCGCTGACCGGAGAAACCGGCGCTGGAAAATCCATTGTCGTGGATGCGCTGCTGCTCATCGCCGGCGGCAGAGCCGGAGCCGATGTGGTACGCCAGGGCGCGGAGCGTGCCGAGGTGACCGCGAGCTTTGTCGCCCTGCCCTCTGCTGCCATCGACTGGCTGAACACACAGTCGATTGAATTCGACGGTGAGGTCGTGATTCGGCGGGTCATGGGGGCCGACGGCCGCTCGCGCGCCTACGTGAACGGCCAAGTGGTGCCGCTACAGGCATTACGGGAACTGGCGGAGCATCTAATTGAAATCCACGGCCAACAAGAATTCCAGCATCTGGTCAGCCGCGGCGCACAACGGGAACTTGTCGACGAGCGTCTGAGCGATCCCGGTTTGCTGAGCACCGTCGCAGACCTCTACGACCGCTACAAGACCTGCCTGCGGGATCTCGAGGCGCTGAAGTCCGCCGCCGAAGACCGTGACGCGCGGCTTGATCTGCTGCGCTTTCAGCTGGCGGAACTGACAGCCGAGGTGAGCACCGTAGCGGCCATCGAGGAACTGTTCGCCGATCAGAAGCGCATCGCGGGGCGCAGCCGTTTGGGCTCTGCCGCCCGCGCGGCCTTGAGCGCGACTTACGAATCAGATGGCGACAACGCTCATGGTTTGCTGGGCAGGGCGCAGGCTGCGCTGCGCAGCGTAGCGGACGTCGATGCGCAGCTTGGCGATGCCGGCAAGCTGCTCGGCGAGGCGTCCATACTGACGCAAGAGGCCGCCGACCTGCTGCGCCGCTACTTGGACGATCTTGACATCGATCCTGCCCGCCAGGACGAGATCGAGCGTCGCGCGGCGGCCCTCGAAGCGCTGGCGCGCAAGCATCGGGTCGGGGTCCTCGAGCTGCCGGCGCAGCGCGCGCGGGTGGAGACGGAGGTAGCCAAGCTCGACAATGTCCAGCTCAGTTTGGCGGCTCAGGAGGGACAGCTGGCCGGGCTGACGCGGGACTATCGGGGCGCAGCACGCCGTTTGAGCGAGGCACGCATGGCCGCCGCGCAGGAATTGCAGCGTCAAGTGACCGGGCTCATGCAAGCGCTCGGCATGGCCGGCGGCCAATTTGCGGCGACAGTCAGCCCAAGCGACGGGGAATTCGCATCGAGCGGCAGCGATGATGTCGAATTCCTGGTGAGTGCGAATCCCGGACAGGCGCCGAAGAGCCTGGCCAGAGTCGCCTCCGGCGGCGAGCTGTCGCGCATCAGCCTGGCTGTGCAAGTCGCAGGACGGGCCGGAACTTCAGCGCTCTGCATGGTATTTGACGAAGTTGACGCCGGCATCGGCGGCGCTGTAGCCGAAATCGTCGGCAAGCAACTGCGCGAATTGGGCGAACGCGCCCAGGTGCTGTGCGTGACGCATCTGGCGCAAGTCGCATCGCAAGCGCACCAACAATTCCGAGTGACTAAACTCACCGACGGCAAGATTACCCGCACCGCCGTGAAGAGCTTAAGTTCGGCGGAGCGCGTCGACGAGATTGCCCGCATGCTCGGCGGCATCGATATCACCGAGCAGGCACGCGCGCATGCGCGCGACATGCTGTCGCGCACCGCGCCTGCGGAACTTAAGCGAAAGAAGCAAGCACGCGGCGGGCCGGGTTAAGCCCCAAGCCGCGCCGGCCAATCAGGAGTGAGGCTTGGAGCGCTTCTGGTTGGGGCAGTTGGGTTTGCGGCAGTGCCCATACAGTATCAGCGCGTGATCGCTGATCTCGAAGCCCAATCGCTTCGCCACCGCGTTCTGGCGCTCTTCGATGCCGCTGTCCATGAACTCTTCGACCTTGCCGCAGTCAACACACACGATGTGATCGTGATGCGGGCCCTGGTTGAGTTCGAACACCGCCATCCCGCCTTCAAAATGATGGCGCGTGACGAGACCCGCGGCCTCGAACTGGGTCAATACCCGATACACCGTGGCGAGGCCGATGTCCTCATTGGACACCAGAAGTTTCTTGTAAATGTCCTCCGCGCTCATATGGCGCGCTGCCCCGTCGGCGAGGATATCCAGGATTTTCAGGCGCGGCAGCGTGACTTTGAGCCCCGCATTGCGCAGGTCGTTGCTTTCGCTGGTTGAATCGGGTTTCAGGCGCTGCGGCATGCTGTGCCTTCAGTTATGATGCGGTTCCAATTATCAATCATTTGACGGCTGTTCACCACTTTCATGAAATTAATTCAGTGCGCTGTTTTGGGATCCGTTTTTTGCCTGCTGGCCTCCGGCTGCGTCTACCGCATCAACATTCAGCAGGGCAATTTCCTCAATCAAGGCGCTGTTGAGACCATCAAGCCCGGCATGACCCGCAGCCAGGTGAGATATCTGCTCGGAACGCCCATGGTCGCAGACACCTTCGATAAGGAACGTTGGGATTATATTTACTATCTCAAGATAGGCCGCTCTCGGCATGTCGACTCGCGGCGCGTCACCGTGTATTTCGAGGGCGACAAAGTAGCAAAATTGGACAAACCGACAGCCGCGGAAGCCGCCGCCCAGGATGCCACTGCAGCGAAGGTCAAGTACGGCAGGATCTACTGACGCTCAAGCGCGCGAGCGAGTTCGTCGCGCCGCCTTTGGCTCTTCCAAGAGCTGCCGATAGATCTCGATTCGATCCCCGTCATTGAGCGCTTGCTCTTTGCGAGCCAACTTGCCAAAGATGCCGACCGGCGCATTCACCAAGTCCACGCCGAGAAACTCCGCGTCCCGTGCCGCTTGAGCCAGTGCGTCGCCGACCAGCGAACCCTGCGCCAATTTCAGCGATTTGACGATGGCCCGCTGCGGCAGCGCATAAACGATTTCGATGGCGATCAGATCCCTCGGACTAGCCATAGACCGTCTGTGCCCGCTGCACGAACGCATCGACGATACTGCCGCACAGGGTCTCGAACAGGCCGTCGAAAGCTGCGGCGGTTACCCGATTCTTGAACTCGAACTGCACGCGGAATTGCACGCGAGACCCGCGAGTGCCGATTCCCTCGAAGCGCCATAGACCGGTCAAGTCGCGAAACGGCCCGTGCATGAGCTGCATTTGAATCTGTGCGTCTTGGAGCAAGGTATTGCGGGTGGTGAACTCGGTCTGCAGCAGCCCGCGAGAGATTTTTAGCGTGGCAATGCGCTCGGCGGCGGAAACCTCATCCACTTTAGCGCCGATACACCAGGGCAAAAAATCCGGGTAACGGGCCACATCATTCACCAAGGCGAACATTTGTGCGGGTGTATACGTGACCAGGGCACTGCGCTCGACGACCTGCATGCGGGCATTCTCCGGCAAAAGCGCGGGCGCCGCCATCGACGAATCGGTAGACTTACGTCGCGATGCAAACCACCGACAAACTGCCGCCCATCGCCGTCAATCGCAAAGCGCGCTTCGACTACTTCATCGAAGAGCGCTTCGAGGCCGGCATTTCCCTCATGGGTTGGGAGGTCAAGAGCATGCGCGCCGGCAA